>Ga0209958_1000317_pt1 | contig 113142 bp, 109 predicted proteins | sample ThiBio_inoc_plan_FD_183942 | JGI IMG/M metagenome (GOLD analysis project Ga0209958, IMG submission 183942) | Wastewater bioreactor microbial communities from Cape Town, South Africa - Thiocy_inoc_plan (SPAdes) | ecosystem: Engineered > Bioremediation > Thiocyanate > Unclassified | place: South...
TTCAACTCGGGAAACTACAGCTAATTTAAAAGCCATATTATAATCCTTTTGAGTACGCTTAACTCGCGTTGTTGTTGTGTCTTTCATAATAAGTCGATTTTGTGTCAACTTATTTCAGGACGGGACAAAAAGTGAAATTTAGCCTGTAAGTAATTACAGGCTTTTTTTATGTGTTGAAAATTTAACAGAAATTAATTCCTTTTAGGATTTTAAAAACAATTTGGGTTATTTATATTTGCCTTTACCAAAATTTTACAAGGAACACTTTTCAATGAAACTGACTAAATATATCCCCCTATTTTCTATATTACTAATATTATCGTGCAATAAAAAAGATAACTCCAGAAACTCCGATAACAGTACCAACGATACTGCGCTTTTAGCCGGTAATTTTGAGATCAAATTACCTAAAATCTCTGCCAAATATGCTTCTGACAATAAAGCTTATGTGGAGCGTTTTTACAACAAGCATTTCAACAGTAACGATTACAGCGGCGGTTTCCTTGTTGCCAAAAACGGGCAGATTATCTATGAAAACTACAGCGGATATGCCTATAAAGAGAAAAACGACAAAATAACGGCAGACACGCCTATCCATATTGCCTCCGTTAGTAAAATGCTAACAGCTGTTGCCGTATTAAAACTGGTTGACGAAGGGGAATTAAAACTGGACCAGACAGTAAAAAGTCTGCTACCGGCTTTTCCGTATGAAAAAACAACGGTAAGAATGCTTTTGAGCCACCGCAGCGGTTTGCGCAATTATGCTTATTTTACTGCCGATAAAGGGGTGTGGGATAAGAAAAAGACGCTGACAAATCAGGATGTACTGGATTTATTAGCGACCAAACCCATCGGTCTGGAATCACAGCCCAATACCCGTTTTGGCTATTGTAATACCAACTATGCCTTACTGGCTTTAATTATCGAAAAAGTAACCGGTAAAAGCTATCCGGTGGTGATGAAAGAAATGATTTTCGATCCGCTTGGCATGAAGCATACTTTTGTTTTTAATAATCTGGAGAAAAAAGATAATGTGAGCCAATCCTATAAAGGAAATTATTTGCGTCTTGCCTTTGAGTTCCTGGACCAGGTTTATGGCGATAAGAATATTTATTCCACCCCGCGTGATATTTTAAAATTTGACATCGCTACCTACAATGACGATTTCTTAAGCAAAGAAATGAAAGCCGAAATGTATAAAGGTTACAGCTATGAGCGTAAAGGAACCAAAAATTACGGTTTGGGTGTCCGTATGTATGAGTTTGAAACCGGTCAGAAATATTTCTTCCACAACGGCTGGTGGCACGGGAACACGTCTTCTCTGGTAACCCTTAGAAAAGACACCGTTTCCATTATTGCATTGTCGAACAAATACAGCAAAAAAACCTATCAGACTAAAAAATTAGCGCCGCATTTCGGGGATTATCCTTTCAAATTCAGCAAAGAAGAGATGGAGGAATAGTTTGGAGGTGTGATTTATGAGGTTAGATATTTGATTTATGAAGTGTGATTTGTGAGGTTTGAAGTTTGAAAAACAACATATAAAAAAAGGGAGAACGATATTAATCATTCTCCCTTTTTCTTTTCGGGTCTTATCCTATTTTTACGGAAGTCATTGTTAAGGAACCGCCCACTGCCTTATCATTAAAAAAGCTTGTTTCGTCTTTACTGTCCTGTAATGCCAGTGTGTACAGCATCGGGTAATAATGATCCGGCGTTGGGATGGCTAATTTTGCCGACTTATCCAGTTTTTCATAATCAATCAGTGCTTTGTGGTTACCGTCGGCGATCTTGTTTTTAAAGATGGTATTCATTTCCACAGCCCAGTCATAGCCATATTCCGGCTCCGCCAGTTTATCCCAGGCGACCATACGAAGGTTATGCACCATATTACCGCTTCCGATAATCAGTACGCCTTTTTTACGCAGGCTCGCCAGTTGTTTCGCCAGGTCATAATGGTATTGCGGGGGTTTGTTATAGTCGATACTCAGCTGCAAAACCGGGATATCCGCGTTGGGATACATGTGCCGTACAACGGTCCATGTGCCGTGGTCCAAGCCCCAGTCGTGATCCAAACCAACATCGGTAGTGGTGATCAGGCCGGACGTTGCTTTCGCCAGTTCCGGATTTCCTGGTGCCGGATACTGCACATCGAATAATGCCTGTGGAAAACCACCAAAATCATGAATCGTTTTCGGATGGTTCATCGCAGTAATGTGCGTACCTCTCGTTAACCAGTGTGCCGAAATAACAATCACAGCTTTCGGCTTCGGAATGTCCTGCCCCATTTTGGTCCAGGTGCGTGAAAATTCATTGTCTTCAATACCGTTCATCGGTGAACCGTGACCGATAAATAACACCGGAAGTTTCACATCTTCTTCTTTTAAATCCTGTGTCCAGTTGTAAAATGGATATAATGTTGCCATACCTGCTCCTCCAATTATAGTTTTAATAAAATCAAGTCTATTCATTACTATACAATATTTGTATATACAAATTTACAATAAAAGTCGAAATGATTCTTTAATTTTGTGATATTTAACATTTTATAGCCTATTCTGCTACTATCAAAAAGAGAAAATGAAAATATAATCCTTATATTTTTTAATTATCTTGTTTTAAACTCAAAAAGAAAGGGAATATTTAAGATTCTGTTGTTAATTCTTTAAAAAAAAGCCATAAATACTGCTTATTCTTATCTATTATTAGTCTAAATAAAATAATGATGGTATTTTTGCACCATATTAAGATATTTGATAGACGTGAGGTTTTTATACATTATACTACTGCTAGGCATTAATACGCTATATGCACAAAAACATATAACCGGACAGGTTCTGGATAAAGACACTAAAAAACCATTGCAAAGTGTATTCGTACTGAACCCGGAAACGAATGACTGGGCCATTACAGACGATAACGGTTCATTTGAACTGCGTATGCCGGCTTCGAAAGATGTTAGTATCAGTTTCAAACTGTTGGGTAAGCAGGAAATGACCGTTACCTACAAAAAAGAAAACTTAAACACCAAGCTTACCGTTTACCTTCAAAACCGTGACTTGCGACTGGATGAAGTGGTCGTAACGGCAAGAAAAGGAAAAAAATTCTCCGAGATCACTATCGGAAAAGAAGTAATCGAACAGGTACAGGCTTTCTCCCTTAATGAAGTACTGGAGCAATTACCTGGCCAGGCGGTTACGAATTTTAATCTTAATGAGTTCAAACCAATTGCTTTCCGGACCGTTAAGCCATCCCTGGTGGCCAATGCTGCTTTTGGAAACAAATCGTTTGGTACGGCAATCGTTGTGGATGGTATTCCCATTTCGAACAATGAAAACATGCAGTCCTATTCCGGGAATTATGGTGTGCCGTTCTCACCGAACCAGTTAGGTTTTGGCGATCCCTCCTCTTCCTCCGGTTTTAACGGGTATTTTTCCAATGCCAATTTTGGTGCCGATTTAAGAGAAATTCCAGCCGATAATATTGAAAAGATCGAAGTGGTTCAGGGAGTTCCTTCTGCTAAATACGGGGATCTGACTTCCGGATTGATTAAAATTGAACAAAAAGCCGGAAAATCTCCTTACCGCGTGTACACTTCTTTAAGAGACGGTACTACCGAATATGGTTTTTCCAAAGGTTTTAAAGCCAGCGACAAGATCGGCTTTATCAATCTATCGGTAAATTATTTAAAATCGAATGCCGAGCCGAGAGTTTCCTATACCGAATACGAACGTATCACGACTAATTTAATGTGGAGCTGGGCGAGCAAAAACAAAAACATCCGCAACTCTTTTTCTGTTGATTATGGTTTTAATAACGATAATGTGAATTATGAAGAAGAAGACACCGACGATAAAATTGTAAAAAATAAAAAGAAAGACCTGTCTGTTTCCAACCGCTTCAAATGGAAGTTTAAGGATACGAGCTTTTTCGACAACCTGGATGTGAATTTTAATTTCAGATACAGTGATCAGTACACCTATGAATCAAAGTTTGTGAACATTGGCGGTAGTATTGTAGGAACCAGTACAGAGGAAGGTGTTTATACCGGAACGTACACATTACCAAGTTATACTTCTGTAAAAGCCGTAGAAGGTATTCCGGTCTCTTCTTTCCTGTCTGCAGACTTATATAAGAGTTTTAACACCGGCGACTGGTCGCATTCGGTACTGATGGGTACTTCTTTCCGTACCAGCGACAACAAAGGCCGCGGGCGTTTGGGAAGTCCGGAAACGATGATCAGCACATTCGCTTCTACAAACGGTGGATCCGGACAAGGTTTCCGTCCGTATAACTATGGCGAAAATATCCGTGCCGAATATCAGTACTCCTTATATGCAGAAGACAATATTACCCGCAACTGGGAAAACAGTATTTTATACATAAACAGCGGTTTACGCTACGATAACCAATACGGTTTCTCCACTTTGGCACCCCGAATCAATAGTTATTTTCAATATGATAACTTTAAAATCCGCGGCGGATTTGGTATCACTTCGAAAGCGCCTTCTTTAAACCAGATTTATACCGGGCCAAGATATTATGATGCCGTTTTAGGAGATTATCGTTACCCGGGTTACTACAATTTAGGAATTGTTCAGACCTATATTGATTATTCCGATAACAAAGATTTAAAGCCTACAAAGAGTATGCGTTCGGAATTAGGCTTTGATTATAAACTGCCTTTCGGAAACCTGAACTTTACCGGTTTTTATAATAAGATGTATGATGGAATCACCAATGAAGGAATTCCGACTACCAGAGCCATGGCAAACCTGGACATACAGTTTAACGGAACCCAGACGCCAACCTATCAGGTAACAGGCTATACTCCTTTTTATTACCTGCAAAACAGATTGGTAAACAAAATGGAATCAAAAGATAAGGGTGTGGAATTCTTTATGAGTTTTGAAAAAACACCTTTTAAAAATGTCACGTTTGACATTCAGGGAAGCTATACGGAAACGGTGAACACCGATAACCGTGATTTCTATGAAAAGATTGCCGGCACAACGCCAAGAACGGAAAAATTTGCGATTCTGGCACCATATTCCGAGAATTATAAAAGTTTCCGTCTGGGCTCTAACATCAATTACCATTTACCTAAAATCGGATTGGTTATTGCGGTGCGAAGCGAACACTTTATCATTGAAAACAATACCTATAAAAGCGGTAACCGACTGTTGGGCTATATCGATGAAAACCTGAACCGGTTTATCATTCCGGAAGCCGAAAGAGATACCCACCCGTTGTTAGGAGTACTGGTACAAAACTATCCGGAAAGAGACAGATCCCTGCAAAAAGTATATCACAATTTCCATTTGCGGGTATCGAAAGACTTTAAAAACGGATTCCGTTTTTCATTTTATGCCAACAACTTCCTGGATTTAAAACAAACGGAAGATGTTATAGACAACGGCATTCCGACAAAAAGAACAAAATCCGATATGGTACAGTTATCGTTCGGAACCAAAATAGAATATCAATTTTAATAATTAATTATATATAACTTACATGAAAAAAATACTTCTATTACTTAGTGCGGCTCTAGCTTTTTCATCTTGTTCAGATGACGATTTCGGAGATGGAAATAATGGATTACAACCCGTTAATTTTTCGGTAAATCTTAAATATGATACAACAGCATTTAATGGTGAAGCAGTACAACAGGGTGCTGTTATTTTAACCAATACCAATACCGGAGATACATATACGGTACAATCCAATACCAGTGGTGTGGCTACCTTTAATGCGATCATCCCGGGAACCTATAACATTACGGCTACAAAAACCCTGACCAGTGCTGAATTCAATACACAGTTCGGTTATACTCCGGAAACGCCATCGGTTTTATTTAACGGTGCTCAGGAGCAGGTTATCGTAAACGCAAATGTAAGCGGTACCGAACTTAAACTAAAAACAATCCGAATTGGTGATCTGGTAATCAAACAAATCTACTATGCCGGTTCTCATGCACAACAGGGGGCTGTTTTCAGAGATCAGTTTATTGAGATCTACAACAACTCTAACGAGAAGATCTATGCAGACGGTTTGTGTATCGGTCAGCTTTACGGAAAAACATCCACTACTTCAGCTTCTTACACCCTGTCTAACGGACAGTTCGACTGGAGCAAGTCAATTGGAATGACTTCCGGATCTGCTGCCAATACAGATTATGTTTATGCTGACTATGTGATCAAAGTACCTGGAAACGGAACAGAATACCCGATTTTACCGGGAGAAAGTATTGTAATTGCCCAAACGGGAATCAACCATAAAGCGCCTTTAGTAGACAATAGCAATGAACCGTTAACGGTACAGAATCCTGATTTGACAGTCGATTTAAGCAATGCTGAATTTGAAGTATATTTAGGAGATTACAGATTATCACTTGGTGAAGAGGTTTATCGTTACGACATCCAAAACCCGGCTGTTAAAGATATGAATATCGCCTACTGGGGAAGACAAGGATACAGCAGCCCGAATAAAGATTTCTTAATGGACAACTTAGGAAGAGACAGTTTTGTAATTTTCCGTGAAGAAAATTTAAATGCTTACCCTAATTTTTCAGATCCTTCTGTAACAAACATTATCAATACAACCAAGTTTTTCATTCAGATTCCAAAGGTTAAAATCATTGACGGTGTAGAATTACAACACTACAACCCAAGCAGCCAGCGTCCGAAAATGTTACAGGCAGAAGTAGATGCTTCTTTCATTAACTGTGATGCTGCCTACAACTCGCAGGCGGTAATCAGAAAAACAAAAACTATCGTTAATGGTCGTAAAATCTTAGAAGATACTAACAATTCTTCTAACGATTTCATCAAACAAAAAGCAAATCCTAAAGGTTTTGCAAACTAGTCTGTAACCCGTTACAGCAGTTAAATCTTAAAACGTTTCTTATATTTTTAAGAACCATTATAATATGACTTCAAAAAAAGTAATATTCTATTTTATACTATTGGTGAGTTGTGCAGCAAATGCGCAACTCACTGATAGTTTATCGGTACAACAGAATTTGTTTTACAACGATGTACAACAGCATTTTTGGAAAAACCCGTTATTCTATACCACCCAGCATTTAAATGATTTTACGCTGACTCAAATTGATTTCAGTCAGAAGAATCTGAATTTAAAACGCGTTCAAACGGCAGACAGAACCACACAATATAGTTTTTCTACTCAGGGAATCTATAATGTAAAACCGAGATTACGCCTTTTTGGCGGTTTTACATTCAATAAAATTGCCGAAAAAGGTCTGGGCTACAACTTCTCTACCCAGCGAACGGAAAACCAGAATGTTTTGTCTCCAAATTATTTTTTCGCCCCTAAAAAAGGAGACTGGGATATTCAGAATTATAATTTAGATGGCGGATTTGCTTATCAGTTTGACAGCAATATTCTTTTAGGAGCCAAAGCTTTCTATAAAAACGGAAAAAGTTACAGAACCATCGATCCGCGTCCGGAAATTCAACAGAGTAACTATGGCGGAGAGCTGCAAACCGGTTACAATTTCAACAATAACAGTTTGTTTGTTAGCGCAGGTATTGCCAAAAAAACGGAAACCTCAAACATCACTTACGTGAATGATGCCCAGAATGCTCCGGCCTATCCGGAAACATTCACCCGTTTTGCATCCGGTTATGGGCGGATCATTTTTAACTCCTCCTATAACAGGTATATTTTTAATACTATCGATAAAAACTTCGGTTTTGGCTATCAATACCAAAACAGCAGAAACAAGGTAAGCGCCACCTATAAATACAACAAATCCTTGGAAAGCTTTTATCGCAAAAATGCCCGTGGCTATGTCTATATCGATGATGAACTGAAAATGTATATGTACAGGGTTATAGCACATACCGGAGAGCTGAACTATTTCTATGACGGTGAAAAAGTCGATTATAAAGCCGCTTTTGGATATGAAAGACAAAAAGGCGATAATTTTTCAGTGATCGAAAACGGTCAGAATTACCGGATGAACCTGGATATTTTTACCTTCAGTAATGGCGTGATAAAGAAAGACAAGGATCGTGTTGTTTATGCTTTTGAACTGGGAGCCAACTATATCAAACATAAATATATCGACCTTTTGGGTAATACCGACAAACTATTGAACACGCTGGAAATCCAGACTTCTTTTAATAAAGACATACTGGCTAAGGAAAAAAACAAAATAAACCTGTCTGTTGGAGTGAAATATTATATGGCGCTGGATGAAAAATTAGTTTTTATTCCTATTTCTTCTTCCAACACTTCATTTGCAGACAATGTAATCCGACCGGATCAGGCTTTTGATGCGACTTCGAAATTACAATCGAATATTATGGCACAATACTTTTATAGTCTTTCAAAAACTAAAAAGTTACGTATTTTTGCCAATTATAACACACTGGTTGCTTTAGGGGATCAATACAAAACCTATACAACCGATTTTAATACCACAGAAAGCAGCTATTTTAATGGCGGAATCTCTATAATTTATTAGGCATGAAAAAGATTATTGGACTAACCTTCCTCAGTTTTTTATTCGTAGGCCTGGTTTCTTTACAAAACCATACAGACGATGAAAAATACTATTCCATATCTGAATTAAAAAAAATATACAGCGGTGGTGATATGGCCAAATGGCCAAAAGCCAATGTGGACAGCACCGTTATCAATTTCCAGGATTTAGGGGTTTTGCCAAAAGTTCCCTTCCCTGCCGAAAATCCGTATTCTGAAGCAAAAAGAGAGTTGGGCAAAGTATTGTTCTTTGATCCGCGATTGTCAAAATCAGGACAAATTTCATGTGCTTCCTGCCACGATCCGGAATTGGGATGGGGCGACGGAAAAAGAGTTTCCCACGGTCACGACAGAACTCCGGGCAGCCGAAACTCAAAACCGATTATCAACGTGGCCTATTCCACCATCTTTTTCTGGGACGGACGGGCAGCCAGCCTGGAAGAACAGGCAAAATTCCCGATAGTCGATACCAAAGAGATGAACAATCACATGGATATTGCCGTAAAAACGATTAAAAAGATAAAAGGCTACCAGCCGCTTTTTAAAGAGGCTTTTGGTGATGAAAAAGTTACCGAAGAGAAGATCTTTAAAGCGATCGCTACTTTTGAACGTACGGTGGTGAGCCGCAAAAGCCGCTTTGACAAATTTATTGAAGGCGACAGTACGCAGCTTTCCAATAAAGAAGTAGAAGGTTTACACCTTTTCAGAACCAAAGCAAGATGCATTAACTGCCACAATTCTGCTTTGTTTTCCGATAACCAGTTCCACAATGCAGGACTGACTTACTACGGCCGAAAATATGAAGATCTGGGCCGTTATAACATTACTAAGAATACAGAAGATGTTGGGAAATTCCGTACGCCTTCTTTACGGGAAATAATGAAAACCAGGCCTTATATGCACAATGGTTTATTCCCGGAAATCAGAGGGGTGCTGAACCTGTACAATATGGGGATGCCGAATCTAAAACCAAAAGGCGAACAGGTAAACGATAAATTGTTTCCAAAAACGTCGCCTTTATTGCAAAAACTGGACTTAAACAAAGGAGAGCTTGATGCTTTAGAAGCTTTCCTGGGAAGCATAACTTCAGTAATTTACCGGGAACCGGCTCCGGAAAAATTACCACAATAAAAAAAGGGAGAACAATGTTCTCCCTTTTTTTATTTTACCAGATAAATTCCATCTTCTTTTATTTCAATGAGCTTTTGCTTGTATAAAACACCAATCGCTTTTTTAAAGGTCTTTTTACTCATTTTAAGCACCGTTTTAATGTCTTCCGGATGACTGTCGTCATTTAACCGCAGAAAACCGCGGCTGGCTTTTAATTCATCCAGAATATACTGGGAACTCGGTTCTAATTTTTCAAATCCCAGTTTGGTAGCCGACACGTCAATTTTACCGTCAGGACGGATATTTTTGATATAGCCTACAATACGGTCACCGGTTCTGAAATCGTCATAAACTTCGTTTTTATATAGCAGTCCTTTGTGCTTTTCATTAATGATCACGTTGATACCCACTTCTGTGATGTGCGAAATAATAAGATCTACTTCCTCACCTTTTTCAACCGTGATTTCTTCGTTGTTTAAAAACTGATTGGTTTTACTGGAACCCACCAAACGGTTTGTTTTTTCATCCAGATACATATACACCAGATACCGTTTTCCCTGCTCCATAGGACGCGCCTGTTCTTTAAACGGTACAAACAGATCCTTTTCCATGCCCCAATTCATAAAGGCACCGAATTTATTGGTATAGTTCACCCGCAGCAATGAAAATTCGTTTAAAAAGATATACGGTTCCAAAGTGGTGGCAATCGGACGTTCCTCATGGTCGAGATACACAAAAACAGCCAGCTCCTCACCTATTGCATAGGCTTTCGGAACATATTTATTCGGCAATAAAATATCTGTTGTTCCATCTGTCAGAAACAAACCGACTTTCGTTTCACGGTCAATTTTTAGTGTATTGTATTTCCCTATCTCAATCATTATATTCTGTAATAGAAATTTTATAAGCCACAAAGGTAAAAATAGAATTAGTTATTCAATATTTTAATGCCTGAAATATTATCATAATCGTTAAAATAAAAAGGCTCCGGGATGTTCCGGAGCCTTTTTATTCGTATTAGCGGAATCCGCTATTTGATAAATTCTATTTTTTGTACTTCTTCTGCATTAACGCTGTCAAAGAATCCCTGCTCGTTCATCCATTCATCGCTAAATACTTTACTCATATAGCGGGAACCGTGATCCGGGAAGATTACCACAACATTGCTGTTTTGGGTAAACTCGCTTTCTTCGGCAAATTGCTTGATGGCCTGCATTGCTGCTCCGGAAGTATATCCTACAAACAATCCTTCTTTTTTGGCAATCTCACGCGCCGTGTGGGCACTTTCCTCATCATTCACTTTCGTGAATTTGTCAATTGCTTCAAAATCGGTTGCAGACGGAATTAAATTCTTTCCTAAACCTTCTATTCTGTATGGATAGATTTCTTCGCTGTCGAACTCTTTTGTTTCGTGGTATTTTTTCAATACCGAACCAAAAGCATCCACACCAAGAACTCTGATATCCGGATTTTTTTCTTTCAGAAAGCGTGCTGTTCCGGAAATCGTTCCTCCGGTACCCGAACAGGCTACCAGATGGGTTATTTTTCCGTTAGTCTGTTCCCAGATTTCCGGTCCGGTGGTATTGTAATGTGCATCTACATTCAGGTCATTAAAATACTGGTTTATATAAACCGATCCTTTGGTTTCTTCGTGCAAACGTTTTGCAACATTGTAGTAAGAACGGGGATCATCGGCAGAAACGTGAGCGGGACAAACATAAACTTTTGCTCCCATGGCGCGTAACATATCAATTTTATCTTTCGAAGATTTTGAACTCACGGCCAAAACACAATTATAACCTTTAATAATGCTTACCATTGCCAAGCTGAATCCTGTATTTCCGGATGTCGTTTCTATAATTGTATCGCCCGGCTTTAAGATTCCTCTTTTTTCCGCTTCTTCAATTATATATACAGCGATTCTGTCTTTTGTGGAATGACCCGGATTGAAAGCTTCTACTTTAGCATAAAAATTACCTTCTAATCCTTCTGTAATTTTATTGAGCTTAATTAGGGGTGTATTTCCTATTAATTCCAATACATTATTATAGGCTTTTATGTCTTCTTTCATAAAATATAAATTAGTCGAGGTCGATATTACCTAAAGATTTAAGTAACCTCAGAACTCTGCAAATTTAACAAAAAAAATTTATCTACTTTTTAATTCCTTCTAAATCTAATAAAAAAGTATATTCTTTCGCTACTTCTTTAAGGGATTCAAAACGTCCGGAAGCACCTCCGTGACCGGCATCCATATTGGTATCCAGATACAACTGGCTGTCTCCTGCTTTCATAACCCGCAGTTTAGCAACCCATTTCGCCGGTTCCCAGTACTGAACCTGTGAATCATGAAGCCCGGTTGTAACCAATAAATTCGGATATTTTTGTTTTTTCACATTGTCATACGGCGAATAGGATAACATATAGTCATAATAGGTTTTATCGTTAGGATTACCCCATTCGTCATATTCTCCTGTTGTTAACGGAATCGTATCGTCTAACATCGTTGTCATCACATCCACAAAAGGAACCTGTGCGATTACTCCGTTATACAGTTCCGGTGCCATATTTACAATGGCGCCCATTAACAGTCCTCCGGCAGAACCACCTTCGGCATATAAGTGTTTGGCTGATGTATATTTACTGTCAATTACAAATTTTGAACAGTCGATAAAATCAGTAAATGTATTTTTCTTTTTAAGCAGTTTTCCGTTTTCATACCACTCTCTTCCCAAATCTTCTCCACCTCTGATGTGTGCGATGCCATAAATGAATCCCCTGTCCAGCAGGCTTAAACGAATCGAGGAGAAATAAGGGTCCATAGAAGCACCATAGGAACCGTAAGCATATAACAGGAACGGATTGCTGCCATCTTTTTTAATTCCTTTTCTGTAAACAATGGAAATAGGCACTTTAGTACCATCCTGAGCCGTTGCCCAGGCGCGTTCTTCGATATAATTGTTTTTATCGAACTTACCGCCTAAAACTTCCTGCTCCTTACGGACAACCTTTTCCTTAGTCTTCATGTTAAAGTCGATAACCGATGATGGTGTCGCCATTGACTGATAGCCGTAACGAAGCACATCTGTATTGAAGTCTACATTGGTTGTGGTATAAGCCGTATAGGTTTCGCTTTCAAAAGGCAGGTAATACTCCCCTTTTCCGCTCCACGGCATGATTCTGATTTTATTAAGTCCGTTAGAACGCTCGGATACCACCAGATAATCTTTAAAGATTTCGATATCTTCCAGTAAAACATCTTTGCGATGCGGAATCAGGTCTTTCCAGTTTTCTTTACCGGTAGCCGATTCCGGCGTTTTCATCAGTTTAAAATTGGTTGCTTTATCTTTATTGGTAACCACATAGAAACTATCGCCATAATGCGAAATACTATACTCCAGACCTCTTGTTCTCGGCTGGAATACTTTAAACTCGCCATCAGGGCTGTCTGCTCTAAGTATACTGAACTCGGAAGTCAGCGTACTTGTAGAACCGATAACAATGTATTTTTTTGATTTTTCTTTATAGACAAAAACAGAGAATGTATCGTCTTTTTCATTGAAAACCACTTTATCATCCGTAGGCTCTGAACCTAATTTATGTTTGTAAATTTTATCGGAACGAAGTGTTACCAGATCTTTACGGGTATAGAACAAGGTTTTGTTGTCACTTGCCCATGTGGAACCACCGGTTGTTTTCTCTAATTTTACCGGAAGGATCTCTCCGGTTTCAAGGTTTTTAATCTGAATGGTATATTCTCTTCGGGATACCGTATCCACTCCGAAAGCACACCATTTGTTGTCTTCACTGATACTGATGCCGCTCAACTGAAAATAAGCATGTCCTTTGGCCATCTCATTACAGTCAAACAAAATTTCTTCTTTAGCGTCTAAAGATCCTTTTTTTCGGGCATGTATCGGGTAATCTTTTCCTTTTTCATAGCGGGTTATATAGTAATACCCATTATAAAGATACGGAACGGAGCTGTCGTCTTCCTTAACTCTTGACTTCATCTCTTTAAACAAATCCTCCTGGAATTGTTTTGTATGTGCTGTCATTTGCTGATAGTACTCGTTCTCTTTTTTCAGATAATCGATTACCTCAGGGTTTTCTCTTTCATTTAACCAATAATAATTATCTGTTCTGATATCTCCGTGCTTCTCCAATTGCTTGGGTTTAACAGCGGCTTTAGGCGGCGTTATTTTTTCTACCATATTCGGTTTTTTATTTTGTGCGTTTCCCGTTACAAAAATAAGACAAACACAGCTCAAAATAATTTGATTTTTCATTTAGTTTTTTTTACTAATCACTCTGCAATTTAATAATTTTGCAGTAACATTAACTATTAATTTTATTAACATGTTTGGAGACATAATGGGTATGATGGGGAAACTTAAAGAAACCCAGCAGAAAATTGAAGAGACTAAAAAACGTTTGGATACGGTTTTAATAGATGAGCAAAGTAATGACGGGCTTTTAAAGGTAACTTTAACGGCTAACCGCAAAATAAAATCGATACAGGTTGACGATGCTTTATTAGAAGATAAAGAGCAATTGGAAGACTATTTGGTACTTGTTATTAACAAAGCTATCGAAAAAGCAACAAATGTAAATGAGGCAGAATTGGGTGCTGTGGCAAAAGACGGCATGCCTAATATTCCGGGAATGGACTTATTTAAGTAATTTCCAACAGGATAAACATAAAATAAAAAAGGCAGATTGTACAATCTGCCTTTTTTATTTTATAGTAATGGTGCTTTTTATTTATACGCGCTTTCTTTTTTGAAATGTACCGTTAATAAGTAATACACAACCGCTCTGTATTTGTTTTTATTGGAACGGCCGTACTTTTCGATTACGCTATCGATACCTTTATCCAGATCCGGGCCGTCTTTTAATCCTAATTTTTTAATTAAGAAGTTATTCTTAACGGTAGCCAGCTCCGTTTCGGAAGTTCCGGAAACCGTCGAAGAATCCGCATTGTAAATGGACGGACCGCAACCGATGGTTACTTTTGTTAATAAATCCATGTTGGGAGTTACGCCACACTTCTCTTTTAAATCCGCTGCGTATTTTGCAATTAATTCATCTCTTTTACTCATAATATAAATTATTTTGTGTTATATAAATGATTTACTCTCTTTCAAATTTAACAAAATAAAACCAAAACAAGCCCCATTTCAAAACTATTTTCTTGAATTCTATGTTAAGTTTTTGAAATATTCCAATAATACACTGTCATTTACTGTTGTTGGCGTATGAATTTCAAACAGTACAGGCTGCGAATTTTCCTGTAAGACTTCCGGAAGCACCGTTTCTAGTGCCTCAAGGTCTGTAGCCTGATAATATTTAAAATGATACATTGAAGCCAGTTGCTCCGCCGTAAAGTTATGGGTGGTTTCAAAAAAGGTATTAAATACTTCCGTTTCCTGATGTCCGGGTAAAATCCTGAAAATACCACCGCCCTGATTGTTGATCAGAATGATTTTAAAATTTTTAGGGATATAGGCATTCCAAAGTGCATTACTGTCATAAAAGAAGCTGATATCTCCGGTAATCAGGATGTTTTCTTTCTTACTGGCAACAGCTGCTCCAATAGCTGTAGTAGTACTACCGTCGATTCCGCTGGTGCCGCGGTTGCAAAAAACCTCGATAGACGGGTCGATAGCAAACAATTGTGCATAACGGATAGCCGAACTGTTACTGATTTGCAACTGGCTGTTTTGCGGTAATGCCGACAGTATCGTTTCAAATACTTTAAAATCGCTGTACGGAATCCGGGCACTATACTCCTGGTGTTTGACTTCCCGCAAGGCTTTAAGCGCTACGGCATTTTCCAGGTAATCACTGGCAACTGCCGCAGTACCCGGTAAAAATTCGTTAAAAAACGTATTGGGTGTGCATTCAAAATGTCTGGTCAGGCTGCCAAAAGTATCGTAAGCCCTTAAAGTATCGATATGCCAGTGGGCTTCCGGTTTGTATTTTCGTAAAAAGGCTTTTACCCTTTTGGAAACAACCATACCGCCAATGGTAATTAAAATTTCAGGCTGAAACGCTTTAAAATCATCTTCTGTAAACGGAGTAATAATGGTATCGATATTGCCGATAAAATGAGGATGATGCAAATTCGATGTTGCTTCTTTCATCACCACTACCGAAGCATCAGCCGCAAGCCGGTCAATAATAGCCTGATCGATACTGTCCGGGTCATTGACACCAACTAAAATCAGTTTCTTTTTAGCCTTGTTCCATTGCTCCGTATAAGGTTTTAAATCCGGGAGCTGTTCCGGTAGCGGCACCGGAGGCAAAACCTGTGTTGTTACCGTAGCCACCTCATCCGTTTCATATAAAGGCTCTTCAAAAGGCGCATTGATATGAACCGGGCCTTTTTTAACAATAGCCTGATTGATGGCTTCATTAATTTCCAGATCATTTGCTTCCGAAGCTTCCTCGGTAAGATTGGCACTGTACAGTATATGGTTCGCATAAACATTACGCTGGCGAATGGTCTGTCCGTCGCCAATATCAATTTTTGAAGTAGGACGGTCCGCCGATATGATAACAATAGGCAACTGGCTGTAAAACGCTTCCGCAACTGCCGGATAATAGTTTAGCAGTGCCGAGCCCGAAGTGCAAACCACGGCAACCGGACGCTTTAACTGCTGCGCCATACCCACTGCCATAAAAGCAGCACAGCGTTCATCGGCAATACTATAACAGTTAAATTCTTTATTTCCGACAAACCCTATTGTTAAAGGTGCATTTCTGGAACCCGGAGAGATGATAATATCAAGTAATCCTTTGGCTTTACAAATTTCAATAATACTTTGTGCCAAAGGTATTTTAGGATACGACATTTTATATTTGAAGTTTAAATTGAGCGTCTCAAAAACGCAAAACAAATTTAGTGTTCTATTATCAATTTCTTTCAAAAAAAGTGTGAAACTTTATATCTTTGATGGTATAAACACAGCCATGAATATATCCATCAGACCCTTTACAGACAGCGATTTGCCGTATGTCCTTGAAATCATAAATCATGAAATCAAAAACAGTGTTTCCATATACGATTATGAACCCAGAACACTACAGGAACAGGAAATCATCATACAGGACAAAAGAAAACACGATTTTCCTTTCCTGGTAGCCGTTATAAACGATGTGGCTGTAGGTTTTGGTACCTATGGTTTTTTCCGCTTTAAAGAGGGCTATAAATACACTGTTGAACATTCTATCTATATCGATCAGCAGCATACCGGAAAAGGTATCGGAAAACTATTATTGGCCGAATTGATCGCGATAGCCAAAGCACAAAACAAACATACCATGATCGGGGTCATCGATACAGAGAATACCGGAAGCATCCTGTTTCACCAAAAATCCGGATTTGAAATGGCAGGCATCCTAAAGGAGAATGCCTATAAATTTGACCGGTGGCTGGATACGGCATTTCTACAGTTAATGCTATAAAAAAGCTCCCGTTGCGGGAGCTTTTCTTTTTTGTTTTTATCGTAATTAACCTTTAATCCAGTTTACTACTTCCGGGCTGTCCGGTAATGTTTTCGGGTGGATTACCTTAACCAGCTGTCCTTTTTCATTGATCAGGTATTTCTGGAAATTCCATTCCACCTGGCTGTCTTCCAGACCGTTTTTCGCTTTTTCGGTCAGGAAATGGTATAACGGATGCATGTCCTCCCCTTTTACGGATATTTTTTCCATCATTGGAAAAGTCACACCGTAATTTTTAGAACAGAACGTAGCGATCTCTTTATTGCTTCCCGGTTCCTGAGCACCAAAATTATTGGCCGGAAATCCGATAATCACGAAGTTCTTGTTTTTATATTCCGTGTACAGCTTTTGCAGTTGCTCGTATTGTGGTGTCAATCCGCATTCTGACGCGGTATTTACGACCATCACTTTTTTCCCTTTCAGGGACGCAAAATCAAAAGTTTTACCTTCGATATCTTTTACTTTAAACTGGTAAATGTTTTCAGTGTTCATCGTAGTCATTTTTTCGGTTGAAAGTGGTTTGTCTTTATGCTGCGCCTGATTCTGGAAACTGAACAAAAAGAGTGCACAACACGTTAATATTACTTTTTTCATGGTTGATTTTTTCCAAAATTAATCATTTTATTATTTCGCAAATACTAAACAAATCATAATTATTCTGTCGGATTTTTACTAAAAAGCAGCACGGAATAAGCCACTCCGGCTACCCATCATCAACTGGCCGGTTAACCGCACTGAGAGGCCATTTTTTTCAATATTGCCCATTGTTTCAGGGCTTTTCTGGCTTCAACCGCCGGATAGCCCAATACCGTTATTCCAGCTTCCACATCGCCGGTTACCCCGGAACCTGCTCCCACTACGGCACCATCTTTAATGGTAACATGGTCTTTTATCGAGGCACTGCCGCCAATAATCACACCATTGCCCAATGTTACGGAACCTGCCAGACCGCTATTGCCGGCCATGATACAGAATTTACCCAACACACTGTTATGCCCTATCTGTACTAAATTGTCTATTTTGCAGCCATCACCAATAATGGTTGAACTGAACTTCCCTCTGTCTACACAGGAACCGGAACCAATTTCGACACCATTGCCAATAACTACATTTCCGATTTGCGGAATTTTTACCAAACCACGCTCCGGACAGGCTCTGAAACCAAAACCGTCTGCTCCTATAGTCGCATTGGGATGCAGAATACAGCAAGCGCCAATATGACAACGCTCGCGGACAACCACTCCCGACCATATAATGGTTTGAGCACCAATGGTACATTCATCCAGGATGGTTACATTAGGATAAATCGTAACATTCTTACCAATAACAACGCCGGCACCAATATAGCAACCTGCCCCGACCTTTACTCCTTCTTCAAGAATGGCATCCGGGTGGATAACCGCTGTATCATGTATCGGATTGTCAAAAACCGGAGCCGATTTTGCAAAAAGCTCCAATACCTGCGACATGGCTAAATCGGCATTCTGAACTTTAATAAAAACACGGTTCTCACCGGGCTCAATAGAAATTTCATTATTGACCACCGCTACAGAAGCTTTGGAAGCCATCCAGAATTTTTCATATTTTTTATGTCCGATAAACGATATCTGATTTTGATCAGCCAGTTCCAGCTGTTCGGGTGAGGAAATACTATGAGTGGTATCGCCTATGATACTTCCCCGAAGTACTGCATTGATTTCTTGTACGGAGTACGATTTCATAATTTGGAAAAATTAAATCTGCTTGTGCAGAATAGTAAAACAAATACTACATATTACTGTTTTCCAAATTAAATAAGTATAAGAGGAAGTCAATATTATCTGTGTGTATAACGCGTAAAGATATATTTTATTATAAAGGATTCACTATAATTTCTAAATTATTGCAATAAAAAGAACAAATCATTATCAATTATTTAAAATTTACCATTTCTTAATAGTAATTTTATTACTGATCGTAACCGTTACTGATTTACATTTCTTATAGACTTCTCCTGATAGCCATCCCTTTACAGCAGCAGCTTATTGTCCTTCCTGTGGGTTGTAAATTAAAAGTGTTTCCGGAAACAGACAAAGTACATTTTTCTATTCCCGGAAACACTTTTGTAGTTTTCGTTATATCCGGCCGGCGTTTAAATGTGCTGGTCCAGCAGCACGACATTGCCATCCGGATCCATTACCATCAGGCTGGCCGGTCCGGAAGTGTTTTCATCGGCTTCTGCCATTAACGCAATATTTTTGCTCTTTAGCTGCTTCTGAATAACGCGGATATCATCAAATTGTTCCATCGTATTCGCATTTTCATCCCAACCCGGGTTAAAAGTTAAAATATTGCCTTCAAACATGCCCTGAAACAAACCGATCAGTGCATTCTCATTTTTCATGATAAGGTATTTTTTCTCCAGATCTCCGGCAAAAACCTTAAATCCCAGTTCTTCATAAAATTGTTTGGAAACAGTAATGTCTTTTACACTAAGACTCATTGAAAAGGCTCCTAATTTCATATCTTTATTTTTTAATGTTTATCACTAATCTGTTATTCAAAAAATGGCATGATCCTATAGTTTTTTCATTATAACACATAGCTAATATAGTTTTTTTCCAAATCTACAGATGCTTGAGTAGCTTTTTTATCCGAATCTTCCTGTAGCAGTATTTTATCCTCATAAAAGCTCATCCGGTTATAGTGTACGGGTATTATAGTTTTGTTTTCAGAATCGACGATTCCCCATTTTCCGCCTTCAACAAACCAGGTTCCGTTATCATCCTGCACCTGCTCCAGATAGGTCATGGCGCCTCCTTTGTTCACCACAAAAACCTGTTCGTTTCTGGTACCGTAAATCCAGTCGTACTCAAATGGAATTTTAATTTTATGATCCGTATCCATAACACCCCATTTCCCGCCGGTTAGTGTATAATAATTTATAACCGACCGGAATTTATGTTCGTCTTCCGGTGTGTGCATTTCAAAATTGTCGCCTTTATAAAGAATATAATCCTTATTGTGAATACTGATCCATCCGTATCGGGCCGGTAGCCGCTGTTCCAGGTTAGCGTCAATCAAACCGAATTCTCCCGTCATTTCATTTTTGGGATCAAAATAAAAGGTATCAAAATCACTATCTGCTTCGCTAAACAGATAATAATCCTGATTGCTGAAATAATCAAACCAGATGTGTGAATAACGCAGTTCTTTTAAAAAGGAACCGTTTTTATCAAAACAATAATAAATGGTGTCCTTACTTTTAAAAAGCTCCTTTCTGCAAAAAAAGATACCGGTATTATTCCTGTAAATGATCTCTGCATAATCCGCCGGAATGATCGTTTCCAGGTCGTTCGAAAGAATGCCGAAGGTGTTGTTACGCCTTACCTTATAATGATAGGCGGTCTTTTCGTAACCATCAAAATCGGAAAGGTCCTGTTTTTTGTTATCCATCTTAGCGGTTAAAATTCATATTACGATACTTTCCAATAAAAATAAACAATTCCATTAGTAGTACAGCCTAAAATCGAGTAGTTTGCAAAGTGCATAATGCTTTTCATGCAATTCTTCCACGATTTCAGTTACATCATCTTCATCCTGACACAGGCTAAAGAAAACATTGTCCAGTTTATCGCTTATCATTTTACTGAACTTCGTTCCATAACCCGAAACTGCTTTTGCCCTTGTAATGTCTAAAAAGTATTGGGCTTCTTCCTCACTTAAATCCAACGTCTTTGTATTGGCAAAATGCACGATCTTACCGGTCATTTTTCCTTCAAAGAGTTCTGCTATTTCTTCAAAACTATAGTAATAGTCGTTTAAGCAAATGTTGTTTCCGTCGCCCTGCATCACTAAATAAATGATTTCATAATCCTTAAAATAATGATCCTCATACAGCAGTGCATTCAGGCTTTCTTCCAGACCTTCAATAGTATCGCAGGTTTTGTGGATGCTGGCAATACCCTGCTCCAGCGCTAACTGTTCCAGACTTTTAAACACTGCTGTGGTCGTATCCGTTTCGACATCGGGAACCGCTTCGAGACAGAAAATAAATTTATCCTGATCCATGGAATTACATTTTTTTTGAGAATAATCGGAAATCAAACAAAAGTAGCAGGAAAATATAAATATAAAAAGTGCTTTCATTGCATAATACTGCCATAACAGGTCCTTTTGCAATCCCGGATTTAAAATGAACCGTTGCTTTTTTACTGTTAAAGCATGGTGTCATATCCGCATCATTAGCTATATTTGAATATCAATTAACGCCCCGAAAACAGCTGTTTCAAAAAGCTATTGAAGCAATAATGCAAATAAAGAAGCCTCCCGGATGAACAAAATTACGACCTACTCCCTTGAACATCACAAGAGTCTGTTTACTACTGTCAGCAATAAAGACGACTATTTCTATATTCAGGCACAGGATCATCCTTATATTACCGAACCGTACCGGGCGGAAAGTTATGCGGTGGAGTTTCTGAGAAAAGGCAGTATCGTGATGCAGACCAGGCTTTCAAAAACGGTCATCCATGCACCGGCAATCATCACGTTAAGCCCGTCCGTTATCCGAAGCTTTAGCAAAGACAGTGAGGAAATCCTGATTGACATTATCTTTTTTAAAGCGCCGTTTTTTCTTGAAAGTCAGGCTAATGTTTTTTTCCTGACCCAATTTGATTTTTTTGAAAATGACACGATGCATGTATCAGCGCTCGACAAAACGGCTGTTACCAAATTTGAGCCAATTTTTAACCAGATCAAAGCCGCACTTAACGGTACATATCCCCATCAACCGGCTATTTTAAGGAGCTACCTGTATATCCTGATATACGAACTCGACACGCTAAAACAAACCATTCCGCATCATACGGCACAGAACCCGTTATTTGAAAAATTCAAAGCAATTCTTGTCAAGGAGTTCCTGGAACAACGCGCTGTCGGTTATTATGCCAACCGCCTGCATGTAACCCGTAAATACCTGTCGGAAGTCGTTAAAAAGAACAGCGGCAAAACGGCAAAGGACTGGATTGATGATCTTATTATTCTGGAAGCAAAAGTATTGTTACAAAACAAATCCTTAACAATCAATCAGGTTAGTGATGTCCTGAATTTTTCCAATCAATCGGTTTTCGGGAAATTTTTTAAGAAGCATACCGGTCTTTCTCCTTTAGCCTATCGCACGGAATCCTAATACCGCTTGACACTACCGCCTTTTTGACCAACATACAGGCAATCCGGCTCTTTACAAACACCCCGGATAAATGCAGTTTTGTTACCTGATAATATATGCTGCAATGCCGCAATAAATGCCGGTTTAGCAGCGTAGCTCAATAGGAATAAATATGTCTAAAGTTGTAAAATTTGTCGTGCTATTAATCGAAAATGCCCTCTGGATGGAAAACAAAGCCATCGGTTTCTATACTGCTGTATTAGGGGACAAAGCATCCGGTGAAAAATATGTTGCCGAAAATCTTTCCCATCAAAAGCTCATCAGGATACAGAATGATTTTTCGGTTGAAATGCTGATGGTTCATGAAGCGGAAACACCACTATCGTTTATGAAGCTTAATTCTTCAAGGCTTTACAATCAAAATACCGGAGCGAATAAACCAATGGGTATTGAGCAGGTTGTTTATTTCAATTCGGAAGAATTATCGCTGCTGCTTAAACGTGCCGAAGCGATTGCCGCTCAGCGAAAGCATGATCTGATCTGGATAAAGGTCTTTGAAAAAGACACGGTTCTAAAGGAAATACTACAGTCTTTTGACTACCGGGAATTCCATTTTGACGAACAGGCGAATGAGGACAGCCAACACCAACAGCTTTATTTTAAAAAAGAACTTCTGTATAGCAGCTGATCCGTATAGCGGGAACGCCTGTCTCCGGAATTTTGAGTATTCCGGAAACAGGCGTGCCGTTATTGATAACCTTCGCAGTACCAAATGGATTGGTACGCTCAAAAAGTTGCTTATTTTTTGATCAGCTTTTCAAAAAAGGTCTGATTTTCAGTATTCTGAATTTCTATAAAATATAGACCTGCCGGTAAAGCAGCAATATTTAAGGCTTCTTTTTGGTTGGTAAATTTTGCCAATTGTTTTCCGTTTACATCATACACAATCACCGATTGAACAGCCTCATTTGATTGGATCGAAAAAGTATTGTTTGCCGGATTTGGAAATAACGCCACTTTTGCCTTTTCAAATTCGCCTACAGCCAAAGCGGTTGTAACAGGCACTCCAATCACATATCCTCTGTTTCCACCACCATGGTAAGCCAGTGAAAAGCTTGCCGAACTCATTTTGGCAAACGCGAAATCAATCGTTCCGTTTTGATAGACAAATGTATAATCATTGGACGATCCGGTATTGAATGCACGGTTAGCCACGATGGTACGCGTTCCAGACGCTACGGTATTGGAAGTAACGTTCCAGTTATTGGTATCGGCTGTTGGCGCAGAACCAATGCCATTGTGAACGGCATCAATCAGCGTTGTTCCGTTAAAGTAAACAACATCCTGGCCGGCTTCCATTCCCTGTCCCTGGCTAAATGCCCCGAATTGTAAGGCAAACCAGCGGTCAGACGGCCCGGTCAGCGTTAATGTCGCCGTGGAAGTAGTATTGTTCAAGTCCAGTTTAGCAGTCATTTCAGCCATTAAATTGACCACACCGGTAGATTTTGTCTGTGCGTAAGAACTTAGTGCGGAAATGCTCCAAAATAACAATAGTAGTGTTTTTTTCATTGTTGTATATTAGTTTTTAAATAGGTTAATGATTTCCTCGTTTTTAGTAAAAACAGCGTATTCAAACGGTGATTTACCGCTGTTATCGGCCTGTTTTTTATCGGCTTTGAATTTTAGCAGCAGTTCCACCAGCTCTTTATTCTTAAATTGAATCGCATAAAGCAAAGGTGTTATTCCGGACACATCGGCAAGATTCGGATTGGCTTTGTTCTCCAAAAGCAATCTGGTCAGCGCAACATTCCCTTTCATGCAGGTTGCCGCCAGTGCCGAACCGTTTGCCGTGTTGAAATTTATGTTTTTCACTTTTGGGATCAGGTAAGCTGCAACGGCGTTATTGCCTTTATAACAGGCCAGGATCAGCGGGGTAAATCCGCCCGGATTTACGGCATTTATCGTATCCTGTTTTTTAGCTTCCAGCAGTTTCATTTCTTCTACAGTACCAAATCGTGCGACATTAAAAACGTCTTTATTTTCTTTGTCCTGGGCATTAGATAATGCCGAAACCAACAGGAAAAACAAGAGTATTCTTTTCATGGTTATTTGTTCGTTAAGGGTAAATTATAAGTGACCTGAATTTTATCGGCCACTTTTTTACGTACCAGACCCGGAATTTCTATTGCAAAATCTGCCGGCGTAACTTCAAAATTCCCTGCCAGGGTTATCGTATTGCCGGACCTGGTTATTTTTGCCGTGGTCGTAATTTTTCTGGTTTTACCGTGAAGGGTCAAATCACCGGAAATCCGGCAGCTTTTTGCATTTACCGTTTTTTCAAGATCAAAATCCTCAATTTTTCCTTTAAAGGTTGCTTTTGGAAATTTATCGGATTCCATATAGTTTTCATTAAAATGTTCTTCCATCAACGCTACTTTAAAGCGAAAACCTTTCATCAGTGCCAAAACGGCAACCTCTCCGGTGGAAGCTTCTAAAACGGCAGAAGTGTTTTTATTTTCGGCCGCAACTTCCTCAAACGAGGCTACAGAGGCTTCAAATTTTAAATTTCCTGTTTTGGTAATATACTTTTGTCCATAAAACGAAATGGAAGTCAGCAGCAAAAGCATTAAAAAAAAGTTCTTTTTCATCGTTACAAGTGTTTAGTTTTCTAATAAACCATCTGTTCCCCACTGGATAATCGTATTTATTTTATCCTGAGGCATTCTTCCGGTCTGGGGCATTTGTCCGGATTCCCCGTTTTGTCTTTGAATCCTGCTCACCAGATTGGTTGTTTCAAAAGCTGCCTTTACTTCCGGGTAAGTTGTCATAGGGCGGAAAGAAGCGCTTCCGGCAGCGGAATGGCAGCTGATACAATTGGCATCAATGATTGCTTTCACTTGTGCCGTGTAGGTTACTTTTCCAACAATTACCGTATGTTCCTGAAGATCTTCGTAAGTATCCGAATCACAGCTGGTCAGCGAAAAGAGTATGATTGTTACGAACAGTGCTATTTTTTTCATCTTAAAAAACTCTATATAAATTAAATCCAAAAAAGAAATCTCCCTTACTCCAATTACCGGCTGCATTGGTCAGATAACCGCTTTCGGTCATGGACTGCGAATTGGTAAACAATAGTTGGAAAATATGACCGCCGGTCTCCACATCAAGGCCTACAGACAACGGATTGCTGTAAAAACCGGGTTTGTTGAAATTATAGGCATATTCCATATTAAGCGAAAGCCTTTTGGTTAGTTTCATTCTTCCTCCGGACGCAATGGAAAACTGGTTGTCGTTCTCAATTTCCGGATTGTATAAATTCCTGTGTATGAATGACGGCGCCAGCTCAACGGACAGTTTTTCGGAGATCTTTCTCGAAACCAGTAGCTGGTGGATAAATGCCAGTCGGTCTGAAAATTCAATTTTGGGATAGTCTTCTTTTTTCAGAAGGCTGTTAATATTAATGGTACTATAGCCTACCACTTCAAAAGGGAAAGCGTCATTTTGCCGTAACACTCTGTATTTTGCGCCCACTTCATACATTTTCGATAGCGTGTGGCGCGATCCGCTAACAGAAAGCCAGTCGGTCACTCCATAGATCCCGCCTATTTTTGTGGTCGCATGGTCAAATCCGAAAAACTCCGAAATTCCGTCTTTTACCGTTCCGAAGCGATGGGAAACCACAAAATAAAATTCTTTCTTAGCGGCCATTTTTGTAGACTGGAGCGTAATGATCTGCAAGCCTTTAAAGACCGCCGTAACATTGGTGTTTTTTGCCTGAGTGGCATCCAGACCGGAAAGCAGGTCTTCCTGGGCATTTGCGACAAACCCGGAAAAAAGGGTCATCATAAGGAAATAAATAGGTTTCATGGTTATTCTAAAATTATGCATTGGTCAAATTTTACTTCGTTAAACATTTCATCAAAACCAATGCATCTTCCTTTAATCCTCACCTTGCCGTTTTGATTTTTGGGGTTTACTTTTTTATCAAAACCACAAAAAACGGTACTGTCCAGCGTAATGGCTGAATCGGAGATTTCGGTAATCTTCCCTTCTATTTCAATGGTCTTGTTCAGGTATTTTTTATCCGATCCCGCTACATCCGATTTATATTGGCTGATCAGCCCGGAAGCTGGCAATACAAAAGCGGAAGTTTCCTGGCCAACATTCCGGCCTTCTTTATACAGTACCTTGTTGTAGATATAAAATGATCCTAAACCGAACAAAAGGATGATTCCGAAAATTAAAAGTCTTTTTTTATTCATCTTTAAAGGGCTTTGAAAATTGCTTTTGAAAAAGATGCTGTGCTTCTTACCAATAGCAATTCCCGGTAATTACATTCCTGATTTTAATACGGGTTCTTATTCCTTCCAAAGCAATGGTCGCAATTGGAGGAACCGTTTCAAAATTATCAGGAAACAGCTGTAAAGTCACTAAAATCAAGGTAGACAAAAGGTAGACAAACCCGGAAATACCTGTAGAAATCAGGTAGACAATTCCGATTTTTATACCGAAAGAATAAAATTGGTCAGGTTATCGTCTGCATTCATCTGGAGTTTTTTGCGCAGGCGGTAACGGGCAGTTTTGACACTGTCGGGAGAAATATTCAGGATGGAAGCCATCTCTTTTATCGACAGGTTTAGTTTGATCAGCGCGCAAATCTTTAAATCGTTGGCACTGATTTCCGGATAGATTTGCTTTAAGCGGGTGTAGAAATTTTTGTTGATGCTTTCAAAATAAAGATTGAAATCCTCCCAGTTATTTTTTTGTTCAAAATGGCGGTTTACCATTTTTACGAGCTGCTGTTCCGACAAGGGCTGCTGCAGCTCAATAGTTGTTTTAATCTCGTTTAGCAATTCATTTTTCTGAAGCATCTGAAGCGTAATTACGCTCAGCTGACTTTCCTTGTGGTCCAGATCATTCTTAAACTGGATTTCTTTCAGTTCTTTTTGCTGTTCCAGTGCTTCCACTAAAGCTTCTTTTGTTTTGAGCAGCTGTTTATCGCGCTTGTTTCTGTTTTTCAGGTAGTAATATCCTGTTATAAAAACGACCAGCAGGACAACGATGCAAACCGCCAGTAAATAATTGGTCAGTCTTGCGATTTCCTTTTCCTGGGAAATTAAAGCCAGTTTTCTATTCTTTTCGGCTGTTTCAAATTGTACTTCAAGACTCTTCCCTATTTTGGCTTTTTCCAGAGAATAGGATTCTTCTTTGATGGCCATTACCCTTTTTTGAAGTTTCGAAACTTCCGCAAAATGCTGCTGTTTTTCGTATAAGCCGATCAGCTGTTCGAGTGTTTTCATTTCGAACGTCTTGTCCGAAAGGATAACCGCAATTTTATTGGCTTCCAGGAAATAATGCTGTGCTTCTTTCAGATTATTTGCGTTGCGGTACCATTCTCCCAAAGCATTTAAAGACGATACATGTGCCTGGTCATTTTCGGAACGGACAGCAACATCCAGCGCTTTTTTAAAATGTTGCAATGCTGCGCTGCTGTTTTGCTTTTTAAGTTCCAGTTCACCTATGCGGATATAAGTAGTGGGCAGATAGGCTACATTATCCGATTTTTCGAAATCCTCTAAGGCCAGTTTGTAAAAATAGGCTGCTGAATCGGATATTTTCCCGGAATCGTATAAACTTCCAAGGGTTGTATAAGCCAGGCCTAAAGTGCCGCTTTTATCGTCATGATTGGTCAATATACTAACCACTTCCCGGCTAAGCGGAATGGCTTCCTTAAATTTTCCCTGGCGGGTATAAATCGTCCCGATCAGCTGCAGGCATTTGCTTCTGCCGATTTCAAATTTTACGGGATGTTTTTTTTCCAGACGGCTATAAATATTTAACGACTGCAACGCATAATGCAAGCCTTTTTCGAGGTTGGAACCATACGTACAGATTCCTAAATACAATAAGGATTCTGCTTTATCCTCATCACTTTTATCATCTTTTGCTTTTTCGTATGCCTGAAAAAAATAACGGAAGGCTTCGTCATCATTGTCTTTAACAAGTGCCACCCAGCCTTTTTGTAATAAAACGTTTTTAGTAGGTTGTGCAACCATACTGACAGCAAAAAGAGTAATCAAAACAATCCCGAGAAGTTTTCGACCTGACATGAGCGCTTGTAATTTTTTTTCAGTAAAGATATGTATATTCATATATCTGACGGATTCCGGAAATCATAAAAATAACACCATAAAAACAACAAAATATAGCTCATTATACAATACCGTTTTGCGTTTAATTCCAAATCTACCTTTCATGCGGTTTAAAAAAACTTACCGGTTACACGCCTAAATCTCATCATAAAACATTACAATACAACACTTTGTAATTACTCGTACTTGTTTTTTAAAATATTCGTACTCCTTTTTTATAACAAATGCGTCCGACTACTTTTATTCGGTCGCATAGCGCTGATTTCTTCCACACATTTGTATCGAAATATTTTTTAACCTAAAAACACGATACTATGAAAACTTCATTACACTTTTTAGCAGTGCTATTATTAACAGGCACTTTTTCTTTCGGACAGGACATCTCCAAAAAAATTGATTCGATAATAAAGGATAATTATCAAAAAAATCCTGACGTAGGTATCAGTGTTGGTTTTATCAAGAATAATACGGAATACTATACTGCCTATGGCAATCTGAATGCCGAAAGCCCGATTGAAATTAATAAGAATTCTATATTTGAAATTGCCTCGATTACTAAAATTTTAACCTCAAATTTAATCGCACAGGCAGTTATTGATCATAAAATAAAAACAGATGATTATATCGACAGCTACCTTCCAAAAGAATATGTATTGCATAAAAATCTTAAAAACAGGATAAAGATTTCAGACTTGGCGTCTCATCAATCAGGTTTACCCGATATCGACTTTGGAAAGTTAATAGAACTAGATCCGCAACAGCCCGTAAATAGCGTAACCCAAAAAACACTGGCTACTATAATCAATAATTGCAGCGAACTTAAAGACTACGGCCGTTACCGTTATTCTACAATTGGATATACATTACTCGGACAAATCGTAGAAAAAGTGTATGGCAAAAGTTATGATGAAATTATCAGAGCCCGAATAATCGAGCCGCTACAAATGACCAATACCTTAACTAAAGATTTTAATGTCAAAAACCGTACAGTTGGCCATAATCCGAATGGCGGAACTCAGGAATTCATGAAATGGAATATTACAGCAGCAGCCGGATTAATAAAGTCCAGTGCTTCAGATATGGTTACGTTTTTAAAAGCGGCTTTAAACACCGAAAATACAATCGGTAAAGCGGCTCTGATTACCGAAAAGATTTTCTATAAAGATGAAAACCGGGAAATGGGATTGGGCACCAACATCCTCACGGATGATGCAAACACCATTTATTTAAAATCGGGTGATTCTATGGGGCAGTCTTCCATTATCTGCTACAACAGGGCTAAAAACTGGGGGATCATAATACTGCTGAACCAAAGAAATTCAAAAATGAGACAAAACCTGCTGAATAAAATTTATGACAACGTTCTGAAACATACAAAATCCGGCAATATGGATTTATAAGCCGGTAAAAATATCCCCAAACAAAAAACTCCTTCAGTACTTAAGGAGTTTTTTTGTTCGTGTCGGGAATTACAGCCGAACACCTGATTAATATTTTAACCTTTATGGACATTCTTTAAGATAAATACAGTATCTGATTTTATTTGAAGTGCTGTTATTTCAAATTATTTTTGAAGAATAATTCCAGTTTCTCAAAAGGGATTACATCAATTTTATCATACAAATCCACGTGTACAGCATTAGGAATAATCATTAATTCTTTGGGTTCGGAAGCGGATTTAAAGATGTCCTCACTAAAATAACGGGAGTGTGCATTTTCACCTGCTATGATTAATACTGGCCGCGGGGAAATTTCTGTAATGTATGTCAGTATTGGCAAATTCATTAAAGAAAACGGACTGGTGATTGTCCAGGCACCGTTTGAATTGATTGAACGCGGGTGAAAGCCCCGTTTGGTTTTATAGTAATCAAAATAACTTTTTACAAATTCGGGTTCATCACCTTTCAGTTTCTCCGGATTTGGGCACTGCCCATAGGCCGGTTTTCCTTTCTCTGCGTCTTTCCAGCGTTGCGCGCTCATCTGCTCCAATGTTTTTGTACGCTCTGCTAAAGTTACTTTGTCGAAATAACCTTTAGATGCTGCTCGCGGGATATCATACATACTTGTTGTTGCTACAGCTTTCACACGTTTGTCAACCGCGGTAGCGTTTAATGCAAATCCTCCAAAACCGCAAATACCAATGATCCCTATTTTGTTGCGGTCAATGTTTTTTTGAATGCCCAGAAAATCTACTGCAGCACTAAAATCTTCCGTATTAATATCGGACGATGCAATATTACGCGGCTCGCCACCACTCTCGCCTGTATAGGACGGATCAAAGGCCAGTGCTGCGAAGCCTCGTTCCGCCATTTGATTCGCATACAGTCCTGATGATTGCTCTTTTACAGCACCAAAAGGCCCGCTGATGGCAAGTGCGGCTAACGGTTCTGTATTGTTTTTTGGAAGGTATAAATCACCTGTAAGCTCAATCCCGTAACGGTTTTTAAATGTTACTTTTTGACGGGTTACCTTATCGCTCAATTTAAACGTATAGTGTTCATTTATATCCATTGCTGCTGTGTTACCGGTTTGTTCCTGCTGATCTGGTTTAGGTTTCTGGCAAGAGCCCAACATCAGCATGGCTGCTCCCAGTAGTAATACTGTTTTTTTCATTTTATTGCTATTGTTTAAATTGTCTTTATAATTTTTGCCGGTACTCCGCCCACAATTACATTATCCGGAACATCTTTAGTCACAACCGCACCGGCTGCTACAATGGAATTTTCGCCTATAGTAACCCCGGGTAATATCGTAGCTGCCGAGCCTATCCAGGCATTTTTCTTAATTAATATATGTCCCGGCACAAGGGAGTGCCTGTCTTGCGCCGATAAAGGATGTCCTTCTGAAAGCAGGCTGACCCTTGGGGCTATCTGTACATTGTCTTCAATAGTAATTCCTCCCAAATCCAAAAAGACGCAATCAAAATTGATAAATACATTTTTGCCTATTCTGGTGTTTTTGCCGTAGTTAATATATAGCGGGGTAAACACATCGGAAGTAACATCAATTTCATTTGCGGTGATAAGGCTTAACAAGCTCCTTATCTCAGACGGATCTGACGAAGCATTCATCTGAAGGAGTATTTTCTTCGTTTCGAATGATGCCTCACGGAGGCTGTGTATCTGAGGATCGTTTGACGGTATGGTTTCCCCGGCTTTTAGTCTTTCAAAAATACCGGTACCTGCTGTTTGTTCCATTATTGCTTTTTTGATATCAGCAAAATTAAAAAAGGAGCCCCGCAGTGGCTTTACTGCGGGGCTCAAATAACTTTTCTTAAAAGCTCAATCCTGTTACATTTCAGGCTTCTGTTGGAGGAAAACCATATTGTTTTTTAAATGCTGTTGAAAAATGAGAAGGATTTTTAAAACCAACTTCCACATACACATCCTGTACCTTTTTGCCTTCTTTAAGTTTGTCATAGGCAGCTTCCAAACGCCTTTTTATAAGCCATTTTTGAGGGCTTAGGTTACTTACTTTTTTAAAATCTCTTTTAAATGTTGCTAAGCTGCGTCCTGTATAGGCTGCAATTTGTTCCATAGTGAGATCATCAGTAAAGTTTTCATTTAGAAATTCCAGAATATCAATTTTCCACGGTTCAGTAAAGTCAAACAGTATCGGATAAAAGACTTCATTATTATTTAATAGGGCATAAATGCCTTCCAATAATTTCAAATGCACCACACCTTCCGTTGGTTTTACATCTTCATCGAAGTAAGGTGTCAATGACTGAAACAGGCTTGTTATATCCGGACGCGGATTTACATTAAAAACAACTTCATCCGTTACCGCTACACCGGCCGGTATTTCGGACTTATTCATTTTACTGTAAAACTCCCGCAGGACATTTCTACTGAATGTAAGGGATATACCCTTATACAACTCATCACCGCTGCTGTTTTTATACATTACAAGACGATGGTCGCGACGGATCAGGACACACTCACCTGCCTGTATCCGGTATTTCTTATTGCCATTTTCGACAAGCTGTTCTCCGGAATATAAGTATACTAATACATGCTCAGGAGTAGCGTGGATGCATTTCTCACTCTCCTCTGCAAAACAGGACAAGAAAATTCCCGAGTAACTGATCGTCTTCAATTTATCATCTCTTTGCATAGCCGTATCTTGTTCAAGTGAATTATAAAGTATTTATACAAATATAAAAGATAAGCCACATACTCATATTGTTCACAGGCTCATTTAGCTTTACTAACAAGCTCAATGCCTGAAATATGTGTCATGCGGTGAATTCTATTGATATGGAATTATACCCGGGAAAAGGTTTTTAGAGAGAAATACTCCCTAAGAAATTAAGGATTGTGGATTTTCTGGGCTTACAATCGAACACTTGCTACCTGTTTTGATGTTTTTCGAAAATATACAAGGAAGTCTTTCGTAAGGTTTCGCCGTAATCATCAGTTACGGATCCAAACGGACTGAGTTCTTTCAGCTATAGTATAATTACTTCGTGAAAATGAAGTGTCAACCTACGGAAAACTCTGCGATTGCGGTTACAGGCTGTTACCAGAAGGTTTTATTAATGATTTGCTCTTTGGTAAATATTGCTCAATTCATTCTCTAAAATTTCCATGAAATGAAAAACTTTTTTGTTTTGAACCTTGTCTATATTTCCGTTTAAAAAGGAATAACTGTCTCCATCTGTTTCAACTTTAATAGAAACATTTGTACCGTCTATTTCAAGAAGACTTTTTCCGCTTTTTATTTCCTTAAAATTTTCTAATGTGATTGAATGAGTTAAAGAATCCCATGTGTTTTTTGGTGTTTTTTCTTTTATTATAACTCTCTGGTTCAGACTTTCAAACATTCCATTTATAGAATCCTTAGTTATTTCTATTTTTATATAGTGTCCTGTTTCTCCACCAGCAAAATTATAAGAAATGCTATTGATCGATTGTGAATTGGATGAGCATCCAGCAAATAGAACTATAATTATAAACATAAAAAATTTAGAAGCGATATTCATATTTAAGCTTTCGTATTAGTTGTGTGTCGTATTTTAATCTAAACAATCATAAAAACCCTCTTGTGTTTTTCGTTTTACAGTTTGTTCAATCTTGCGTGCTTTCTTTGCATTTATTCTAGCGATCCTTCTGGTAATACTAATCGGATAATCTTCCAGATCTGTATCTAAAGTGATTTTATAACAATTTTTAGTTTCAATTAGAAGTTCTTTAGTTCTAATTCCTAATCCTGTAACGATCAATTTTTCACCTTCTTTAGCTTCAATTTCAAATTTTCCGTCTGTATCCGTTTTCGTTTTTCTTTCCGTTCCTTCTATTATAATATCAGCCTCAACTACCGGAATGAGCGTATATACATAAATCGAATTTTCAAAAACAAAACCAATTATTTTTTTAGAATTACTATCTGGTAATTGACCAAATGAAAAAGTAGAAATAATTAAAAACGATAAAGTAATTATATATTTTTTTGGCATTAGGTTATGTTTTTGATTTAGCTGTTAATTTCTCATTTGGTCTCCTTGCTGTGCAAAAGTTTCCCGACTTCGAACCCTCATTATTTTCAATACATTATTTTATTTATTGTATGCCAAACCGGGAGACTTCGCAGAACGGGGTTTCATTTTATTCCTGTATATAATCTATTGTAAGTTCTCTGTAATTTGGATATTTTGTTTTATCCAATTCCATACATATCATTGTTGATGCGGCTTCGCCTACTGGTTCACGGTTCCATTTAGGTTTGTAAATTATAAAAAGTGTATCGTTTTTAATTTCGGCTCTACAATTTTTTGCCTGAACCCAAATTCCACCGCCACCAATGATGAAAAAGTATTGAGCTTTTGTTTTGTAGAGACTATCCAAATTTCTTTTATTTAATTCTAAATCGTTAAAATGGACTTTCAAATTTATTGCGTCTTGTTTGTTATCAACCCACTTATTATATTTATCAATACTGTCAAATGGATTGCCAGCCACCTCTGAAAAAAGGAATTCACATTCATAAAATTTAAAATCTTCGTTTTTTGGTTTGCAACAAAAGAAAGTAAATACTATAAATAAAATTAAAATATTTTTCATAAACAAAATTTTAGTTTAACATTAAAAATTGCCTTTTAGTTTCTGTTCTTCAAAAATAGCACACAAAGCCGGCAGTTGGGAGAACGTCGCGCAAAAGTGGCGATGGTTTCCCGACTTATATATACCTGCTACTTTATTATGGATGTATATGCACTACATAATCAAACACAGGCATTTACAATAATACACAAAAAGGGACAATACGATTGATCTATTTTGGTAAATTGAATTTTCTTTTTTTGAGAAAGTAAAAATTAAGCGATAAATTACATAAAAAACATAGCCACTGTAATACAGTGGCTATGTTTTAATTTCTGTAGGCGATGAAGGGTTCGAACGCTCGCGCCAGAAGGTGTTGTGTACAGTTTTTTATTCATCAATCTGGAACAATATAAAAACCTCCATTTTTTCTTGCCAATCTTTTTAAATCGCGTTGTCTTTTTTTATCGCTAGTTCCGTCATTCCATTTTAACTTGACTTTATATTCATTACTATCAGTAATTATAATTTGCTCAGAATAGAAACCTACACAGCTAGTTTCTAAAATTTCGCCTTTTTTTACTTCTATTTCAAAATTTCCGTCCCAATCAGTTAATGTTTTTCTAACTGTGGTATTTTTATTTATTACGAGTATTTGTACAAACGGTAAAATGCCTATGTCATCAGAAACAGTACCTTTTACTTTTTTGGTTACCGCATCATTGTTTAGTTTTTGAGTAGAACAAGAAAATAAAAAAGAGAAAAACAGAAATAATATATAAATATTTTTCTTCATTATTGTTTGATAAATGCCGTTCCGCAGCAACCGCGTAATGTATCCCCAACAATTCTCATTGTATCAAAATCAACAAGCATATAATCCTCTGTGCTTCTTTTGATATATATGTAATTATCTTTCTTTGAGTATTTAAAAGATTTTTTATAACCATTATTCCTATGGTTCGAATCCTCTGTATAATATAGGACATCGTCTTTAGAAAATTCGAGTATCCCATATGTTGTTGTCATTTCACCACCACCGTTTGAATATTCAGCACAACTTTCTCTTTTTTCAACGAACTTTTCAATCCCAAGTATTTTATATCCGTAAAAATTGAATACCAGAACAGCAATTAAAAGAGATACAATAAACATTAATATTTTTGATTTCATTTGAATATTTAATTTTTCTATAAATTTTACAGCGTTATGATTAAGCAGTTTCATAAAATAGCATACAGCTACTAAATAATGTTGTACCAAAGAAAAAGCCTCACTAGGAAATCCTAGTGAGGCTTGAGTTTTCTTGTGGGCGATGAGGGGTTCGAACCCCCGACCCCCTCGGTGTAAACGAGGTGCTCTGAACCAGCTGAGCTAATCGCCCTATTTTGTTGTTGTCATCAGTAATTGTGTTCCTGATTACGAGTGCAAATATAGGCAAGATATTTAACTCTGCAAGCTTTTCGGGAAAAAAAATTATTCTTTTTTTACATCTTTTACAATCACCTTATCCGAGTAGTTCACAATGGAAACCGTAATATTTTCATTATTAGCGTTTTTGCCTTCCACTATGTATAATTTACCTTTGTCAAGCGGTTTGTTACTTTTTGAAAAATCAACGTCACCATACTCCAATGTTTTCTTAATATCGTCCATCGACACCCATTTTTCATTGAATTTAGCAGTCGTTTCAGCCGAATAACTGATCGGTTTGCTTCTCAAATCTTTTAAAACTCGGCAATTTGGCAAATAACAAAACTCGGCTTTCTTCTCTTTTAAGAAAAAAGTAAGGAACATTGAACCTATTAACAATCCAAATAAGTAATAGGCTAAACGGAATTTAAATTTCATATTTTTTTAATTTGTGCAAAAGTAATCATTTGTTTCGGGCTAACCCAGAACAACTTACTTTAAAAAACGATAAGGTTGATATCCCGGTACGGAATTGAAAACCAATCGGCAACCGACTTGTTTGTTAAGATGCCGTGGTAAAAATAAATCCCGTTTTTAAGCCCTCTGTTGCATCGGATAGCGCTTTCTATACCGCCGTCTTCGGCAATCTGCAAAAGAAACGGACTGATGATGTTGCTAATCGACATGGAAGCGGTCTTGGAATAACGGGAAGGGATATTGGGAACACAATAATGAACAACATTGTGTTTTATAAACGTTGGTTTTTCGTGTGTGGTTACTTCAGAAGTTTCAAAGCAGCCGCCGGTATCAATACTCACATCAATGATGATAGCTCCTTTTTTCATGTTCTCCACCATCGTTTCCGAAACAATAATCGGTGCGCGGTTTTTTCCTTTCATGCAGCCAATAGCCACATCACAGCGCATTAACGATTTCAGCAATGATTTTTCCTGTATGGTCGATGTAAATATTCTTTGATTTAAAGTATTCTGAAGGCGTCTCAGCTTCGTTATCGAATTGTCGAAAACCTTGACACTTGCACCCAGGCCAATTGCTGTACGGGCTGCATATTCGGCTACCGTTCCGGCTCCTAAGATCACAACTTCCGTTGGACGCACACCGGTGATATTGCCCAATAACAATCCTTTTCCAAAAGACTGGTTGATCATTAATTCGGCAGCAATCAGTACGGAAGCGGTTCCTGCGATCTCACTCAGCGATTTTACGGCCGGATAGGAACCGTCTTCATCTTTGATAAATTCAAATGCCAAAGCGGTAATCCTCTTTTCCGCCAGTGCTTCAAAATAGGTCTTTTTCTGCGTTTTTAACTGAATGGCTGAGATAACGATTGTCTGCGGGTTCATCAGGTGGATCTCGTCTATTGTAGGCGGTTCCACTTTTAAAATCATCGGGCAGCTGAAAACTTTCTTGCGGTCTTTGGTGATCTCCGCTCCTGCTTCACTGTATTCCTTATCTGAAAAACTGGAGCTTTCTCCGGCTCCGGCTTCCATCAGTACGCGATGTCCGTGATAGGTCAGTGAATTAACCGCATCGGGTGTCAAACAAATTCTTCTCTCCTGATAGGAAACTTCCTTAGGAATTCCGATGAAAAGTTCACCTTTTTGTTTCGCTATTTCCAGCTTTTCTTCTTGGGGAAGTAATTGTTGTCTTGTAAATGGACTTAATGACATGATTTACGCAATAATTTGCACTAAAGTACAACTTTTTTTGTGATAAATTATTTTTAATGAAATACTTACAAAGTAAAAATTCCGCTTAATTTTTCAGCTCTAAAAAACGTTTTCCGTTTGGCAGTAATTTAATATGAATGGCAGCATGGTCAATCGGTATCAGATTTGGTGTTTTTTCCGGCCATTCAATAAAACACCAGTCACCGGAATAGAAATATTCATCGATACCCATATCGTAAGCTTCTTCTTCGCTGTTTAACCGGTAAAGGTCAAAATGATAGATCTTCTCACCGCTTTTGCCTTCATATTCGTTGACCAATGAAAAAGTAGGACTGCTCGCCATATCCTGAACACCCAGTTCCTTAACCAATACCTTAATTAAGGTTGTTTTCCCTACGCCCATTTCGGCATGGAAAGTAATTACTTTTTTCAGGTTCCGGGATAATATTTGTTTGGCAACATCTTGGATTTCATCCAATGAGAAGGTTATTTGCATAGAGGTATCGATAAAAAACAAATATACTTATTTTATTGAAATCACATTACATAATTTCTTACACAATAGCTATTTAAGGGATAGCGGCTATCCCTTAAACAGTTAGTCTTTATTTCGGATTAAATATCAGAAACGGAATGATCATTTCTTCAAGCGAAATACCACCGTGCTGATACGTATTTCTGTAGTAACTTACGTAGTGGTTATAATTGTTCACATACGCCAGGAAGAGGTCGTTTTTAGCAAATATATACGAACTGCTCATGTTGATTGCCGGCAATCCGATCTTTTTAGGATCTTTTACCGCATAAACATCTTTATCTTCATAAGTAAGGCTTCTTCCCGTTTTGTAACGCAGGTTCAGGCTGGTATTTTTATCCCCGATCACTTTGGAAGGATTTTTACAGTTAATCGTTCCGTGGTCGGTCGTTAAAATCAATTTAAAGCCCTGCTGCTGTGCCAGTTGAATGATTTCCAGTAAAGGGGAATTCCGGAACCAGCTCAGCGTTAAGGAACGATATGCCTTATCATTGGAAGCCAGCTCTTTTACCACATCCATTTCTGTTTTGGCATGCGATAACATGTCCACAAAATTATAGACAATCGTGGTCAGGTCATTTCCTTTTAATCCTTTAAAATTATCAACCAGTTTTTTACCGTCTTTAAAATTGGTAATCTTATAATATTCCTGCTTGATATCGATACGCAGTCGTTTTAACTGCTCGGTAAGGAATTCGCCTTCAAAAAGGTTTTTTCCGCCTTCGTCCACATCATTTTTCCAATACTGCGGATACATTTTCTCCATTTCCAAGGGCAGTAAGCCAGAAAAGATAGCATTACGGGCATATTGCGTTGCCGTTGGCAGAATCGAATAATAGCTTACTTCTTTTTCCAGCTTGTAATGATTATTCACCACACTTTCAAAAGCCTTCCACTGATCATAACGCAGGTTGTCGATCACAACAAACAGTATCGGCATTTCTTTTTTTCGCAGTTCCGGCACCACCAGTTCTTTGAATAACTGGTGAGACATGATGGGCGCCTCTTCTTTCGGGTCAAACCAGTCCTCGTAGTTCTTTTCGATAAACTTTCCGAACTGTGAATTGGCTTCCAGCTTCTGGCTTTCCAAAATTTCAACCATACTCTGGTCTTCAATATTTTCAAGTTCCATCTCCCAGAAAATAAGACGCTTGTACATTTCTATCCAGTCTTCATACGAATTTACCATGGCCATATCCATCGCAATTTTCCGGAATTCTTTCTGGTAGTCTAAGGTCGTTTTTTCCGATATCAGTCGGGAGTGATCCAGATTTTTCTTTAAACTCAGCAGGATCTGATTCGGGTTAACCGGCTTGATCAGGTAATCGGCAATTTTGGAACCTATCGCCTCTTCCATAATATATTCTTCCTCACTCTTGGTAATCATAATTACCGGAACAGAGGATTTCTTTTCTTTAATTTCCGCAAGGGTTTCCAGTCCGCTTAACCCCGGCATATTCTCGTCTAGAAAAACGATGTCGAAGTTTTCATCATCAAATATATCAATAGCATCCTGCCCGTTGTTACAGGTTGAAACGCTATACCCTTTTTTCTCTAAGAATAATATATGTGGCTTTAACAAATCGATCTCGTCATCTACCCATAGTATTTTTATGTTGCTCATATTTTTCTTTTTTTATTGGAATTCAACTGCAATTTATGTTTTTAAGAACTCCGCGAGGTTAAAATTATTATAAAACTAATCGCAAATACCTGTGATTTTTATTCGTGAAGCGATTAAAGCCTCCCAACGGCACTACAGCCATTCGGGCGCAGTTTGGTAATCTTCCGGAAAATAGGTCAAATACTGAACCATTCTGGGTGCTTTTCCGTGATTCGGACTGGCACAATGCGGCAATGCCTGATGCCAGATGATAAAATCGCCGGTTTTCCCGGTTATCGGAACCGGCTGTAATGTTTTTAGTGCTGTTTCTCTCAGGTTACTACCGGGCTGCTGGGCATGAATCCAGTTTTCAATCCGGTTGTGAAAACCCGGCACACAATGAAAAGCACCGTCCTCCGGACCACAGTCTGTTAAATACAATAATCCCTGCAGGCCAAACGGGATCGGTAATTTCAAACTTACATCCCAATGCAGCGGACTGCCTAAAAAAGTATAATGAGCCGTTTCCGGCGGATTAAAGCTAACCTTATCGATGGTCTTGTAAATCCGGTCGGTTTTGTATAACTGTTCGTAAGCTTTTTTGATCCGGGGTGACAGCCGGTTTTTATTCAGTGTCGGATGATCCGAAAAAGTAAGCATCAGTCCCCGCTGTTCGTCATGGCTTTTATACCAGCTTGCCTCCTGTTCCGGATGCATGCCTAAAAACTCCCATATTGCCTGTTGGGTTGCCTCACAATCCGGATCGGAAATAGCATTTTTCACAATCACATAACCGTTTTCTTCCCAGAACTGTAAATCTTCGGCTGTCAGCACATCCGCTGTTGTAACATCTTCAGCATCCATATCGATATTGGTACGCGTTTTTACCCATTCCTGAAAAGTGTTCAGGTCTGGTTTTTCAAAATACAGATACCGTATGGCTTCTTCCATACTTATTCCCAGGCGATACAATGTTTCTATCTCCTGGTTCCACAGATTATCATCCGTTGGTTCCGGTGAAAGCGCCCGCTTCCAAAGCTGCTCCAGAATTAACTGTTCCATAAGTTCGGAATATAAAAATTTAACACTCAAATGTAAAGAATTTAGTACTAATACAGTTGATCGGACGCAATAATTTATAAGAATATTTCTTAGCCCTTTTAGTGATTATATTGGCAATAATATACTGAAATACCCAATCGATTTTTAAGATACCTAAGACTTAAGCAACAATTAATATATTTGTCAAATAAGCTTCCATACTATGAACGATACGTTTGCTCCAAAAATAAACCGGCAGGAGTTTCAAAAAACCATTTTGAAATTTCAAAACAACGAAGGTGCTGACACTGCTATGATCAATATCATAGCATCCAAAATTAAGAATGCTGAAACAGTCATTTTTTATGATGCGTTTATCACTCTTTGCAAACAGTATCACGTTGATGTAAAATGTTATGAAGAAACGAAAGAGGGACAAACTTCCTGTACAATCATAATCAAAAAAGACAATTATGATTATTATTCCATGTCCTATACAGCCCGTGATAAAGACGTCACTCTTGCATTAGCCGCAAAATTATATGAGGTCCTTTCCATTCAGATTCAGAATGAGCAGTTTATCAAAAGTATAAAAAGATAAGTCCTGTTTATAAGGCTTTGCTACCTAATCCAAAGGAATAATATGCCCTGCCTGTTTTCCCGGATATCGCTGCTGTTTTAATCTACTCCGTTACTTTACCCCAAAAAGTACAATTAATTCCCATAATTATACCGTTTTTTCCATTGTTACCGTTCGAACTTTGTCCTACTAAAACGGATAACAATGAATACAACTGCCTTTTTATTGCTGCGCCTTGCCATTGGGGCAAGTATGTTCGGACATGGCCTGGTACGGTTGCCAAAACTTAACGCTTTCAGTTCCTGGATGACCGGAAGTTTTGAAAACACCCTGTTACCCCAAATAATAGTGCTGCCGTTCAGTTATGTTTTGCCCATAGCCGAATTTGGCATCGGACTGCTGCTATTATTGGGATTATTTACAAAAACTGCAGCAACACTGGGTGCCATCGTGATGATCCTGCTGCTTATCGGTACTGCTTTAATCGAAAACCGGGAAGCAATTCCTTCCCAGCTGATACACGTATTGTTTTTTGCGCTGTTACTGCAATTTACAGACCGCAACACTTTTGCAATGGATATGCTTATTAAAAAATAATTATTATGGAAACCAGAAGAAATTTTATAAAAAAGGGAAGCCTTATAGGACTTGCCGGCATGGTACAGCCTATGGATGCTTTTTCGGCTCTCAACGGACAATCCGAAACAACAGCACAGTACAACAACTCCAGATGGGCAGACGGTTCCCGATTGGTCGTTTCGGTCTCCATGCAGTTTGAAGCCGGCGGACAACCGGAAAATGCCGAAAGTCCGTTCCCGCAAAACCTGGACAAAGGATTCCGGGACCTGCCTGCCAATACCTGGTATGATTACGGTTATAAGGAAGGGATTCCGCGCATGCTCGACAACTGGGACAAACTGGGTATTAAAGTTACTTCCCACATGGTTGGAACCGCCGTTTTAAAAAATCCGCAATTAGCAAAAGAAATTGTGCAACGCGGACACGAAGCCGCCGCACACGGCATGAGCTGGTCATCCCAATACAATATGCCATATGAAGAAGAAAAAAAGTTCATCCTGGACGGTGTTAATGCCGTAAAAAAAATAACCGGATTTACCCCGGTGGGTTATAATGCCAACTGGCTGAGACGAGGAGAAAACACACTGAACATCCTGCAGGAACTGGGATTTTTATACCATATAGACGATTTAAGCCGTGACGAACCTTTTATCATTCAGGTAAAGAACAAAGATTTTGCAGTGGTACCTTACACGCTGCGCAATAACGATATTGTATTGGTAGAAGGTAAAAACTTCTCCGCCGATCAGTTTCTGAACCAGGTAAAAATGGAATTCGACCAGTTATATGCCGAATCAGAATTCCGACGCCGGCAGCTTTCGGTAAGTTTTCACGACCGTATTGGCGGAACGCCCCAAATGGTACAGGCCGCAAAAGAACTTTTCACCTATATGCAAAAACACAAAGGAGTGGCATTCAAACGCAAAGACGACATTGCCAAAATGGCTTTAGCCGATAAAACAACCCTTAGAGAATAAGCATCAAAACCCCGGATTACGGGGTTTTATTATTAATTTTCTCATAAAAAAGTAAAGAGTACCCAACGCAATAAAAATATTTTTATCTTTACATCGTGAAATGGTTAACCCTCATATTATCTTTTTACTTTGTACTGCTGGCAAGTATTCCTTGTGCCGATGCAGCCGTTAACCATACCCATAACACAACCTCAAAAGAAACAACTTCGAACCACGATAAACACACACACGATCAGCAAAACGATTTGTGTTCCCCTTTTTGTGTTTGTAATTGTTGCGGTGCACAGATCATGAACTATGCGCCCGAGATTGTTTTTAACCTTTCAGTAGTTACTGCCGAAATCGAAATTCAATTGCCAAACTATCAGTCGGTATTTACTTCTGATTTTTATGATACTATCTGGCAACCCCCTCAAATAGTATAATGAACCCGAACTTCATCGGGTAAGAAAGTGTTGTAGCATTGCTGCAAAGTACAACAGCGGTTTGCTGTTACTGTTCTTATTCATTATATATACAAAATGTTAGATAAAATAATTCATTTTAGTATCAATAATAAATTTATTATTGGTCTTTTCACGTTGATACTGATTGTTGTAGGCGGCTATTCTGCCTATACGCTTCCTATTGATGCCTTACCGGATATTACAAACAATCAGGTACAGATCATCACCAGTTCGCCCACTCTGGCAACGCAGGAAGTTGAACAGTTCATCACCTATCCCATCGAGCAATCGGTTAAACCCATTCCTAAAATTGTGGAGCTTCGTTCCATTAGCCGTTTCGGATTGAGTGTGGTGACCGTTGTTTTTGAAGAAGATGTGGATATTTACTGGGCAAGAGCCCAGATTTCCGAACGCATTAAAGAAGCCGAAAATGCCATCCCGAAAGGTGTCGGTACCCCCGAAATGGCACCGGTGAGTACCGGTTTGGGCGAAATATATCAATATGTGGTATTTCCCGAAAAAGGATATGAAAACAAATATGACGCTACCCAGCTGCGCACCATCCAGGATTGGATTATCAAACCGCAGCTCATTGGTACCAAAGGAGTTGCCGAAGTAAATACCCTTGGCGGCTATCTGAAACAATACGAAATTGCCGTTCAGCCGGACAAGCTGAAAAGCATGAACACCACCATTTCCGAAATATTTGATGCCCTGGAAGTGAATAATGAAAATACCGGCGGTGCCTATATTGACAAAAAACCGTATGCCTATTTTATCCGCGGTATCGGTATGGTCAACGGTATAGACGACATCAATAAAATTGTGGTTAAAAACCAAAACGGTATTCCGATCCTGATCCGCGATGTGGCCAAAGTACAGATTGGCAGCAGTATTCGCTATGGTGCTGTAACCAAAGACGGAAAAGGCGAAGAAGTGAGCGGTATGGTCATGATGCTGAAAGGAGAAAACAGCGGCCAGGTGGTTACCCGCGTAAAGGAAAAAATGGAACAGATTAAAAAGTCGTTACCGAAAGGTGTGAGTATCGAACCTTTTATGGATCGTACCAAACTGGTAAACAAGGCCATCAGTACCGTCGAAAAAAACCTGATTGAAGGAGCTTTAATCGTAATCTTTATACTGGTATTGCTGCTTGGCAACTGGAGAGCCGGACTGGTCGTTGCCTCCGTTATTCCATTATCCTTGCTTTTTGCCATTTCGATGATGCGTCTTTTCGGTGTGAGCGGTAACCTGATGAGCCTCGGAGCTATCGACTTCGGACTGATCGTTGACGGTGCCGTCATTATCGTAGAAGCCATTATCCACAGGCTGCAGGTGAGCAATAAAGGAAAGCTCACCACAAAACAGATGAATGAAGAGGTCTTTGAAGCCGCCTCAAAAATAAGAAGCAGTGCCGCTTTTGGCGAAATCATTATCCTGATCGTTTACCTGCCGATTTTAGCTTTGGTAGGCATCGAAGGAAAAATGTTCGGCCCAATGGCACAAACGGTTTCATTTGCTATTCTTGGTGCTTTTATATTGTCCCTAACATACGTGCCAATGATGAGCTCCTTAGCCTTAAAGAAAGAAACCGGACACAAGAAAAACATCAGCGACAGGATAATTACCGGCTTATACAACTTTTATGCCCCGCTTTTAGAAAAGGCATTGCGGGTAAAAGGCGCTATTATAGCGGTTGCCATTGGCTTATTTGCCGCAGCATTGTTCGTTTTCAATTCGTTGGGAGGCGAATTTATCCCGACCTTAGATGAAGGGGACATCGCAACCCATTTGATCATTGCTTCCGGTAGTTCGCTGTCGCAGGAAATTGAAGCGACCACTAAAGCGGAACAGATCTTAAAAGCCAAATTCCCGGAAGTTAAAATGATCGTAACCAAAATCGGTAGTGCTGAAATTCCAACCGATCCGATGCCGATCGAAGCCGGCGATATGATTATTTTACTGAAAGATAAAAGCGAATGGACATCGGCGAAGACCAAAGAGGAATTAATGCAACAAATGGAAAAGGCACTGGAAGATATTCCAGGTGCTACAACCGAGTTCTCCCAACCTATTCAAATGCGTTTTAACGAGTTAATGACCGGTGTGCGGAGTGATGTTGCCATTAAAATATTCGGGGACGATATCGAAATGCTGGTTAGCAAAGGTGACGAAGTCATGCAGCTTATCAACGGAATTTCGGGAGTATCGGATGCCAAACTGGAACGTGTGGCGGGATTACCGCAAATTACCGTTCGTTACAATAAAGACAAACTGGCTTTATACGGTTTAAAAATCGGCGATCTGAACAAGGTGATCCGTATGGGATTTGCCGGGGAAGCTGCCGGACTGGTTTATGAAGGCGAAAAGCGATTTGATCTGGTGGTACGCCTGGACAGCGACAGCCGCCAGGATATTTCCAATTTAAAAGCACTGTTTATCACACTGCCCTCCGGAAATCAGATTCCGTTAGAGCAGGTTGCCGATATTAATTTTGAAGACGGTCCGATGCAGATTAGCCGTGAAGACGGAAAACGCCGTATTGTAGTTGGCTTTAACGTTCGCGGTGCCGATGTGAAATCGGTAGTGGAAAAAATCCAGGCAAAACTGGATGCACAGCTAAAACTTCCCGATGGTTATTTCGTGACTTACGGCGGTCAGTTTGAAAACCTTATTGATGCCAACAAGCGTTTGGCAATAGCCGTTCCGGTTGCTTTAGCGCTAATTTTTGTCTTGCTGTATTTCACCTTTAAATCCGTTAAACAATCGATCCTGATATTTACCGCAATTCCGTTATCGGCTATTGGTGGTGTTTTTGCCTTATGGCTTCGGGACATGCCGTTCAGTATTTCGGCCGGTGTAGGCTTTATTGCCCTTTTCGGCGTGGCCGTATTAAACGGAATCGTGCTGATAGGCTATTTCAACCAGCTAAAAGCGGAAGGCATGCACAATGTTTACGACCGTATCAAAGAAGGAACGAAAGTCCGCCTGCGTCCGGTTATCATGACCGCTTCCGTAGCCTCTTTAGGATTCCTGCCGATGGCGATTAGTTCCAGTGCCGGTGCCGAAGTGCAAAAACCGCTGGCAACCGTGGTTATTGGCGGACTGATTACCGCTACACTGCTCACTTTAATCGTATTGCCGATACTGTACCTGTATTTTGAAAAAGGGATCGGGGAAAAGCAAGAGGCAATTAGCAAAGAGCAAGGGGATGTGTAAGGGGCGAAAAAGCAAAAGGCAATTGATAAAATGCGGAAAAGCAAAAGGCAAAAGGCAAAAAAGCAATTGGCAAAAAAGCAATTGGCAAAAAAGCAATTGGCAAAGGGCAATTGGCAAAGGGCAATTGTAAAACAATGAACAACCTTAAATTCAGGGCTTATGGGAGCGACAAGTTTTAAAGAAACAACCGTATATAAAAAAGCTTTTTCACTGGCGATGGACATTTTTGAAATGTCAAAATCTTTTCCGGTTGAAGAGCGTTATGCGCTGACCGATCAGGTGAGAAGAAGTTCGAGAAGTGTCTGTGCAAATCTTGCTGAAGCCTATCGGAAAAGGCAGTATCCTGCTCACTTTGTTTCAAAACTTTCCGATTGCGATATGGAAAATTCCGAAACTTCCGTCTGGATCGATTTTGCCTTTTCCTGTAATTACCTGAAAGAAGAAATAAAAGCAGCCTTACTATCCAAAAATGAAGAAGTCGGACGATTGCTACATCACATGATAAACAATCCTCAAAAATATTAAACAATGAAAAAGATATTCAATATAAAAACAGACCATTGGCAAAGAAACATCCACAAAGACCAATCTGCGCAAAACAATGAGCACAAAACGAACCGGAATTATCCTATTTATTCCCGTTCCGGCTTTGCCCCTTGCCCCTTGCCCTTTGCTTTTTACTCCTTGCCAATTGCCTCTTGCCTTTTGCTATTTACCTTTTGCCTCTTCCTCCTCCCGTCAAAAAGCATCGCGCAGACAGCACAGCCACTGGATCTAAAACAGGCGATTGAACTGGGTTCCAAAAACAACCTGAACATTCAGGCTTCCGAACTGGAAAGCAAAATGCATGCACAGCTGAAAGGTTCTGCTTTTGAAATTCCCAAAACAGAAGTATCGGGTACATTTGGACAAATCAATTCGAATGCAAAAGATAAAAGTTTCAGTATTTCACAGAGCTTTAATCCGTTTCAGTATGGCGCCAAAAAGAGCCTGCTGAATGAAAACAACGCTGCCGGACAGTTAAAAGTGAAAGTGACCAAGCAGGAAACAACTTTTAATATCCGTCAGTCCTGGAATGCGATGCTGTATTATACCAAACAGAATCAGTTGCTGGAAAACCAAAACAAGCTGATGGAAAAGTTTGTCAAAGCTGCTTCACTAAAGTTTCAGACCGGTGAAACCAATTCGCTGGAAAAAACCGTCGCCATTGCCAAACAACAGGAATTGCAGCAGTTAATCAAACAGAATGATGCCAAAATATGGGTTGAAAAATCCAGAATAAAAGCGCTGATCAACCGGGATACCGACTTCACTCCTGCCGATACTGCTTTTGTTGCCTTATCTGCTTTAAGTGTTGCCGACAGTTCAATGATCAAGCAAAACAGCGCAATACAGCTGGCAGCAAAACAGGTACATATCGCAGAGGCTTTCAAAAAAGTGGAAAAAGCAACCTTATTTCCCGATATCACTGCCGGTTATGCCATTCAGTCCATCACCGGAAACCAGGAAGTAAACGGACAGGCGGTTTATTATGATGCCTCTCCCCGTTTTCAGACATTCTCGGTAGGATTGGCATTGCCTATTTTTGCCGGAAGTTCCATCGCTAAAACAAAAGCAGCCCAAACGAATATCGATGTTCAGAAAAAAAATGCTGCCTATCTGGAAAATCAGCTTAAAAGCCAGTTCCAACAGCAAATCCAGGAACTGCAAACCTATCAGTCTTTAGTGGATTATTACAAAAACACCGCCTTGCCCAATGCAACGAAAATCAGTAATAATGCAACCAAAGCCTATCAGAATGGCGATATCTCCTATGTGGAATATGTGCAAAGCATTGAAACCGCACTGAACATCCAGCTGAACAACAGCAATGCGATTCATAATTTCAACCAGACGGCTATCAACATTCAATACCTAATCAACAATTAAGACGATGAAAAAATCAAATCTAATATATTTAAACATTGCCGGATTAACGATCATCGGCCTTGTCCTCTATTTCGCCTTACGCCATACCCATACGGAAGGCGATGGTCATGAACACGGTACGGAGAAAACTACCGGAAAAGAAGCGGCTACTGTTAACAAAGAAGTCGAACTAAACGAGGCGCAGTTTAAGGCTGCCAATGTAGAATTGGGAACTTATGCCTTAAAAAACCTGAGTGAGGTTATTAATGCCAACGGTTATACCAAACTGCCGCCGCAAAACCAGGCGGATGTTTCCGTGCACATGCCGGGTGTGGTAAAGACCATTACGGTTATTGAAGGGCAATATGTTCGGAAAGGACAGGTACTGGCCACTATAGAAAGTCCTGAATTCACTAAATTACAGGAGGCTTACCTGACTTCAAAAAGCAATCTGGAATTTTTAAGTCAGGAGTTTAACCGACAAAAAACGCTGAGCGAAGAAGAAGTCAATTCGAAAAAGGTTTTCCAGAAAACAAAGGCCGAATATCAAATTGAAAAGGCGCGTTTTAACTCCCTTCAAAAACAGTTAGGTGTGTTGAACATTCAATCGGGAAATACTGCGGTAACTTCGGTTCCGGTATTGGCGCCCATTTCAGGTTATACCACCGAAATCAATGTTAAGATCGGCAGTAATGTCGAAGTAGGTAAACCGATATTAAGTATCGTTGACAATTCCAAATTGCATGTGGATCTGCTGGTATATGAAAAAGATCTGCACAAAGTAAAACAGGGACAAAACGTTCAGCTGGTATTGACAAATCAGAACAATACCGCTATAAAAGGAACTATTTTCAGCGTTGGTAAAGCTTTTGAAAATGAAACCAAATCGGTAGCTGTTCATGCCGATATCAACAATGAAAAAAATGCACTGATTCCGGGTATGTATGTAAATGCTTTAATCGACATCGGAACCAATGCCGTACAGTCGCTTCCGGTGGAAGCCATCGTAAAAGCCGACGGTCGTGAATTTATGTTTGTCCTGGAAGAAGGTCATGAAGAAGCGGCCCACGACAGCGAAAAAGGACATTCGCATGAAGACGGCCACCAACATGATGACAACGAAGGAAAGACATTTCATTTCCAAAGGGTTGAAATTAAAACGGGTACTTCCCAGTTAGGGTACATCCAGGTTACTCCGTTGCAAAAAATAGACCCGAAGGCTAAAATTGTTTTAAAAGGTGCCTATTATTTACAAAGCCATTTAATTAAAAATGAAGGCGGCGGCGGCCATTCACACTAAAAAAGAACGACAATGATAACATTTCTCAGATTTTATCTGCCCCTATATTTGGTCCTGTATTTACTGGTAAGCTTTTTAGTGCCTACTTACAAAACATACCGGCAAACCGGGATTAATCCGGTTACTTTCGGTAAAAGCGATTCGGCTCACGATTATATCGGCGGTGTCATGAAAATATTAATCGGACTGCTGCTTGTTGCGGTGCTGTTGTTTTCATTTGGTTCCGATACCTACCTGTTTACATCACCTGTCCTGTTTCTGGAGCATTCCAGTCTGCAGCTAACCGGCTTAGTGCTTATTCACGTTTCGCTGATCTGGATTGCAATCGCCCAGTATCAGATGAGTACGTCCTGGCGCATTGGCATTGATGAAACGCATAAAACAACCCTGCGTACGAACGGTTTATTCAGCATCAGCAGGAATCCTATTTTTCTGGGAATGATTATCAGTGTTTTCGGGTTGTTTTTAATTCTTCCGAATGCTATTACGTTCTTCTGCACGTTGATGACCTATTTTATGATCCAGATACAGGTCCGGCTGGAAGAAGTCTTTCTGACACAGCAGCATGCTTCGGAATACAGCCTGTACAAACAAAAAGTAAGACGATTTCTTTAATTTATAACGATAAAAACCTAAACAATGAGACCATTTTTAAAAAGTATTTTAGTAGTTGCGTTCCTATCCTTTTCCTCTTTAACGGCCAAAGCCCAGGTTCAGAAAGCTGTTATAAAAACTGCTATCGTTTGCGATCATTGCAAACAATGTGAAACCTGCGGCGGTTTGCTGGAAAAGAAATTAATCCGCCACAAAGGAATACAGATGATTACATTAGATGAGACCAAAATGACGATCACGGTTATTTATAATTCTAAAAAAACCGATTTAAACAGCATTAAAACCGCAATCAGTTTATTGGGTTATGATGCTGATGATATCAAAGCCGATCCGAAAGGATATGAAAATTTAGACGGTTGTTGTAAAGCATAAAGGAAACATTTTTGTTAACTTTAGGACAACTCCAAGTACTCATTCATAATACCGAAAATTATGAAAAAAGAACACCAATATCATTCAGAAGCCGAACAAATATGCTGTGCGGTTGATGAAAAAGTAAATTCAAAAAAACATCATGACCACGATCATGATCATGATCACGACCATAGTCACGATGGCGATGGCGGCTGGAAAATGTTCCTGCCGGCTATCCTTTCCTTTGTGCTGTTAATGATTGCCATCGGGATTGACAACTATTTCCCTATAGCAGTCTTTTCAGGCTGGGTACGCATCGGCTGGTATATCCTTGCCTATTTACCGGTGGGATTACCGGTTTTAAAAGAGGCGTTCACCGCGATAAAAAGAGGCGACATTTTTACGGAATTCCTTCTGATGTCCATTGCCACTTTGGGTGCTTTTTATATCAAACAGTATCCGGAAGGTGTAGCGGTAATGTTATTTTACGCTATAGGCGAATTGTTTCAAACTCTGGCCGTAACCCGTGCCAAATCGAATATTAAAGCCTTATTGGATCAGCGTCCGGATACAGCTACCGTAATCGTTGATGACAATGTGGTCAGTAAAAAAGCGGAGGAAATTAAGATTGGAGAAATCATTCAGTTAAAACCGGGAGAAAAACTGGCTTTGGACGGGAAACTGCTTTCCGCTTCGGCTACGTTTAATACCGCAGCTTTAACCGGGGAAAGCAAGCCCGATTCCAAACAGCAGGGAGAAACGGTACTGGCCGGAATGATCAACCTCAACACGATTGCTTTAGTAGAAGTAACTACCGCTTATACCGACAGTAAACTGTCCAAAATCCTGGAAATGGTTCAGGATGCCACTGCTAAAAAAGCACCTACAGAGTTATTTATCCGCAAGTTTGCAAAGATCTATACGCCTATAGTAGTTTTCTTAGCCATTGGGATCTGCCTGTTGCCGATGCTTTTCGTGTCCGATTATGTTTTTAACGAGTGGCTGTACCGCGCCCTGGTTTTCTTAGTGGTTTCCTGCCCCTGTGCGCTGGTTATTTCCATTCCGTTAGGCTATTTTGGCGGAATTGGCGCTGCCAGCAAAAACGGCATCCTCTTTAAAGGCTCTACCTTTCTGGACGTAATGGCTTCCATTCAGGCAGTCGTGATGGATAAAACCGGAACATTGACCAAAGGCGTTTTTAAAGTGCAAAAGGTGGTGGCAGCTACCGTTTCGGAAAAGGAATTGATACAGTACACCGCAGCACTCGAAACGAAATCGACCCATCCGGTTGGAACTGCCATTATTGAATATGCCAACGGACTGGAAAAAGGCGTTACCATTACCGATGTGGAAGAAATTGCCGGACACGGTTTAAAAGGTAAAGCAAACGGTAAAACCATACTTGCCGGTAATGTAAAACTGCTTAAAAAGTTTGGTATTGCTTATGATACCGCTATTGAAAATACGCCCTATACCATTATCGTTATTGCGATAAATGAGCAATATGCGGGTTATTTCCTGATTGCCGATGAAATAAAAGAGGATGCCAAAACGGCTGTTGACAGCCTGCACCGTCTGAATATTAAAACGGTAATGCTTTCGGGCGATAAACAGGCGGTGGTTGATGCTGTTGCCCGGGAGCTGAATATTGATGCTGCCCACGGTGATTTACTACCGGAAGACAAAGTCCGAAAGGTGGAAGAACTGAAAAAACAAAACCTGAAACTGGCTTTTGCGGGCGATGGTGTTAACGATGCTCCTGTAGTGGCTTTAGCCGATGCCGGTATTGCCATGGGCGGTCTGGGCAGTGATGCTACGATAGAAACGGCCGACATTGTCATTCAGAACGATCAGCCTACAAAAATATTTACCGCCATATCCATTGGTAAAAAAACCAGGCAGATCGTCTGGCAGAATATCAGCATGGCCTTTATTGTGAAAGCCGTTGTGCTGATTTTAGGTGCCGGAGGATTAGCCACCATGTGGGAAGCTGTTTTTGCTGACGTTGGTGTGGCATTACTCGCCATTTTAAATGCCGTAAGAATACAGAAAATGAAATTTTAAAATACAAAGTCCGCTATACAGCGGACTTTTTTATATCCTGAAATCTTATACAAATTTGCCGGAATTTTATAAGTCCCTTCTGTTTGGTCACTCTTATTTTTATGGTTCTAAAAAACAACCTATGAAACCCCTACAACCAAATGAAACAGGCAGGCAGTTACGCAAACCGGAAGGTGAAAACGGCATTACTGTCGGGAATGATATGAATACATCCAACAAACAACTTTACCTGGATTTATTTGCCCTGCTGGAAATTCAGGAAAACGATCACATACTGGAAATCGGTTTTGGCAATGGCAGGCACTTTCCGGAGTTTTTTAAGCCACACACAAACGTTACTTTGTACGGTCTGGATTATTCGGATGTAATGTGTGCCGAAGCGGCTAAAAATAACGCCGAACAAATCACTAAACAGCAAATAAAGCTGCAATGCGGCGATGCCAAAGACACATTCTATGCCGAAAATCAGTTTGACAGTATCGTTGCGTTGAACACGATCTATTTCTGGGAACCTTTGCCGGATTACCTCAACGCGATATACCGCATTTTAAAACCGGGCGGAAAACTGTATATCGGCTACCGTCCGGAACGGGCACTTGCCGGTGTGGATTTTGTACAGGAAGGTTTTTCACTATACAATGAAGCTGTTTTAAACGGCCTATTGGAAAAAACAGGTTTTGAAATTGAGCGGGAAAACAAGAACTGCTACGCTAAAAAAACCATTACCGGAAAAGATATCACCATTGTAGACATTATAACGGTATGCATAAAAAAAGAGGCTTAATAAGCCTCTTTTTTATTATCCTCTGATCAGTTTTTTATACTTGATACGTTTTGGCGTTAAATCACCACCCAGACGTTTTCGCTTGTTCTCTTCATATTCTGTAAAGCTTCCTTCAAAGAAATATACCTGAGAATCGCCTTCAAACGCTAAGATATGCGTACAGATTCTGTCCAGGAACCAACGGTCGTGGGAAATCACCACGGCACATCCTGCAAAGTTCTCCAAACCTTCTTCCAAAGCACGAAGTGTGTTGATGTCCAGATCATTCGTTGGCTCATCCAGTAACAATACGTTTCCTTCTTCTTTTAAGGTCATTGCCAAGTGCAGACGGTTACGCTCTCCTCCGGAAAGTGTCGATACTTTTTTGTTCTGATCACTACCGCCAAAGTTGAAACGGGACAAATATGCTCTTGAGTTTACCTGACGGCCACCCATCATGATTAACTCCTGTCCGTCGCAGAAATTCTCCCAGATGGATTTATCAGGATTAATATTCGAGTGTGACTGATCCACATAGGCGATCTTAGCTGTTTCTCCAATTACAAATTCACCGCTATCCGGTTTTTCTTCACCCATGATCATACGGAAGATGGTCGATTTACCGGCACCATTCGGACCGATAATCCCTACAATTCCCGCTTGTGGCAAGGTGAAGTTTAAATCTTCATATAATAGTTTGTCCCCAAATGATTTTGCTACATTTTTAGCATCAATCACATTGGTTCCTAAACGAGGACCATTCGGGATGTAGATTTCTAATTTCTCATCCAATGCTTTTTGATCTTCGTTCAATAATTTATCGTAGTTCTGTAAACGCGCTTTCTGTTTGGTCTGACGTCCTTTGGCTCCCTGACGTACCCAGTCAAGCTCACGTTCTAATGTTTTTCTGCGTTTTGAAGCAACTTTTTCTTCCTGCTCCATACGTTTTGATTTCTGATCCAACCAGGAAGAATAGTTTCCTTTCCATGGAATACCTTCACCTCTGTCCAGTTCTAAAATCCATCCGGCAACGTTATCCAGGAAATAACGGTCGTGGGTTACGGCAATTACCGTTCCTGCATATTGTTGTAAGTGTTGCTCTAACCAAAGTACGCTTTCCGCATCCAGGTGGTTGGTAGGCTCATCCAGTAACAATACATCCGGCTGCTGTAATAACAAACGGCATAAAGCCACACGGCGGCGCTCTCCTCCTGACAATACTTTAATCGGGGTATCCGGCTCCGGTGTACGCAAAGCATCCATCGCGATTTCCAGTTTGGTATCCAGTTCCCATGCTCCTACTGCATCGATCTTATCCTGAAGTTCCGCCTGACGGTCCATCAGCTTCTGCATCTTATCGGCATCTTCATATACTTCCGGTAAACCGAACATATCGTTGATTTTATTGAACTCATCCAGAATTGCTACCGTTTCGGCAACACCTTCACGAACGATTTCAATAACCGTTTTGTTTTCATCCAGTTGCGGCTCCTGCTCCAGATACCCTACAGTATAATTTGGTGCAAAAACAACATCACCCTGGTAGTTCTTATCAACTCCGGCAATAATTTTTAATAAAGACGATTTACCCGAACCGTTTAAACCTAAGATACCAATTTTAGCACCGTAGAAAAAACTCAGGTAAATATCTTTTAAAACCTGCTTATTCGTGCTGGAGTAAGTTTTACTTACCCGCGACATCGAAAATATTACTTTCTTATCGTCTGACATATTATAATGTGTTTATTGTCTATTTTGAGCACAAATATAGCTTTAAAAAATGGATTTATGATATTTGATTTACGAGGTTTGAGGGTTGATTTGTGAGGTCTGATATTTGAGGTATGAAGGAACTTCTAAGAAGCATCTTCTTATATAATACCTCTAACCTCTTATTTCAGATTTGTGAGGGTTGATATTTGAGATATGAAGGAACTTCTAAGAAACACCTTCATATATCATACTTCTCACTTCTTATATTAGATTGACGAGGGTTGATATTTGAAGTACGAAGGAACTTCCAAGAAACACCTTCTTATATTGTACTTTTCCATCGTGCATTCATTTAGGATTCACCATTGTATATGCTTTAATCCATTATCTTAAAAAACACAAAGCATTCTAACTTCATTTAATCAATATTAACAACCTGGATATAAAATATTTCTTTACGGATTCCCGTAATAAAATCTTCAAAAAGTTTAGTCTATTTACAAACTAAATATTGCTCCTCAAATATTACAATAAATTATATGTTACTGAACATTTATTAATCCTTTACAAAACTCATAAATAATTATAAACACCTTATAAAAAAGAACAATGAAAAAAATTTACTTAACCTCAATTTCAATATTATTAACCCTTACGGCTTTTTCACAAACAAAAACCATTGTCGGAATAATGCCTTTTAATATTACATCTAACAGTAATAGTAATCGAAATAATTACATCCAAGATGTTAATGTAATTGCAATTCAAGATGCTGTCTCAAACGCTTTTTTAAATGCAAAAAGGTTTACGTTAGTTGAGAGAGAAAAAATGGCATTGATTAAAAACGAAAAAACAACTCAAAAAAGTGAGGACTATATTGATGGACAAACCGTTGAACAGTCAAAATCCATGGGTGCAAGCTATATAGTGACTGGCAATGTTTCAGAAGCATTATTTGAAGAAAAACAGAGTGAAATTAGTGGGATTAGCGGTTTTCCAATACCGAGCAGAAAAGCTAAAATTTCATTTAGTATTAAAATCATTGATGTTTCAACAGGAGAAATCATGGCTTCTGAAAAATTTTCTGCAGAGGGAAAAGGAAAGAATGGTTACGATGATGCTTTAAAAGCTATTAAGCCAAATATTGAAAAATTCATAAAAGACAATTTTAAAATTATAGCTTCAATAGCAAATATCGAAGAAAAAAACTCTTTAAATGAAGCTACTAAGGTTTTAATTTCTGGTGGAACTGGAATTGGATTAAAACCACAAACCACTCTAAAAGTTTTTGAATTAACCTCTTTAATGATTGATGGAAAAAAGATCCCTAGAAAAAAAGAAATCGGACAAATTGTCGTTGAAAAAGTAGAAGACGAGAACTTTTCAATCTGTACCGTTATTAATGGTGGTGGAGCTATTTCAACAAAATCCGAAGCTGGTGTAAATCTAAAATGTGAAATAACTACCGAATAAATTTATGAAAATAATAATATCACTTTTTATTGTTGTGTTATCATCATCAATAAATTTTGCTCAGACTATAATACCATTACCCAAAATAATGGTAATTCCCTTCACAAAAGATGGAGAAGATTTAAGAACAATTTTAGATGAAAATATTAATAGTCGGATTGCTATTACAAAAATCAAAGAGGGTTTTGATACTCGTGGCTACACTACTGTTGATTTCGTTGGTAAATTGAAATCTGCAAAAGACAATCAAATATTTACTTCGGATAACCAAAATGATATTAAATCTAAAATAATTGAAATGGCAGGTTGTGATATTTATGTAGTTGCAGAGGTTGATACAAAAAGTGATAACGCTGGCACTAGTGCCAGTGTTATTATTTCTTCCTATGATACTTCAACGGGTAATTCTCTTTCTAACAAAGTTAGTAATTCTGGGAAATTTGAAACAGGCGATATTGGTAGACTAATTTCAAAAGCTGTGGATAAATGTATGGAAGAGTTTATCGCTACAATAAATTTAAAATTTACTGATATTATTAAAAATGGTCGTTCAATATTGATAGATTTTTCTTTTGCAGAAAACTCAATCTATAATATGGCAAGCCCTATTGGTAATGATGAATTGGCTCTATCTGACGTTTTAGAGGAATGGTTTTCCTCTAATTCTTTTAACAATAATTATCATATTCAAGGAACAACTAATTTAAAAATGATCTTTGACGACGTTAGAATACCATTTAAAGATAAAAATCAAAATAATTATTCCCCAAATAAATTTGCGCTTGAAATTTTTAAATATTTAAAAGAAATTGGTTTAAATCCAAGTAAAGAAATAAAAGGAAGTACAGTCTATCTAACAATCAACTAATTATGAATAATATTTTTTTATTACTATTAATAATTTTATCCAGCACTTGTTATGCTCAGAATACAGATTTTACTATTGGTTTAATTCTTCCTAATCAAAATGGAAAAATAAATGAAAATCATATAGCAAAATTGGAAAGTAAACTTTCCAATTTGATTGACAAATCTGGAGTTGTAACGTATGGTTATAACAATGATTTTGTTATTTTTCCAATAATCAACATTGATGATATAAATGTGATTCAAGGTGGTCTAGAAAATATTACAATTATAACAATTGACTTAACTCTAAATATTAAACAAATTTCTTCAAGAAAATATTTCAATATTATTTCAAAAAAAATAAAAGGGAGCGGAAAAACGGAACAACTTGCAATAACAAATGCTTTTACATCAATAAAAAATACAGATAACGATTTGGTCAACTTTATAAAAAAAGGCAAAGAAAATATTTATGAATATTTCAATGAAAACTGTTCAAACATAATGATTAAAGCAGCAAATCTTTATACTAAACAAGATTATGTACAGGCGATTAGTTTACTGCAATCAATTCCAGAGACTGGAAATAATTGTTATTCAGAAGCTCAGAATAATGCAATTACATATTACAAAGGGTACCAATCTAAAATTTGCAAAGAAAATATTGCAAAAGCGAAATCTGAAATTGCGGCAAAAAGTTATCAAAATGCCGTTGAATTATTAAATATGGTTGACAGTAATTCAAACTGTTATTCGGATGCTCAAAAATTAATCAATCAAATTTCTGACAAAACTAAAAACACCGATGCACCAGAAGCAAATACAGAATTTACAATAATCTCTTTAATAGCAGAAATTACAAAAATGTATTATGAAAATTTTGTTGAAAAATCAGAATACAATTCCATTATTAAATAAAAACTCTATACTTAACTTAGTTACTATATTAGACAATACTAAATATCTGAAGGAACAATTAGATACTTATTCGTATATCATACTTCTTACATCAACCATTCACCACCCGCATACTGCCTTATTACAATAAAACAAAATAGGGCAAAATACCCTAAATAAGGGTAAGCAGTTATTATTTAATTAGCTACTTTTAAAATCCTTAAAAGAACAACCCTAAAACAATTATATAATGAAAAAGCTTAACCTTAAAAAGAAAGTAATTTCTGTGTTAACAGATAGCGAAAAAGGCGCTATTAAAGGTGGTGGTGTAGGTCCTGCACTACCGTATACTTATACACAATCTGTAATGATCTGCATTGACCCGATGGGTCCGCCGGAACTTACCCGAGCAATCGGTTGCGAAATACCGGTATTAACCAAAGACTGCGATCCTATACAGCCATAAGGATAAAGCTAACTACCAGCCTTTTACAACATAACAAAACACCCTGCTGATTTAAAACCAACAGGGTGTTTTTATTTACGCATTAGTAAGATGGTAGTGTTTTTTTAAGGTTGATATTAGAAGTGGGATTTATGAGGGTTGATATTTGATAGTTGAAGTACGAGGTAGCTTCTAAGAAACACCTTCATATATCATACTTCTAACCTCTTATATCGAACTTCTATACCGTTTTTTCATCAGCGATAATCAAAGTCGATGGAATTTCAGACAACCACGGTTTTTTAGATTCCAGCAATCTTTTCCAGCTTTCAGAACTGATCAGCATTAAATCCTGCTCTTTCAGGAATTCTTTTTCAACAACCTGTTCTTTTTGCAGCATGATATGGCTAGGGGCTACCTGCTCTATTGCTCTGATTTTTTCTTTGGTTTCGGCATCATTCTTTATTTTGCCTTCAATATCCAATATGATTACCTGCGCACCGGAATTGTGAATCAGCTTCTGGGCATAATTAATCAGGTAATTATCCTGTGTTGTAAACAACGGAATAAAAATACGTTCTGCTTTTACAAAGTTTTTATCGATAAAGATGCCAACCGGAACACGGGATTTCGACAAAATATGCTTGGTTCCTTCATCAAAAATAGCGTTGTCAAAAATATTCTCTTTTCCGGTTACCGTGTTCAATAACTTCTCCGGGTTGATGATTCGCGTAGTAAATCCTAATAATTTCCCCAGCAAACTTCCTTCATAAATGGATTGTCCTAAGCCAATTAACAGCAAGTCATAATCCCCTTTATTGACAACATTAGTGATTTCATTGTCAATATCGGCTGAAGCCTTAAACATCGTTGTCACCTGTCGGTTCAGCGTTTTCGACTCTTCAATTACTTCTTTAAAGCTAACCGTTTCATATTCTTCCGTATCATAATGGTGCAGCTCATTCGTCGGTGCGATGTGCATAGCCGTTAGCTCCGAATTGTCCTGTAATTTTTTCGTCAGACTGTCAGCCAGTTTGAATAAGGTTTTCCCAGATTCCGGTTTCCCGAATGACAATAGTATTTTGTATTGACTTAACGTTTTCATATCCTGCGGCACTTCTTCCTCTTTGGACTTAAAAATCCAGTTGATAAGGTCTAAAGTAGGTCCTGTCATAAAAGTAGTTGCCAATGCCATGATAACCATCATCGAGAATAATTGCGGACTCAATACGCCCAGATCATACCCGATATTCAGTACAACCAGCTCCGTTAATCCTCTGGTATTCATCAGGGCACCGATTGACAAACTGTCTTTCCAGTTTTGCCCGACAAATTTTGCGGCAAACGTACTGCTCACAAATTTTCCGATTACGGCTACCAGGAAGATCATTCCGGCAACTTTCCATAAATACGGATCGTTCAACAATCCTATTTGTGTTCTTAATCCAGTGAATACAAAGAATAACGGTAATAAAAGTACCAACGCAACATCTTCAACTTTTTCAATAAACAGGTTTCTGAATTTGATGTTTTCCGGCATGATCGCTCCGGCAATAAACGCTCCGAACAAGGCATGAATACCGATTACTTCTGTAGCATAAGCCGAAATGATCAGCGTTAAAAAGAAAATAGCTACTATCGGCTTGCTTAAACTTTCCTTTGTGGAATATAAATCTCCGATTCGTTTCAGGAACGGACGCACTACTTTTAGCATAATGCCCACATAAACCAATGCCATTACAATAGTGTACAAGGCACTTTCAAACGAACCGGCTTTTACAATCGCAATAACGGCTGCCAATATACACCAGGCCGTAATATCATCGGCAGCGGCACAGGTAATAACAATAGTTCCCAATCGGGTTTTATGAATACCGCGTTCCTGTACAATTCTTGCCAGTACCGGGAAAGCCGTAATACTCATCGCAATTCCGGTAAATAATCCGAAAGAAGCGAACTGTACATTCGCCGGAGCAAACTGATCGTAAATAAAATAAGCCAGTCCCATCCCTAAGGCAAAAGGGATAATAATACTGGCATGACTGATTACAACTGCATCATGGGCTTTGTTTCGCAATATCTTCATATCGATTTCCATCCCCACGATATACATAAACAGTATCAGTCCTATCTGACTCAGGAATTGCAGGTTTCCTAATGACTGAGCCGGGAATAAGGTTGCGGAAAATTCCGGGAAATACATCCCTATTAACGAAGGTCCCAACACAATACCAGCAATCATTTCTCCGATTACCGCTGGCTGCTTCATTTTTATACAGATCCATCCGAATAGACGGGCGACAAAGATAATCGTGATAATCTGTGCCAGTAAAAGCGCCAACGGATGTTGTAAATTATGAACAAAAGAGTCTACAAATTCAGCCCATTGTGCCTTATCGGATTGGGGAACGGTGATGTTTCTTCCCACTTCCAGTTTTGCTCCCAATAAAATAATCCAATACATTAGCACGGAAAATCCGCCAATGATACTGACGTAAAAAATACTGTTTCTAATTTTTTTCATTCGTTACTTTTTTATTTATGCTTCCATTATCTGCCGTTTATAATAAACCGCAGTGCAAAAAAAGAAAGTATATCCCTGCAAAAAAGCTTGTGTGAAGTATAGCACACAAGGAATGTAATAAGTCCGGGAAATAATGTAACGATATGGTTAAATATGAGGTTTGATTTATGAAGTTTGATTTATGAAGTTTGATTTACGAGGTATGATATTTGAAGTACGAAGTATCTTCTAAGAAACATATTCGTATATCATATTTCTAACCTCTTATATTGAATTTACAAGGTAAGATATTTGAGGTTTGAAGTAACCTCTATGATGCACATTCGTATATCGTACTTCTAACTTCTTATATTAATTTATGAGGTATGATATTTGAAGTACGAAGTATCTTCTAAGATACACATTCGTATATCGTACTTCTCACTTCTTATACTGAAAAGGGTTTATATTTGAGGTTTGAAGTAACCTCTAAGAAACACCATTCATATATCGTACTTCTAACTTCTTATATTGAAGAGGGTTGATATTTGAGGTTTGAAGTAACCCTTAATATATCATACTTCTAACCTCCTACATCTTGCCTTTTGCCTTTTGCCTTTTGCCTCTTGCTTTTTGCCCTTACTTCCCCTCTTTCAACTGCATCGCCCTTTGTAAAAAACTCTGATTGGCTATTTTACTTTCGGCTTCGTTGATGGCTTTTAATAAATTGTTCTGATTGTCGGCTATTTCATTCAGCGCCGTACTGATAACCTCCCAAACGGGTTTCATTTCTTCTATAAGCGCCTGTCCTTTTGCTGTGAGCAGAATCAGGCGTTTGCGTTCGTCTATTTTGTCCTTTTTAGAACGGATCAGCTTTTGTTTTTCAAGTTCTCTTAACAGGCTTATTGTTGACGGATGGGTATAGCCAATTTCGTTCGCTATTTCCACTACACTCAATACTTCTTTATGATGAAGCGTATAAATAACCGGAAACCATTTGGGTTCAAACGCAATACCGAAAGCCTTATACACTAAGGCGCCGTCTTTACGCAACTGTTCACTAAGACGCTGTAGTCTTGTGGATATGGCTAAAATACCCGATTCATCAATAATATTCATTATACCTGATTTAGCGTTAAATGACAAAATACATTATCGGTACTCATTAACGGAAATTGTTCCGGCAGTGCTTCCTTTTCAATACGGACAAAATGGTTACGTTCGTAAAAACGTAAAGCTGCTTCCAATATTGAAACGGTTCCCAAATATAAGTGTTCTATACCATTTTCTTTGCTATAGGCAATTAAGATCTCTAATAATTGCTGGGCAATCGCCAGCTCTTTACCTCTGTATTCCTTTTTAACAAACATTTTCCGGATGGCACCTTCTTGATCGGCATATTTTACCAAAGCAATAGTGCCTACCAGTTCCTCACCGATAAAAGCACCCCAAAAGCACCCGCCATTAGTATAATAAAAACGGTCAATCGCCAGCAAATCCGGCTGATCTTCTAAAGTAATGGGAACGTTAAACTCCTTTTGCTGAATGCTTAAAATCAAATCGACAGCAGCAGCTGAATATTCGTTTTTTATAGGTTTAATAACTGTTTTCATAGTATTTTTATTTACAATACAAAACTACGTAGTTGAATACATATATTACATTATTTTAAGTTGAATTTAACGTTTTTATAAAGAATTGATAAGTGGCAATTAGCAAAGGGCAATTAGTAAAAGGCAAAGGGCAAAAAAATAAAAAAAAGCAATTACCAACCTTGTAGTGATACATAAAGTTGGTAACTGCCTGATTATTGATTTAAAAATTCTTATACCTTGCTTTTTGCTCCTTGTCTCTTGCTTTTTGCTTTTTCTCCACCATCAAAATTGCTCCTTGCCTCTTGCCCTTTGCTACTTCCTTTTCTACACCATCAAAATTGCCCCTTGCCCCTTTGCTTTTTGCTACTTCCCATCCTCCGCAATCTCTTTCCAGACAATTCCCAGTGTTTCACAGTTCTTTTGTCGTATTGCATTTGCTAACGGGATATTATCGGATAGTTTTTGGCCATAGGACGGAATCATTTCTCTGATTTTCAATTGCCATTCCGGTGTTTTGAGTTTTTCGGCATAACATTTTTCGATGACTTTCAGCATAATCGATACCGAAGTTGAAGCCCCGGGAGAAGCGCCCAGTAAAGCCGCCACACTTCCATCGGAAGCTGTAACTACTTCTGTTCCGAATTGCAGAATACCGCCTTGTGTAGACTGGTCAATTTTAATAACCTGAACCCGCTGTCCGGCAATTCGAAGATCCCAGTCTTCCATTTTTGCTTTGGGGAAATACTCTTTTAAAGCGGCCATACGTTGTTCGGGTGTTAAAACAACCTGTTCCAGCAAGTACTTTGTCAGCGGGACATTGTCCAGTCCGGCTTCCAGCATCGGGCGGATATTATAAAAATTAAAAGATTCCGGAAGATCAGTCCAGGTACCGTTTTTCAGGAACTTCGGCGTAAAGCCGGCAAAAGGTCCGAAAAGCAGCTCTTTTTTGCCGTTGATGATACGGGTGTCCAGATGCGGCACCGACATAGGCGGAGAACCAACCGAGGCCATACCGTAAACTTTAGCCTGGTGCTGTGCAATAATCTCAGGATTGTTACACACCAGCCATTCTCCGCTAACCGGAAAACCGCCGTAGCCTTTGGCTTCCGGGATATGTGTTTTTTCAAGCAGCGGCAATGTCGCACCACCGGCACCAATAAAAACAAAACGGGCGTTGATGGTTTTCGTCTGATTGGTAGTCAGGTCTTTTACATAAACCTTCCAGGTACCGTCTTTATTCCTTTTAAAATTAGTCACCTGATGATTCACTTTCAGGAATGTTTTGGCAGACCTGGTCAGATTTGCCGTCAGTTCCTGCGTTAGTGCACCATAATTAACATCGGTACCAATATCGATTTTGGTTGCCGCGATTTTTTGGGAAGCATCCCTCCCATTCATAACCAACGGAATCCATTTGCTGATTTGCTCCGGATTATCCGAAAACTCCATCCCGGTAAAAAGCGGTGCTTTTTGCAGCGCCAGAAACCTCTTTTTCAAATAGGTAACATTCTTCTCACCGGTTACAAAACTCATGTGTGGCGTGGGATTGATAAACGAATGCGGCGGACCAATTTTTTTAGCCCGTACAAGATAAGACCAGAACTCTTTTGAAATTTCAAAAGACTCGTTAATCTCCACAGCTTTATGAATGTCTATCGTACCGTCACTCAATTCCGGTGTGTAGTTGAGCTCACACAAAGCGGAATGCCCCGTACCGGCATTGTTCCATGCAGCCGAACTTTCCTGTCCGACGGCATCTAATTTTTCATACATCGCTACCGACAATCCGGGATCCAGTTCTTTTAACATGGTTCCTAATGTTACACTCATAATCCCGCCACCCACCAAAACAACATCTGTTGTTTCACTTTCGCTGTCTTTTTTATCCGCACAGGAAATCAATACAACAGCGCTTACGAAGTAGATCAGGCACTTTTTCATCGGTTGCTGATTTCAATTAAGATGTTTATGATTTTGGCAAAAGCATATAAAAACAGGAAAATCAGGAATCCTGCAATAAATGTAAAAGCCGGTAATATCCAGGCGCCAATGCCTCTGGGAGTAAACAACAGATAACCGGTACCGATAATTGTTCCAAGCGCTACCAGCCAGGCAAATAACGCGAATATGGACGATAGGATTTTAAGTGTTTTTTGTTGCTTTTTGATGTCATTAGTAGTCGTTGTTTCCATAATTTTTATTTTTTAGGGGTAAATAATTCAAAATAAAATAGTTAACAGTGACTTAAAGATAAAAAAATAACAGCATATACTTGTTATTATTAATCATATTATCCCTTTACAACTGTATAATCGCAGTTATTACTTTTTGATTTATCTTTATCCGGCTGCTTTTAACAGCATATACTCCAACCATTCTTAAACAAAAAACTTTCCAGAGTGCCATGAAATACAAAGCCGTTTATCAGGACGTTAGTCCGGAAACCTATATCCATCTTCGCGTGTCCAGCGGATTAAGCCCTAAAACACCGGAAGCCGCCGAAACAGGATTGCGTCATTCGGTGTGCAGTGTGGTCATTATGGATACCGAAAACGATAACCAGGCTGTCGGGATGGGACGAATTATCGGTGACGGTGCCTGCCATTGCCAGATTGTGGATATCTGTGTATTGCCGGATCACCAGAAAAAAGGATTGGGCAAACTGATCATGCAGCAGTTAAAAGCTTTTATTGACGAATCACTGCCTGCTTCCTGCTATATCAGTCTGATTGCCGACGGTGATGCTTACCGTTTATATGAACAATACGGTTTTCAGGAAGTCTGGCCGGCTTCGCGGGGAATGGCCTTTCTGAAAAAGTAAACAGCTATCCTCAATACCGCAGATTCCGTTAATTACAAAATATTCAATCCTTATTACATATTTTAATTAACCTATAACAGGATCAAAATCTTCTTTTTCCTGAAGCGCTAAATTCGCCCCCGCTATCGAATAATACAGCATTTTAAGAAAATGAAGAAAACTATTTATTGCTTCCTGTTTGCAATCGCTTTTATGTGTCCGTCTGTAAACGCCCAAAACAACGAGCCTAATACCAATCCAAGCTCCAAAATTGGCTTTTCCCTGTTTGAAGGTACTGTAATTGCCGGTTATGTAGACAAAGGAGCTTACTTAAATTTCGTCGGTCCGAATATCAGTTATACAAACGGAAAGTCAAAGTTATTATTAGGAATGCTTCCATCACTACGTTTTAAAGAAGACCATTCCGAACCTAAAAATGCTTTTGTTACGCCAAACTTAGGCGCCGGATTAACCTATTGCTATGGAAAAATTGCCCTACAGCTTCCGTTTTATTACAATGCCAAAACCGCCACACAAAACGGAAAGTGGAATATGGGAATCGGTATCGGCTACCGTTTTAAGTAGTCTTTCAAGCAGTCCATTATCCTTTTCCCGTTGTTTATTCACGATCACTTTTACGGAAACCCGTAAGGCTTACCGCTAATTCCGGAGTAATCTTGTTCCTCATAACATTAAAAAAATAACAATGGGAAAATTTGAAATTAAAAAAAGGATCAATGGGGAATTCCAATTCAATTTAAAAGCCGCTAACGGGCAAATTATTCTTACCAGCGAAGGGTATACAACAAAATCCGGATGCCAGAACGGGATTAATTCCGTAAAAAACAATGCGCCGTTAGATTCCCGTTACGACCGGAGAACGGCAACAAACGGAAAATCCTATTTTAATCTGAAAGCAGCAAACGGTGAAATAATCGGTACCAGCCAAATGTATGAAAACGCCAGCAATCGTGATAACGGAATTGAATCGGTAAAAACGAATGCACCAACAGCCGAAATAGCAGATTTGAGTTAATCGCCAATAATTGTAAAGCCATCTTTTTAAGATGGTTTTTCTTTTTTACCTGTCGGCTAATCATAAACAATTATTTTACAAATATCACACACATTATTATATTTAATAAAAAAATCACAAATTTCACTACAATAATCCTATTTATCTTACATTAGCATTCCAACTCAATCTGTATAATTATGATTATTGCAACTAGTACCTTTCAGGATATAGACACTATCTTTCAGCTGTATGAAGCCGGAACCGACTACCAGAAAAGTGTCGCCGAAAAACACCGGAAAGGTTTTGAACGCGGATTGGTCGAAACCGAAATCCGGGAAAACCGCCAATGGAAAATGATAATTGGCGGTGAGATTGCCTGTGTATTTGTGATTACCTATAATGATCCGTTTATCTGGCAGGAAAAAGACCGGGATCCGGCAATTTATATTCACCGCATCGCCACCAATCCGCAGTTTCGCGGCAATGGTTTTGTTAAACATATCGTAGCCTGGGCAAAACAGTTTGCTAAAGAGAACGGAAAAGAATACATCCGCATGGATACCGGAAGCGGTAACGACAAACTGAACAATTATTATATCCAGTGCGGTTTCAACTATTTAGGCGTTTTTGAATATCCCGCCACAGATGATCTGCCGGAACATTATAAAGACGGTTCTTTCAGCCTGTTTGAGATAGTGGTCTAAAAACAGTAAGGATTACGCTCCTTTTTATATCTTCGTTTCAGAAAGAGTTCAAACTGAAATACCCAGCAACTGCATGACCAACCGATTGTTACTGATACTACTATGTTTTATGGCACTGCCTTCATTTGCCCAGCTGCAGCATGGACTTCACGGCCGTGTAAAAAGTACCCGGGAGCATTCATATCGCCCCAAATTAATAAACGATCAATGGGAAAACGGAGCTGCCCATACAGAAGGCAACCAGTTATTTTTATTTGATGAAGAAGGTAAATATACCGAAATGGTCGTTACCGATAGTTTAGGCACTATCATTATGAAACTGGTTCCTTCCTATAAAAACAATAAAATTGGAACTGAAAAAATCTATGATCGCGATGGTAAGTTACTGCAGACCATAACGATGACTTGGCTGTCGCCTACCATAGTGGAATCTGTTAATAAGGATGCCGATGGTAAAAAAATCAATGAAGGAAAAACAACATACCGGAATAACCGGGTACAGCATGTCTCCTATCGGGTCTATAAAGACAATATTGTTACCGGGGAATTTTCAGCGGTATTGACTTACAATACAGACAATCAGTTATTGTCGCATAAAACAACCGATTCAAAAGGAGTAATCACTTCTTTTAAAGAGTACCGGTATTTAGCTTTTGACCGTTCAAACAACTGGACCAAAATGCTGGTTTACGACGCTAAAAGCGACAAAAATCCGGAAACAATTGTAATCCGCCAATTGGATTATTATTAGCTTTTCGTTATCCGGTAATGCAAAAAACAAACCCGAAACAAGTAACTCGTTCCGGGTTTGTTTTTTATATAGAATAGCGCTACATTAACGCTTATCGGATTTCTTATTATGGTTTTACACTCTTCCTTTAAGGGCGTTAAAAACCCATGCATTCGCCAAAAAGCCAATTCCTACCGCTGCGAATCCCCAGCCTGAAACTTCACTGTATCTGAAAATTCCCAAGCCAATCAGTAAAAATCCCATGATAACCATGATTAACGTTGCCCATCCTAAGATGGTATTTTTATTCATTCCCATAATCTTTTTTATTTTGAACGCCAAATATCGTAATAATATCAGTGTGGTAGCGTTTATGAAGTGTTAATTAAAAATCTTAACCAGCATCTCTTTCAGTAAATCATGCTGCGGTAACGCATTAGCACCCACCCCTTTACTTTTCACGTCCACATCACGCAATATCGCTACGATCTGACTCACTTTTTTCATCGGGTAATTCTTAATCGCCACATCGTAATCCTTCAAAAAATACGGATTTACTTTTAAAACTTTCGCCACATTAGCCGGATTTTTATCTTTCAGTCCGTGGTATTGCAATAACTGCGAAAAGAAGCCAAACACTAATCCGGTCGTAACAACCAAAGGATTGTCTTTTGGATTTTGTGCAAAATAATCGGCTATCTGATAGGCTTTCAGCTGATTCTTTTCCCCTATGGCTTTCCGCAATTCGAAATTGTTGTAGTCTTTGCTGAAACCGATATTTTCTTCAATGACTTTTGGCGTGATCGTACTTCCTTTGGGTAAAATGATCGCCAGTTTGTCCAATTCGTTGGAAATCTTACTTAGATCAGTACCTAAAAATTCCACAAGCATTGCTGCCGCCTTGGGTTCAATCTGATAGCCTTTCCCGGATAAAACGCGTTTTAACCAGTCGCCTACCTGATTTTCATATAGTTTTTTACTTTCAAAAACCACTCCGGCCTTATCCAGTACTTTGGTCACTTTTTTACGCTTATCCAGCGTTTTGTATTTATAACAGATTACCAAAACCGTTGTAGGCTGCGGATTCTCGGCATAACTTTCCAGTTTGTCGATGGTCCGGGATAATTCCTGTGCTTCTTTTACAATCACCACCTGGCGGTCCGCCATCATCGGGTAACGCTTCGCATTTGATACAATCTCTTCTACCGTCACATCGCGTCCATACAAAACCATCTGGTTGAAGCCTTTTTCATCTTCCGATAAAATATTATCTTCAATATATCCTGCCAGCTTATCGATATAATACGGTTCTTCTCCCATCAAAAAATAGATAGGTTTGATGTCGCCTGCCTTTATATCCTTTATGATTTTTAATACTTCGTCCAAAATAGATTCTTTAACAGTTGTCGGGAAATTAAAAACTTCAAATTATATTTGTACTATGCAAAAATTGAATTTTCCGCCCTATTCCTTCCGGTTCAAAAATAGTGAAAATAAAGTGGCTATTTTTGATGAGATTCGTAAAAAATTTATCCAGCTCACACCGGAAGAATGGGTACGCCAGCATGTCGTTCAGTTTTTACTACAGGAAAAGAACTATTCCAAATCTTTTATCAACGTAGAGAAAGTCATCAAAATTAACGGTTTAACCAAACGTTACGATGCGGTAGTGTTTAAACCGGACGGTTCGATTTTCCTGTTAGTAGAATGTAAAGCTCCCGAAGTAGCCATTACACAAGGCACTTTCGACCAGATTGCCCGGTACAATATGGTGCTGGCGGCCGATTATTTAATGGTGACCAACGGACTAAATCATTATTTTTGCCGGATGGATTATGAAAAACAAGAGTATCAGTTCCTTCGGGAACTGCCCGATTTTATATCCTAAATAAAGCGTATACTTTGAAAAAAACAGCTGTAGTCATATTAAACTGGAATGGCGTAAAATTACTGGAACAGTTTTTACCCTCCGTGATCCACCATTCGCCCGAAGCGACTATCTATGTGGCCGATAACGCCTCAACCGATACGTCCGTTGCTTATGTAAAAGCGCACTTTCCTACGGTAAAAATCATTAGCAACAGTCGCAATTTTGGCTTTGCCGGAGGCTATAATGAAGCCCTGAAACAGGTAGAAGAAGAGATTTATGCGCTGGTAAATTCCGATATTGAAGTAACGGAGAACTGGCTGCAACCGATACTTGCACTTTTTGAGCGGGAACCGCAAACAGCGATTATCCAGCCGAAAATACTGGATTACAAACAGAAAACACATTTTGAATATGCCGGTGCTGCCGGCGGTTATATTGACAAATACGGCTTTCCATACTGCCGTGGCCGCATCTTTGATACCGTTGAAGCCGATAAAGGTCAATATGACGACATAACCGAAATTTTCTGGGCATCCGGTGCCTGTATGTTTATCCGGAAAAATATTTTCCGGGAATTAAACGGTTTTGATTCCGATTTCTTTGCCCACCAGGAAGAGATCGATTTGTGCTGGCGTGCTTTTAACAAAGGCTATACGGCAAAATACTGCGGTTTTTCTACCGTATACCACGTGGGCGGCGCAACGCTGAATACCGGAAATCCCCGTAAAACATTCCTGAATTTCAGGAATTCCCTGTGGATGATGACTAAAAATTTACCCAAAAAGCAATTGTTCCCTACCCTTTTTATCCGGTTATCGCTGGATGGAATTGCCGGAGTGCGCTTTTTTTTTCAGGGAAAATTCAAACATACCTGGGCTATTCTAAAATCACATTACTACTTTTACCTGTTCATTAACAAGTCATTACAAAAAAGAAGTGCCGTTCAGTCTGAAAATTATTATCGGAACAGGTCAATAGTTTATCGCTATTACTTAAAAAATGGCAGGTTTTTTGATAAATAAGATTTAACATTAGTTTATCTTTTTAAACTTTAACCCGCAGTAAAATCTTAGTAAATTTGTAATTCCTATAAATTCATCATTTTATGAAAAAAATCGTTATTGCCCTTTCAGTACTTGCAATCACTTTGACATCTTGTGGTTCAAAGAAAAAAATTGCATCATTAGAAGAAGAAAATAAAAAAATTCAGGACCTTTTAAACACGTGTACCGTTAAGTTAAATTCTTGTTTAACTGAAAAAGACGCTATGGCGGGACAACTTGACTTTTTAAAGAAAAACAACTCCGATTTAATTAATAACATGGGGAATTTGACCACTTTATCTTCAAAAGGTGCTCAAAACCTGGAAAAATCTTTGGAAAGTCTTAAAGAAAAAGATTTAAAAATTACCCGTCTTCAGGATGCGTTAACGAAAAAAGACAGCGTAACGCTTGCTATCGTTACCAGTTTAAAAAGCTCGGTGGGTATCAGCGATCCGGACATCCAGATCAATGTAGAAAAAGGAGTTGTATTCATCTCTATTGCCGATAAATTATTATTTAAAAGCGGAAGCTACGTAGTGAGCGACAGAGCAAAAGAAGTTTTAGCTAAAGTAGCGAAAGTAGTTAACAGCAAACCGGATTTCGAATGTATGGTTGAAGGACACACGGATAATGTGCCTATCAAAAATGCCGTATTAATTGACAACTGGGATTTATCTGTTAAAAGAGCTACCTCTATTGTGAGAGTATTACAGGAAGATTTGGGTGTAAATCCAAAACAATTAATCGCTGCCGGAAGAAGTTTCTATGTGCCTTTAGCAGATAATGACACGCCTGATAACAGAGCCAAAAACAGAAGAACAAGAATTGTTGTCCTTCCAAAAATCGATCAGTTCTATGATATGATTGAAAAAGAAATGAAAAACATGGCTGGTAAAAACTAATTGTTTTTAACACCATCCCTATAAATAGAAAAAGCAGGTCCGAAAGACCTGCTTTTATGTATCCCTAATTTTTTTTAATAACCAATTAAATATTTAAATTAAGAATAGCACTTTGTATAGCTGTTTATAACGATTTGGCTTAATTTTTCTTACGCTAAGGTATGATATATTATCGTATAAACAAAGATTTTGCCAAAAAACAAAAATAACTACAACACATCCAGACTACCTTTTCCTTCACGGATAACTTCCGGTTCACTGCCTGAAAGATCAATCACCGTGGAAGCGGTATTATCTCCATAGCCACCATCTATTACCGCATCGACCAGGTTCTGCCATTTCTCAAAAATCAATTCCGGATCGGTGGTATATTCAATAACCTCATCGTCATCATGAATGGATGTCGATACGATCGGGTTCCCCAACAAGCGAACAATATCCAGGGCAATAGCATTGTCGGGCACCCGGATACCCACAGTATTTTTCTTTTTAAATTCTTTCGGCAGGTTGTTATTACCGGGAAGAATAAAGGTGTATGGTCCCGGTAAAGCGCGTTTTAATATTTTAAAGGTAGCCGTATCGATTTGCTTGACATAATCGGAAATATTGCTCAAATCACAGCAAACAAATGAAAAATTGGCTTTATCCAGTTTGATACCTTTAATCCGGGCTATCCGCTCCAAAGCTTTCGAATTGGTAATATCACAGCCCAATCCATAAACCGTATCGGTTGGATAAATGACTAATCCGCCATCTTTTAAAATTTTCACAACCTTGGCAACAGCTGCCGGATTGGGATTTTCTGGGTAAATTTTAATAAATTCTGCCATGCTTATAGCTTTTACGGTTAAACATTATCGGGGCTTATCGTTGTGTTCTTTATTTTTCTGCTTCATTCGTTTGAAATAGTAGAACAATAAAAGGCCTAACCCAAAAAACACGGCTGTTATAACAACCTGCCAGATGAGTAATCCTGTTGCATCATGTTGTGTTGCTGTTTCCATTTTTTATAAATTTACCCTATTACATCCAGTTTCGCAAAACGCAGCAATAGTTTTTTAATTCCGCCTACTTCAAATTTAATTTCCGCTTTTTTATCAGCTCCAACGCCTTCCAGGTTCAGGATCTGTCCTTTTCCGAACCGGTCGTGCATAACCATATTCCCTACATTCAGGGCGTTATTGGCCAGATTGGCACTTCCGGAAGTTGGTACATTACCCGAAACCGGTTTCAGCTTACGGATATTTCTATCCATTTTCGGTTCCTCGTTATCCGTTATATATTTGGGTGGCGTTCCGGCAATCGGTTTTGCCAGTCGCAGTTTGGATTTGTCCACATCGCCAAAAATATCGGCATTAATTGTCGGTTTATAACGGTAATTGGTTTCCACCGGTGTTAAATATTCCAAATACTGGCTGTCTATTTCTTCAATGAATCGGGACGGCTCGCTATCAACCAGTTTTCCCCAGCGGTAACGCGATTGCGCATAGGTCAGGTAAGCCTGGTGTTCTGCCCTGGTTAAGGCTACATAAAACAACCGGCGTTCCTCTTCCAGTTCACTACGGGTATTCATACTCATCGCACTCGGGAACAGGTCTTCTTCCATCCCTACAATAAATACGGTTGGAAATTCCAGTCCTTTTGCCAGGTGAATGGTCATTAGCGCTACACGGTCGTCATCGCCGGTATCGTTATCCAGATCCGTAGCCAAAGCCACATCTTCCATAAATTCCGATAACGCACCACGGGCTCCGTCTACTTCTTTCTGTCCTTCAATAAAATCCTTGATACCGCCCATCAAAACTTCGATATTCTCAATTCGGGCAATACCTTCAGGCGTGCTGTCTTTTTTCAGTTCCTGGATCAATCCGGTCTTTTTGGCAACATAATCGGTTAGATATAAAGCATCCTGGGTTTCATTAATTACCTGGAAGCTTTTAACCATCGTTACAAAATCCTTTAGTTTGCCTTTGGTTCCGGAGTTTAGTTTTAAATCAATTTTATCAATATGTTCCATTACTTCAAAGATGGAACGTTTGTAATGATTCGCCGCTATGATTAATTTTTCTACGGTCGTACCGCCAATTCCCCTTGCCGGATAATTGATAACACGTACCAAAGCTTCTTCGTCTTTCGGGTTGATAACCAATCGAAGGTAGGACAATACATCCTTGATTTCCTTACGCTGGTAAAATGACAATCCTCCGTAAATACGATACGGAATATCTCTTTTACGGAGCGCATCCTCCATTGCCCGGGATTGCGCATTGGTACGGTACAGAATCGCAAACTGATTGTTGTTCATCTGATGCTGCATCTTTTGCTCAAAAATAGTACCGGCTACAAAACGTCCTTCTTCACCATCGGTTAAACTGCGATGGATTTTTATTTTTGGTCCAAAATCGTTTGCCGTCCAAACCACCTTATCCAGTTTGGTCTGGTTTTTATCGATAATGGTATTCGCGGCTTCCACAATGTTACGGGTAGAACGGTAATTCTGTTCCAGTCGGTAGGTGTTTACGCCCTCATAATCTTTCTGAAAGTTTAAGATGTTGTTGATGTTCGCCCCACGGAAGGCATAAATACTCTGCGCATCATCCCCTACCACACAAATATTCTGGAAACGGTCGGACAACGCCCGCACAATCAGATACTGAGAGTGGTTCGTATCCTGGTACTCATCCACCAGTATATAGCGGAAACGATCCTGGTATTTCATTAAAACATCCGGAAAACGCGTCAGTAATTCGTTTGTTTTTAATAGTAAATCATCAAAATCCATCGCGCCCGATTTAAAGCAGCGTTCAACATAGTTCTGATAGATTTCGCCCATACGCGGTTTTTTACTCATCGCATCGGCTTCCTGTAATTCCGGATTGTTAAAGTAGGCTTTAACGGTAATCAGGCTGTTTTTATACGACGAAATCCTGCCCAAAACCTGTTTGGGTTTGTACACGTCTTTATCCAGCTGCATTTCTTTGATAATCTGTCCTATCAAACGCACACTGTCCTGAGAATCATAAATGGTAAAATTGGAAGGATATCCCAGTTTGTCGGCTTCACTACGCAGGATTTTAGCAAAAACCGAGTGGAATGTTCCCATCCATAAGTTTTTGGCTTCGCTGTTTCCAACAATGCTGGCAATACGCACTTTCATTTCCTTTGCGGCTTTGTTTGTAAAGGTTAAGGCCAATATGTTAAACGAATCAACTCCCTGGTGCATCAGGTAAGCGATACGAATGGTTAATACTCTGGTCTTCCCTGAGCCCGCTCCGGCAATCACAATCATAGGCCCGTCTTTCTGTAAAACCGGCGCACGCTGGGCTTCGTTAAGCTGATCAATATAATTTTGCATGGTGATAATATCAAACTTCAAAAATACTACTCATTACGCTTTATTACAATTAATTTACGATAGTTTTTTATTTTGCGTGTTTATTTCTTTATTCGTTTATTTGTAACGCTTTGAGCCGATTTTTAATTCTAATTTTAAAATATTCCCGATCATACTATGGACGCAACCAAAATCGTCGAATTATTAGCATATACTGTTCCTGCAATCATTACCGGTGGTGTAGCTTATTATTTCTTTAACCTGCACACCCAAAATGAAGAAGGACGCCGTCGTTTTTTATTACACAAGGAAGCTCAGAAAAGTGCCCTTCCGATTCGTTTACAGGCCTACGAGCGCATGACCTTGTTTTTAGAGCGAATCAATCCGGCAAAATTACTGGTGCGTATTGCTCCGATTACTTCCGATAAAAATGATTATGAAAGCTTGCTGATCCACCATATCGAACAGGAATACGAACATAACCTGACCCAACAGATTTATATCTCCGAGGAAAGCTGGAATATTATCCTGACCGCAAAACACACTACTATCCAGATTATCCGAAAGGCATCTATGGGTGCTGAAAATGCGAATAAACTGCGTGAAATTATTTTAAGTGATATGATGGAAAAACAATCGCCAAGTTCGGTAGCCTTGTCGTTCCTTAAAAACGAAGTGGGCGAATTGTTTCGCTAAACAGCATTTATCACTGACCTTAAATAAAAAAGACTTTTCAAATGCATGAAAAGTCTTTTTTCGATTAAAATAACAAACAAACAATTAATTATCTCTGATCACGTGGGCTACCCCCGTAATCGTATGTGTGACCGCCGGATTCATATTATCCGGATAGGTTCCGTTAAACGTAAGGTCTATATATTGTCCTACAGCTCCAAAATTACTCAGGTTAAAAGAAACCGTATTGGAAATCTGTGAAGAGATATAGTTTCCGGGTACTCCTTCAACGCTAAAATTGGTAGTTGTATAGGTTCCCGGCACATTGGTATTACCCCAGATATAAATTCCGGTATTAACGCCATTGCCGTGTATGTTCAGTCCGTTAGGTGTATAGGATGCTCCCAGGTTTGTCAATATGTAAACCGTTGGATCATTATCAACCTGATAGGAAATAAATTCCGTCACCGCATTACAGGCGACAATATTACCAATGTTCGTTACCGGGCTGGTAAACGTATAGGTGATGTTACCCGTTGTCTGTAAATTATCATAATCCGATCCTTCTAAAGAAAAGTTCACTGTAGAAGTACCGCAAACCAGCGTGTTAAAGCTAAAAACACCGTTTGTAATCATGGCATATTGCGGCTGATTTCCGTAATTTAAAATAACATAACCGTTTGTCACAGCGGCATTGCTGCAATTCACCAGATTCCCCTGTATCTGCGTGGGCATTACTCCCGGATTGTTAACAACAACCGTCGGCAAGGTTGTATTGCCAGAGAAAGGCCCTATTGGTGTTGAACTGATTATTCCGCCGCAGTTATCGTAAATAACCATCGTTAAGCTTTCGTTTGCCGGCACCAGTCCGCAAACCTGTCCGTTCGTATTGGTTGTTCCCATAACCGGATACAAGTTCCCGCTTCTGATAATGCCAACCTGAATACTGGACAATGGGTTACCATTAGCATCTTCCAAAGACACACACATTGAAATTACCGGGAATTGGGCATCGCAGTTCCACCATGAAAAATGGGAAACATTCCCTACATAGGTATTGCCTTGTTTGGTTGCACTTCCTTCCTGGATCCAATAGCCTTTGGCATTATCAAAATGCCATAGCGGAATCGTTGCCGGAGCGGAAGCCAGCTGGCTGTTGTCTATTTTCATGACCATTTGCGCGGTATGTCCGCTGGCAATTTGCAGTTTCTGACCGGCACTGCCCCGTAATTCCACATTAAGCATTCCCAGTGTTTCCAAAGCTTTTGCGTTGCCGCTCTCGTCCTGGGCAAATAAAGTTCCCGGCATTAGGCTGCTTAAATTAGCATCAGACGGCAGTAAATGATACATTGAGACACTCACAGTGCCGGAATAGGCCGCACCGTTTGCATCCTGAAAAGCACCGTCAAAAACAACTTTCGTTCCGGAAGCAAGCGTTACTTCACTCGCCGCACCGGAAGCAATAACCTGAACCGGCTGCAAAGGCAGCATCATGATTTTTACATTATTATTCCCGTTAGTAGGAACCATCGTACGCGAGCCGTCTACATAACCGGCTTTTTGCGCAGTGATATACGCAAAACGTTCGTAAACCGCAGCCGATTTAATGATAAACACTCCGTTACTGTCTGTTTGAGCAGTTGTGCTTCCTATTTTTACATTTACGCTTTGAATAGGATTGTTGTTAACGTCTACTATCTGTCCGATAAAATCACGGGAAACCTGATTTCCAAAATTACCGGAGATATTACCACCTCCGGAACTGCCTCCTTCATAAGTACTTTCAGATTCACATCCGATCGTCAATAGCATGGAAGCCAGTACTACCATTAAGAGTTTGATTTTATTCATAAGCTTGTTGTTTAGTGTTGTTACCTTATAGATACCATTTGTCCGTATTAGTTGCGTAAACAAATCGCATTTTTTAATATTTATTTAATATAAAAAACAACATTATTTAACAAGCAATACTTTAATAACAACAAAACACTTAAAAATATAAACAAACCCAATTATACGAGTTTTAAAAATAAGCGATACAACAGCTGTTTCCGGCTGCTTTATTCTTCGAGCAGTCTTTTTAACTGTGCCTTTTCATTTTCCGGCAGTTTGGGTAATAATTCCGTCAGATAGGCTTTGTAACGTTCCGTTTTTAGCAGTGTCCGGATGGTTTCCCGGCAGAATTTGCTGAACTGCCATTTGTGATGGGTGGTTCCGTTTACCAGACAGGCTAAGGTATTGCTGTCATTTTTGTTCAGATACAACAAATTGACCAGCGCATTCTGACGGACGTTACTTTCATATTTCGGGGAAGCATAATCCAGTAGTTCTTCATAAAACGGCATTTTATGATCGTTTTGATAATCGGCTGTGGCAAGTGCCAGCGTCAGCCAGCTTATTCTCAGGTTTTTATCGTTAAATCCCTGCCAGTTCATCGTTTTGTCCAATAATGGCGTACGTTCTTCCGGGAATTGTGCCCACAATGCCTTAAGCGCAATCTCCTGAGTGATATAGGACGCATCGTCCAACAGCACTTCATATTCTTTTTTAAAGGTTTTCGGGATGGTGCGCAGTGATTTTGCCACCGCCTGTCTTGCTTTCAGATCCGAAGATTTTAAGGCTACGCGAAACAGGGCTACATTTTGCTCAAACGGTGTATTTTCAAGCTGATAGATCACTTCTTCCTTAGCCGGATAAAAGGCATCCGATTGTAATACCGCTTCCAGTTTTTGCGCTTTGACCGTTAAAAGCTGATCCTGTAAATCTACTATTTCAAGGTAATCCCGGATAAATTTGTTCTTCTTGACAATCGATAAAGCCTCCGCTATTGGAAATTCGGCACTTTCCAGCCAGTTTTTCCGGAACTGCTGTGTGTCAAAATCCGAAACCTTATTGATTTCGGCTAAGAAGTCATCGGTTATTACATTTTTAAACGCATATTTCTGCAAATAGGCCTGGACGGCTTTCCGGAAAGACTCCTCACCTACGTTAGTGCGCAGATAGTGTAAAGCCCACGCTCCTTTCTGGTAAAAGGTAATCGAACTTGCTTTTTCATTTAACAACGGTATCGCATCCGTTTTGGAAGCCCGCAGCAAACGTTCGGCCATTTCATACAATTCCCAGTTAAAATGATCGGCTCCAAAGATTTCCTTTTCTGCCAGTAAGGCATAATACGTCGCAAATCCTTCCTGCAGCCAGTGGTGTTTACCCGATTGTGCCGTGATCAGATCCCCAAACCACTGGTGCGCCAATTCATGGGCATTGACATTCACATAGGTTCTGTCGTTAAACCCGGTTTCATCTACTACATAATCCTGGGAAAAAATGGTAGCCGTAGTATTTTCCATCCCGGCATATAAAAAGTCCAGTACCGGAACCTGCCGGTAAACCTGCCACGGGTATTTCACGCCTATTTCGCGTTCGAAAAAATCGAATATTTCCTTCGAATAACGGTAGGTCGGTTCAAATTTAGCTGTATCGGTATCCTGAAGGTAAAATTCCAAAGGAGTGCCCGTTGCCGTAATTGCCGTTTTTTTAGCAAACCTGCCAATAGCCAGCATCGCCAGATAGGAACTCATTGGTTTTTCCATGGCATACTGCCAGACCATCCGGTTATTTTTCAGTTCTTTATTTTTCAGCACCCCGTTTGAGAGTACCTGAAAATCTTTATCGTAAGCAATCGTAAGTGAAAAGATCATTTTTTCATTAACATCATCAAAGCTTGGCAGCCAGTGACTGGTGTATTTCCCCTGTCCCTGGGTCCAGATCTGGGCCTGATCGCCGGCTCCTATAAAATAGAGGGTTTGTCTGGGTTGTGCTTCATAATGCAGTGTCAGCTTGTTTTTCCCTTTTTTAAATCCTTCAAAAAGCTGTAGCTTCCTGCCGTTATTTTTAAATGCAACGGTTTTGTTATTGATCTTTACCTGTGTAAAATCCATACGCTGCGCATCTATCGCAATCGTATCGATTGCTGCCAATACCTCAAAATCATAAGTGATATCGCCGCTTATTTTTTTTGCCGCTACATCAAATGCGAGGGAGGCATTGATTGTTTTAAAGTCTACTTTCTCAAGTTGTTGTGCCTGTGTAAAAGCACAAATAAAATAAATTACCGCAGTTAGTCGCTTCATATCGGGAATAATGGAAAGCTCAAAGTTACAAAGATTGCCCTAACATTTTCGCTGCTTTTTTTGTAAGTTTACGCTTTAATCCTTCTATTTTGAAACCAAAAGCCGTTTTTAACTGGAGCAGCGGAAAAGACGCTACTCTTGCCCTTTATAAAACCCTTCAAAACGATACTTTCGACGTTAATTACCTGCTAACCAGCATTAGCAAGCAATATGACCGGATCTCCATGCACGGGGTTCGTACCGCATTACTGGAGCAGCAGGCGGCCAGCATCGGTATTCCGCTGGTAAAAATGGAAATTCCCGAAATGCCTACGATGGAAGTATATGAAGCCGTAATGCAAAATACGCTCACCGGTTTAAAGGCAGAAGGGATTACCCATTCCATCTTTGGCGATATCTTTTTAGAAGACCTGCGGCTTTACCGGGAAAACAAATTGGCTTCCATGGATTTACAGGCTGTTTTTCCGCTCTGGAAAATCCCGACTACAGCACTTATCCGGGAATTTATTGCCCTGGGTTTTAAGACTATCGTAACCTGCGTCAATGAAAAACACCTTGACAAGAGTTTCGCCGGACGGATTATTGACGATTCCTTTATAAACGATTTACCGGACACGGTAGATCCCTGCGGGGAAAACGGGGAATTTCATACCTTTACCTTTGATGGCCCGTTATTTAAGGAAGCTGTTCGCTTTGAAATCGGCGAAATCGTACACCGAAAATATGAAGCCCCAAAAACAGATACCAGCTGCAATACAGATCCCGAAAAAACTCCTGCTCCGGATTATGGTTTCTGGTATTGCGATTTAATTCCTAAATAATCCCCTCATGCTCCAACAAATATTCTGCAACCTGATCGCTAAATACGATGCCGATACGGACACTGCCAATGCCCTGTGGCATACTATTGCCAAAAATTACAACAGTTCCGGAAGGTATTACCACAACCTCAGCCATCTTGAAAATTTACTGGCTTCCTTAACGCAGCACAGCGAAATGATTGAAGATTGGGACACGGTAGTGTTTGCTGTTTTTTATCACGATGCCGTTTACAATACCATCAAACAGGACAATGAAGAAAAGAGTGCACAGCTGGCCGAAAAAGAATTAACCCGGATCGGATATCCTGCACACCGGATCCAGCGCTGCAAACAACATATACTGGCAACGAAACGGCACGAATCCGAAACCGATACAGATACCAATCTTTTCACCGATGCCGATTTATCCGTTTTGGGAGCAGACTGGGATATTTATGCCGTTTATTATCGGAATATCCGTAAGGAATATGCCATTTATCCCGACATGTTGTATAATCCGGGAAGAAAAAAGGTTTTACAGCATTTCCTGGCAATGGATACGATCTACAAGACTGCCGTTTACCGCGACCGTTACGAGCAAAAAGCAAAAGAGAACCTGCAGCGGGAACTGGAATTAATATAGTCTGTTAAAATCAGGTAAAACCACTTAATCCGGACAGGCTGCTTTTTACTATTTTTAAGCTCCCAAAATAACACCGGAATGCAGTTTGTACAACATACCCTGGAACTTGAAAAAGTTCTGACGTTTCTCAATGAAATCGGCATCGCTGTAGTTGAAAAAGAACTTCACGATACCTTTTTACCGGGACTTTCCTTAGGTCCTGGTTGTATTTATGTAGATTTTGAACGCCTGTTATATCCCGGTGATTTATTGCATGAAGCCGGTCATCTCGCCGTTACCACTCCTGCAGAACGGAAAGTAGCCGGAACGGAACAGCAAAGTCCCGACTGGCCTTCGGGCGGTGAAGAAATAGGCACGCTGCTGTGGTCATTTGCTGCGGCACAGCATTTACAGCTTCCGCTTGAATTTGTGTTTCATGCTAACGGTTATAAAAACGGTTCGGACATGCTGATGGATAATTTCAGAAAAGGCAATTACATCGGTCTTCCGTTTTTAGAATGGGCCGGCATGACCTTAAGTGAGGCAAAAGCCGCAACCGAAGGAAAAAAAGCTTTTCCCTATATGCAAAAATGGTTAAGAGAGTAAAGTATGGAACTGGTACGTGCAATAAAATTCCCTTTTACATTTGACAAACAGCGTTTACAGGACGATGTTGCCAAAATAATGTCCTACAAATGGACCGATCATTACAACAAGAACGATTATAACGGAAAATGGACTTCGGTAGCGCTGATGTCGGAAAACGGAAAATCAGATTCCATCCTGGCAATGAACAGCAAAGCGATACATTATACCGATGCTTTGTTATCCTGTGCTTATTTTAAATCGATACTCGATAATTTCCCTTTTGAAAAAACTGCAGTCCGGCTGCTCAATTTAACCGCAGGAACCGAGATAAAACCGCATCGCGATTACTGCCTGGGTTATGAAGACGGCTCTTTTCGCCTGCACATACCAATTATCACCAATCCGGACGTTATATTTATCCTGGATGACAAACGGCTCGTTATGGAAGAAGGCGACTGCTGGTACATTAATGCGAACTTTACCCATTCGGTTGTAAATAACGGTACTGCCGACCGTATTCACCTGGTTATTGACGGACTTCAAAACGAATGGACCGATGCCCTGTTTTACAAAGAAGCTTCGCCGGAACAATTCCAAAAACCGGTTTCGGAACTGACGGAACCGGAAAAACAGCGTATCATTGAGGAACTGAACCGCATGAACCCTCTTGTTTCCGAAAGCATCATCAAAAGCCTGAACAACAGTTGATTTTACCATTACACCCAAAACGACATACCCCTAACAAAGAAGGTAGGCTTAACCAAACCTACCCTCTCCTGTCTATAAACACAATTTATTTATGGAACTCTAAACTATGCTTACTATGACCTTCATTTTATGTGGCATTATAATCGATAAAATCGTTTTGAATCTACAACCGGTTTTGCCATTAACGGAAGGCTTTCTTCCCTGCCGTGGACAATAAAGTCAAAGCTTGCTTTATTCAGTGATTCGTCCATAAAATCCTGTAATCTGAAATCGGCTTTTACCTGCCTGATTGATACTTTTGTATTGTAATCGGTATAGTGATCACTTAAAACCGATTCTGTTCCCAGATAGTACTTTTTTCCGTTAATTGTTGCAAATGCGGAAACTATAAATGATCCGTTCATGGGGCTTTGTTTTTTTGGTTAAACAACGTTCTTTATTTATATAGGATTCGTTTTACACAAGTTGTTTTACCGGGATAAAGCAACTATACTATAAAGGGGGGCTTTTTACGTATTACTCCGAACTTTTAATTTATATATTGATTTGGCTAATTTGCCAGGCTTTGCATCTGCATCCGGGATACCGCGAAACTATTCCACAGGGAACCGCAGAAAATAAGCAGCATACCCACGATTACCGTCCATTGGGTCAATGGCGAAAACGTTCTGCTTATCAAAATAATCAGGGAACCGGTCAGACTTAGTATAAAGGGCGCATATCCTTTTAGTTTTATTTTTTTAAGCAATGCCCACAAATTCAAAATAAGCAGCAGCAACAGCAGCGGAAACAACCATCCGGTATAGGAAATTTTTGCGATTCCGAAGCTTACCAGCATACACATATAGGATGTCCAGCACAAGGAACATTTTGGAAAAAACACCGTCAATACACGCAATACCAAAGCAGAAATTGCATGATAAATGCCTTTTTTTTGAGTTTCCGGTGCTTCCGTTCCGGAAACAGCGCTGTGATTACAAGTACTCTTATCCATCTTACTAACTTTTAAAGGTTACTTAATTACTGTCTTGAACTTGCCTTTAGACTTTGCAACCACGATGTATCTGCCGGTGGCAGATTTTCTAAAATGATACTTTCTGTTTTTTCATTCACAGTTTCCTTGCTGTTTTCCATTACCGTTGCGCTTTCGCCCCTGGTAAGGGCATTACTTTTCTGAAGCGAATACATTGCTAATAATGATGCTGCTGAGGCATCATCCAAAAGGCTTTTTAAATTAACCGGACTGTTAAATGCTTCCGGAGATTGTGTACCTTCTCCCTGCTGTGTTTCGATCTGAAAAGATTGTGTCATTTTTTGTTCTCCTTTCTGACACATACTAAAAAGAAACAACGAACAGGTTGCAATGGTAATTTGGGAAATTTTCATTTTTTCTACTATCGTTTTTTGGTTATAGTTCAATCGTCAAAAAATACTTAACCTTATAGCCGATAAGATAATTTTGTATACAGCATTTGAAAGCATAAAACTAAAAAGTAGCCCACTGATTTTTATACGTGTTTTTACCTGTTTTTTCAGAAGCAAGGCCAAAGCCGGCCCGGCAGACAACCCGCTATCGATGAGAAACATACCGGACCAATAGCCCGTATATCCTAGGTTTCGCTTGCTATATCCCACAAAAAATCCCGCTTGCAAACGGGATTTCTATGGCTAAAAAGCTTTTTATTTTGCTGATGCTACATATCGGAGTGCTCTTTCCAGTACCTCATCTTTATCGTTCATGAGTCCGTTTCGGGTGGGTTTTACTTCCACATCCGGAACGATACCAATTCGCTGGGTTTCCCTTTGGTCAGGATAATAAACTCCCAATCCGGTAATCATGGTTTTAAAATTTCCGGGCAGGTCAATTTCAGAAACATTGCCATCGGCACCGGCTGTCTGGCTTCCAAATACTTTGGCATTTGGCGCCACCTGCAAGGCCATAGTTGTATATTCGGCATTACTCTGGGTGGTTTCGTTAACCAGTATCGCGATCCTTCCTTTATAATAATCCGGATTTTCACGTCCCACCTGCAAGGCTTTGTCGCTCATTTTAAAGCTTCCCGGATTTTCAAGTGATCCGGCAGCAAACTTGACAAAATCGGTTGGTTTTGGCATTAAATAACCGCCCAGGCTAAACACTATAAAATCGGACGGATAGCATCTTAAATCAATAACAAGTCCTTTTGTTGTCTTGAATTTTTCCATGATGCCGATGATTTCCCCTCTCTGAAGGGCACCCGGATAAATATAACCGATGTTTCCTTCCAGCATTTTATGCGATGGTGTATCGTCTGCAAAAAACTGCACCTCCTTTAAAGGCTGACTGGCAATTTTTTTAATTTCATCTTTTTTACCGTTGTTTACCGTCACACTGATGCTCGCTGCATTCGTTCGCAGTAATTTACGGCTTATATCCCTGATTTCGGTTGCTTTGTTGGAAGTCGCCAGGTATTGTTTTTTATCATCTATTACTTTTTGAACGGGAACTCCGTTAATTTTAGTAATGATATCCCCTACTTTCAGGTTGGTCGTTTTCCCAATTCCGTTTAACAAACGGGTTACTACTATTTTGCCTTCAATCGCTTTTAATTCAACCGGAGCAATGTTGGCCCCGAAAAAATTCTCAACCGCTTTACCAGCCGAAAAGACAAAACCGTGGGAATCCTGAATTTCACTAACCAGCTGCATCATCGTGAGCTTATAAGTCAATTCGTCCTGGGCCGCTAAAACTTTAGGAATGTATTTTTTAAGTACGCTGTCCCAATTCTTTTCGATCAGGTGCTTGTACGGGAAGTAATACTCAATCATGTTCCAGTAACGGAAAAGTGCCAACAGTTTGTAGCCGTCGTCCGCCCATTTCATATCCGGATACGCTGCTTCATTTTTAAAGACAGGGTTATCCGCCTGTCCGAAGCCCAGGTAATAGCTTCGCTTGATTTTTCCAGGTTCCATTTTCCCGAAAGAAGCAATCCAGACTTCTTTATCTGTTGCAAATTTTGGCGATTTCACTATCGGAAGTGCTCTGAAAAGCGCATAATCCATATTGTACTTCCCGGCAGCGATTTCCGGGTGATGGTATTTTAAATAGCCCCATGTTTTCCCCAGTTCATACAGGTTATCCAGTTGTTGCGGTGTGGGTTTATTCATTGTAAAACCGGAGCCTGCGGCAAATTCCGTTATATCGTTGTCTGCCGGGTAACTAATGGTTTCAATTCTTTTCCCGTCGACGGTTATTACAAAATCGTCAAGCCAGATCTGTCCTTTTCCGGAAAGGAGTGCGCCCACATAAATCGTACTGGCATCCGGATGGTTCGGTACGGCGATGGAGTATTTTTTCCAGTCGTTTGTTCCGGCTATCCCCTCTTTCTCCATGTTTTCAAAGGCAACAATGCTTCCGTTTTTATCCAGACGGATAAATAAACCGGCAAAACCTTCCACATTATCCGTCTTCATATAGCCTTCCAGCCTGATCTCTTTCCCTTCATAACTGTCCGGTAACGTGGTGACCAGCACTCCATAAGGGTTTCCACCTTCGGTTGCCTGGATTTTTACAGCATGCTTCCCGGAATAAACAACGACCGTGTCTTTCCCTATTTTATAATTTTCCCAGACATTCCATCCTGCAGGCAGCTGTTCGTTCTTTTCATACTGTTCAAAATCAAAATTAAATTTTGGTTTAACCGACTGCGCGTTTATTGTGTTCAGGAAGAACAACAGCAGCATCGCTACCGGCATTGCCATATTCTTAAAACAGTATTGTTGTATTTTTTTCATATACCGCATGGTTTAATTTGTTAATTACGAATGCTTTTAATCGTTAAAAAGGGTTACTAATGTAGGTTTTTATTTTCAAAAAAAAATAAAAGAAATTTACGGTTACTCTTTTAAATGTTTGCTACTTTTAATACCAATATTAAATTCGTTTGCGTTTTTTAACCCGATTCTTATTAAAACGCTTCAAAAAACAAAATGTTACCAAGCATGAAAATAGCCCCGTTACAAGAAGGAAAATTCAATGTTGAAGCAGGAAAAACCTTTATCCCTTATGGCAATCTGGCCAATCCTAAAGGTATGCTGCTGTCCATTCAGCCTTTTTTAATACAGACAAAAACGGAAGTCATCCTGCTGGATACCGGTTTGGGATTTTCCGTTGACGGCCGGTTGCAGCTGTTTACCGCTCTGGCAAAAGAAGGTATCGCACCGGAACAGGTTACGCATGTGCTGCTGTCCCATTTGCATAAAGACCATACCGGCGGCATGGGGACTTTCCTGGCTGACGGTTCTTTTCAGTTCCATTTTCCGAATGCTGTTTATTACCTGCAGGAACGGGAACTGCGTTATGCCTTATCCGAAAAACACCAACCTTCCTTTGAACCGAAACTGCTGGAAGCCTTAACACAGCATCCGCAACTGGTTATGCAAACGGAAGATGAGGGTTTTATTACCGATACGATCCGTTTTACCGTTTGCGGCGGCCATACTCCCTACCATCAGGTGTTTTGGGTTACGGAAGACAGTGAAACCGCTTTTTACGGCGGCGACAATTTACCGCAGCTCACTTATTTGCAGCATCATATAGCCTATAAAACGGATTTTGACGGCAAAGCTGCGATGGAATGGCGTAAAAAATGGGAGGTTCAGGCAAAGAATGAAAACTGGACCATTCTGTTATATCACGATAATGAGATACCGGTATTGCGGTTTAAAGCCGAAATGTTTTAAAAGTTTTTTGGTTTCCGGGTTTTCAAATTTCCCAATTTACCGCTATCTTCGTAAAGTGCTTTTACAAACACAAATTCCCGGATGAATAATCTTCTTGAAACTCCTATAGAATACCTGAAAGGCGTTGGTCCGCAACGTGGCGAATTGCTGCGTAAAGAACTCAGCATTCACCGCTATGGAGACCTGATCAACCTGTACCCGAATCGTTATATAGACCGCACCCGTTATTACAAGATCAACGAGTTGCAAAACAACAATTCGGAAGTACAGATCATCGGGAAAGTGATCCATATCAAAACCGTGGAGCAAAAACGCGGAAAGCGTCTGGTTGCTACTTTTGTGGACGATACCGGAGAAATGGAACTGGTTTGGTTTCAGGGACAGAAATGGATACGGGAAAGTTTAAAGCTCAATGTTGTTTATGTGATATTCGGAAAGGTAACGGCTTTTAACGGCATGTTCAATATGGCACATCCGGAAATGGAGTTACTGGCCGAACACGAAAAAAGCCTGCGCTCGGCAATGCAGTCGGTTTATCCGTCTACCGAAAAGCTGACTCAAAAAGGGATTACCAACAAAGCGGTAAACCGGATGATGCAACAGCTTTTTGTTGAAACACAAGCCTTGTTTAAAGAGCCGCTTCCTGCCTATCTGGTGGAAGAGTTAAAGCTAATCCCGAAAAATGCGGCGCTTTTTAACATCCACTTTCCAAAAAGCCAGGACCTGCTGGCCAAGGCGCAGTTCCGGCTGAAGTTTGAGGAGTTATTTTTTATCCAGCTGCAGCTGATTACCAAGAATCTTATCCGCAAGCACAAAATCAAAGGACATCCTTTTGATAAAGTGGGCGATTATTTTACAACGTTTTACAACCATCATCTGCCTTTTGACCTGACAAATGCCCAGAAAAAGGTGTTGAAGGAAATCCGGAACGATCTGGGCAGCAATGCGCAGATGAACCGCCTGCTACAGGGCGATGTGGGTTCCGGTAAGACCATCGTGGCTTTAATGAGTATGCTGCTGGCACTGGACAACGGTTTTCAGGCCTGTTTAATGGCACCAACGGAAATTTTAGCCAATCAGCATTATTTAGGAATACGGGAACTGGCACAGGGACTGGACATTAACATCCGGATATTAACCGGTTCCACCAAGACCGCCGACAGACGCATCATTCACGAGGAACTGGAAAACGGCAGTCTGCACATTATTATCGGTACGCATGCCTTACTGGAAGATAAAGTGAAATTTCACAATTTAGGACTGGCAATAATTGACGAACAACACCGTTTTGGTGTGGAGCAACGCTCAAAGCTTTGGAAAAAGAACGAGGTACCGCCCCATGTTTTGGTCATGACGGCAACACCGATTCCGCGTACGCTGGCCATGAGCCTGTATGGTGATCTTGATATTTCTGTTATTGACGAACTTCCGCCGGGCAGAAAACCGATACAGACCGTACACCGTTATGACAGCAACCGTCTGAAAGTATGGAAGTTTTTAAAAGATGAAATAGCAAAAGGACGACAGATATATATTGTTTATCCGCTGATCCAGGAGAGCGAAAAAATGGATTACAAGGACCTGATGGATGGTTATGAGGGTATCTCCCGCGATTTTCCGCTGCCGCAATACAGCGTGAGCATCGTGCACGGGCAAATGAAGCCTTCGGAAAAAGATGCCGAAATGGAGCGTTTTGCTTCCGGAAAAACCAACATCATGGTTGCTACCACGGTTATTGAAGTGGGCGTGAATGTTCCCAATGCGAGTGTTATGATCATTGAAAGTGCCGAACGTTTCGGGTTGTCGCAGCTGCACCAGCTTCGCGGCCGCGTGGGACGTGGTGCCGAACAGAGTTATTGCATACTGATGACCGGACACAAGCTGAGCAACGATACCAAAATCAGGATTGAAACCATGTGCCGTACGAACGACGGTTTTGAAATTTCGGAAGTGGATCTTAAACTGCGCGGTCCGGGCGATATTATGGGCACGCAGCAAAGCGGTGTGCTGAATTTACAGATAGCCGATCTGGTAAAGGATCGCGAGATTCTGCAATTGGCACGTCACCATGCCATCCGGCTGTTAAAGGACGATGCTTCAATGACCAAACCGGAACACCTGGCTTTACGTCAGGCTTTTATTGAGATCTCGAAGAAAAAGAATATCTGGAATTATATTAGTTAGAAGGATGATTTTTGATATATGAAGTATGATATACGAGGGATGATTTTTGAGATCTGATATTTATGATTTTACTTTAAATAATGCATTATAACTAATTACTATTCAAACACTATAAAATAACAAAACAAACAATATAAAAACTCAGCAGTATGGTTGCTTACAATCCCAAGGACTGGATTACTTTTATTTTTCGTTTTCACAAAGCGGATACCTTTCGTCAGTTAATTCCAATGATGATTACCATTGGTGTTTATTCTGCCGGAATCGGATATCTGGAAATGGAATACTGGAAGTTATCCGAACAGAGTCATGTTAAGAATATCACCATCATGCACGGTATGCTGGGTTTTGTGATTTCCTTGCTACTGGCCTATCGCACGAACACTGCTTATGACCGCTGGTGGGAAGGGCGTAAATTATGGGGCGGATTAGTGAATAACAGTCGCAATCTGTCTATTAAGCTGGCCGCCATGCTAAAAGACGAAAGGGATCGTATCTATTTCAGAACGATGATTCCCGGCTATGCATCCATCTTAAACCGTCATTTAAAGAATACGAATACGAGCAAACAGCTTTCGGAGGATTTTGATATCAGCCTGGATCACAACAAGCACAAACCGAATCAGGTAGCCCGCATGATGTTCAACAAGATCAACGAGTTGTACGAATCCAAAAAGATAACCGGCGACCAGCTTATCATCATCAATAGCGAAATACAGTCGTTTACCGAGATCTGCGGTGCCTGCGAACGTATTAAAAACACACCTATTCCCTATTCGTACAGTGCTTTTATCAAGAAGTTCATTTTCTTTTATGTCATGACGCTTCCTTTTGGCTACGTATTCAGCCTGGGTTACTATGTGGTTCCGGTGGTTGTTTTTATTTTCTATGTTTTAGCGAGTCTGGAGCTGATTGCCGAAGAGATCGAAGATCCTTTCGGAGATGATGCCAACGATTTACCGACCGAACGCATGGCGAGCAATATCAAAATACACGTGGAAGAACTACTCTGACCGAACGTTAATTTTATCTTATTGAGGTTCGCACTTCAGTAATTTTCACTAAATTTAGTAGCCTGTATTTTCAGGCTGCTTTTTTTAAATTTGAAGTTACAAATCATGAGCTTATCCAAATCATTGCTAACGGCACCTGTTTTATCCAACGAAAAGTCACTGAAGACTTTAGTTGAAAACAGAACTATTTATTCGCTGAACAATTGCGAGTTAAATATTTTTGAAACCTATCAGACTTCCGACCTGGTTCCGCTAAAGTTTAATGATCTGGTGGTTACCAGTATGCTGAGAGGCAAAAAGATCATGCATTTGTTTGATGAGCCGGGTTTTGAATATGTACCAGGTGAAACCGTTGTTATTCCAGCGAATGTGGAAATGAAAATTGATTTTCCGGAAGCTTCCCGAAACAATCCCACGCAATGCCTTGCCCTGGCAATTGACCACATCAAAATAAAGGAAACGCTTCATTTTTTAAACGAGCGTTATCCCAAAGAAGGTAACGGCAATTTCTGGAAACTGGATTATGAGAATTATTTCTTTTACAACAATATCGAATTAGCGACCACAATTAACAAACTGGTTAAAGAATGCATGAGCGATTCGATAACCAAAGATGCTTTAGCCGACCTGACGTTACAGGAATTACTGGTCCGCATCATACAGACACAAACAATAAAAGCAATTGACACCAATGCTTTTCCGGACAAAAACAGTCCGATTATCCCCGTGGTGGAATACATCCGAAAAAATATCCGCGAGAACATCAGCTTAAAAGAGTTGAGCGATAAAGCCTGCATGAGCACTACTTCCTTTTACCGTTTCTTTAAACGGGAATTAGGCATGAGCCCTATTGAGTTTATCCTGAATGAAAAAATCAAACAGGCCAAACAGTTGCTAAAAAACCCAACCATCCAGGTAAATGAAGTTTGTTTTCAGTCCGGTTTTGAAGATTGCAATTATTTTATCCGGTTGTTTAAAAAATACGAAGGCATTACGCCTAAGCAGTACCAGCTGCTTTACATCAATTAATCTTCCTTATAGCGCAAAGGTTCCAGATCGCCCCGTTCTGCTTCGGTAAATAACCGGGAATGAATGATAAACCGTTTGCCATACGGGATTTCCAACGAAAAACTGGCACCTCTGCCAGCCACTACATCCAGCGTTAAATGCGTGTGCTGCCAGTATTCAAACTGGTCTTTGCTCATCCAGAATTCACAGCCTTCAATCACACCAAGGCATACATCGCTATATCCCAGCTGAAATTCTCCTTTTGGAAAACACATGGGCTGCGAGCCGTCGCAACAGCCGCCGCTCTGATGGAACATCAATTCGCCGTTTCGTTCTTTTAACTGATCTATTAAAGCTATTGCTTCATTGGTTACTGCTACCCGTGCTGTCATACTTTTAAAATTTAAAAACCTAACAGGGCAGTTACCCTGTTAGGTTTCATTGAGGTACTTGTTTTTGAAAAAAATTAAAAGAATCCTAGTTTCTTTTTGTCATACGAAATGAGCATATTTTTGGTATTTCGATAATGTTCAAGCATCATTTTATGGTTTTCCCTTCCAAAACCTGATTTTTTATACCCGCCAAACGGTGCATGCGCCGGATAGGCATGGTAATTATTCACCCAGACTCTTCCTGCCTGGATAGCTCTCGGCACCTGATATAATTCATGGGCATCACGGGTCCATACTCCGGCACCCAATCCATATAAAGTATCGTTTGCAATCGCAATAGCGTCTTCTACTGTTTTAAAAGTGGTTACACACACTACCGGTCCGAATATTTCTTCCTGGAAAATCCTCATTTTATTGGTACCTTTAAATACCGTAGGCTCGATATAATAACCACCGGATAATTCTCCTTCCAAACGGTTGATATTCCCGCCTACCAGCACTTCCGCACCTTCTTCTTTTCCGATTTTCAGGTAGGACTGTATTTTTTCGTATTGGTCATTCGATGCCTGCGCGCCCATCATGACAGTTTTATCCAACGGATGTCCGATCTTTATTGCTTTTACTCTTTCGACAACCCGACAACCCGTGTTATAAATTTGTCGTAAATATCTTCCTGTACCAGTATTCTTGACGGACAGGTACAGATTTCGCCCTGATTTAACGCAAACATTACTGCTCCTTCAATCGCTTTATCAAAGAATTCATCATCGGCATCCGCTACGGATTTAAAGAAGATATTCGGAGATTTCCCACCCAGTTCCATCGTGGACGGAATAATATTTTCTGCTGCATACTGCATGATCAATCTACCGGTTGTGGTTTCGCCGGTAAAGGATACTTTGGCAATTTTGGGCGATGTTGCCAGCGGTTTTCCGGCTTCAATACCAAATCCGTTTACAATATTGATTACTCCCGGCGGCACTACGTCTTTAATTAAATCCATTAATATCAAAATGGAAACCGGTGTCTGTTCGGCTGCTTTTACTACGGTACAGTTTCCTGCCGCAATAGCCGGTGCTATTTTCCAGGTAGCCATCAGCAACGGGAAATTCCACGGGATAATCTGTCCTACGACACCTAAAGGTTCATGCAGGCAGATACTCACGGTATTGGAATCATGTTCGGCAATGGTTCCTTCTTCGGCACGAATCACCCCGGCAAAATAGCGGAAATGATCAATACAAAGCGGCAAATCGGCAGCCAGGGTTTCGCGTACCGCTTTTCCGTTATCGATAGTTTCCACTGTTGCCAGGTATTCCAGGTTTGCTTCCATGACATCAGCAATCTTATTCAGCACCAGACTTCTGTATGCCGGAGATGATTTTCCCCAGGTTTTAAAAGCTTCATGCGCAGCATCAAGTGCCAGATCAATATCTTCTTTTGTGGAACGGGCGGCTTTTGCAAATACTTTCCCGTCTATTGGTGATACATTTTCAAAATACTCTCCCTTAACCGGAGGCACAAACTTCCCTCCTATAAAATTATCATACTTTTCTTTAAATTGGGGTCTTTGAAATACATTGCTCATAATAATTGTTTTTTGCGTTTATTCAAATTTACCGCCAATGCCAACAGTAAAATAGCATAATTCCTTCAATCAATAGCATATTTTTTACACCTGTAAAATTTTAAGTTTATTTTATTAAGATTTCCTTATTAATTCTGTTATTTCGTTACACAATTACAAATAAGCAAAAGGCATTTCTTTCTGTAAAAAAGGCAAACTTTTCTTTATTCTACGCCTTACAATACTTATATTTGCATCCTTAAAATTTACTACAATGCGTATATCATACAACTGGTTAAAACAATTCATAAAATTAGATTGGAATTCGGAAGACACTGCTGCCTTACTGACTGATTTAGGTCTGGAAGTGGAAGGTGTTGATAAGTATGAAAGTTTAAAAGGCGGACTTGAAGGCGTTGTGATTGGTCATGTATTGACCTGTGTACAACATCCTAATGCCGACCGATTACGAATTACTACTGTTGATCTGGGTGAAGGTGCTCCTGTTCAGATTGTATGTGGTGCTCCAAATGTAGCGGCAGGACAAAAAGTTGCCGTAGCGACCATTGGTACAAAATTATACGACAAAGAAGGTGTTGCTTTTGAAATTAAAAAAGGGAAAATCCGCGGAGAGGAAAGCCACGGAATGATCTGTGCTGAAGACGAATTAGGTCTTGGAGAAGGTCATGACGGTATTATGGTTCTGGCCGATGATTTAAAACCCGGAACACCGGCGTCCAAAGTTTTCAATATTGAAACAGACGAAGTATTCGAAATCGGATTGACACCAAACCGTGCCGATGCGATGAGCCATTTGGGTGTTGCCAGAGATTTAAGAGCCGGATTGATTCAGAAGAATATTACGCATTCGGAATTAATCACTCCTTCTGTGAGTAAGTTTAAAGTTGAAAAACGTACGCTAAAAATCGACATTAAAGTTGAGGACAATAAGCTTGCGCCAAGATATTGCGGGGTTACCATTTCGGGCATTACCGTAAAATCGTCTCCGGCCTGGCTGCAAAACCGTTTAAAAGCAATTGGTTTAACACCAAAGAACAATATTGTTGACGTTACCAATTATGTATTGCATGAATTAGGACAACCGTTGCACGCTTTTGATGCTGCTAAAATTAAAGGTGGTAAAGTTGCTGTAAAAACTGTTCCTGCCGGAACCAAGTTTGTGACGCTTGACGATGTGGAAAGAACATTGCATGAAGAGGATTTAATGATTTGTGACGACAACGGCCCGATGTGTATTGCCGGTGTTTTTGGCGGAAAAAATTCGGGTGTAACAGAGAACACAACGGCTATTTTCCTTGAAAGTGCTTACTTTAATCCGATCGCTGTTCGTAAAACAGCAAAACGTCATTCTTTAAGCACAGACGCTTCTTTCCGTTTCGAAAGAGGTATTGACCCGACGATCACGGAATATGCTTTAAAACGCGCTGCTTTACTGATCCAGGAAGTAGCCGGCGGTGAAATCACTTCGGATGTTATTGACCTGTATCCGAAAAAAATAGAGGATTTCTCCGTTTTACTGAATTTCAGAAATGTAACCAAAATTATCGGACAGGAATTATCCAATGAAACCATTAAGAAAATCCTTGTTTCGCTTGATATCAAAGTAAACAGCGTTTCCGATGCAGGATTGGGATTAACCATTCCGGCTTACCGCGTAGACGTTCAGCGTGAAATTGACGTTATTGAAGAGATCTTACGTGTTTACGGGTATAACAATATCAATTTTACACAAAAATTAAACGCTTCGATTTCAAATTCGTCCCGTACGGAGGATTATAAGATCCAGAACATTGTTGCCAACCAGCTGGTTTCACAAGGTTTTAATGAAATGATGGCGAACTCGCTTACTTCTCCGGAATATGTAAAATTATCCGAGAAGCTAAAAGAGGAATTCAACGTGTTAATGCTTAACCCGCTTAGCAACGATCTATCCGCAATGCGTCAGTCGTTATTGTTCAGCGGTCTTGAAGCGATTTCTTTTAACATCAACAGAAAACGCAGCGATTTACGTTTATTCGAATTTGGAAAAAGCTATCACAAGCTTCCTTCCGGATATGAAGAAAACAAACACTTAACGCTTTTTGTAACCGGAAACCGTTTGATGGAAAGCTGGACAACTGCCCAGAAACCATCGGATTTCTTCTCTTTCAAAAGTTATGTGACAGCGATATTATCCCGTTTGGGCATTGATAAAACGGTTACACAACCATTGGACAATGATGTATTTGCAGAAGGAACGGCTTTATCTGTAGGAAAAGATATTGTTGTGGAATTGGGTACGGTTAAAAAATCGATTTTAAAACATTTCGACATCAAACAGGAAGTTTTATTCGCCGATTTTAACTGGAGTGCTATTTTGAAATTACTTTCTACAAAAATCAAATTTGTGGAAATCCCGAAATACCCGGAAGTACGCAGGGATTTAGCCTTATTGATTGACAATACGGTTGCTTTCGATCAGATTTTTGCTATTGCCAAACAAACGGAAAAAACCTTGTTAAAAGATGTCAACCTTTTTGACGTGTATGAAGGCAGCAATTTACCGGAAGGTAAAAAGTCATACGCCGTGAGCTTTACCATTCAGGACAATTCCAAAACCTTAACGGATGTTCAGATTGACAAGATCATGCAGAAATTGCAGGCTAATTTTGAAAAAGAATTAGGCGCTACATTGCGATAATACAACCTCACTATAAACAGAAAGTCCCGGAAAACCGGGACTTTTTTATTGCTGACACTTTACAAATTTCTTTATAAAGTACTTTTTAGCGGTAAAATATCCGAAAGCCGGGCAACAATTTTTTTATACGGATACTGATGAAAGTCTTCCTTTGCTGTCATTCCGGTTGTCACACCTACAAAATCCACTCCGGCTGCCTGCGCTGCTTTGGCATCGATTATATTGTCGCCGAAATACAACGTCTGCTCCGGAACGGCATTGAGCCGTTTCATAGCTGTTAAAAGCCCTTCCGGGTTGGGTTTTGCCCATCTTACATCTTCCATACCAATAACAATATCAAACAGTGTTTCCACCTGGTTTTTCACGATGGATTCGTTGATAATATAGCGTTGTTTGGTCGAGATAATTCCCGTTTGCCGCTGATGATCTTTCAGCCGGGTTAGAAAAGGAATAGCATCCGAATAGAAAAAGGTATTGTCCGACATGATTCCGTCTGCTTCTTCAATGTATTCCTGCTTCAAACGCATAAGCGTTTCTTTTTCCTGAATACCCGTCAATACGGCAAACGAATCTTCCAGTGTCATTCCGATTGTCCTTTTAATAACTTCATCGGTTATGCCGGTCCAGCCGTGGCGGTTTAAAACAATGTGAAAACAACTTACGATTCCTTTTGAAGCATCGGCTAAAGTGTAATCAAAATCAAATAAAAAAGTGGTGTAGTTTTGATGAAAATCAAATTCTGATAAAATCATTTTATGCAATTTAGAAGTGATTGCACACAAATATACAATTCCTTTCGTTTTACCGCCCTATCCCCAAAAGAGATTAACACAACTTTATTCAAAAATAAAAAGCCACATCAAACGATATGGCTTTTACAACAATCAAAAAAAACATTATGATTTAGGCAATAAAACGGTATCTACTACGTGAATCACGCCATTCGACTGGTTCACATCGGCAATGGTTACTTTTGCACTGTTTCCGCTTTCGTCTGTTATATACAGATCTTTCCCTTTCATCCAGGCTGTCAGCGTACCACCGCTAACGGTTTTCAACGTTGCTTTACCTTTTCCTTTTTTGATGGCTTTATCAATATCCACTGCATTCATTTTACCGGCAACCACGTGATAGGTCAGAATCGTTTGTAATTGTTTTTTGTTTTCCGGTTTTAATAAGGTTTCAACGGTTCCTTTTGGTAATTTATCAAATGCTTTATTGGTTGGGGCAAAAACGGTGAAAGGTCCTGTAGATTGTAATGTTTCCACTAATCCTGCTGCTTTTACGGCAGCTACTAAAGTGGTATGATCTTTTGAGTTAACAGCATTTTCTACAATATTTTTAGAAGGGTACATTGGGGCACCGCCAACGGTTACTGTTTTTTCTTTTTGTGCAAAGGAAGCTGTTCCTAAAAATAACGCACACGCAATAAATGCAACGGATAAGATTTTTGAAGTTTTCATAAATGGTATAATTTTTATTGTTTATACAGTCATTTACGCAACAAACTTCATCCTGGTTTTTAAAAAGTAAAAAAAATAGGCACTAATTTTCCAGCGGCTTGTTATTCCACAAGAAATCAGCAGATTGCCGGCAATATTTTTTTTTAATTACAGGCACTATTAAACAAACCCGAAGCAGTTATAACAAAAAAAGTCCCAGTTGCCCGGGACTTTAAAATATATGCTGAATCAGGGATTACTCTCCTTTTTCCATTTTAGCTTTTAATTCAGCTAATGCATCGATATCACCTAAAGTAGTTTTTTCACTATTGTTAGTTGATGTTACGTTAGCTTCAGCAGCTTTCACATTTTTCTCTTCTTCTTCACGGAAGATAGCAGTGTGAGAAGCAACTACTCTTTTGAATTCTTTGTTGAATTCAATTACTTTGAAATCAGCTGTATCACCTTTTTTCAATTTTTTCCCGTCTTCTTTTTCTAAGTGACGAGTTGGAATGAAAGCAACGATATCATCACCAAATTCAACTGTAGCACCTTTGTCAACGATTTCAGAAATTGTTCCGCTGTGGATAGTTCCTACTGCGAAAGCATCTTCATACTGATCCCAAGGGTTAGCTGTAGTTTGTTTGTGACCTAATGATAATTTACGACCATCAACGTCTAATTCTAATACTACAACATCTAATTTGTCACCTACGTTAACAAATTCTGATGGGTGTTTGATTTTCTTAGTCCAAGATAAATCAGAGATATACACTAATCCGTCGATTCCTTCTTCTAACTCAACGAAAATACCGAAGTTAGTAAAGTTTCTAACGATTCCTGTGTGTTTAGAACCTACAGGGTATTTAGAAGTGATATCAGTCCAAGGATCTTGCGTTAATTGCTTGATACCTAAAGACATTTTTCTGTCTTCTCTGTCTAATGTTAAGATTACAGCTTCTACCTCATCTCCAACTTTCACGAAGTCCTGAGCTGAACGTAAGTGTGTAGACCATGACATTTCAGAAACGTGGATTAAACCTTCAACACCTTCTGCAACTTCGATAAATGCACCGTAATCAGCGATTACAACTACTTTACCTTTAACTTTATCACCAACAGCAAGTTTAGCATCTAAAGCATCCCATGGGTGAGCGTTTAATTGTTTTAAACCTAATTGAATTCTTGTTTTCTCATCATCGAAATCAAGGATTACAACGTTTAATTTCTGGTCTAACTCAAGAACTTCACTTGGGTGGTTGATACGGCTCCAAGATAAGTCAGTAATGTGGATTAATCCATCTACACCACCTAAGTCAATGAACACACCATAAGAAGTAATGTTTTTAACAACACCTTCTAATACTTGTCCTTTTTCTAATTGACCAATAATTTCTTTTTTCTGTACTTCGATATCCGCTTCGATAAGCGCTTTGTGAGAAACAACAACGTTTTTGAACTCATGGTTGATTTTAACAACTTTGAATTCCATAGTTTTGTTTACATACTGATCGTAATCACGGATAGGTTTAACATCGATTTGAGAACCTGGTAAGAAAGCTTCAATACCAAATACGTCAACGATCATACCACCTTTAGTTCTGCATTTCACGAAACCATTAACAATTTCTCCTGATTCATTTGCAGCGATAACTCTATCCCAAGCTTTGATTGTACGAGCTTTTTTGTGAGATAATACTAACTGACCTGATTTGTCCTCACGAACGTCGATTAATACTTCTACTTTGTCTCCAACTTTTAAGTTTGGATTGTAACGGAATTCGTTTAATGAAATTACACCTTCTGATTTAGCGTTGATGTCAACGATAGCATCTCTTTCTGTAATTCTCACTACTACACCTTCTACTACTTCTTCAGCATCTGTAGAGATGAAAGTTTTTGCTACTAAATCTTCAAATTCTTGTAAGTTTTTCTCGTCAACAGCATCAATACCTTCTTCGAAGTTATGCCAGTTAAAATTCGCTAAAAACTCTTCTTGTGTTTTTAATTGTTCAGACATGTCTGATAAAAATTTGTATTCTGTATTTTCTCGAGTTTCTTAATGCGATAGAAAACAACAGAAGTGTTTTACATAAATAGTTGATACCTAAAGGAAACTCTTCTTCGCACAAAAGGTGTGCAAAGGTAATATTATTTTTTTGATTTACAAAGCTTTATTAAAAAAGATATCACACCTACTCTGTTGGATATGAGCCGTATGCCCAAGGAGCGTTCCGTTGCTTTTATCCGGTATTGTCTTTTAAAATCCCGGTTCCCATCCGGCATAAAAAAACCGGTACACTTTCGCTACCGGTTTCTGTATATATTAATGCGCAATGTTTTCAACATCCTTAGGATCATGCTTGTGCTTGAACATAATTGCAAAAGCAATCGCAATAATCAAAGCATAGGCCGCAAATGTAAGCCAGATGTTATGCCAGTCTTTCATAAAGATACCGCTGCTAAAAACACCATCTGCCGAAATTTCAATACCGTGATTTTTTATAAATTCCGTCATTAACGGATTTGTTGTTTCCGTCTGTAAATAAGTAGACAGTTCGGTTGTATTGTTGAATGATTTCGTAAAGTACTTATCAATTGCCCATCCGGAAGTAAAGCTTCCCAGTATAGCTCCGAAACCATTTGTCATCATCATAAACAATCCCTGAGCCGAAGAACGGTTTTTGGAATCGGTATTGGTTTCCACAAAAAGGGAACCGGAAATATTAAAGAAATCAAACGCCATTCCGTAAACAATACAGGACAGGATAATCATCCACAAACCGTTTACCGGATCGCCAAAGGCAAACAGTCCGAAACGCAATACCCACGCCAGCATACTGATTAACATTACCTGTTTGATACCAAAACGTTTTAAGAAGAACGGAATTGCCAGGATAAATAATGTTTCCGATATCTGGGAGATCGACATTATTATCGTAGAATATTTTACCACAAACGAATCGGCATATTTAGGGAAATGCTTGAATTCATCCAGATACACATCGCCATAAGCGTTTGTTAACTGTAAAGCTCCTCCTAAAAACATGGAGAAAACAAAGAACAACGCCATTTTATAATTACCAAACAGTTTGAATGCTTCCAATCCTAATGTTTCTGTAATAGACGCATTTTCACTTATTAATCGTTGCGGTTTACATTTTGGTAAGGTAAAGGCATAAACTCCCAGGATCAAAGCGGCAATACCGGCAATGTAAAACTGGTAATCTGTAGCCTTATTTCCGGTTAAATTGGTAATCCACATGGCTACGATAAAGCCTATGGTTCCAAAAACACGGATAGGTGGAAAATCCTTAACAATATCACTGTTGTTTTGTTTTAAAGCGGTATAGGAAATGGAATTACTCAGGGAAATCGTAGGCATATAAAAGCACATTGCCAAAAGCATAATGTAAATAAACATTGTTGGCGTGCCTACCTGCGGCATATAGAATAAAACCGCAGCATACAGGATGTGCAGTATTCCGTATAGTTTTTCTGCATTTACCCATCTGTCGGCAATAATCCCCGTTAGTGTCGGCATAAACAAAGAAGCGATTCCCATAGTTCCGAAAACCAGTCCAAACTGGGTTCCTTCCCAGTTCTTAGTTCCAAACCAATAATTTGCAATAGTAATGAGCCATGCCCCCCAAACAAAAAATTGGAAGAAATTCATTAAGATGAGACGGTTCTTTATACTCATGTTATATGTTGTAATTAGGGTTATTTAATTTTAAAAAAGCTGGTAAAGCTATTAATAAAAAGAAGAAATCCAAAATAAAAAAAGTTATAAGACAAACTTCATTTATTTCGGATTATAATTTAAAGGTGTTTATTGTGCTAATTTTTCTGCTACCAGTTTTAAAACCAGTTCGAACTGCTCTTCTCTGTTTAAATCAGAGTTGTCAATTTCAAAAGCATCGGCCGCTTTTACCAATGGCGAATCTTCTCTGCTGGTATCAATCTGATCGCGTTCTGTTACATTCTGAAGTACTTCCTGGTAAGTTACCGACTGTCCTTTTCCGGTTAGTTCATCATAACGGCGCTGTGCTCTGGTTGCCGGACTTGCCGTCATAAAAATTTTCAGTTCCGCATTGGGGAACACAACGGTTCCGATGTCTCTACCGTCCATTACTATCGCCTTGTTCTCCCCCATTTTTTGCTGTTGCTCCACCAATTTGGCTCTCACCTGTGAAATTTCGGCTATTTTGCTGACCTGGCGGGATACTTCAAGGGTTCTGATCTCTGTTTCTACATTTTTACCATTAAGGAACATTTCAGCAAAACCCAGATGGGCATTAAACTCAAAATGCAGTTCCACTTCCGGCAAAGCAGCAATAAGTTGTTCTTTATTGAAGTGATTTTCCGAAATTATATTTTGTTGCATGGCAAACAAGGTTACCGCTCTGTACATTGCTCCGGTATCGACATACACATATCCCAGCTCTTTTGCCAGTTGTTTTGCCAGTGTACTTTTTCCCGTCGATGAGAAGCCATCTATTGCTATGGTAATTTTTTTCAAAATGCTTGTATTTTATTGTAAGTTAATCGTAAGTCCGAAAAGGCTGGTATTTCCTGCGGAAGTATAGCGCGAGTAAGAATAGTCGAATTTAACGGTATTGAATCGAAGTCCGAATCCGGCAGAAATTCCGGCAAAGGTTCGCTGATCGGTAATGGACAGCTCTTCACCTCTTCTGAAGTTATAGCCCAAACGGAAATTAAGGCTTTTTCCGGGAAACAATTCCGCTCCGACAATAACGTGCCGCATCGCATTGTTTATAAAAGATACTTTTTCTTCTTTAACTTCTCCGTCAATGGTGTTTTCTGACCTGTTAGGGTTCGAGAAAGCAATATCCCACTGTTGCAAGTTTTCTAAGGTCAGGTGCCACCTGATGGGCACATTTGCCATTTCCTGTGAAATTCCGGCAATGATCTCTAACGGTAATTTTTCCTGCATTCCGGCATAGGTCGTGATTTGTGTTCCCACATTCCGAACGGCCAGTCCGATATTAATATCGTTATCTTCATCTACATAAATAGCGCCGATATCTACCGCTGCTCCAAAAGAGTTATAGCTTTCCAGTGTGGAGGATATCAGTTTGGCACTAGCGCCCACATGTATGTCTGTCCACGGAATATTATAGGCATAGCCGAAAGAAAGTGCAATTTCACTTCCTGTAAAGTCATTGGTACGGGTTCCGCTTTCGTCATATCCTTCAAAGGTTCCGTAATTCACATAGTTAACGCCGGCATGGAAGGTCTGAACGTGCCGGTCCCAGGTATAGGCATAGGCAGCCGTACCATAGGTAACTTCTCCGTAATAGTTCCCGTAATTCACCGAAAGATGATTGTCCATTTCTACATTGATAGTCGCCGGATTGAAGATCGCCTGGTTAACGTCATTATCATATATCGTAACCGTTTTACCACCCAAAGCCGCCTGACGCGGTGAGGTAACTAAATTCAGAAACTGATAGGTATATTTTCCTCCAATCTGCCCATACGAACAGGTACAGATGATAAGAAAAAAAGAAGTCAGTATTTTTTTTGACATTTTAAATGTTCGTTTCTGAATTATATAACGCAGTTGCGAAGATATTATTTTTTTACTTACAGTAAAAAATAAAACAAGAAAGGCATACGCTAATTTTTAAATTAACGTATGCCTTTTATGATGCTTCCGGAAAGGATATCCCTTACTCTGCGAGTAACTTTTTAGCGTGTTTCGCTTTTTGGTCTGTTACGGCAATAGCCAGTACTTCGCTCATTTCTTTCACATAATGGAAAGTCAGTCCTTCCAGATATTCCGGTTTGATCTCATCGATATCCCTTTTGTTTTCATTACAAAGGATGATCTCTTTAATATTCGCTCTTTTGGCTGCTAATATTTTTTCCTTGATTCCGCCTACAGGAAGTACTTTTCCTCTTAGCGTGATTTCTCCGGTCATTGCAATGCTTTTCTTCACGCGTTTTTGCGTAAAGCTCGATACTAAGGACGTTAACATCGCCACACCGGCACTTGGTCCGTCTTTTGGCGTTGCGCCTTCCGGAACGTGGATGTGCACGTTGTAATTTGCAATCACTTCCGGGTTGATGCCTAACATTTCTGCATTGGATTTGATGTATTCCAAAGCAATCGTAGCCGATTCTTTCATTACCGTACCTAAGTTTCCGGTCATCGTCATGTTACCTTTTCCTTTGGAAATAATCGATTCAATAAATAAAATATCACCGCCTACACTTGTCCAGGCCAATCCGGTTACCACACCTGCCGTTTCATTGTTTTCATATTTATCACGTTCCATTTTAGGAGCGCCCAATACTTTTATAATGTCTTCATCGGTAACTTTAATGTTGTATGCTTCTTCCATTGCAATGGACTTCGCTGCATTTCTGACAATCGAAGCGATTTGCTTTTCCAGTCCGCGAACACCGGATTCACGGGTATATCCTGCTGTAATTTTTTCCAGCTGTTTTTTACCGATCACCAGGTCTTTTACTGTAAGTCCATGCTCCTGTAATTGTTTTGGCAGTAAATGCTGCTTCGCGATCTCAATTTTCTCTTCAATCGTATAGCCGGTCATGTTAATCACTTCCATTCTGTCGCGCAAAGCCGGCTGAATGCTGTTCATACTGTTTGAAGTAGCAATAAACATTACTTTAGATAAGTCATAGCCCATTTCCAGGAAGTTATCGTAGAAATCGGAGTTTTGTTCCGGATCTAAAACTTCCAGTAAAGCCGATGACGGATCGCCGTTATGACTGCTGGATAATTTGTCTATTTCGTCTAATACAAATACCGGATTGGATGTTCCGGCTTTTTTAAGACTCTGGATAATTCTACCCGGCATTGCACCGATATAGGTTTTCCGGTGTCCTCTGATCTCCGCTTCATCACGCAGTCCGCCTAATGAGATACGAACGTACTCTCTTCCTAAAGCTTCGGCAATAGATTTTCCGATTGAGGTTTTACCAACGCCCGGAGGTCCGTACAAACAAAGGATCGGGGATTTCATATCGTTTCGCAGTTTTAAAACTGCCAGATGTTCGATAATACGTTTTTTAACGTCTTCCAGTCCGAAATGATCCCTGTCCAGTATTTTCTGAGCATGTTTTAAATCGAATTTATCTTTTGAATATTGATTCCATGGCAATTCCAGGAACAATTCCAGATAGTTGCGCTGAATTGAAAATTCCGCTACCTGCGGATTCATTCGCTGTAATTTTGACAGCTCTTTATCAAAATGCGCTTTTATTTTTTCATTCCATTTTTTAGACTTTGCCTTTTCGCGCATTTCGTCTAATTCCTCTTCATGGGAAACACCGCCCAATTCTTCCTGGATGGTTTTCATTTGCTGCTGCAAAAAATATTCCCGTTGCTGCTGGTCTAAATCAAAACGAACTTTTGACTGAATATCGTTTTTCAGTTCCAGCTTTTGCAGTTCCAGGTTCATGAAACGCAATGTTTCCAGTGCCCGGTCCTTTAAGTCGTTTACAGCCAACAGGTTTTGTTTTTCATTCACCGTAAGGTTCATGTTTGACGAAACAAAGTTGATCAGAAACGATTTGCTTTCAATATTTTTAATGGCGAAAGTAGCCTCCGTTGGAATATTCGGGCTTTCTTTTATAATCTGAATAGCCAGTTCTTTGATGGATTCGATTATCGCATTGAATTCTTTATCCTTTTCGGTTGGGCGCTCTTCCGGAACTTCTTTTATGGTCGCTCTTAAATACGGTTCTTCGGTAGTTACCTCATCGATAGCAAAACGTTTTTTCCCCTGAAGAATTACCGTGGTATTCCCGTCCGGCATTTTCAGTACGCGTAATATACGGGCCACCGTACCCACATTGTGAATATCGGCTGCCGAAGGTTCTTCAACGTTTTCGTCTTTCTGCGCTACTACTCCAATAATCTTGTCACCGGAATTAGCATCATTAATCAGTTTAATCGATTTATCTCTTCCTGCCGTAATCGGAATGACAACACCCGGAAAAAGTACCGTGTTACGCAATGGCAGAATGGGCAGGTCTACCGGAAGGACTTCATTATTCATCTCTTCCTCGTCCTCAGGAGTCATTAACGGAATTAATTCTGCATCCGTATCGATTTCCTGAAGTGACAAATTGTCCAGTGTAAGTATTTTTTGATTTGACATAGTTTTTTTAAGTCATTTTGTCATTAAATAGTGAATTGTGCAATAGTTTTTACAACTATTACACTGATAGTTAACCAATCGTCAGCGATTATCGTTAACTCCCTGTATATAAATCAATCTTTGTGCCATAAAAAAGCCCAAACATTGTCCGGGCTTTTGTATTACTTTATTCTCTTTCTTAATTAAGAATATCGCGATTGCTATTTTGTATCTGTTTCTTCTTTAGCAGGAATACTTCAGATTTTATAAATTCGATCCTATTACTATTATTGATACGTTACATCAAAAGTTCCGTCTGTTACATTATGAGTATCAGGTGATAAAACCGGTAGTGTAGCGACAAAATGGAATGTTCCTTTTATTTTTTTATTTGCTACATCATGACTAATAACAGTCACAGAACCTGAATCGGATGCAAAATTTCCTAACGGACTCATATCCTTAGTATATCTTCCCGAATAATCACCAATCATGGTTAAATTATAAGTTCCTGGTGTTACATTACTTTTCAGAGATAATGCTATGTTTTCAACAGCACCTTTTCTTCCAATAATATTGATTCTATCTGACATAGACATCGCAGAAATATTTGTTGGAGTAAAATTCTGCCCATTTAGTTTTGCAAAAAAAGTATTATTATTTGATGGATTTGTAGGTACATCTGCAGTATATGGAATATTGGTGAACGATCCGTTTGTAAATACTTTTGTTTCTATCGTAACTCCATTGGCATATCTGATTCCTGTAAACTTAAATTTACCCGATATTTTTTTATTCTGTGTATCAATACTGGTTATTATAATTTCAGCTGTATCAGTATAGCCTGGAACATCTGCAAATGCTCCCCATTGATCACTTGCTCCCATATATGGAATACTTCCGGAAGCCTGACTGTATATTAATGCAAAACCACCTTGTACACCTCCTGAATTTTCATCATAATCATCCCAGGTGTAGGTTCCAACGGTTCCTTCCGGTACTGTAATCTGAAAAAACTCTCCTGTTGACTTCATTCCGGTTATAGCAATATAGTCATCATTAACAATTGCCTGAGTAGTATTAGCGGTAAAAGTCTGTCCATCAAAATCTGCTTTAAATGCTCCACTTGTTCCACCACCGGTATTGCCACCGCCAGTATTACCACCTCCTGTGTTTCCGCCATTATTAACTGCCAATGCCGGGTCAATTGACTCTACCTCACAGGAAACAAAAGTAAATGCCGTAAAAAACAAGAAAACCGTTGCTAAAAGTTTAATTTTTGTCATCTTTAATTTGTTAGTTTGTTAAAATTTCGCCAAATATAGCGGTTTATTTCAAATTTTTTTTATTTAATTGAACAAAAATATACGGATATCACATATCTGTTTTTTTAGTGAAAAACACAAAAAAAGCCGCCCTAAAGGCAGCTTTAAAACAGGTATCCTGATTTTTATTGTTTTGTATAGACAATGCTGATAGTCGCTGTCAGGTAAACCGGTGAACCGTCATTGGCAGTACCTACAACCTGTCCTTCTTCAACAGATGCTGTTATCGTACTTCCGGAAACCGTATAATTATCTGTATAGGTTTCTCCTTCATCCGTATACGTTAGTGATAAAGTAGTACCGGTTAAAGTCCACGTACCGGTAAGATTCGGATCGGTAAAGCATTCCATCGTTTCCGTTACTCCGTCAGAAACAATATCAATTCCATTGGAGGATGCCGTAAACGTATTATTGGCATTCAATACTAACAGGCTATTGTTAAAACAGTTTGTTTCATTCATCTGATTGGTTGAAGGTGTGCCGTCTCCATTCAAATCGGTAGGAACAGAAGTATTAAAGGCTGTCATTAAATACGTCCCTGTGATATTGCCGCCACCGGTATTACCGCCACCAGTGTTTCCTCCGCCGGTATTGCCACCACCTGTGTTTCCTCCGTTATTGGTTAGCAAAGCTCCGTCTACCGGCTCTACATCACAAGCAGTAAATAAAAGTCCTCCGGCTATTAATAAGCCCATACCTATATTTCTAATATTCTTCATACTTCAATTTTAGTTAATTACAATATTACGGTTAATTCTTTAGTAACGAAAATTTCTTCTTTTTATTCTTTGGGTACCCTTGTTAACAGGATCAATCCTGCCACAAAAAATACAATTAAAAACAAAATGGCATTCTGCATTTTCCCGGTTATGTCTGCAATATAGCCATATAAAAACATACCGATTACGATACCGATCTTTTCCGATACATCATAGAAACTGAAAAAGGAAGTGGTATCCTGTGTTTTCGGGATAAGCTTCGAATAGGTAGATCGGGATAACGATTGTATTCCGCCCATAACAAGTCCTACACAGCTGGCTGCAATATAAAATTCATTTGGTGTTACTACAAAATAGGCATAGATACAGATCAGGATCCAAAGGAAATTGATCAGCATCAACACCCTGATATTTCCAAACTTCGCGGATGCTTTTGATGTAATAAAGGCTCCGAAAACAGCGATTAACTGAATCAGCAGTATGCTGACAATTAATCCCATTGTTCTTTTTTCGTCACTACCCCAGGCGACTTCTTTTTCACCAAAATAGGCCGCAACAATCATAACCGTCTGCACAGCCATACTGTAAACAAAGAAAGCGCCCAGATAACGTTTTAACGGCTTGATTTCCTTTAACTGGCTCCATACCTTCTGTAATTCTTTGAATCCGTTAAAAATAATCTGTTTCTGAATCTTTTTACCGTTTTTATAATCCGGCAGATAGCGATAAGTATACTGGCTAAAGCCCATCCACCACAGTCCTACCAGCACAAAAGAAAACTGCATTGCTTTTAGCTGGTTTTCAAAGCCGAAGGTTTCAAACTTCATGACCATGATCAGGTTGATGATTAACAATATAACACTGCCCACATAGCCTAATCCATATCCTTTCGCACTGATGCTGTCCTGTTGTTCCGGAAAAGCAATATCGGGTAAATAGGAATTATAAAAAACCAGACTTCCCCAAAAACCAATCAACGCCAGCATGTACGTCAGCAATCCGATGATGATATTATCCAATGAAAAGAAATACAATCCCATACAGGAAAGCGATCCCATATAGCAGAAAAACTTCAGAAAGGTCTTTTTATTTCCTAAATAATCGGCAATACCGGAAAGCAGCGGCGATAAAATAGCGACCACTAAAAAACCGATAGCTGTTATATAGCTGATCAGGGCTTCACTGCGAATGGATAATCCGAAAAGCGGAATTTCTTCTATCTCCTTAATGCGGAAAAGTGCTCCATAATATAACGGAAAGATAGATGATGAGATTACCAGGGCATAAACAGAGTTTGCCCAATCATAAAATGCCCATGCATTTAGCAGTTTCTTGCTGCCTTTTTCAAGATGTATCATAAATAGGTATAAAAAAAGCTGTTCTTTTTGAACAGCTTCGAAGATACTATATTTTTTTATTTAAAAACAACACCAAATTTTTTCGCTTCCGCTTTTGATTGCGGAATTAGATTCCTGATTTCCGCTATACGGGTTTCATTACTCGGGTGCGTACTTAAAAATTCCGGTTGTGCCTGTCCTCCGGAATTAGCCGCCATACGCTGCCAGAAAGCAACAGCGGTATCCGGGTTATATCCGGCAATTGCCATTAAGGTTAGTCCTATTTTATCGGCTTCACTTTCGTGTTTTCTGCTAAAAGGCAGCATACCGCCATATTGTGTGGTTACACCATAAGCCGTCATGGCAATCTGCTGGGTTTCCGCACTTTTATTTCCAACAGCTGCACCCACACCGGCTGCACCCAATTGCTGTAATAAACCGGCACTCATTCTCTGCTGTCCGTGATTTAATAAAGCATGCGCTACCTCATGCCCCATTACCGTGGCCATTCCCGCATCGTCTTTACAAATAGGCAATATTCCGGTGTAGAATACGATCTTTCCACCAGGCATACACCAGGCGTTTACTTCTTTACTGTCTACCAGATTGTACTCCCATTTATAGTCTTTTAAATATCCCTGATATCCATTGGCGTTCAGCCATTTTTCAGCTGCCGCTTTGATTTTCATTCCCACATTTTCAACGCGCTGTACATCTTTGGTACCTTTAACAACCTTATTTTCACTTAAAAACTGATTGTATTGCTGAAAAGAAGACGGATAAATTTCGCTATCCGGCACTAATGCCAAAGTGCTTTTTCCGGTAAAAGGGTTTTTAGCACAGGAAATTCCCAATACCAATAAACCAGCTACTACTAAACGATAATTCATTTTCATAAGGGATACATTTTAAATTTTAACAAAATTAGTGATTCCTGATAAATTAGTAATGAATATCCTAACAAAAATCAAGGCTCCTTCTCTCCGGAACCGGATTTCGTTTCCCTATATTTTAAGAATAATTTATCAATAAAACGACAGTTATAACTTAACTTGCAACTGTTTTAGTATACAAAAATGAAAGAAAATAAACCAAAGCACCAACAATCCGTTAAAATACCCAAAGTAATTCTTTTCACGGCCAAACTATTTGAAAAAGTATCTTCAGATCTGGCAACCCAGTTTGCCATGAAATTGTTTATAACCCCAATCCGTTACAAAACGCCCAAAAGAGAATTTGAAATGGATAAAAACAGCCGCCAGGAATTACTGATGGTTCCTGCGATCCAAAAAGAGGTGATTTTGTATCACTACGGTTCTTCCGATAAAAAAGTCTTATTGGTTCACGGTTGGAGCGGACGCGGTACGCAATTGGTAAAAATAGCCGATGAGTTACTAAAATCCGGTTATGCAACGATTAGTTTTGATGCACCCGGACACGGAAAATCGCCCGGAAAAACCAGCAATATGAAAGAATTTATTGCTGCAATATTAGAGATTGAAAAACAATACGGGCCGTTTGAATATGCCATCGGGCATTCCTTAGGCGGGATGTCGGTAATGAATGCCATCAAACAACAACTGAAAGTTAAAAAAGCAATTATCATTGGCAGCGGTGATATTGTAAAAGACATTATGGACGATTTTATCCTGAAATTGGGTTTAAAAAAGGAAATCAGCCAGCGAATGAAAGCCCGGTTTGAACACAAATTTGGCGAAACCATGGAAAACTTTTCTTCGTATATAGCAGCAGAGACGGCTACTATTCCGGTATTAGTGATTCATGACGAAGACGACGATGATGTTCCGGTAAAAGCGGCACACCACATCTACAAGCATTTAAAAGACGGACAGCTCATGATTACCAAAGATCTGGGTCACCGAAAAATATTAGGCGATAGTAAAGTCATTAAACGGATTATGGAATTTTTACACTAAAGGTTATGAAAAATCTAATTTATGTTATCGCATTGTTGACTGCTTTTTCCGGTTTCGGGCAAACACCGGGTAAAAAGTTCAACGTCCAGAAAACAGACAAAGAATGGAAAGCACAGCTAACCAAAGAAGAGTATGAAGTACTGCGCAATAAAGGAACCGAACGTGCTTTTACCGGAAAATACTGGAATACTTTTGAAAAAGGGAAATATGTTTGTGCAGCCTGCGGCCAGGTTATTTTTAATTCCAACAGCAAATTCAAATCCGATTGCGGCTGGCCTTCGTTTGATCAGGCCATAAAAGGTTCGGTTATTTACCAGCATGACAATAGTTTTGGTATGGACAGAACCGAAGTGTTGTGTGCCAACTGCGGCAGCCACCTGGGGCACGTTTTTGATGACGGTCCGGCAGCGACAACCGGAAAACGATTCTGTACCAACTCTGTATCCATTAAATTTATACCTGCAAAAAAATGAGTTATCCGATAAACAAATCCGAAGAACAATGGAAATCCGAATTGGGCGAAGAACGTTACCGCATTCTTCGTCAGAAAGGAACGGAATATCCGCATACCGGAAAATACAACCTCCACTTTGAAAACGGTACCTATTGCTGTGGTGCCTGCGGTGAACCGCTTTTTGAAAGCGATTCTAAATTTGATTCGCATTGCGGCTGGCCTTCGTTTGACGAATCCATTCCCGGAAAAGTAGCCTATATAAAAGACGTTTCCCACGGAATGATCCGTACTGAAATTTTGTGTGCCAATTGCGGCAGCCATCTCGGACATGTATTTAATGACGGTCCGACCGAAACGGGAATACGTTACTGCGTCAATTCGCTTTCTATCGATTTTAAAGAGGAATAAATCCATGGACTTATTTAGTGATTCCATAAGCTGGGCCGAGAAATTAGCACCAATCATTACACAGTATAAAGACCGGAAACATCCCCTGGAATACCAGAACCTGTATCAGTTGGTTATTATGGTGATATTATCCGCTCAGGATTCGGATGCCAATATCAATAAAATAGCACCCGTACTTTTCCGGCGATTTCCCAATTTTGAAAGCCTTCAGGATACCACTCATGACGATTTATTTCCATATATCAGCGGTGTCAGGCATTTCCAGATGAAATCCGCATGGATACTGGAAACGGCACAACTCATTAAAACTGATAAAGACATTCCGCTTACAATGGAAACCCTGACCCAGTTGAAAGGTATCGGAAGAAAATCGGCCAATGTGATCATGAAAGAATCCTTTGTAAAACCGGCTGTTGGTATTGTTGTGGACCTGCATGTACTGAGAGTTGCCCCGAGAATCGGGCTTATTCCTGCTACAAAAGACGGCAATAAAGCCGAAAAACTGCTCATGCAGCTGTTCCCCAGGACGCTATGGGAAGATGTTGGCATGTGTATCTCTTTTTTAGGAAGGGAGATCTGCCGGCCTACCAACCCGAAATGCCCCGGCTGCTTTATTAATGCCCATTGTCATTATTACAATAATAACTAATTATAAATGAGTCGTCCTAAAATAGGTTGACAGATTTTAGAATAAAAATATATTAACCAGTCAGGCTTACCTGGCTGGTTTTTTCATGTATAAAATTAGGTGTTTTCATCATTAAACTCAAATGAGGTCTTTTAGTATTATACGTTTCTATCGCTGTTTTTATAAGCTTTTCTAAAGTCTGACCATCTTTGCA
>Ga0209958_1000318_pt1 | contig 112856 bp, 112 predicted proteins | sample ThiBio_inoc_plan_FD_183942 | JGI IMG/M metagenome (GOLD analysis project Ga0209958, IMG submission 183942) | Wastewater bioreactor microbial communities from Cape Town, South Africa - Thiocy_inoc_plan (SPAdes) | ecosystem: Engineered > Bioremediation > Thiocyanate > Unclassified | place: South...
TCATCATCGTGCTGTCCATCACCGCACCGGTCACCACCATCGTGCTGGCGCGCGCGGCGCTGTTCCGCCGCCGCCAGGCCGGCGACCCACTGCCTCCCCCACTGGCGGGACGGCGCTGAACGGGCGCGCCCGGCTTCAGCGCAGAATCGCGACCCATGGCACTCGACGACCCCGACGGCACCCCGCAGCGCCTGGCGCTGGGCTCGGGGCTGGACGCCCTGCCCACCGAGCTGCACCGCCTGGTGCTCACGCTCAACCTGGCCGACGGCAGCGGCGAGGGCCTGGGCCGCTGCGTGGAAGACCTGCTGCACCTGTCGGACAACACCATCCGCGTGGAGCAGCTCACCGCGGGCGTGTACTTCGCCTTCAGCGGGCTGGACCGCGACCCGCGCCAGGTGCACACCATCCCCGAGTGCCGCGACATGCTGCGCGCCCTGCACGAGCGCTGGCCGTACTGGCTGCACTTCCTGGCGCCAGTGCCCGAGCTGTGGACGGTGCTGCTGCTGTGCCTGCTGCCGCTGGGGCCGGGCGTGCGCCTGCCCAACGGCCGCATCGGCCACGAGCTGGACCGCAAGGCCCTGAAGAACCTGATGCTGGACCTGACCATCGCCCTCAACGACCTGCACGAGCAGCACAAGGTGAAGCTGGCCGACCGCCAGCGCATCTTCAAGGCCGCGATGCAGGCGATCGAGCAGGCGACGGGCTCGCGGGTCTGAGCCCGTGCGGCCGCGCGCTCAGTCCAGCGGCAGATCGAAGTGCATGACGTCCTCGCGCACACCGAGCTTGGTGTACAGCGCGATCGCAGGTTCGTCGCCGTGGTCGGCCTGCACATACACCACCCAGGCGCCGCGCTCGCGCGCGATGGCGCGCAAGTGGTCGATGAGTTGCGTGGCGATGCCCTGGCGGCGGTGTGCCTCGGCCACGGCCAGGTCGTACAGGTAGACCTCGCGGCGGCGGCGTTCCAGCTTGTCGAGCTCGTAGGCCACCAGACCGCCGACCACCGCCGCGCCATCGAGGGCCACCAGCGCGATCAGGCCCGGGCGGCCCAGGGCCTCGCGCGCCCAGGCCTCGTCGGGCGGGGCGCCCGTGTAGGTCTCGTCGTCGCCAAAGGCCTCGGCGAACATCGCGTTCAGGCGCAGCAGCAGGGCGTGGTCATCCGGTCCGAGCCGGTGCAGGGTGGGGGCCGCCATCTCAGGCCCCCGCCGCCTGGGCGTGGCAGGCGCAGGCCTCGCCATGCGCGGCCGACACCAGCTCGTCCAGGATGCCGCAGCTCGAACCGTCCTCGCCGTCCTGGCAGCGCTCGCGCAGGCGCAGCAGCTGCTTTTCCAGCGCGCGCAGGCTCTTGAGTCGGGCGCGCACGCGCGCCAGTTGCTCGTCCACCAGGCCGTCCACGTGGCGGCAGTGCGAATCGGGGTCGTCCAGGAAACCCAGCAGGCGCTGCACGTCGGCCAGGGGCATGTCCAGCGCGCGGCAGTGGCGGATGAAGGCCAGGCGCTCCAGGTGCTCGGTGGCGTAGTCGCGGTAGCCGTTGTCGCGCCGCGCGGGCTCGGGCAGCAGGCCCTGCTTCTCGTAGTAGCGGATGGTTTCGATGTCGACGCCGGTGGCGCGGGAGAGGTCCTTGATCTGCATGGCCGGGCTCCTGGTAGCGGTGGCTGACACTGTAGCCACTTCAGGGTGGGCCGGGGCATTTCAAGGCCCTGCGGGCGCTCTGGTCCAATCGGGCCGGGCCCATCGCGCCCGTCCCCGATGAAAACCCTGCTGCTCTACATCGCCACCGCCCTGGCCGAGATCCTCGGCTGCTTCCTGCCCCTGCTGTGGCTGCGCCAGCAGGCCGCCGGCTGGTGGGCGCTGCCGCTGGCGGCGCTGAGCCTGGCGGTCTTCGTGTGGCTGCTCACGCTGCACGACGCGCCGTCGGGGCGGGTGTACGCGGCCTACGGCGGCGTGTACGTGAGCGTGGCCATCGCCTGGCTGTGGGCCGTGGACGGCGTGCGGCCCAGCGCCTGGGACGTGGCGGGCGTGGCGATCGCGCTGGCGGGCATGGCGCTGATCGCGTTCCAGCCGCGCTGAGGCCACACGCGCGCGAAAAGGCGGCGGCGGGCCTTTGGCATGATGGGCGCAGTGCGGCGCCCTTTTGCCGCGAAGGACCTTGGCATGAACCACCCCATCGTGATCGTCGGCGGCGGCGCCGGCGGCCTGGAACTCGCCTGCAAGCTGGGCCGTCAGTTGGGCCCCGAGCGCGTGACCCTGGTCGACCGCCAGCTCTTCCACATCTGGAAGCCCTCGCTGCACGAGGTGGCCGCCGGCACGCTGGACATCCACCAGGAGGGCCTGTCGTACGAGATGCTGGCGCACGACAACCGCTTCACCTTCTGCCTGGGCGCGTTCAAGGGCCTGAACGCCGGGCAGCGGATGATCACCGTGGACGCCGTGCACGACGAGCACGGCGAGCTGCTCATCCCCGAGCGCACGCTGGTCTATGGCCAGCTGGTGCTGGCGCTGGGCAGCACCGCCAACCATTTCAACGTGCCCGGCGCGGCCGAGCACACCATGTCGCTCAACCAGCCGGCCGACGCCGAGCGTTTCCGCCAGCGCATGCTCAAGCTGCTGACGGCGGCCGAACTGCGCAAGAGCGCGGGCGTGGAGGCGGCGGTGCGCGTGGTCATCATCGGCGGCGGCGCCACCGGCGTGGAGCTGGCGGCCGAGCTGCGCGAGGCCAGCCAGGTGCATACGCGCTACGGCTTTCGCCGCCTCGACGGCCTGCGCGACGTGCAGCTCACCCTGATCGAGGGCGCGGACCGCATCCTGGCGCCGCTGCCGGAGCGCGTGTCGGCCTCGGCCACGGCCTTGCTGCGCGAACGCGCGGTGAACGTGGTCACGTCCTGCCGCGTGGCCGGCGTGGCGCCCGACGCCGTGACCGACACCGAGGGCCGCCGCTTTCCCGCCGACCTGGTGGTCTGGGCCGCGGGCATCAAGGCGCCGGCGCTGCTGGGCGAGCAGGGTCTGCCGGTGACCCGCTCAGGCCAGGTGGAGGTGGAGCCCGACCTGCGCGTGAAGGGCCAGGAGGCCATCCATGCGCTGGGCGATTGCGCGGCCTGCGTCCTGCCGGGTGGCGGCCTCGTGCCACCGCGCGCGCAGGCGGCGCACCAGCAGGCCAGCTACCTGGCCAAGCGCCTGCGCCAGCTGGCCGAAGGCCGCCCGCCCGGCCAGGCGCCATACCGCTACCACGACCACGGCTCGCTGGTGTCGCTGGGCACCCAGAGCTCGGTGGGCAGCCTCATGGGCAAGCTGTTCGGCCCGAGCTGGTTCGTGCAGGGCCTGTTGGCGCGGGTGATGTACACCAGCCTGCACCTGATGCACCACCAGGCGGTGCTGGGCACGGCGCGCACGGCCACGCTGGCGGTGGCGCGCTTCCTGGTGAAGCGCGCGACGCCGCTGGTGAAGCTGCACTGAGCGGCGGGGCGGCGCTCAGGCGCTGCGCTTGAACATCGCCAGCAGGCCGCCCGCGACCACGAACAGCGTGCCGAACACACGGTTGAGCGCGCGGATGTGCGCGGTCGACTTGAGCGTGCGCAGCAGGCGTGCGGCCAGCGCCGTGTAGCCCGCCATCACCACCAGGTCGGTGAAGCCCAGGGTCAGGCCGATCACCAGGTACTGCGGCGCCAGCGGCTGCGCCAGGTCGAGGAACTGCGGCACCACGGCCAGCAGGAAGACCGTGCCCTTGGGGTTGAGCGCGTTGATGATCCAGCCGCGCGCGATGAGGTCGCGCGCGCGCCGGCTGGTGGCCGCCTCGTCGCCGCTGGCCAGGGGCCGCGCGGGCGCCCGCCATTGCTGGATGCCCAGCCACACCAGGTAGGCCACGCCGGCCCACTTGACGACCAGGAAGGCGGTGCTGGACGCCGTGACCAGCGCGCCCAGGCCCACCGAGACCACCAGCATCTGCGTCCAGATGCCCAGCACCAGGCCCAGGGTGGTGAGGTAGCCGCGGCGGAAACCGTGCGAGAGCCCGGCGCTCATGGCGGCCACGGCACCCGCGCCCGGCGAGATGCTGATGGCCCAGGAGGCGGCGAAGAAGGCGAGCCAGGTGGCGAATTCCATGGTGGATGCTCGGTGGAAGGCGAAGCCGGTAATGCTAGCGCCAGGCGGTCGGCCCCGCGCGGCCATGGGTCGCCGCCCGGGCCCGATTCAGTGCAGGCGCAGCTTGAACTGCAGCACCACCGCGCCGTCCACGTCCTTCATCGAGGGAATGAGACCCAGGTTGACGCCGAAGCGCCGGCCTTCGATGGAGGCCATGGGCAGGGCGGCGAAAAAGGTGCCGCCGCGCTTCATCGCCGGGTAGCCATTCATGAGGCCGACCGCCGCGCCCAGCTTGACCGGGCCCAGGCTCCAGGGCTGCCAGTTGGCCGCCAGGTACTGGGAATGCTTGCCGACGCTGTTGTCGTACACACCGGCCATGTACGACAACTCGGGCGAAGTGCGCCACTCGATACCGAAGCCGAAGTTGCGCTCGTTGTGGTACTTGCTGCGGTCGAAGTGGCGCGAAAAGCCGCCCACGTTGATCCAGATCTGGGCCGCTGGGGTGGCCGGCGCCGGGGGCGCAGCCCCATCCGGGGCGGCAAGGGCCAGCAGCGGCAGGCCCAGCGCCAGCACCAGCACCGAACGGGCCGGGCACCGGCCAGACAAGCGGGGGAAACGCACCAACATGGTTGACCTCGAACACGGCGGCTCCGGTGGAGCCCTGGCCATGTTCTCGGCCGATCAGGCGGTGCGCTGAATGCCGCCGATCGGGCGCTGTACGGCCCGACCGTGACATGCTGATGACTTTCCTGGTCTCAGCGGCGGCGCGGCGTCGCCGGGCCTCGGCCTTCCAGGTGGCGGAAGTTGATGCGGCCTTTGGTCAGGTCGTAGGGCGACAGCTCCAGCGACACACGGTCACCCGCGAGGATGCGGATGTGGTTCTTCTTCATCTTGCCGGCGGAATAGGCAATGAGCTGGTGCCCGTTGTCCAGGGTGACGCGAAAACGCGTGTCGGGCAACACCTCGTTGACGATACCCATCATGTCGATCAGTTCTTCCTTGGCCATGCGGTTCCTTTCCAGAGACGGCCACGCGCCAACAAGCCATCGCGCGACCGCCGGGCGGCCACGGGGCAGGGGAGCGTGAAAAAGGCCATCAGGGCGATGGCCAGCGGCAGGCCCGGGGCGGGAGTCCGGGCGGGCGCGCTGAGGAGCGCGCGAAACCTGAGAATTCTACCGGCCTGGGCTCAACGGTGCTCGGGCAGCTCGATCTTGACCTCGAGCACGTCGAGGTTGTCCTGGCGCTCGAGCTGGACCTTGATGTCGTCGGGATTGATGCGGATGTACTTGCCAATCACCGCCACCAGCTCGCGCTGCAGCGCGGGCAGGTAGTCGGGCTCGGCGGCGCTGCGACCGGAACGCTCGTGCGCCAGGATGATCTGCAAGCGCTCCTTGGCGACCGAAGCGGTTTTTTTCTTCTCACCCAGCAGGAAAGACAGCAGGGACATGCCTTATTTCCCTCCGAACAGGCGCTTGAAGAAGCCGGATTTTTCGGCTTCGATGAAGCGCAGCGGCTTGTCCTTGCCGAGGAAGCGGTCGATCACGTCGCCGTAGGCCTCGGCCACGTCGCTGCCCTTGAGGTGGATCGCCGGCGTGCCCTGGTTGGACGCGGTCAGCACCGATTCGCTCTCGGGGATCACGCCGATCAGCGGGATGCGCAGGATGTCCTGGATGTCCTGCAGCGAGAGCATCTGGCCGTCGGCCACGCGGCTGGGGTTGTAGCGCGTGATGAGCAGGTGCTCCTTGATGGCTTCCTTGCCCTCGATGGCGCGGCGCGTCTTGCTGGAGAGCATGCCCAGGATGCGGTCGGAATCGCGCACGCTGGACACCTCGGGGTTGGTCACCACCAGGGCCTCGTCGGCGTAGTGCATGGCCATGAGCGCTCCGGATTCGATGCCGGCCGGCGAGTCGCAGACGATGTAATCGAAGCCCATGCCCGAGAGCTCGTCGAGCACGCGCTTGACGCCGTCTTGGTTGAGGGCGTCCTTGTCGCGCGTCTGGCTGGCGGCCAGGATGTACAGGTTGTCGACCTGCTTGTCCTTGATGAGCGCCTGGTTGAGGTTGGCCTCGCCCTGGATGACGTTGATCAGGTCGTAGACCACGCGGCGCTCGCAGCCCATGATGAGGTCGAGGTTGCGCAGGCCGACGTCGAAGTCGATGACCGCGGTCTTGTGACCGCGCAGGGCCAGGCCGGTGGCAAAACTCGCGCTGGTGGTGGTCTTGCCCACCCCGCCCTTGCCGGACGTGACGACGACGATTCGGGTCATGGAATGGCTCCGTGGATTCGGTGGTTCGGTTTCAGGTGGACAGGGCGTCGATGACGAGGCGGTCGCCGTCGGCAGTGCTGTGCAAGCGCACCTGGGCGGGCCGGCCCAGCAGGGCCTGCGGCAGCGGCACCTCGCTGGTGCGGTAGACGCCCGCGATGGAAATCAGCTCGGGCGCCATGGCCAGGGAAAAGATGCGCGCCTGCGCGTGGCCGCGCGCGCCGGCCATGGCCTTGCCACGCAGCGGGGCATAGACGTGGATGTGGCCATCGGCGATGACCTCCGCGCCTGGGTTCACCATGGCCATGACCACCAGGTCGCCACCGCGCGCGTAGACCTGTTGGCCGGAGCGCAGGGGCTTGTCGATGACCAGGGCGCCCGGCGCGGGCACCGGCGGAGGCGGCGCAACGGCCACCGGGGCCGCACTGGCGGACGGCGCCGGCGCGTGGCCCTGGCGGGTGAGCAGCGGCGCGTCGGCCAGCGGCAGGCCGGCGGCCTGGGCGGCGGCGCGCTGGGCCTCGCTGGCCGCGTTCACGGCCACCGGGCGCAGGCGGTGCGCGCGCAGCAACTCGCTCACCTGCATCAGGTCGGGCAGGGCTTGCTCGCCGCTCAGGCCTTGCAGGTCGATGAGCAGCGGGTCGTGGTCGAAAAACTCGGGCTGGTCGCCGTAGCGCTGGCCGAACTCGCGGCGCAGCAACTCCATGTCGCCCGACTTGAGCAGCAGCGCCAGCAGCGGCAGGTGAACGCTCTTGAGATCGAAGCTGGCGGGCGCTTGGCCGCCGAGGGACACGGGCATTGCGAAAGGCGGGCGGGCGAAAGCCGCGCAGTGTAGCAGCGGGTGCCGAGGCCTTTCGTGAGCAACTGTCACCAGACTTTGGAACAAAGCTGTGGGTAATTCTGGAACAAGCCATGACTTGTCCACAGGAACGGCGGGCATTCGCGGTTTGTCCCCATTCGGGGTTCACGTTTGGCCGGGTGCTTCACACAGACTTGTCAGGATCGAAAAATCCTTGTCGCCAAAGGACAAGGGGCGCTTGTCCACAGAAGACAGCGCCCCTTATCTACTACCACTAATTTAAGTAATTGATTCAGTAGGAAGAAGTCAGAGGCGGGGTTGGCGCGGTTCGCCATGGCTTTTGAAGCCCTGGCCGCCGTGCCCCATGCGGTCGAAACGCTCCATGGGGCCGCGATGGCCCGCATGGCGCATGCCGCCCAGGCCCATGCCGCGCTGCGCGTCGAAGGCCTTTTGCTGCGGGGGCGTGAGCTGGGCGTAGAAGCGGCGGATCGCATCGTGGCGTTGCGCCACCTGGCGGTCGCGCTCGGCCTTCAGGGCGTCCAGGCGGTCCAGGCGCTGGGGCGTGCTGAGCTTGGCCCAGTCCTCGCGGTTGGGGCGTTCACCCGCAGGCCGGGGGGTGGGCTTCATCTTCGCGACGAAATCGTTCCAGGCCGCTTCCTGTTCGGGGCGCAGCTGCAGGCTGTCCTTCAGGCGGGATTGGTGCTCGGCCATGCGCTGCTGCAGGCGCTCCATGCGCTGGGCGTGGCGCTGCGGGTCGTGGCGGGGGGCTTGCGCCTGGGGTTGGGCGGCGCTGGCGGCGGGGGCCGGCTGGGCCGGCGCGCCGACGCCTTGGGCGACGGCGGTGAAGGACAGGGCCGTGATGGCGGTGGCAGCGGCGGTGACGGCAAAGGCGCGGCGGCTGAACGAGGGTTTCATGGGCACTCCTTGGTACGGTGGGACCACCGGCTGGTGGCGTGGGTCTCACTGTGGGCGGGATCTGTGCAGCAAAGTGGCAGGCTCTGTGTGGTTCTTGTAAAGATCCTTGTCGGCGCCGCCGCCGAGGTCGTCCAGGATGGGGCAGTCGGGCCGGTCGTTGCCAGGGCAGCGGACCACCAGGTCTTCCAGGGTGCGGCGCATCGCTTCCAGGGCGGCGATGCGCTCGGCCAGGTCGCCGATGTGCTTTTGCGCGATGCGCTTGACGGTGTCGCTGCTGCGCCGCCGGTTGTGCCAGAGGTTCACCAGGTCGCGGATCTCGTCGAGCGTGAAGCCCATGTCGCGCGCGCGGCGGATGAAACGCAGCGTGTGCACGTCGGATTCGGCGTATTGGCGGTAGTTGCTGTCGGTGCGCCGCACCTCGCCGAGCAGGCCCAGGCCTTCGTAGTGGCGCAGCATCTTGGGCGAGATGCCGCTGAGCTGCGCGGCCTGGCCGATGTTGACTGGCCAGGCGGTGGTGCGGGTGTCCATCAGGCCGCCACCGCGTAGCCTTCTTCGCGGATGGCCGCAGCGATCTTCTCGCGCGACTGGCTGCTGTGCACCTCGACGCGGTTCTGTGGCCGGTCGATGCGCACCTCGGCTTGGGGGTCGATCTGCTTGATGGCGTTGGTGACGCTGCGTTCGCAGTGGCCGCAGGTCATGCCTTGCACGGTAAAGGTCTGGTTCATGGAGAGGCTCCTGTGTTGGGATAGAAGCATTCTCAAGCTTGACACGGTGTCAAGGTCAAGCGCGCGGTTTTGGGGCGCGGAGGCCTTGACCTGCATCAAGGCGCGTGCGGGCGTCGCGTGGGAAGCTGCGCGGGTTCCACCCTCGAGGAGATCCGCCATGAAATCCGACGCCCTGCGCACCGTCCGGGACGAACACGCCAGCCTGTCGGCGATGCTGCGCTCGATGCTGGTGATGATCGATCGAGGCCCCGAGACCGATGGCCCCGAGCGCTTCTTCGATGTGCTGCGGGCCATGCTGTTCTACATCGGCGAGTTTCCCGAGAAGCTGCACCACCCGAAGGAGTCGGACCTGCTGTTTCCACGCGTGGCGCGCGCCGCGCCGCACACGTTGGAGACCATCCAGCGCCTGGAAAAGGAGCACATGGGCGGCGAGGACCGCGTGCGCGAGTTGGTGCACCTGCTGATGGCCTGGGAGTACCTGGGCGAGCCCCGGCGCCAGGCTTTCGTGGACGAAGCCCAGGCCTACGTGCGCTTCTACCTGGCCCACATGAAGCTGGAGGAGCAGGTGGTGCTGCCGGCGGCGGAGCAACTGCTGGACGAAGCCGACCGCCGCGCGCTGGACGCCGCCTTCTCCAGCCATGTGGACCCGCTGAGCCCCGAGGGCCAGCGCGACCCGGCCTTTGACCGCCTGTTCACGCGCATCGTGCGGCTCGCGCCCTCACCCGTGGGCGTGGGCTGAGGTTCAGGTGGCGAGCGCCGCGAGCAGCTCGTCGAACACCGACAGCAGGCGTTCCACGTCGGCGGGCGTGGTGGCCGGGCTGGCAAGCATCATGCAGTGGAAGGGCGTGAGCAGCACGCCGCGGTTGAGCATGAACAGGTGGGTGAAGGATTCGAGCGCGCCCTGGGCGTGTTCACGAACGTCCTGGGCCTGGCGCGGGGTGCGCGGCATGAACTGCAGCTCGAGGCGGGCGCCGAGGCGCGTCACGGTCCAGGGCCGGTGGGCGGCGTGCAGGCGCTTGAGCAGGCCGTCCTGCAGCAGCGCGGCGATGGCCAGCATGTGCGCGTAGTTGGCCTCGGTGTGCAGGTGGGTGAGCGCCGCCTCCAGCGCGGCCAGGGTCAGCGGATTGCCCGACAGCGTGGTGCCGATGCCGCTGTGGCCTTCGGGTGCGCTGTCCTTGGCGCGCGCCATGCGCTGCGCGAGTTCGGCCGTCACGCCATAGACCGCGCAGGGCAGGCCGCCGGCCACGGCCTTGCCCACCACCAGGGCGTCGGGGTTCAGTTCGTGGGCGCGCGCGTAGCCGCCGAGCGCGGTGGAGAGGGTGTGCGTCTCGTCCACCACGAACAGCGTGCCGCGGCGGCGGCAGAGCTCGCGCGCGACGGGCCAGAAGCCCCGGTTGGGGGGCACCAGGCCGAAGTTGGTGAGCGCGGGTTCGGCCAGCAGGCAGGCCACGTCGCCGCGCGACAGCGCCGCCTCCAGCGCGGCCAGGTCGTTGAAGGGCACCACGCGGGTGAAGGCGTGGTGGTTGTGCACCTGGCCCAGCACCGAAGGGCGGCGCACGGTGGTGCCCGAGGCCGGGTCGAGATCGACCAGGGTGTCGTCCACCGCGCCGTGGTAGCAGCCATCGAACACCAGCACCTGGGGCCGGCCGGTGGCGGCGCGCGCCCAGCGCAGCATGAACCGGTTGGCGTCGCTGGCCGACAGCGCCAGCTGCCACACGGGCAGTCCGAACACGCGCTGCAAGGCCTCGCCCACGGCGAGTGCGTGCGTGGACGGCAGCATGCAGGTGAGGCCGCGCTCGGCCTGCTGCGCGATGGCCTGTGCCAGCGGTTCGGGGCTGTGGCCGAAGAGGGCGCCGCTGTCGCCGAGGCAGAAGTCGCTGTAGCGCAGGCCGTCGGCGCAGAACAGCGCGGCGCCTTGCGCGCGCTCGACCGCCAGCGTGGCGGGGCCGGGCCAGTCGCGCATCCAGTGCAACGGCACGCCGAACAGGTAGTGGGCGCGCGCCGCTTCGGCCTGGGCCATGGAGCGCGGGTGGGTGGCGATGAAGCGCTCGGATTCGGACCGGTGGAGCGCTGCGAGGCGCTCGGAAGGAATGGCGGAGGCGTTCATGCGGTCACTCTACGGCGCGGGGCGCGGTCCGCACAGGTCCAGTGACCGGCGGGCCCGGGGGACCGGCGCGACAGTGCCCGGCAAGGCTGGCGCCCCGGTGAAGCGCCACAGACTGGGCACAATTTCGGCATGCGCCGACCCCTTCGAATCGCCCTCTGGTGCCTTCTGCCCCTGCTGCTGCTCGCGGCCCTGTTGCTGGCCCTGCAGCGCTGGGTGGCGGGCGAGGCCTTTCGCGAGCGGCTGGCGGCCGAGGCGAGCGATGTGTTGGGCGCGCCGGTGCGCGCGCAGGCCATCGGCCTGGCGCTGTGGCCCGTGCCCGGCGTGGCGGTGAACGGGCTGAGCATCCAGGCGCGCACGCCTTTGTCGCTGCAGCGCGTGGAGCTGCGTCCCCGCTGGTGGGACCTGCTGGCTGGTCGGCTGCGCGTGCAGACGCTGGTGGTCCGGCAGGCGGTGCTGCCCGAGGCCACGGTCGCGCTGCTGGGCGCGCGGGCGCGGGCCGCACCGGCGTCCGCACCGGCCGATGGCGAGGCCATCGATTTTTCGCTGCTGCCGCGTGAGCTGGTGCTCGACGAGGTGAGCTGGCTCGCGGCCGACGGCGCGCGCACGACGGTGAACGCCGAACTGCGCTTCGCCGACGACGGCTGGCCCGCCCAGGCCGAGCTGGCCATCGTGGGCGGCGCGCTGCGCGGCACCACGGCCACGCTGCGCCGCGAGGGCGAGGCCACGGCCTGGGCGCTGGATGCGCGCGTGGGCGGGGGCCGCGTGCGGGGTCCTCTCACGGTCACCTTGCCCGGCGCCGGCGCGAAGGAGCGGCGCGTGGTGCTGGATGGCCGGCTGCGAACCGAAGGTGTGGAGGTGTCGGCCCTGACCGCGCCGCGCCAGACGCTCACGGGCCGCCTGCAGGCCGACACCACGCTGGGCGCGCGCTTTCCCGAGCGCGTGAGCGCCGAGGCGCTGGTGAACGCCTTGCGCAGCGACACGCGCTTCACCGTCAGCGGCGCCACGCTGCATGGGCTGGACCTGTTGAAGGCGGCGAGCACCGTGGGCCTGTCCAGCGGCGGGCTGACCGAACTCGATACCCTGGCCGGTCAGGTGAGCACGCGCGGCAAGGCCATTCAGCTGTCGAACCTGGTGGCGAACTCGGGCCTGCTCGCGGCCACGGGCGAGGTGGCGATCTCGCCGGGCCGGGCGCTGTCGGGCCGCGTGCGCGTGGACGTGACCCGCGGGGCCACAGCCGGCGTGGTGGGCGTGCCGCTGGCGGTGGGCGGCACGCTGGACGACCCTCAAGTGACGCTCACGCGCGCCGCGCTGCTGGGCGCGGCCATCGGCACGGCGGTGATGCCGGGCGTGGGCACGGGGGCGGGCGCCAACATCGGCGATCGGCTGGGCGAAGGGCTCAAGGGTTTGTTCGGCGGCCGCGAGAAGGGGCGCTGAACCCGGGGTTCGGGCGGCATCGGGCCCGTCCTGGGCGACTTCCACGCCCCGCGGTTCCTCGGGCTCGCCCAGCAAGCGCAGGGCCTGACGCGCGGACGCCGCCGCCCGTTTGGGATTTCGCCTGGCGGGAACGCCGCGGGTGGACGCCGGGTTCGCGGTCCAAGTGGTCCCCTGTGGCGCCGGGGCGTGGCGCTATCGTCGCCCACCGCGTTGCGCTCCCTTCACCGACACCGTTTCCCACCATGGCCCTTGGTCAGTTCGCCTACGCCAACAACAGCAACCGTTTCCTGGCCTGCGCGCCGCTGGCCGAGCAGCCGTACGCGGTCTGCGGCATTCCCTTCGACGGCGTGGTGACCAACCGCCCCGGCGCGCGCTTCGGGCCGCAGGCCATCCGCGCCGCCAGCCTCATGCTGTGCGACGGCATCCACCCGGTGTTCGACGTCTCGCCGCTGGAGCACCTGGGCGACGCGCTGGACATGCGCCTGCCCAATGCCTCGCCCCTGCCCGAGGTGCGCGCGCACATCGAGCGCCAGGCCACGGCGCTGATGGACAAGCACCACTGCGTCTTTCTGGGTGGCGACCACTCGGTCACGCTCTCGCTGCTGCGCGCGGCCAAGGCGCGCCACGGCGGCGAGCCCCTGGCCCTGGTGCATTTCGACGCCCACTGCGACACCTGGAGCGACCACTTTGGCGAGCCCTCGGGCCACGGCACCTGGACCTACGAAGCCATCCAGGAAGGCCTGGTGAGCGCCGCGCACACGGTGCAGATCGGCACCCGCTCCAGCGGCGAGCGCGCCGCGCGCGACTACGTGGCCGACCAGGGCGGTCAGATCTTCACGGCGCGCGACCTGCGCGGGCTCGACGGCGCGGCCCTGGGGCCGGTGATCGGCGCCATCCGCGAGCGCCTGGCCGGGCGGCCGGCCTACCTTACTCTCGACATCGACGTGCTGGACCCGGCCTTCGCGCCCGGCACCGGCACGCCAGAGCCCGGCGGGCTCACGAGTTCTCAGGTGCTGAGCTTCCTGGAAGGCTTGGCCGACCTGAACTGGATCGGCATGGACTGCGTGGAGGTGGCGCCCGCCTACGACCACGCCGAACTCACCAGCAACGCGGCCGCCTGCTTTGTGTGGACCTACCTGGCCGGCCGCGTGGCACAGCAGCGATGAGCGCGGCCTGTCGCCATCGCGGGGCCCCGCGGAGCGTGCTTTGCCAGGCCGCAGGCACCGTCCCTTCTGCGGGGGGAACGCGCGCCGCGCGGCAGGGGGGCGGCTGATATGTGGGGCGCTTCGCTCATCGGCTCGGACACGCAACTCAACCAGCGCAGCTACTACGAGGCCAGCGTGCAGCGCGGGCCGGCGCGCGCGCCGCTGCAGGAACACCTCAAGGTGGACGCGGTGGTGGTGGGCGCGGGCTTCTCGGGCCTGTCGGCGGCGCTGGAGATGGCGCGGCGCGGCCTGTCGGTGGCGGTGCTGGAGGCCGATCGCATCGGCAGCGGCGCCAGCGGGCGCAATGGCGGTCAGGCCATCGTGGGTTACGCGAGCGGGCAGGGCCCGTTCGAGCAGCAGCTGGGCCGCGAGGACGCCGAGCGCGCCTGGGCGATGTCGGTGGAGGCCGTGGACCTGATCGACCAGCGCATCGCCGAGCACGGCATCGCGTGCGACCGCCGCTTCGGCTATGTCTACGTGGCCGAGACCGCGCGCAAGGCGCGCGAGCTGCGCGCCGAGATGGACGGCCTGGCCGCGCGCGGCATTGCGGTGGACTGGGCCGAGGGCGCCGACGCGCGCCGCCTGATCGGCACCGACCACTACGCGGCGGCGGCGCGCGAACAGCGCAGCGGCCACCTGCACCCGCTGAAGTACGCCCTGGGCCTGGCGCGCGCCGCCGAGGCCGCGGGCGTGCGGATCTTTGAGCGCTCGGCCGTCACCGCGCTGCAGCGCGGCGACACCCTGGTGGCGCGCACGGCGCGCGGCCAGGTCTCGGCGCGCTTCGGCGTGCTGGCGGGCAACTGCATGCTGCCCGAGCACGGGCCCGAGGTGGCGCCCGAGATCGCGGCGCGCATCATGCCCGTGGGCACCTACATCCTGGGCACGGCGCCGGTGGACGCGGAACTGGCCGAGCGCCTGATTCCCGGTGACGCGGCGGTCTGCGACAACAACTTCGTGCTGGACTACTTCCGCTTCAGCGCCGACCGCCGCATGCTCTTCGGCGGCCGCGTGAGCTACACCACCATGACGCCGCGCCACCTGGAAAACACCATGCGCGCGCGCATGGCGACCGTGTTCCCCGAGCTGGGCTCCGTGCCGGTGGAACACCTGTGGGGCGGCTTCGTCGACATCAGCATGAACCGCGCGCCCGACTTCGGCCGCCTGGGCCACAACCTGTACTACCTGCAGGGCTTCAGCGGCCACGGCGTGGCACTCACGGGCCTGGCGGGCCAGCTCGTGGCCGAGGCCGTGCTGGGCCAGGCCGGCCGCTTCGACCTCTACGCGCGCCTGAAGCACCACCGCTTCCCCGGCGGCGCGCTGCTGCGCACGCCCAGCCTGGCGCTGGGCATGTGGTGGCACCGCTTGCGCGACGTGGTGTGAGCGGGCGTTCCTGCCGACCGGGCATTCGATGTCGGATGTGTCAGGCGCGTGGCGTCGTTCAGCCCGTCACCGCCTGCTTCACCGCCGCCGCCACCACCGGCCCGCAGCGCCGGATCTCCTCCAGCGGCGCGTAGCCGTAGCCGATCACCAGCCCGCGCAAATCCTGCCGCCGCAGGCAGTAGGCCGACAGCGGGCGCACCGTCAGGCCCTGTTGCGCGAGGCGGCGCGCGATGGCCTGGTCGTCCACCGCGAGCGGCAGGCGCAGGCACAGGTGCAGGCCCTGCTCCGCGCCGCTGATGCGCGGGGCCTCGGGGCCCTCGCCCAGCACGGGCTTGAGCGCCTCCAGCAGGCACTGGCGGCGCTCGGCGTAGGTCTGGCGCGCGCGGCGCAGCGAGCTGGCGAAATGGCCCATCTCGATGAACTCGGCCAGCGCCGCCTGCGTGGGCATCTGGCCGGGGCGGTTGAGGTCGTAGTGGGCCTGGCGGAAGGCCTCGACCAGGCCCTTGGGCACCACCAGGTAGCCCAGCTTCAGGCCCGGGTAGAGCACCTTGGAGAAGGTGCCCATGTAGAGCACGCGCCCGTCCGGGTCCAGGCCTTCCAGGCTGGACAGCGGCGGGCCGCTGAAGCGGTACTCGCTGTCGTAGTCGTCCTCGATGACCCAGGCGCCGTGCGCGCGCGCGGTGGCCAGCAGCTGGTGGCGCCGCGCCAGCGACATGACCGCGCCCAGCGGGTACTGGTGCGAGGGCGTGGCGTAGATCAGGCGCGGCGGCTTCGGATCGTCGGCCGGGCCGGGGTTGATGCCCTGCTCGTCGGTGGCCACCGGGTGCACGGACAGGCCGGTGGCGATGAAGGCCTTCATGGCCCCCCAGTAGGCGGGGTCCTCCACCCACACGGTGTCGCCGTGGTCGGCCAGCAGGCGGGCGCACAGCTCCAGCGACTGCTGCGTGCCACTGGTGACGATGACCTGGTCGGCGTCCAGTTGCACGCTGCGGAACACGCGCAGGTAGTCGGCGATGGCGCGGCGCAGCGGCGCGTAGCCGCCCGAGGTGTTGTAGTCCAGCATGTCCGGGTAGGTCATGCGCCAGTGCTTGTTCTGCAGCCGCTGCCACAGCGTGAGCGGAAAGGCCGAGAAGTCGGCGATGCCGGGCGTGAAGGGCTGCACCTCCAGCGCGCCGGCGCTGAACTCGTGCGCCAGCGACTGCCCGCGCGTGGACAGGCGCGCCGGCTGCAGGTGCGGCGCCTGGCCTGGCGCGCGCGGGCCGCGCGCCAGGCCGCCGCGCGGCACGTGGTCGTTCACGTAGGTGCCGCTGCCCACGCGGCTGGCCAGGTAGCCCTCCACGCTGAGCTGGTTGATGGCGGCCACCACGGTGTTGCGCGACAGGCCCAGGTCCTGCGCCAGGTCGCGGCTGGAGGGCAGGCGCTCGCCGGCGCCGAGCTTGCCGTCCAGCATGGCGCGGCGCAGGGCCTCGTAGAGCTGGCGGTGCAGGGGCAGAGCGTCTTGGGCGCCCAGGCGGTTCATTTCGGCCAGCAGGTATTCGGACAGCATGGGCGGGTGAGCAGTACCGGGGCAGGGTAAGTGGCACCCCGGGATGGGCACAACTGGCTCTCATTGTGATCCAATTTGCCCACCACAATGGACGCCGATTGCGTGGAGAACCCATGAACAAGCCGCCATGCATGGTCTGGCTGCCAGCCGACCATCGACTGCTGGGCGACCACGGGCACCAGATGCCCTTTCTGCTGCTGGGCGACAAGTACGCGCGGGCCGTGAAGGTCGGCGCCCAGGCCCAGCCCGTGATGTTCCCCCTGGCCGAGGTCGAGCAGATCGACGAGCTGCTCGGCATGGTCGATGGGGTGATGCTCACCGGCTCGCCCTCCAACGTGCACCCTTCGCATTTCCAGGAAGAGGTGGCCGACCCCAGCCTGCCGCTGGACGCCGACCGCGACCTGCTGACCCTGGCGCTGGTGAAGGCCTGCGTGCACCTGGGCGTGCCGCTGATGGGCATCTGCCGCGGCTTCCAGGAAATCAACGTGGCCCTGGGCGGCGCGCTGCACCAGCGCGTGCACCTGGTGCCTGGCATGAACGACCACCGTGAGCCCAAGACCGCGCCGCCCGACGAGCAATACGCGCCGCGCCACGCCATCCGCATCGCCGAGGGCAGCGTGATGGCCGAGTGGGCGGGTGGCACCGAGGCGCAGGTCAATTCCCTGCACGGGCAGGGCATCGCGCGCCTGGCCGACGGGCTCACGCCGCTGGCCTGGGCGCCGGACGGCCTGGTCGAGGCCTTCTGGGTCAAGGGCGCGCGCACCTTCGCCTACGCCATGCAGTGGCACCCCGAGTGGCGCTGCTGGGACACCCCCTTCTACGCCGCGATCTTCGAGGCCTTCGGCCGCGCCTGCCGCCAGCGCCGCAGCCTGCGCCTGCAGGCCAACGACCTGGCGCGCAGCCAGCCGGGTTAGGTTCGCTCTCCGCCCTCCGCGAACCCGAACCAATACCCAAGCCAAGGAGCCCGGCCATGAGCGCCCCCAAGAACTTCAACGAGCTGGAAAGCTGGCTCAACGAACACCGTGTCACCGAAGTCGAATGCCTGGTGCCCGACCTGACCGGCGTGGCGCGCGGCAAGATCCTGCCGCGCGAAAAATTCACCGAGGACCGCGGCATGCGACTGCCGCACGCCATCGTGGCCATGAGCGTGACGGGCGAGCAGCCCGCCAGCGGCCCCTACTACGACGTGGTGGAGCCCACCGACCGCGACATGCAGCTGCGGCCCGATCCCACCACCGTGCGCATCGTGCCCTGGGCCACCGACCCCACGGCGCAGGTCATCCACGACTGCTTCGACCACAAGGGCAAGCTGGTGCCCTACGCGCCGCGCAGCGTGCTGCGCCGCATCTGCGGCCTGTACGAGGCCGAGGGCTGGGACCCGGTGATCGCGCCCGAACTCGAGTTCTACCTGACCGCGCGCAACACCGACCCCAACACCCTGCTGCGCCCGCCCATTGGCCGCAGCGGGCGCGCCGAGACCTCGCGCCAGGCCTACTCCATCGACGCGGTGAACGAGTTCGACCCGCTGTTCGAGGAGATCTACGAGTACTGCAACCTCATGGGCCTGAACGTGGACACGCTGATCCACGAAATCGGCGCCGGGCAGATGGAGATCAACTTCTTCCACGACCACCCGCTGGGCCTGGCCGACGAGGTCTTCTTCTTCAAGCGCACCGTGCGCGAGGCCGCGCTGCGCCACGACATGTACGCCACCTTCATGGCCAAGCCCATCGCGGGCGAGCCGGGCAGCGCCATGCACATGCACCAGAGCGTGCTCAACAAGGACAGTGGCCAGAACATCTTCAGCAACGCCGACGGCACGGCCTCCGACGAGTTCTTCCATTACATCGGCGGCCTGCAGCGCTACATCCCGGCCGCGATGGCGCTGGTGGCGCCCTATGTGAACAGCTACCGGCGCCTGTCCCGCCACACGGCCGCGCCGATCAACATCGAATGGGGCCACGACAACCGCACCGTGGGCATCCGCTCGCCGATCGCCTCACCCGAGGCGCGCCGCGTGGAAAACCGCGTGATCGGCGCCGACGCCAACCCCTACGTGGCCATGGCCATGACCCTGGCCTGCGGCTACCTGGGCATGAAGAACAAGATCAAGCCCAAGCCCGAGATGAAGGGCGACGCCTACCTCTCGCCCTACGCGCTGCCGCGCAGCCTGGGCGAGGCGCTGGACTGGCTGCGCCGCGAGCCCGACCTGCACGAGGTGCTGGGCCATGAGTTCGTGACCATCTACACCGAGATCAAGGAGCTCGAGTTCGACGAGTTCATGAAAGTCATTTCGCCCTGGGAGCGCGAGCACCTCCTTTTGCATGTCTGACCTGGAATTCCCGCGATGAACCCGAACCCCCTGATCGCCCCGCCCGCGCTGGTGCGCCGCGCCGAGCGGCACGACACGAAAGCCATCCAGGCGCTGGACAGCGCGCACTACATCCACCCCTTCACCGACCACGCCGACCTGGCCACGCGCGGCGCGCGCGTGATCACGCAGGCCCAGGGCATCTACATCTGGGACTCCGAGGGCCAGAAGATCCTGGACGCCATGAGCGGCCTGTGGTGCGTGAACGCGGGCTACGGGCGCAAGGAGCTGGCCGACGCGGCCTACCAGCAGCTCATGACGCTGCCGTACTACAACAGCTTCTTCCAGACCACCAACGTGCCGGCGGTGCAGCTGGCGTCCAAGCTGGCCGCGCTGGCGCCCGAAGTGCGCGGGCGCCGCTTCGAGCACGTCTTCTTCAGCTCCAGCGGCAGCGAAAGCAACGACACCAACGTGCGCCTGGTGCGCCGCTACTGGGACCTGATGGGCCAGCCGCAGCGCAAGACCCTCATCGGCCGCCACAACGCGTACCACGGCTCCACCATGGCCGGGGCCTCGCTCGGCGGCATGAGCGGCATGCACGCGCAGGGCGACCTGCCGATCCCCGGCGTGGTGCACATCGAGCAGCCCTACTTCTTCGAGAACGGCCGGCCCGGCGAGAGCGAGGCCGAGTTCGGCCTGCGCGCGGCGCGCTGGCTGGAGGAAAAGATCCTGGCCGTCGGCCCGGACAAGGTGGCCGCCTTCATCGCCGAGCCGGTGCAGGGCGCCGGCGGCGTGATCATCCCGCCCTCGACCTACTGGCCCGAGATCCAGCGCATCGTCGACCAGTACGGCATCCTGCTCATCAGCGACGAGGTGATCTGCGCCTTTGGCCGCCTGGGCCACTGGTTCGCCTACGAGAAGTTCGGCTACCGCCCCGACCTGGTGACCTTCGCCAAGGGCGTCACCAGCGGCTACATCCCCCTGGGCGGCGTGATGGTGGGCGACCGAGTGGCGCAGGTGCTGATCGACAAGGGCGGCGAGTTCAACCACGGCTACACCTACAGCGGCCACCCCGTGGCCTGCGCCGTGGGCCTGGCCAACCTGGAGCTGATGGAGCGCGAAGACCTGCCGCGCAAGGTGCGCGAGGACCTGGCGCCCTACCTGGCCAAGCGCTTCGCCGAGATCGCCGAGCACCCGCTGGTGGGCCTGGCCGAGACCTGCGGCTTCGTGGCCGGTCTGGTGCTGGTGAAGGACAAGGCCTCCAAGGCGATGTACGACCCGGACCTGGCCGTCGGCATGATGTGCCGCGCCCACTGCTTCAGGAACGGGCTGATCATGCGCGCGGTGGGCGACCGCATGATCATCGCGCCGCCGCTGGTGATGACGCGCGAGCAGATCGACGAAATGGTGGCCCTGATCCAGCGCTGCCTGGACGACACCTTGACGGAACTGCGCCAAAAAGGGCTGCATGCATGACTAGAATGGCCGCCGGTCCCTTTTTTGGGGCATGGCGGTCACGGAACGGGCTTCCCGGGTCTGGAACTTGCATGCCCCGAGCAGGTCATCAGCCGCCCTGCGTCGGCGGTTTTGGTCCCAACCCACCTCCCTTGGAGTGAGCATCACCATGAAGAAGCACGTTCTGGTTCTCGCGATGGCGGCCGTGATGGTCGCCGCCTGCGGCAAGAAGGAGGAGCCCGCTCCTGCTCCCGCTCCGGCCCCCGTGGCCACCGCCCCGGCGCCGGCCCCCGCGCCCGCCGGCCCGGTGCTCGACGAGGAGAAGGTTCTCAACGTCTACAACTGGCCCGACTACATCACCGAGAACATGCTCGCCGACTTCGAGAAGGAGTACGGCGTCAAGGTCAACTACGACACCTTCGAGAACAACGAGGCCCTGCACGCCAAGCTCGTCGCGGGCAACTCGGGCTACGACATCGTGATCCCCACCGCCGGCTTCGCCAAGAAGCAGATCGATGGTGGCCTGTACCAACCCATCGACAAGAGCCGGCTCACGAACTACGGCAACCTCGACCCGGACTTCATGAAGAAGATCGCTGGCGTCGACCCCGACAACAAGTACCTGGTGCCCTGGGCCTGGGGCTTCACCACCGTGGGCATCAACAAGCAGAAGGTCGAGAAGGCCCTGGGCGGCATGGCCATGCCCGAGAACGCCTGGGACCTGGTCTTCAAGCCCGAGTACGCCAACAAGCTGAAGTCCTGCGGCATCGCCTACCTGGACTCGCCCAGCGAGATCCTGCCGGTGGCGCTGCACTACGTGGGCAAGCCCGCGTACAGCGAGAACCCCGAGGACTTCAAGGCCGCGCTGGACATGCTCAAGAAGGTCCGCGGCAGCGTGCGCCTGTTCTCCAGCACCATGATCGACGACATCGCCAGCGGCAAGGCCTGCGCCTTCATCGGCTGGTCGGGCGACATCAACATCGCCGCCGGCCGCGTGAAGGAAACCGGTGGCAAGGACGAGATCGTGCCCCTGCTGCCCACCGGCGGCGGCCTGGTGTTCATCGACACCATGGCCATTCCGAAGGATGCCAAGCACGTGAACAACGCCTACGTGTTCATCGACTTCTACCTGCGCGCCGCCAACGCCGCCGCCATGGCCAACGAGATGAACTACCCGACCGGCAACAAGGCCGCGCTGGCCGACATCAAGGATGAGGTCAAGGGCAACAAGACCATCTTCCTGGGTCCCGAGGACACCGCGCGCCTGATCCCCACCGGCGGCTTCTCGAACGAGATCTCGAGCGTGCTCAACGACACCTACAACGCGTTCAAGCGCGGCAAGTAAACCGCCGGCGCCGCTCGGCACGCACCGGGGCTGTTCATCCACCAGGACGAACAGCCCTTTTTCTTTCTGGAGGCACTTTCATGACAGACCCCGCCGGCTTCCTGGTGACCGAAAAAGTGGTCAAGCGCTTCGACGATGCGCTGGCCGTCGACGAAGTTTCGCTGTCCATCCGCAAGGGCGAGATCTTCGCCCTGCTGGGCAGCTCGGGCTGCGGCAAGTCCACCCTGCTGCGCATGCTCGCGGGCTTCGAGACGCCCACCGCCGGGCGCATCCTGCTCGGCGGCCAGGACCTGGCCACGGTGCCGGCCTACGAGCGGCCGGTGAACATGATGTTCCAGAGCTACGCGCTGTTCCCGCACCTGTCGGTGTGGGAGAACGTGGCCTTCGGTCTGCGCCGCGAAGGCCTGCCCAAGGCCGAGATCCAGCAGCGCACCGACGAGATGCTGGCCCTGGTGCAGCTCACGCCCTACGCCAAGCGCAAGCCGCACCAGCTCTCGGGCGGCCAGCAGCAGCGCGTGGCCCTGGCGCGCAGCCTGGCCAAGCGGCCCAAGCTGCTGCTGCTGGACGAGCCCCTGGGCGCGCTGGACAAGAAGCTGCGCGAGCAGACGCAGTTCGAGCTGGTCAACATCATCGAGAAGGTGGGCGTGACCTGCGTGATGGTCACGCACGACCAGGAAGAGGCCATGACCATGGCCAGCCGCATCGCCATCATGAGCAAGGGCCGCGTGCTGCAGGTGGGCACGCCGTCCGAGATCTACGAGCACCCGGTGAACCGCTTCGTGGCCGACTTCATCGGCAACGTGAACCTCTTCGAGGGCAAGCTCAGCGTCGACGAACCCGACCGCTGCGCGGTGAGCAGCGGCATCGGCGAGATCCACGTGGGCCACGGCATGCCGGGCACGCTGGGCATGCCGGTGGCGCTGGCCGTGCGGCCCGAGAAGATCGAGATCAGCAAGGCGCCGCCGCCGGCCGATGCCGGCCCCAACGTGTTCAAGGGCAAGGTCAAGGAGATCGCCTACTTCGGCGCGCACAACACCTTCATCGTCGTGGCCAGCAACGGCCAGCGCGTGAAGATCACCGAGGCCAACACCTCGCGCCACGACCTCTCGGACATCACCTGGGAGGATGAGGTGTATTTCTGGTGGAGCGACACCGCCGGCGTGGTGCTGCGCGACTGAGCGGGAGAGCGACCATGAACCTTCCTATGCCCGGCAAGCGCTTCGTCATCGGTGTGCCCTATGGCTGGCTGCTGCTGTTCTTCTTCCTGCCCTTCCTGATCCTGCTGTACATCAGCTTCGTGGACATGGGCGGCGACATCAGCCCCTTCAAGCCGCTGTGGGACCCCGACACCGGCGTGCTGCGCCTGAAGTACGAGAACTACCTGGCCATCTTCCGCGCGGAAGAGGGCGCGCCGCTGTTCCGCACGCTCTACATCGACTCCTACCTGCGCTCGATCTGGTACGCGCTGCTCACGGCGGTGTTCTGCCTGGCCATCGGCTACCCCTTCGCGTACTTCATCGCGCGCTCGCCGGCCAGCGTGCGTCCGGCGCTGCTGCTGCTGGTGATGCTGCCGTTCTGGACCTCCTTCCTGCTGCGCGTCTACGCCTGGAAAGGCCTGCTGGCCGACCAGGGCGTGATCAACCGCTTCATGATGTTCGTCGGCATCAGCAGCGAGCCCATCCCCATGCTGTACACCAACGTGTCCATGCTGGTGGGCATGACCTACGTCTACCTGCCCTTCATGGTCCTGCCGCTGTACGCCAACCTGGTGAAGATGGACTTCCGCCTGCTCGAGGCCGCGTACGACCTGGGCACCACGCCCTTCAAGGCCTTCTGGCTGATCACGGTGCCGCTGTCCAAGGCCGGCATCATCGCGGGCTTCATGCTGGTGTTCATTCCCTGCGTGGGCGAGTTCGTGATTCCTTCGCTGCTGGGCGGTCCCGAGAACTACATGATCGGCCGCGTGGTGTGGGACGAGATGTTCACCGCCAACGACTGGCCCAAGGCCACCGCGCTCGCCGTGGTGATGATCGCGATCATCGTGGTCCCGCTGGCCTTCTACTACAAGTACGCTGGCGAGCAGGCCGAGCAGCGCTGAGGAGGCACCCGCATGAAACCCTTCCTCGAAAAACATTTCGGCAAGCTCTGGCTGCTGGTGGTCTTCGGCTTCCTCTACCTGCCGCTGGGCTTCATGGTGCTGTTCTCGTTCAACAGCACGCGCACCGACGCGCGCTTCACCGGCTTCTCGCTGCGCTGGTACGAGGCCCTGCTCAACGACAGCAAGATCGTCGACGGCTTCTTCCTCTCACTCCAGATCGCCGCCGTCACCGGTGTGCTGTCGGCTGTGCTGGCCACCTTCGCGGCCTTCGTGCTGGTGCGCTACCGCCGCTTTGCGGGCCGCACGGTGTTCAGCGGCATGGTGAACGCGCCGCTGGTCATGCCCGAGGTGATCATCGGCCTGTCGCTGCTGCTGCTGTTCGTGGGCGCGCAGAACCTGCTGGGCTGGCCGCAGCGCGGCATGCTCACCATCATCCTGGGCCACACGCTGCTGGGCATGGCCTATGGCATGGTGGTGATCCAGAGCCGGCTGCTGGAGATGGACCGCTCCATCGAGGAGGCCGCCAGGGACCTGGGTGCGCGTCCGCACCAGGTGTTCTTCCTGGTCACGCTGCCCAACATCTTCCAAGCCATCCTGGCCGCCTTCCTGCTGGCCTTCACGCTGTCCTTCGACGACGTGGTGATCACCGAATTCCTGAGCGGGCCGGGCGTGAGCACGCTGCCGCAGGTGATCTTCGGCTACGCGCGCCGGGGCATCAACCCGACGATCTACGCGGCGGCCACCATCCTCATCGTCACGGTCACCGCCGTGGTGGTGAGCTACGCGGTGTGGGTGGCGCGGGCCACGCGCCGGCGCGAGCGGGAGATGGCGGCGGCGGTGCGCGGCTGAGGCCCGCAGTGGACGGGCGGCCACCGCCGAAAGTGGCTGTTCACGCGGGTGGGCAAGGGGCGTAGCATGGGGCCGATCCCTCCGGCCTCCGCGACCCCCTTGCCATGACCACCACAGCCCTCCAAGCCCCCTCCCTGTCCCTCGACGGCCGCGCCTTCATCAACGGCGCGCGCACCGCCGCGCGCGACGGCCAGACCTTCGACTGCTTCTCGCCCGTGGACGGGCGGCTGCTGGCGCCCGTGGCGCGCGGCCAGGCCGCCGACATCGACGCCGCCGTGGCGGCCGCGCGCGCCGCCTTCGAGGACCGCCGCTGGGCCGGCTTGCCACCGGCCAAGCGCAAGCGCGTGATGATGGCCTTCGCGGACCAGATCCTGCAGCACGCCGACGAGCTCGCGCTCACGGAAACGCTGGACATGGGCAAGCCCGTGCGCTACGCGCGCAGCGTGGACGTGAACAGCGCGGCCAACTGCATCCGCTGGTATGGCGAGGCGGTGGACAAGGTGTACGACGAGATCGCGCCCACGCCCGACACCGCCCTGGCCCTGATCACGCGCGAGCCCCTGGGCGTGGTGGGCGTGATCGTGCCCTGGAACTACCCCATGATCATGGCGGCCTGGAAGATCGCGCCGGCCCTGGCCGCGGGCAACTCGGTGGTGCTCAAGCCCAGCGAGAAGAGCCCGCTGACGGCGCTGCGCCTGGCCGAGCTGGCGCTGGCCGCGGGCATTCCGCCCGGCGTGTTCAACGTGGTGCCGGGCTTCGGCCCCGAGGCCGGCAGCCCGCTGGCCCTGCACATGGACGTGGACTGCATCGCCTTCACCGGCAGCACGCGCGTGGGCAAGCAGATCCACGTGATGGCGGGCCAGAGCAACCTCAAGCGCGCCTGGACCGAGCTGGGCGGCAAGTCGCCCAACATCGTGTTCGCCGACTGCCCCGACATCGACAAGGCCGTGGAGGCCGCGGTGGGCAGCATCTTCTTCAACCAGGGCGAGAGCTGCAACGCGCCCTCGCGCCTGTTCGTCGAGGCCTCGATCAAGGAGGCCTTCCTGGAGAAGGCGCTGAAGCTGGTGCCGCAGTACCAGCCGGGCAACCCGCTGGAGAAGGCCACGGTGATGGGCGCCATCGTCGACAAGACGCAGATGGACACCGTGCTGCGCTACATCGACTCGGGCAAGAAGGAGGGCGCCCAGCTGCTCGCGGGCGGCGAGGCGGCCGAGCCCGTGAAGGGCGGCTGCTACGTGCTGCCCACCATCTTCGACGGCGTGAAGAACGACATGACCATCGCGCGCGAGGAGATCTTCGGCCCGGTGCTGTCGGTGCTGTCCTTCACCGACGCCGCCGACGTGGTGAAGCAGGCCAACAGCAACATCTACGGTCTGCAGGCGGCGGTGTGGACGCGCGACATCAACAAGGCGCACGGCGTGGCGCGCGCGCTGCGCGCGGGCACGGTGCACGTGAACCAGTACGACGAGGACGACATCACCGTGCCCTTCGGCGGCTTCAAGCAGAGCGGCGTGGGCCGCGACAAGTCGCTGCACGCCTTCGACAAGTACACCGAGATCAAGACGACCTGGATACGGATCGACAGCCCCATTTGAGGAGAGCGCCATGAACGCCCCGCAAAAGCCCGAGACGCTGAACGCCCCGCACACCAACGCCGCCTGGCACCAGCGCCGGCTCGCGGCCACGCCGCGCGGCGTGGGCGTGTTCGGCGATTTCTTCATCGACCGCGCGAAGAACGCCGAGCTCTGGGACATCGAGGGCCGCCGCTTCATCGACTTCGCGGGTGGCATCGCGGTGCTCAACACCGGCCACGTGCACCCCAAGGTGCAGGCCGCGATCGCGGCGCAGCTGCAGCGCTTCACGCACAGCTGCTACCAGGTGGTGCCCTATGCCGAGTACGTGTCGCTGGCGGAGCGCATCAACGCCATCGTGCCCATCGACGGACCGGTGAAGACGGCCTTTTTCTCCACCGGCGCCGAGGCGATCGAGAACGCGATGAAGATCGCGCGCGCCGCCACCGGGCGCAGCGGCATCGTCGCCTTCGGCGGCGCCTTTCACGGCCGCAGCCTGTTCGCGGTCTCGCTCACGGGCAAGGTGCAGCCCTACAAGGCCGGCTTCGGGCCGTTCCCGCCCGAGGTCTACCACGTGCCCTTTCCGGTGTCGGCCGACAGTTTCGAGGACGCGAAGAAGGCCATGGTCCAGCTCTTCAAGGCCGACATCGAGCCCAGCCGCGTGGCGGCCATCGTGTTCGAGCCGGTGCAGGGCGAGGGGGGCTTCAACCCCATCCTGCCCGCCGCGGTGCAGTGGCTGCGCGAGCTGTGCGACGCGCACGGCATCCTGCTGATCGCCGACGAGGTGCAGACCGGCTTCGCGCGCACCGGCAGGATGTTCGCCATGGAGCACTTCGGCGTGCGACCCGACCTGATGACCCTGGCCAAGAGCATGGCCGGCGGCACCACGCTGTCGGCCGTGTGCGGCCGCGCGGCCGTGATGGACGGCCCCGCGCCCGGCGGCCTGGGCGGCACCTACGCTGGCCACCCGCTGGCCATCGCGGCCGCGCACGCGGTGCTGGACGTGATGGAAGAAGAGGGGCTTTGCGCGCGCGCGCAGCGCCTGGGCGACCAGCTCATCGCCACCCTGATCGCCAAGCGCGCGGCGCTCCAATGCATCGGCGACGTGCGCGGCCTGGGCGCCATGGTGGCCTGCGAGTTCGTGGACCCCAAGACCGGCGCGCCCGACGCCGACACGACGAAGCGGGTGCAGATGGCGGCGCTGCGGCGCGGCCTGCTGCTGCTCAGCTGCGGGGTCAACGCCAACGTGATCCGTTTCCTGTTCCCGCTCACCATCGAGGACGCGGTGTTCAACGAGGGCCTCGCGGTCTTCGACGCCGCGCTGGCCGAGGTGGTTGCTTGAACGACAGCGCCGGGCGCCTGGGCCAGGCGCTCGACGCGCTGGAGTCGCGCGCGGCCGAGCTGCGCGCGATGGGCGTGCACTCGGTGCTCGCCACCTTCACCGACCTGGCGGGCACGCCCAAGGGCAAGCTGTTGCCGCTGGAGGGCCTGGCCGGCGCGGTGGCCGTGGGCGCGGGCTTCGCCGGCCCCAGCATCGTGGGCACCGGGCTGCCGCGCATGGGCCCGCGCAGCGAGTACGTCGGCCGCGTGCTGCCCGAGACGCTGCGGCCCTTGCCCTTCATGCCCGGCGTGGCGCACGCCGTGTGCGAGGGCTTCGCGGGCGGTGAACCGCTGGACACCGACCCGCGCGGCGCGCTCCAGCGCCAGGTGGCGCGCCTGCGCGAGCGCGGCTGGACGCTGTGGGTGGGCATCGAGCCCGAGTTCTTTCTGCTCAAGCGCGGCGCCGATGGCCGCTGGGGCGTGGCCGATGCGCGCGACACGCTGGCCAAGCCCTCGTACGACCTGCGCGCCATCGGCCGCCAGCGGGGCTTCCTGGACGACATGCGCCAGGCGCTCACGGCCCTGGGCTTTGGGCTGGAGCAGATGGACCACGAAGACGCGATCGGCCAGTACGAGATCAATTACCGGCACGACGTGGCGCTGGCCGCGGCCGATCGCTACCAGCTCTTCAAGCTCACGGCCCAGGCCGTGGCCGAGCGCCACGGCTGCGTGTTCTCCACCATGCCCAAGCCGCTGGCGGGCGCGCCGGGCAGCGGTCTGCACTTCCACCTGAGCCTGACGGACGACGGGATGTCCTCCGGCGCCGGCCGGCCGCTGATGGCCGACGGCGCGGGCGCGCTGGGCCTGAGCGAAACCGGCTGGCGCTTCGCGGCTGGCCTGCTGCGCCACGCCGACGCTCTGGCCGCGCTGTGCGCGCCCACGGTCAACAGCTACAAGCGGCTGGCGGCGAGCCGCAGCGCCTCGGGCACCACCTGGTCGCCGGTGTGGAAGGCCATCGGCGACAACAACCGCAGCTGCCTGCTGCGCGCGGTGGCGGGGCGGCTGGAGTGGCGGCTGCCGGACCCGAGCTGCAACGTGTACCTGGCGCTCGCGGCCACGCTGGCGGCCGGGCTCGACGGCATCGACCAGGGCCTGGTGGCGCCCCGGCCCTGCCGCGACGACCTGTACGAGCGCCACGCGCGTGGCGAGCCGATGCCCGCGCGCCTGCCGCGCGACCTGCACGACGCGTTGCTGGCGCTGGAGGGCGACGCCGAACTGCGCGCCGCGCTTGGCGAGCCGCTGGTGGCCCAGTTCCTGTCCCTCAAGCGCGCGGAGTGGGCCGAGTACCACGCGCAGGTGAGCGACTGGGAGCTGGAACGCTACGCCGAAGGCTGAGCCGGCGGGGCCCGGCGCGATCGGGATAATCGCGCGCGTGAGTTCCCCAAGCACCGCCGTCGACGGCACCAAGACCTGGACCAAGACCACCGACCGTCCGCTGCGCAGCTGGCGCAAGTCGGCGGGCGTGTGGCTGTTCGCGCATTTTGTGGGCGTGCCCATTCCCTGGGCGGCCGCGCGCCAGACCGATCCGCGCGCGCTGCTGGCCCATGAACACGAGCGCCTGCTGGCCCTGGCCGCCGTGGGCGAGTGCGTGCCGCGCGTGATCGGCTTCGATGGCCGCACCCTGGTCACCAGCGACGTGGGCACCACCCTGGACTACCTGCTGTTCCAGCGAGCGCCCGAGGAGCGCCTGCCGCTGATGTGCGCAGCCGCTGCCGACCTGGCGGGTTTTCACGCGCGCGGCCAGTGGCATGGCGGCGCGCAGGCGCGCAACATCACCTGGAACGGCGAGCGCTTCGCGCGGCTGGACTTCGAGGAGCCGCTGGTGCCCGGCCTGGCGCTGGACATGGTGCAGCGCTACGACGTGCTGCAGCTGGTGCTGTCGCTGGCGCGGCTGATCGAGCCCCTGGGGCCCGGCGCGGTGCACGCGGTGCTGCAGGCCTACGCGGCGGTGGACGCGGCGCAGGGCGAGGCGCTGCGCCGCTTCATTGCCCGCCTGCTGCCGCGCCTGCAGCGGATCTCGCGGCTGGCCTCGTGGTCGCGGCGGCTCGACACCTCGCGCGAGCTGATGCGCCTGCGCACGGTGCTGGAAGGCATGGCCGCCTTCGTGGCCGAGCGCTGAAGCCGCCGCACCGCGCTCAGGTTCTGTACGACGGGTCCAGACGCTCCAGTTTTCGCAGCAGCGCGGGCCAGGCGATCTGCGCGCCCTGGCCGGCCGTGGCCACGCGCATCACCTCGGCCATGCCGGCGAGGATGCGCGGGTCCACCGGGGTCAGCTCGCTGCCGCCGGCCAGCGCGTCGACCTGGATGCGGCAGGCGTTCTCGAAGGTGTACATGGAGAGAAAGGCGTCGGCGATGGAGCGGCCCACGGTGAGCAGGCCGTGGTTGCGCAGCACCAGGTAGTTGGCTTGCCCCAGGTCGGCCTGCAGGCGCGGTATCTCGTCGGGGCGCAGGGCCACGCCTTCGTAGCCGTGGTACGCAAGCGAGCTCAGCACGAAGGTGCTCTGCTGGCTGATGGGCAGGATGCCGTGCTTCTGCGCGCTCACCGCCACGCCCGCGCGGGTGTGCGTGTGCAGCACGCACTGCGCCTCGGGCCGCGCGCTGTGCACGGCGCTGTGGATGACGAAGCCCGCCGGGTTCACGGGGAAGGGCGAGTCGTGCAGCTTGTTGCAGGCCATGTCCACCTTCACCAGGCTGCTGGCGGTGATCTCGTCGAACATCAGCCCGTAGGGGTTGATGAGGAACTGGTGCTCACCGCCGGTGAGGCTGTCGGGCAGCTTGGCGCTGATGTGGGTGAAGACCAGGTCGCTCCAGCCGTAGGCCGCCACCAGGCGGTAGCAGGCGGCAAGGTCGCAGCGCAGCGCCCACTCTTCGGCGCTGACGACTTCTTTCAGGGAGGGGATGTGCATGGCGTGTCTCCGGGCCGCCTCGGGACGGGCGGCCCGACACGCACTCTAGGCGCGCTGGCGCGGCTTGGGCTGTCCGTGCAGCGACAGGGCGGCGGATTCAGCCGCGCGTCTTGCAGGTGCTGATGCCGAACAGGGCGTAGGGCGGGCACCAGCCCACCACGCCGGTGAGCAGGGGCACCACGCCGAGCCAGCCCCACCAGCCCACCGTGCCGGTGGCGGCCAGGGCGATGAGGACAAGACCGACGAGGATGCGAACGGAACGGTCGATGCCGCCGACGTTGGGGGTCATGGGGGTCTCCATCAGTGAACGATGATGTTCAAGCCGATTGGACGCCGCCACGAAGGCAGCCGCTTTGATCCAGATCAGGGTGTCGTCGCGCGCTCGAGGTGTCCGAGCCATCGCATTGCATGTGAGCGCTCGCTACCGCACATTTCCCGGCTAGGCTTCAAGGAGGTGCAGACCGGGGGCCGCTCCGGCCGGCCGAACAGGCGACAGCGCAGGGCCGCGTCCAGGTGCGGGCAGGGCAGGCCGGCCGGCTTGCCCTGGGGCAGGCCCGGCATCGCGCTGCTGATCGAAGGCGCGGTGCAGCAGGCGGCGCAAGCGGGGCGGCAGTCCATGGCCGGCGGGCTCAGTCCGGTGCGTTGAGCTTGCGCGCGGCCTGGATGGCCTGTTCCACCACGCCCTGCACGGCGGCCTGGGCGAGGCCGCTGATCAGCTGGCCCTGGTCGTCGAAGGCTTCGCCGGCCTTGCTCAGCGCGTACTGCTTGGGCGTCAGCCAGCACTGCAGGTTCAGCAGCAGGGGCGACAGGTGCGACAGGCTGCGCAGCCCGCCCAGGGCGCCGGGCGAAGCGCTGAGCAGGCCCACCACCTTGCCCGCGAAGGGCTTGGTGCCGCTGGACCATTCGGGGTCGCCCTTGATGGGGCTGGACACCCAGTCGATGGTGTTTTTGAGCAGACCGGTGTAGCTGCCGTTGTACTCGGGCGAGCAGATGACCCAGGCGGGGTGGGCATGGAAGATCGCTTTCAGGCGGCGGGCGGCCTCGGGGGTGCCACGCGCTTCGAGGTCGGCGTTGTAGAGCGGCAGTTCGTGGTCGGCCAGCTCCAGCAGCGTGACCTGGGCGCCGGCGGCGCGGCCGAGGTCGGCGGCGACCTGGGCGAGCCGTCGGTTGTGGGACTGCGCGCGGGTGCTGCCCGCGAAGACGAGGAGGGGGGTGGGCGGGGTCATGGGGGCGGATTCTGGCACCGCCGCCGCGCCGGATTCCTGCGCCTGCCCGGGGCTTGCCCCTTGATGGGACAATCGCGGGCTTGCCCGCGCCGACCGCCCCGTCGCCGCGGGCTTTGGAGTTCAAGATGCTGTACCCCCAGGAATTCGACGTCATCGTGGTCGGCGGCGGCCACGCCGGCACCGAGGCCGCGCTGGCCGCCGCCCGCATGGGCTGCGCCACGCTGCTGCTCACCCACAACATCGAGACGCTGGGCCAGATGAGCTGCAACCCCAGCATCGGCGGCATCGGCAAGGGCCACCTGGTGAAAGAGGTGGACGCGCTGGGCGGCGCCATGGCCATCGCTACGGACGAGGGCGGCATTCAGTTCCGCATTCTCAACAGCAGCAAGGGCCCGGCCGTGCGCGCCACGCGCGCCCAGGCCGACCGCGTGCTCTACAAGGCCGCCATCCGCCGCCGCCTGGAGAACCAACCAAACCTGTGGCTGTTCCAGCAGGCCGTGGACGACCTGATGGTGGAAGGCGACCGCGTAGTGGGCGCCGTCACGCAAGTGGGGATTCGCTTCCGCTCGCGCACGGTGGTGCTGACGGCCGGCACCTTCCTGGACGGCAAGATCCACGTGGGCCTGAACAACTACAGCGCGGGCCGCGCGGGCGATCCGCCGGCGGTCTCGCTGTCGGCGCGCCTGAAGGAGCTCAAGCTGCCCCAGGGCCGGCTGAAAACCGGCACGCCCCCGCGCCTGGACGGCCGCAGCATCGATTGGTCGAAGTGCACCGAGCAGCCCGGCGACGGCATGCCGGCGGCCGACGGCACGCCCCCGAGCACGCCGCTGCCGGTGTTCAGCTTCATGGGCAATGCGGCCTTGCACCCGCGCCAGATCTCCTGCTGGATCACGCACACCAATGAGCGCACGCACGAGATCATCCGCAGCGGCTTCGACCGCAGCCCCATGTTCACCGGCAAGATCGAGGGCGTGGGCCCGCGCTACTGCCCCAGCGTGGAAGACAAGATCAACCGCTTCGCCGACAAGGACAGCCACCAGATCTTCCTGGAGCCCGAGGGCCTGAGCACCCACGAGGTCTACCCCAACGGCATCTCCACCAGCCTGCCCTTCGATATCCAGTACGCCCTGGTGCGCAGCATGCCCGGCCTGGAGAACGCCCACATCCTGCGGCCGGGCTACGCCATCGAATACGACTACTTCGATCCGCGCTCGCTCAAGAGCAGCTTCGAAACCCAGCAGATCGCCGGCCTGTTCTTCGCGGGTCAGATCAACGGCACCACGGGCTATGAGGAGGCCGCGGCCCAGGGTCTGTTCGCCGGCATCAACGCCGCCTTGCAGTGCCGGGGCGAGGGCGCCTGGCTGCCGTCGCGCGACCAGGCCTACCTCGGCGTGCTGGTCGACGACCTCGTCACCCAGGGAGTGACCGAGCCCTACCGCATGTTCACCAGCCGCGCCGAGTTCCGCCTGCAGCTGCGCGAGGACAACGCCGACATGCGCCTCACCGAGACCGGGCGCCGCTTGGGCCTGGTCGACGACGCCCGCTGGAACGCCTTCAGCCGCAAGCGCGACGCGGTTTCACGTGAAACCGAGCGCCTCAAGTCCACCTGGGTGAATCCCAAGCTGCTGTCGGCGGCGGAAGGTGAGCGCGTGCTGGGCAAGGCCATCGAGCATGAGCACAACCTGTTCGACCTGCTGCGCCGCCCCGGCGTGAGCTACCAGTCCCTGGTCGGCATGAACGGCGGCGCCTTCGTCGACTCCGCGGTTTCACGTGAAACCCTGGGCGAGTTGGCGGCGCCGGTGATCGAGCAGGTGGAGATCGCGGCCAAGTACAGCGGCTACATCGACCGGCAGAAGGCCGAGGTGGAGCGCGCCGCCCACTACGAGCACCTGAAGCTGCCGGCGGACATCGATTACCTGAAGGTCACGTCCCTGTCCTTCGAGGCGCGGCAAAAGCTGGCCCGGCACCGGCCCGAAACCCTGGGCCAGGCCTCGCGCATCTCCGGCATCACGCCCGCCAGCATTTCCCTGCTGCTGATTCACCTGAAGAAGGGTGGCGGCGGTGGCCTGGCCTCGGCCCGCGGCGCCACCGAGACCGCAGCCCCATGACGGACGCGCTGCGAAACGAGCTGCAGATCGGCCTGCAGGCGCTCGACCTCTCGCTGGACGAGGAGCAGGTCGACATGCTGATGGCCTACATGGCGCTCATCCAGAAGTGGAACCGGGTCTACAACCTGACCGCCCTGCGCGAGCCGGCGGAGATGCTGACCCACCACCTGCTGGACAGTCTGGCGGTGGTCGGCCCCTTGCTGCGTGAAACCGACGGACGCCCGGTGCGGCTGCTGGACGTGGGTTCGGGCGCCGGCCTGCCGGGCGTGGTGATCGCCATCGCCTGCCCGCAGATCGAAGTGACCTGCGTGGACACGGTGGCCAAGAAGGCGGCTTTTGTCCGCCAGGTGTCGGCGGAGCTGGGCCTGGTGAACCTGCACGCAATGCACGCGCGGGTGGAGTCGCTGAGCCGGGGGCGGGGAGAAGAGGGCTACGACGTGGTCACGTCCCGCGCCTTTTCCTCCCTGACGGACTTCATCCAGTGGTCGCGATCCGCGCTGCAGATCGGGGGCATGTGGATGGCCCTGAAGGGCAAGCACCCGCTGGAGGAGCTGCTGGCGCTGCCGGCGGACGTGGACGTGTTTCACGTGGAACCGGTGGCGGTGCCGGGCTTGAAGGCGGATCGCTGCATCGTGTGGATGCGGGAACGGATGGGCTGAGCGGCAAAGCCCGGGCCCGGCAGAACCCGTCACGTACACTCGACCCCTGCTTTCTGGGGGCCACCACCATGTTCGGCATCGCGGACTACGGCGCTTTCGTCGCCGCCATCGTAGTTTTTCTCGCCATTCCCGGTCCGGGCAACCTGGCCCTCATCACCTCCACCAGCAAGGGCGGCGTGCGCGGCGGACTCGCCGCTACCCTGGGCGTCATCGCCGCCGACCAGGTGCTCATGTGGGCGGCCGTCGCCGGCGTCGCCGCCTTGCTGGCGGCCACCCCGACCCTGTTCGGCGCGGTCCAGTGGATCGGCGCCGCCTACCTGGCCTGGCTCGGCTGGAAAATGCTCACCGCCAAGCCGGGCGATGCCCCGGTCCTCAACATCCGCCCGCGCCAGTACTTCCAGCAGGCGGCCGCCATCACCCTGCTCAACCCCAAGGCCATCGTCTTCTACATGGCCTTCTTCCCCCTGTTCGTCGACCGCGCCCACCACCAGGGCCTGGTCACCTTCGGCGCCATGGCGGCCACCATTGCCGCGCTCACCTTCGCCTACGGCCTGGGCATGACGCTCATCGTGCATTTCCTGGCCGAGCGCCTGCGCGCCAACCCCCGCATCGGTCGCACGCTGGAAAAGCTCGCCGGCGTCTTCCTCATCGGCTTTGGCGTCAAGCTGGCCCTTTCCAAGTAAAGACCCATGGCGAAGATTTTTTGCGTGGCCAACCAGAAGGGCGGCGTCGGCAAGACCACCACCACCGTCAACCTCGCCGCTGGCCTGGCCAAGGTCGGCCAGCGGGTGCTGATGGTGGACCTGGACCCCCAGGGCAACGCCACCATGGGTTCGGGCGTGGACAAGCGGGCCATGCCGCTGTCGGTGTACGACGTGCTGCTGGAATCCGCCTCGGTGGCCGAGGCGGCCCAGTGGTCCGACAAGTGCGGCTACCACGTGCTGGGCGCCAACCGCGAGCTCGCGGGCGCCGAGGTGGAACTGGTGGAGGTGGAGCGCCGCGAGCGCCGGCTCAAGCAGGCCCTGGCCGAGGTGGCCGACCAGTACGATTTCGTGTTGATCGACTGCCCGCCCTCGCTGAGCATGCTCACCCTCAATGGCCTGTGCTCGGCGCACGGCGTCATCGTGCCCATGCAGTGCGAGTACTTCGCGCTCGAAGGCCTGACCGACCTGGTCAACACCATCAAGCAGGTGCACGCCAACCTCAACAAGGACCTGCAGATCATCGGCCTGCTGCGTGTCATGTTCGACCCGCGCATCACCCTGCAGCAGCAGGTGAGCGACCAGCTCAAGGCCCATTTCGGCGACAAGGTGTTCGACACCGTGATCCCGCGCAACGTGCGCCTGGCCGAGGCCCCCAGCTACGGCCTGCCGGGCGTGGTGTTCGACCCCTCCGCGCGCGGCAGCCAGGCCTTCATCGCCTTTGCCGAGGAGATGGTCGAGCGCATCAAGAAGATGTGAGGGGAGGGTGTTCCACGTGAAACCGCAGAACGTCCTCGTCCTGCCCGGCTGGCAGAGCAGCGGGCCCGAACACTGGCAGAGCCGTTGGGAGGCGCGCTTCGGCTACCGCCGCGTCGAGCAGCACGACTGGATGCACCCGCAGCGCGGTGACTGGATGGCCCGCCTGGAAGACGTGGTGCTGGGCACCGACGGCCCGGTGCTGCTGGTGGCCCACAGCCTGGGCTGCATCCTGACGGCGGCCTGGGCCGCGCATTCCCGTCACACCGCCCGCGTGGTGGGTGCCCTGCTGGTGGCGCCGGGCGATTCGGAACGCGAGGACTTGCGCGAACTGCTGCCCAGCTGGTCGCCCATCGTGCGCCAGCGCCTGCCGTTCCCCGCCCACCTGATCGGCAGCCAGGACGACCCCTACTGCGGCTTCGAGCGCGCCCGGGGCCTCGCCGCCGACTGGGGGGCTGCCTTCACCGACCTTGGCCGTGCCGGCCACATCAACGCCGACACCGGCCTGGGCGATTGGCCGCAGGGCCAGGCCTGGCTGGACGAACTCAAGAAAGACAAGCACTAGATGGTCACCAAAAAACCCAAGGGCCTGGGCCGCGGGCTCGAAGCGCTGCTCGGTCCCAAGGTCGAGGACAAGCCCACCGCCGAGGCTGCGCCCGCCGGCGCCCCGTCCACCCTGCCGCTGGACCAGCTGGTGCCCGGCCAGTACCAGCCACGCACCCGCATGGACGAGGGCGCCCTGTACGAACTGGCCGAGAGCATCAAGGCCCAGGGCATCATGCAGCCGATCCTGGTGCGCCGGCTGAACAGCGGCCCGGACGCCGGCAAGCACGAGATCATCGCGGGCGAGCGCCGCTTCCGGGCCTCGAAGCTGGCCGGCCTGAGCGAGGTGCCCGTGCTGGTGCGTGAGGTGCCGGACGAGTCGGCCGCCGCCATGGCGCTGATCGAGAACATCCAGCGTGAAGACCTAAACCCCTTGGAAGAGGCCCATGGCCTGCAACGGTTGGTGAAAGAGTTTGGACTCACTCACGAACAGGCGGCCCAGGCCGTGGGCCGCTCGCGCAGCGCCGCCAGCAACCTGCTGCGCCTGCTGCAGCTGGCCGAGCCGGTGCAGACCATGCTGATGGCCGGCGACATCGACATGGGCCACGCGCGCGCGCTGCTGCCGCTGGACAAGGCCACGCAGATCACCACGGCCAACCAGGTCGCGACCCGCAAGCTGTCGGTGCGCGAGGCCGAGAACCTGGTGAAAAAACTGGCGGCCGAGTTCACCCTGGCGCCGCAGAAGCCGCGCAAGGAAAAGTCGCGCGACATCCGCCGCGTGGAAGAGGAGCTGGCCGACCTGCTGACCGCCGAGGTCGAGGTGCGCGTGAAGAAGCGCGTGAAGCGCCACGGCCGCGTCGAGGAGATGGGCGAGCTGGCGATCCAGTTCGGCTCGCTGGACGCCCTCAACGGACTCATCGAGCGGCTGCGCGCGGGGCACTGAGGCCCCGCCCCTTGCCGGGCTCAGGCCAGGGCCGGCGCCGGCTCCATGGACGGGCGGTGGATGTGGCCGACCGCGCCGTTGGCCTTGGCCGTCTGGTAGTGCCATTCGATGTCCAGCACCCCGGCCAGCGAGCCGTCCTCGGCCAGGCCGCCGATGGGGCCGAACATGAAGCCCAGCAGGATCAGTCCGTTCGGACCGGTGAAGGGCTGGTGGGTGATGCCGCCCGCCTCGACCATGTAGTCGCCCGCGAACACCTCGCCGTGTTCGTAGCCGAAACCGCCTTCGACGATGTAGGCGTGCGCGGCGCCGAAGTGCTTGTGCACGCCGGCCACGGTGCCGGGCTCCACCTTGAGCAGGATCACCAGCAGGCTGGAGGCGTCGTCGCAGTGCAGCAGCTTGAACTGCGTGCCCGGCATGCCCCAGGGGGTCCAGGGGATCTCCTTGGTGCGCACGATGAGTGAGCCGTCGGGGTAGCGCAGCGACACGCGCGGGTCGGTGCCGGTCTTGGCGTGGGTGATGGGCATGGGTGTCTCCGTAGGAATGGGGTCCGCGGCATCGGTGCCGCCGGCGCATGCTCGGCGGGGCTGGCGGCCCGGCGCTGCGGGAAAGCCCTGGGAAAGTGGTCGCCGGCCGCGCGCAATGCCGCTTTTTCGACAGAAACCCGCTAGGACGACAGGCCCGCCCGGCCTAGCATGGCGCCATGCACCCCCCGCTCGACAGCGCCCAGGACACGGCCCGGACCATCGGTCGCTTCGCGCACGCCGAACCCGAGCGCGTGCTGCGTGGCCCGTCGGGCGAGGTGGTGGGCGCCATCTGGTCGCACCCGCCCACGCACACGCGGGTGCAAGGCCTGGACCACCACGCGCTGGCGCTGCACCTGTCGGGCTGCACGCTGGTGGAGAAGTGGGCCGACGGCCGCTGCGTGGGGCACCGCTCCCGGGTGGGCAGCGTGAGCCTGGTGCCGGCGCGGCGCGATTCGGAGTGGACCATCGGCGGGCATTGCCGGGTGGCCCATGCCTACGTGCACCCGCAGGCGCTGAGCGACGCGGCCGAACGCCTGTCGCGGCCCTGGCCCGCCGACGGGCTGGGCGACTTCTTCGCGGCCGATGACGCCCAGCTCGCGCGCCTGCTGCACTGGCTGGTGCACGAGGCACTGGTCGACGGGCTGGAACCGCTGGCGCTGGAGCAGTGGCAGGCCCTGCTGCTGGCGCACCTGATCCGCCGCGACGCCACCGGCGCCGGGGCCGCGCCCGAGCGTCCGGCGTCCCGCCTGGCGCTCACCGGGGCCACGCTGCGGCGGCTGTTCACCCACATCGACGAGCACATCGAAGAGCGCCTGGCCGCGCGCCTGACGCTGAGCGCCCTGGCCGACATCGCCCACCTCTCGCCCGACCACTTCCTGCGCGCCTTCAAGCGGGCGGTGGGCCAGACGCCGCACCGCTACGTGCTGGAGCGGCGCCTGGTGCGCGCGCAGGACCTGCTGGCGCGCAGCCCGCTGGCCGTGGCCGACATCGCGCGCGACAGCGGCTTTCGCGGCCCCAGCCATTTCACCGCCGCGTTCCGGCGGCAGTACGGCCTCACGCCCAGCGCCTGGCGCGCCCAGCGGCGCGGCTGAGCCAGGCGCGGCACGGCCGCCGGCCTCAGGCCGAGAAGATCTTGCCCGGGTTGAGGATGTTGTCCGGGTCCAGCGCGCGCTTGAGCGTGCGCATCAGGTCCACCGCGCCGGCGCCGGCCTCGTCGAGCAGGAAGCCCATCTTGTGCAGGCCCACGCCGTGTTCGCCGGTGCAGGTGCCTTCCAGCTGCAGCGCGCGCGTCACGAGCTTGACGTTGAGTTCCTCGGCCAGGCGGCGCTCGTCGGCGTTGTCGGGGTCGATCAGGTAGCCGAAGTGGAAGTTGCCGTCGCCCACGTGGCCGACGAGGAAGTAGGGCAGGCCGCTGGCGTCGGCCTCGGCCACGGAATCGAGCAGGCAGTCGGCCAGGCGGCTGATGGGCACGCAGGTGTCGGTGCTCACGGCGCGGCAGCCGGGCTTGGTCTGGATGGCCGCGAAGTAGGCGTTGTGCCGCGCGGTCCACAGGCGCGTGCGCTCCTCCGGCGTGGTGGCCCATTCGAAGGCATTGCCGCCGAACTCGCTGGCAATGTCCTGCACGGTCTCGGCCTGCTCTTTCACGCTGGCGGGCGAGCCGTGGAACTCCATCAGCAGCATGTGTTCCTCGCGCAGGCCCAGCTTGCTGTGGGCGTTGACCATGCGCACGGTGTTGGCGTCGATCAGTTCGCAGCGCGCGATCGGCACGCCCAGCTGGATGACCTGGATCACGCAGCGCACCGCCGCCTCGATGGTGGGGAAGGAGCAGACCGCGGCCGAGATCGCCTCGGGCAGCGGGTAGAGCTTGAGGGTGATCTCGGTGATCACGCCCAGCGTGCCTTCGCTGCCCACCATCAGGCGCGTGAGGTCGTAGCCGGCGGACGATTTCTTGGCGCGCGTGCCGGTGCGCACCACCTGGCCCTCGGCCGTGACCACCTCCAGCGCCAGCACGTTCTCGCGCATGGTGCCGTAGCGCACGGCGTTGGTGCCGCTGGCGCGCGTGGCGGTCATGCCGCCGATGGAGGCGTCGGCGCCGGGATCGATGGGGAAGAACAGGCCCTCGCTTTTCACCGCCTCGTTCAGGGCCTTGCGCGTCACGCCGGGCATCACCGTCACGGTCAGGTCCTCGGCGTTGATGGAGAGCACCTGGTTCATGCGGCCGACGTCGATGCTGATGCCGCCCTGCACCGCGAGCAGGTGGCCTTCGAGCGAGGAGCCCACGCCGAAGGGAATGACCGGCACCTTGTACTGAGCGCACAGCGCCACGGCGTCGGCCACGTCGCGCGTGGATTCGGCGAACACCACGGCCGCCGGCGGCGGCACGGTGACGAAGGCGGACTCGTCGCGGCCGTGCTGCTCGCGCACCGCCAGGGCGGTGGAGCACTGCGCGCCGAAGCGCTGCTTCAGCGCGGCCAGAAAGGCCTCGGGCACCTCGCGCTGCTCGACGGTGGGCAGCAGGTGGGCGACGTCGGTGGGGGCGTTCATGGGGGCGGTCTCCGGCGCGGTTTCTAAACCGCGCAGTGTACGCCCGGGGGTGTTCAGCGGCGGGGGCCGCGGGCGGTGGGGCCGGGCAGGGCGCCCTGGGCCGAGGGCAGGGACAGGCCGCTGGGCGTGGCGCCCTGGCGGGGTTTCTGCAGGAAGGGGCCGGTGGCGGCGGCGCCGGCGATCACCAGGGTCCAGGCGGCGAGCAGTTGCACGCTGCGCGCCTCGAAGCGCTGGGACAGCGCCTGGGTCTTGCGAGGTCGGTTCATTCGGTCTCCGTTGTCGCCCCAAGCTGCGGGCGATGCCCGCGATTGCAACGCCCCCGTGTGACAGAACCAAGTGCTTTTGCCGGCCGTTGCGCGCTTGACCGGCGCTTGACGCCCGTCACATTTCCCTGCGGGCGGTTACACCCGATCACTGGCGCACAATGCGCCGACGAGCCAGAAGAGGAGACGACCGTCCATGGGCAACCGACTCACCCAGATCGCCACGCGCACCGGCGACGCCGGCACCACCGGCCTCGGCGACAACACCCGCGTGTCCAAGAACCACCTGCGCGTGCACGCCATGGGCGACGTGGACGAGCTCAACTCGCACATCGGCGTGCTGCTGTGCGAAGAGCTGCCGGCCGGCGTGCGCGGGCTGCTGGTGGAGGTGCAGCACCAGCTGTTCAACCTGGGCGGTGAGCTGTCCATCCCGGGCTATGAACTGCTCAAGCCCGAGGCCGTGGCCGCACTCGACGACGCCCTGGCCGAGCACAACGCGGCCCTGCCGCGCCTGCAGGAGTTCATCCTGCCGGCGGGCAACCGCGCGGCCAGCCAGGCGCACGTGTGCCGCACCGTGGCGCGCCGCGCCGAGCGCGCGGTGGTGGCCCTGGGCGACGTGGACGCGGTGCGCGAAGCGCCGCGCCAGTACCTCAACCGCCTGAGCGACCTGATGTTCGTGCTGGCGCGCGTGCTCAACCGCATGCACGGCGGCGACGACGTTTACTGGAAGAGCGAGCGCCTGCAGCGCGGGGCCGCCGAGTGAAGGCCCTGCCGGCGCTGGCCGTGGCGGCGCTGGTGCTGGCGCAGGCCCCGGCGCGCGCCGAACCCGCGCCGGGCGAGCAGGTGGTGCTGAGCTGCGACGCCGTCTACCTGCCCGCGCGCAGCGCCTGGGTGCGCGAGGTGCGCTTCACGCTCGATGAGCGCCGCATCCGCGGCGTGGCCATTGACGGCGTGCCGGTGTACAGCTTCTCGGTGTTCGACACCGTGCTGCTCACTGCGCTGGACAACGAGCGCATCCAGATCGACACCGCCACGCTCACCTGGCGCAGCGATTTCCGCGGGCAGGCCACCTCGGAAGGCCGCTGCACGAAAAAATAGCGCCCCCCGCCACGCTGCGCGCGTCCCCCTCAAGGGGGCGGCACCGACGGCCCGGCGAAGCCGGCTCGGTGGCGCCCCTGGACGGGGTCACTTCGCGCGAGGCGCGAGGACCGACAGGGTGATGCGCGATACGCAGGTGAGCTCGCCCGCGTCGTTGCGCAGGTCGATGTGCCACACCTGCGTGCTGCGGCCGATGTGCACCGGCCGCGTGAGGCCCGTGACCCAGCCCTGCGTGGCGCCCTTGAGGTGGTTGGCGTTGATGTCCAGGCCCACGGCGCGGTGGCCTTCGGGGCAGGTGAAGGCCGCGCCGCAGGAGCCCAGGGTCTCGGCCAGCACCACGCTCACGCCGCCGTGCAGCAGGCCATAGGGCTGGCGGGTGCGCGCGTCCACGGGCACGCGCGCGGCGATGAAGTCGTCCCCCACCTCGGTGAACTCGATGCCCAGCTGCCGCACGGCGGTGCCCTCGTGCAGCTGGTGCAGGATCTCGCAGGAGATGGGGCGGGTCCAGATCGCCGGCATGCTCAGGCCTTCCGGCCGCGGCCCAGCAGCCAGTACAGCACGATGGCGCCGAAGGTCGCGGTACCGATGCCGCCCAGCGCGAAGCCGCCGAACTTGAGCGTGTAGTCGCCCGTGCCCAGGATCAGGGGAATGGCCGCCACCAGCAGGTTGCGGTTGTCCGAGAAGTCGACCCGGTTGTCGACCCAGATCTTGGCGCCGGCGATGGCGATCAGGCCGAACACCACGATGGACACGCCCCCCATCACGGCCAGGGGAATGGTCTGGATCAGCGCGCCGAACTTGGGGCTGAAGCCCAGCACGATGGCGATCAGCGCGGCCACCACGAACATGGCGGTGGAATAGATCTTGGTCGCCGCCATCACGCCGATGTTCTCGGCGTAGGTGGTGACGCCGGTGCCGCCCGAGGCGCCGCTCACGATGGTGGCCACACCGTCGCCGATGAAGGCCTTGCCCAGGTAGGGGTTGAGGTCGCGGCCGGTCATGGCGCTCACGGCCTTCACGTGGCCCAGGTTCTCGGCCACCAGGATGATCGCCACCGGTGCGATCAGCAGCATGGCCTGGGCGCTGAACACCGGCGCGGCGAAGGAGGGCATGCCGAACCAGGCCGCGTTGGCCACGCCGCTGAAGTCGATCGGCTTGCCCAGGCCCAGGCCGTTGGTGAGCACGGCGTAGACCACGCTGGCCAGGATCAGGCCCACCAGGATGAGCAGGCGCTGCACCATGCCGCTCGCATACACGGCCACCAGGCCCACGCTGACGAAGGTGATGGCCTGCATCCAGGCGTCGAAGCCCGTGGGCGCCATGTTCTTGATCGGGATGGCCGCCAGGTTCAGGCCGATCACCGCCACCACCGTGCCAGTGACCACTGGCGGCATGAGCCGCTCGACCCAGCCGGTGCCGACGGCCTGCACCACGAAGCCGATCAGCGTGTAGAGCACGCCGCAGGCGATGATGCCGCCCAGCGCCACGCCCAGGTTGGCGTTGGGCCCGCCGCCGGCGTAGCCGCTGGCTGCGATCACCACGCCGATGAAGGCGAAGCTGGAGCCCAGGTAGCTGGGCACCTTGCCGCCGGTGATGAAGTAGAAGATCAGGGTGCCGATGCCGCTCATGAGGATGGCGACGTTCGGGTCGAAGCCCATGAGCAGCGGCGCCAGCACCGTGGCGCCGAACATGGCGATGACGTGCTGCACGCCCATCACCGTGGTTTGTGGCCAGGGCAGGCGTTCGTCGGGGGCGATCACGCCACCCTGCCCGAGGGTGCTCGCCGGTTTCTCCGTCCAGTTGAAAAGGCCCATCTCACTCGCTCCTCATGTTGTTGTCGTGCCGAAGTGGCACGCGATTGTGCAAGCAAGTGGCGTGCGCGGCGCGTCGCGCACGCGCGGGCTCAGGCCCGCTCGGCCGGCTGCGCGCGGGCGGGCGCCAGCACCGCTCGGATGCCGTTGGCGATGAATTCGCTCAAGCGCTGGGCGCTGGCCGGGCCGGCGCGCGTGCCGGCCACGAGCCGGTCGAGCCGGTGCTCCGCCAGGTGCGCCTGCACCGCGCCCAGGGCGAAGCGCAGCGCGTCGGCCAGGTCGTGGCGCGAGGCCCTGGGCAAGGCGGCCTGCAGGGCGTCGAACAGGCGCTGCAGCAGGGGGTCGACGTGCTCCTGCAGCGCGGGCTCGGCCTCGGGCGCGGCCTGGGCCAGCTCGCGCGCGAGCAGTTGCGCGTAGTGCTGGCTGGCGCTGTGGTGGCGCCAGCGCAGCAGCGGCAGCACGAAGGCCTCGACCACGCGCCGCAGGCCGTCGGCTTCGCCGGGCGCGGCGGCGGCGCGGCGCGCGTCCTCCAGGGCGCGCATGGCCTCGTGGTGCAGCGGGCCGTGGTGCGCGAAGATGGCCCGGAACAAACCTTCCTTGTGGGCGAAGTAGTAGCCCACCAGGGCCAGCGGCACCTTGGCGGCCTCGGCGATCTGCCGCACCGTGACCGCGTGGAAGCCGCGCTGGGCGAAGAGCCGCTCGGCCGCGCGCAGGATGGCCTGCTGGCGGTCGTTGCGTGGCGTGAAAGAGGAGGAGCGTGGCGATGGCATGGCGGCGAAAGGTGGGCGCGTCGCGCAGGCGCGCCGCGGGGACTGACAGTGCGGCGGGACGGCGCTACGCTGCGGCCCGCAACCCCAGCAGGAGCCCCATGCCAACGCCTCCCTACGTGCCCCAGATCCGCCGCTACACCGATTGGCTCGCGCAGCACCGCGGCCTGCGCTTTGACGACTACCACGGGCTGTGGCAGTGGTCCGTCACCGATCTTCCGGCGTTCTGGAAATCGACGGAAGAGTACTTTGGATTGCATTTTGGATGCAATGAAGAGAATGTTTTGTTTCAAAACACCATGCCCGGCACCCGGTGGTTCGTGGGTGGGCGCGCCAACTACACGGGCCAGGTGTTCCGCCACGTGGCGCCGGCCCACGCGGCCGGCATGCCGGCGCTGATCGCCCGCAACGAAAAGGGCCGCCACACCGAACTGGGCTGGCCCGAGCTGCGCCGCCAGGTGGCCGCGCTGGCCCTGCACCTGAAGGCCCAGGGGGTGCGTCCGGGTGACCGCGTGGCCGCCTACCTGCCCAACATCCCCGAGACGGCCGTCGCCTTCCTGGCCGTGGTGGGCATCGGCGCGGTGTGGAGCGTCTGCGCGCCCGACATGGGCACCAACGCCGTGCTCGACCGCTTCCGCCAGATCGGGCCGGTGGCGCTGATCGCCTGCGACGGCGTCACCTACGGCCGCCGCGACATCGACCGCCTGGGCGTGGTGGCCGAGCTGCGCGCGGCCCTGCCCACGGTGCGCCACGTGCTGCTGCACACCAACCTGGCCGATACACCCGATGAGAAGGCGCGCGCGCTGGCGCAGGCCGCGCCCTGCGCGCACCTGGAGGCCGTGGTGGCCCGCGACGACGCCGAGACCGCGGCCTTCGAGCCCGAAGACCTGCCCTTCGACCACCCGCTGTGGATCGTCTATTCCAGCGGCACCACCGGCCTGCCCAAGCCCATCGTGCACGGCCATGGCGGCACGGTGCTGGTGGGCCTGGCGCTCAAGGGCCTGCACAACGACGTGGGCTGCAGCTACGAGCCCAACAGCTGGGGCGAGCGCTACCACTGGTACAGCTCCACCGGCTGGGTGATGTGGAACGCGCAGGTCAGCGGCCTGCTCAATGGCACCACCTGCGTCATCTACGACGGCAACCCGGGCGGCGCCAAGGACGCGCCCGACTGGACCACCCTCTGGCGTTTCGCGGCCGAGACCGGCGTCACCTTCTTCGGCGCCGGCGCGGCCTTCTACGCCAACTGCCTCAAGGCCGGCGTGGACCTGTCGCGCTGCGGCGATCTGTCGCGCGTGCGCGCCCTGGGCAGCACGGGCTCGCCGCTGTCGGAGGACGCGCAGCGCTGGGGCACCGAGCAGTTCCGTCGCCTGCGGGAGCGACCCCCCGCCGGGCCGCTCCCAGGGGGGCCGGCCCCCTCAGAGGGCAGCGGGCCGCGCGAAGCGGGGGAGCGTGCGGGCGACATCTGGTGGTGCAACATCAGCGGCGGCACCGACTTCGCGGGCGCCTTCATCGGCGGCAACCGAGAGCTGCCGCAGACGCCCGGGCGCATGCAATGCCGGCTGCTGGGCTGCGCGGTGCAGGCCTGGAACGAGCGCGGTGAACCGGTGATCGACGAGGTGGGCGAGCTGGTCTGCACCCAGCCCATTCCCTCGATGCCGCTGTACTTCGTGGGCGACAAGGACAACCAGCGCCTGATCGGCAGCTACTTCGACGCCTACCCGCCCGGCCACGGGCGCCGGCCAGGGGGCGGTGACCTCGGCCCCGAGGCCGGCGCCGTCTGGCGCCACGGCGACTGGCTGCGCGTGCTGCCCGACGGCTCCTGCGTCATCTATGGCCGCTCCGACGCCACCATCAACCGCCACGGCCTGCGCATGGGCACGAGCGAGATCTACAGCGCCGTCGAGGCCCTACCCGAGGTGCTCGATTCGATGGTGGTGGACCTGGAGTACCTGGGCCGCGAGAGCTGGATGCCGCTGTTCGTGGTGCTGCGCGAGGGGCACACGCTGGACGAGGCCCTGCGCCAGCGCCTGAACGCCGCGATCCGCCAGGCGCTGTCGCCGCGCTTCGTGCCCGACGCCATCTACCAGGTGGCGGAGGTCCCGCGCACGCTCTCGGGCAAGAAGCAGGAGCTGCCGATCAAGAAGCTGCTGCTGGGCCAGCCGATCGAGAAGGTCATCAACCGCGAGGCCATGGCCAACCCCGGCAGCCTGGACTGGTACGTGCGGCTGGCGCGCGAGCGCGGGGGGGCGGCCTAGGCCGATCCGGCGCCGGTCCGCCTCCCGCCGGATCGGCCCCTGCGCGGGCAGCGACCCGGGCCGGGGGACGCGTGGGGCTTCAGTTCGCCACGGTGAAGCGGCGCCGCCGGTGCTGCGGCTTTTCGATCTCGTCCGCGATGGCCACCGCCAGGTCGGCCACCGAGATGCCCGAGGGCTGCCCGCCCTGGCCGGGCAGCGGCTGGTCGCCGCCCACGCGGTAGCGGCCCGTGCGCTCGCCCGGGGCCAGCAGGACCGGCGGCGACAGGAAGCTCCAGTCCAGCGCGGTGTCGCCGCGCAGGCGCGTGAGCAGGTCGCGCGCGGCCAGCGCGCCCTGTTTCCACTCGGCGGGGAATTCGGGCGTGTCCACCAGCTGCACGCCGGGCGCCACCTCCAGGCTGCCCGCGCCGCCCACGGCCAGCAGGCGTTTCACGCCGGCCTGTCGGGCGCCGGCCAGGATGGCGTCGTAGCCTTGGCCGAACAATTCGTAGATGCGCGGCTCGCTCCAGCCGGGGTTGTAGGCGCTGACGATGGCGTCGTGGCCGCGCACCGCGGCGGCCACCTGGGCGGCGTCCAGCACGTCGGCGCGCACCACCGCCAGGCCGTCGCGGGCGGCGAACTTCTCGGGGTGGCGGGCCAGCGCGGTCACGGCGTGGCCGCGCGACAGCAGTTCGTTCAGCACGGCGCTGCCGACAAAACCGGTGGCACCGATGAGGGCGATCTTCATGGGGAAACTCCTGCGGGTTGTGAATGGCGGTTAGTCTCCTTGCTACACAAAGAAGCCACCAGACGGCAAAATCGGCATTCATTGTGTAGAAAATCTAATGAGTGAAGCCCAGGCCCTGGCCGACAAGTTGCGCCGCATGGCCCTGTTCGCCGAGATCGTCGACAGCGGCTCCATCAGCGCGGCCGCGCGCCGCCTGGGCAGCACGCCGTCCGCCGTGAGCCAGCAGCTGCGCCTGCTGGAGCGCTCCCTGGGTCTGGTGCTGCTGCACCGTTCCACGCGCCGGCTCACGCTCACCGAGGCCGGCGAGCGCTACCACCCGGCCTGCGCGGCCATGGTCGCCCAGGCCCGCAGCGCCGATCAGGCACTGGAGCGCCTGCGCGACGAGCCCGAGGGCGAGCTGCGCCTGGCCGCGCCCATCGGTTTCGGCGATCTGCTGGCCAGCGCCCTGGAGCCGCTGCGGCGCCATCCGCGTCTGCACCTGCACCTCTTGCTGGACGACACGCCCATCGACCTCATCGCCGAGCGCGTGGACCTCGCGCTGCGCGTGGGCCGCTTCACCGACTCGGCCCTGGTGGCGCGCCGCCTGGGCGAGCTGCAGCGCGTGCTGTGCGCGGCGCCGCGTTACCTCGCCGAGCGCGGCTGGCCGCGCGACCCCGGCGAGCTGGCCGGCCACGACTGGCTGGGCCTGCCGCCGCGCAGTGGCGCGGCGACGGCGCTGGCGTTCCAGGGGCCGCAGGGCGCGCGCGCCGAGGTGCGTGTGGAGCCGCGCGTGCTGGCGTCGCAGGTGACGGTGCTGGAGGCCCTGGCGCTCGAAGGCTGGGGCCTGTATGTCGGCATGCGCGACGACGTGGGCGCCGCGCTCGACCAGGGCCGCCTGGTGCCGTTGCTGCCCGACTGGCGCCTGGAGCCGGCCGCGGTGTTTGCCGTCACGCCGCGGCGCGACGAGCAGCCGGCCAAGGTGCGCCACGCGCTGCAGGCGCTGCAGGCGCACTTCGGCGCGCGCGGCGGCTGAGCCGGTTCGGCTTCAGCGCCGGCTCACCAGCACGATGCCCAGCGCCACGCCCCCCAGCGCCAGCATCAGCCGCAGCGTGAGCGGCTCGCCCAGCAGCAGCACGCCGAACACCAGCGCGAACACCGGCGTGAGGAAGGTGAAGGTGCTGATCTGCGTGGCCGGGTAGTGGCGCAGCATCCACATCCAGGCCAGGTAGCTGGCGAAGGCGCCCACCGCCGTCTGCAGCGCGATCGAGCCCCAGGCCAGGCCCGAGTACGACCAGCCCCAGGTCTCGCCCAGCGCCAGCGACAGCAGCGGCGCCACCGCGGCCGTGACGGCCACCTGGTAGAACAGGGTCTTCTCGGCGCTGGCCGTGGCGAGCCGGCTGGCGCGGATGGTCAGCGTGGTCAGACCCCAGAGAAGGCCCGCGCCCAGGGCCATGGCGTCGCCCCGCCACTGGCCGGCCCCGGGCGAGCCGTTCGAGAAGCCCTCGCTGAAGGCCGTGACCACCGCCGCGAAAGCGATCACCAGGCCCACCCACTGCACGCGGCGCAGCCTCTCGCTGGGCACCACGCGCGGCAGCAGCAGAGCCACCACGAAGGGGCTGGTGTAGAGGAACACCGTGAGCCGCGAGGCCGAGGTGAGCTGCAGGCCCAGGTAGATGAAGCTGAACTCGCCCGCGAACAGCAGGCCCGCCAGCAGGCCGGCCTTGAGCGTGCTGTCGCGCTGGAACAGCGGCACGCCGCGCGCGCGGCACCACAGCCACAGCAGCAGCGTGGCGCCCCAGAAACGCAGGCTGGCCTGCCACAGCGGTGGCACCTCGGCCACGGCCACCTTGATCAGGATCTGCTGGAAACCCCAGAACGCGCAGCACGCCACCAGCAGCGTGATGGCGAGGGAATCGAGGTGGGTCTTGCGAACGGGAGGCGTGGCGGGCGGCATGGCCGGTGATTGTGCGGGGCGCCGCGCGGCGCGCGTGTCGCAGGGGTTCTGCGCTCAGCGCGGCTGCGCCAGGCGCTTGAGCTGGGTCTTCAGGCGCTGCACTTCGGTGGCCGACAACTCGGCGAGCATGGCGGCCTCGTGCGCGCGGGCGCGGCGCAGCAGCGGCGCCACCTTCTTCTGGCCGGCGGGCGTGATGGACACCAGCGTGCGGCGCTGGTCCGCGGGGTCGTCGTGCAGGGCCACCCAGCCCTGCGCGACCAGCCGCTGCAGCAGCTTGGTGACGGTGGGCTGCTGACTCAGCACCTCGTGCGCCAGCTGGCCCACCGCCATGGGCGACTCGCCGCTGAGCACCGCCAGCACGCGCCACTCCAGCGAGCCCAGGCCGGCCTCGCGCACCTGGGCGTCGAACTCCTTGAAGAGGGCGTGGTTGGCCTGGCCGAGCAGGTAGCCCAGATAGTCGTCGGTGAAACGTGTGCCCCCACGCTCCGCCGCTTCGCGGGTCGCTGCCCCCCGGGGGGGCTGATCCGTCTTGGGGCGGCCCGGCGGCGGATCGCGCCGCTCCTTCACAGCGGGTGCTCCGCGTAGAAGCGCCCGCCGTGGAACAGCAGCGGCGAGGCGCCGGGCCGGTGGCTGCAGCGCTCCACTTCGCCGACGAAGATCACGTGATCGCCCTCGGTGTACTGGCTGCGGTTGAAGCACTCGAACACGGCGGCCGCGCCGTCGAGCAACGGCGCGCCATGGCCGCCTTCGCTGAAGGCCACGCCGTTCCAGCGGTCGATACCGCGCGCCGCGAAACGCTCGGCCAGGGCCTGCTGGTCGGCCGCGAGCACATTGATGGCGTAGTGCGAGCCGTTGCGGAAGAAGGCCATGGAGCCCGCGTGGTGCGCCAGACTCCACAGCACCAGCGGCGGCGACAGCGAGACCGAGTTGAAGGAGTTCGCGGTGAGGCCGATGAGCGCGCCATCGGGCGCGCGCGCGGTGACGATGGTCACGCCGGTGGCGAACATGCCCAGCGAGGCGCGGAACTCATGCGCCGAGAAATCGGGGGGGCGGGCCGCGTGGCCAGCCTGACGGGCGGGGGACATGGGGCGCAATTTACATGAATTTTCATGAATAATGGCCCGCCAGCGATTCCCACCCCGACAAAAAAGGAGACCCGATGCTGCAGGAGCGGATCGAACCCGCCTGGATCGACGCCTTCGAGGCCCTGCTCAGGCGCTGCGCCCTGCAGCCGGGCGAGGTGGTCGCCATCCTGGGCGAAACGCAGAGCCGGCCGGTGCTGGTCGAGCTGGCGCACCTGGCGGCCGCGCGCCTGGGCGCGCGCTGCTTCCGGCTGACGCTGCCCTCCGTGTTCAGCGGCGACGCGCCGGTGCAGCGCTCCACCGGCGCCAGCCCGGCCATCCAGCAGCTGCAGCCGGTGATCGCCGCGCTCGCGGGCAGCCAACTCGTGATCGACTGCACCGCCGAGGGCCTGATGCACGCGCCCGAGTTGCCGGCCATCCTGCAGGGCAATGGCCAGACGCAGCCGCGCGTGGTGTACGTGAGCGACGAGCACCCCGAGGCCCTGATGCGCCTGCTGCCCGACGAGGCCACCGAGGCGCGCGTGAAGGCGCACCTCAAGCGCCTGCGTGGCGCCAAGCGCTTGCGCGTCGCCTCGGCCGCCGGCACCGACCTGCACGTCGACCTCGCCGGCGCCGTGCTCGGTGGCAACTGGGGCAGCACCACGCGGCCCGGCACGCTCACGCACTGGCCGGGCGGCATGGTGCTGGGCTTTCCCGCGCGCGGCACCGTCAACGGCACCCTGGTGCTGGCCGAGGGCGACGTGAACCTCACCTTCAAGCGCTACATCGAGCGCCCCATCGCGCTGCGCATCGAGGCCGACACGGTCACGCGCATCGAGGGCAGCGGCGTCGACGCCGAACTGCTGCGCGCCCACTACGCCGCCTGGGGCGAGCCCGAGGCCTACGCCGTGAGCCACGTGGGCTATGGCCTCAATCTCAAGGCGCGCTGGGACAGCATGGCGCTCTACGACAAGCGCGACTTCAACGGCACCGAGCTGCGCGCCTTCGCCGGCAACTTCCTCTACAGCACGGGCGCCAACGAGGTGGCCGGGCGGCACACGCGTGGGCACTTCGATTTCCCGCTGCGTGGCTGCACCGTCTGGCTGGACGACACGGTGGTGGTCGACGCCGGCCAGGTGGTGGGCGAATGAACGCGCTGCCCACCTTCACCGCGCTCGGCAGCGGCGCCACCGTGCTGATGCTGCACGGCATCGGCGGCGGCCACCTGGCCTTCGCGCCGCAGGTCGAATCGCTGGCCGGCGCGGGTTACCGCGCCATCGCCTGGGACATGCCGGGCTATGGCCACAGCGCGCCCATCGAGCCCTACACCTTCAAGGGCCTGGCGCAGAGCTGCGTGAACCTCATCGACGCCCTGCAGTGCGAGAGCGTGGTGCTGGTGGGCCACAGCATGGGCGGCATGGTCGCGCAGGAGGTGATCGCGCGCCGGCCCGACAAGGTCAGCCGGCTGGTGCTCGCGGGCACCTCGGCCGCCTTCGGCAAGCGCACCGACGGCCGCGACGCCGAGACCTGGGCGCGCCAGTTCGTCGCCCAGCGCACCGCGCCGCTGGACGCGGGCAAGAGCATGGCCGAGGTGGCCCAGGTGCTGGTGCCGCAGATGGCCGGCCCCGGCGCGCTGCCCGAGGGCCTGCGCCTGGCCGAGCACTGCATGGGCGGCGTGCCCGCCGCCACCTACCGCCGCGCGCTGGACTGCCTGGTCACCTTCGACCGCCAGGCCGCGCTGCGCGACATCCGCGTGCCCACGCTGCTCATCGGCGGCGAGTTCGACCGCGTGGCCGCGCCGTCGGTGATGAAGCAGATGGCCGAGGCCATCCCGAACGCGCGCTACGCCGAGCTCAAGGGCATCGGCCACCTCATGAACCTGGAAGCGCCCGAGGCTTTCGACGGCCTGCTGCTCGACTTCCTGGCCGAGCGCGCGCCCTCGCCGGCGGGCGACTTGCACTGACCACCCCATCCAAGGAGACCGAGCATGCAACGCGAGCCCCTGAACACCGGCCTGGACTTCACCCCCGCCGTGGGCGACATGGCCTTCACGCCATTGCAGCGCGAACTGCTCACGGTGGCGAACCGCCTGGGCCGCGAGAAGTTCGCGCCGCGCGCCGCCCAGTGGGACCGCGAGGCGAGCTTCCCCTTCGCCAACTACGAGGACCTGCGCGAGGCCGGCTTCCTGCGCCTGTGCGTGCCCAAGGACCACGGCGGCCTGGGCGCCGACTACCCCACCTACATGATGGTCGCGGCCGAGGTTGGCCGCTTCTGCGGTGCCACCGCGCTCACCTGGAACATGCACATCTGCAGCACCATGTGGACCGGCGTGCTGGCCGACGGCATCCCCATGACCGAGACCCAGCGCGCCGAGCACGCCGCGCGGCGCGAGCTGCACTTCCAGCGCATCGTCGACAAGGGCGCGGTCTACGCCCAGCCCTTCAGCGAAGGCTCGGCCGCCGCGGCCGGGCGCGCGCCTTTCGGCACCACGGCGAAGAAGGTGGCGGGCGGCTGGCTCATCAACGGCCGCAAGATCTTCGCCAGCCTGTCGGGCGCGGCCGACTACTACGGCATCCTCTGCACCGAAGACGTGGAGGGCAAGGACCCGGACCCGCGCGACACCATGTACATCAGCGTGCCCGCCACCAGCGAGGGCCTGGCCATCAGCGGCGACTGGGACCCGCTGGGCATGCGCGGCACCGTGAGCCGCAACCTCACGTTCAAGGACGTGTTCGTGAGCGACGCCGAACAGCTCATGCCGCGCGGCATCTACTTCGTGGGCGCGCAGACCTGGCCGGCCATGTTCTTCACGCTCGCGCCCACCTACCTGGGCCTGGCCAACGCGGCCTACGACTTCACCGTGAAATACCTGCGCGGCGAGGTCGAGGGCGAGCCGCCGGTGAAGCGCCGCCAGTACCCCACCAAGCAGATCGCGGTGGCGCAGATGCGCCTGCAGCTGGAGGGCATGAAGGCGCTGTTCTCGCGCGCCATCCAGGAGGCGCGGCCCAACCCGGGCAAGGACGAGAAGCTGCGCCTGTACGCCGCGCACCACGCGGTGATGGAAGGCGCCAACGACATCGCGCGCCTGGCCATCCGCACCTGCGGCGGCCAGAGCATGATGAAGCACCTGCCGCTGGAGCGCCTCTACCGCGACAGCCGCTGCGGCTCGCTCATGTTGCCCTGGACGGCCGAGCTCATCGTCGACCGCATGGGGCGCGAGACGCTTTACGAACCGGGCGAGAAGGACGCCTGAGCCGGCGCGCCGCGCGCCGCCCGCGCGGCCTCCATGCCATGGAAGCCGAAGGCCATGGCCGGGCGTTCGCCGCTGATGAGTTCGGCCAGGGCCTTGCCCGAGCCCGCGCCGTGCGTCCAGCCCAGGGTGCCGTGGCCGGCGTTGATCCACAGGCCCTTCACCGGCAGGCGGCCGATCAGCGGGATGTTGGTGGGTGTGGCCGGGCGCAGGCCGGTCCAGAAACGCGGGTTGCCGCCCTCGGCCGGCAGGCGCGTGTCGGCCACGCCGGGGAAGACCTGCTCGATACGGCGGACCAGCATCTCGCCGCGCTGGCGCGCCAGCGGTGTGTCCAGCGAGAGGTCGAAGCCGCCGAGCTCGATGGTGCCGGCCACGCGCAGTTCATTGCCCAGGCGCGACATCGCGATCTTCAGGCTGTCGTCGATCATGCTCACGACCGGCGCCTGGTCGGGCCTGAGCAGCGGCAGCGTGGCGCTGTAGCCCTTGCCGGGGTAGATGGGCACGCGCACGCCGATGCCCGCCAGCAGCGGCGTCGTGTAAGAGCCGCAGGCCACCACGGTCGCGTCGGCCTTGAGGGCGCTGAGCACGCCGGTGGCGCGGCTGCGCACGCGCACGGCGTTCAGCGCGCCGCCGGTGGCGTCCAGGTGTTCGATGTCGTGGTTGAACAGCAGGCGGGCGCCGCGCGCGGCGCACAGGGCGGCGAGCCGTTGCGTGAAGACCCGCGCGTCGCCCGACTCGTCGCTCTCGGTGAAGGTGCCGCCCACGATGCGATCGGCAAAGGACGACAGCGCGGGCTCGATGCGCAGCAGCTCCTCGCGCGAGACCACGCGGCGTTTCACGCCGAAGCGCGCCATCAGCTCGGCCGCCGCGGCCGCGCCCTCGAAGGACTTTTGGTCCACGTAGTAGTGCGCGATGCCGCGCTCCAGGCGCTGGTACTCAATGCCGGTCTCGCGCACCACGTCCTTGAGCGCCGCGTGGCTGTACGTGCCCAGGGCCACCAGCTGGGCCACGTTGCGCTCGAAGGCCGCGTCGTTGCACTGGGCCAGGAACTGCAGGCCCCAGCGCCACTGCGCCGGGTCCAGTTGCGGGCGGAACAGCAGCGGCGAGGTGGGCGAGAACATCCACTTCAGCGCCTTCAGCGGCGCTTCGCGGTTGGCCCAGGGTTCGCAGTAGCTCACCGAGATCTGCGCTGCGTTGGCGAAGCTGGTCTCCAGCGCGGCGTCGGGCTGGCGGTCCACCAGGGTGACCTCGTGCCCGCGCTGCAGCAGGTGCCAGGCGGTGCTCACGCCGATGATGCCGGCGCCCAGAACGGTGACTTTCATGGCTTTCTCCGAACAGCGGATCGCTGACCCCGGCAGTGTCGGGAAATCGCCGATTCAGGTGAAGCGAGATTCAAGCAAAATCGAGTTCATCAGTTTGACTGATACAAGATCGCACCCAGAGCCCCGCCCGACCGCCCGAAGGGGCTCGCATCGACGCGCATTGCGCGGAGGCCTTTGATGAGCACCTTCGACCCCGACGCCCTGGAATGCCTGGCCGCCATCGTGGAGGAGGGCGGCTTCGAGCGCGCCGCCCAGCGGCTGTCGATCACGCAGTCGGCCGTGTCGCAGCGCCTGCGCGCCCTGGAAGCGCAGGTGGGCACGGTGCTGATCGTGCGCAGCCGCCCCCTCAAGCCCACGCCGGCCGGGCAGCTCATGATCAAGCACGCCAAGATGATGCGGCTGCTGCGCGCCGACCTGGACAAGGACCTGAAGGAGCTGGCGCCCAGCAGCGCCGCCACCGCCCGCGGCGAGGAGCGCATCTCGGTGGCCATCAACGCCGACAGCATCGCCACCTGGGCGCTGCCCGCGCTGGACGGGCTTGCGCGCGAAGGCCTGCCGATCGAGATCATCACCGACGACCAGGAGTTCACCCACGAGTGGCTGCGCGAGGGCCAGGTGCTGGGCTGCGTCACCTCCCTGGGCCAGGCGCTGCGGGGCTGCCGGATGGAGCCGCTGGGCGTGATGGACTACGTGCTGATCGCCCAGCCGGGCTTCGCGCGCGAGCACTGCCCGCGCGGGCTGAACACGCAGAATTTCCACCGCCTGCCCTTCATCGCCTTCAACCGCAAGGACCACCTGCAGCACGCCTTCGTGTCCGAGGCCTTCGGGCTGCAGCGCGTGCTGCTCAAGCAGCGCTTCGTGCCTTCCAGCGAGGGGCAGGTGCGCGCGGTGCTGGCGGGCTGGGGCGTGAGTGTGGTGCCCTGGCTGCTGGTGCGCGAGCTTATCGAGCGCGGTGAGCTGGTGGACGTGGCGCCCAAGCACCGCCTGGGCGTGGCGCTGCACTGGCATTGCTGGAACCTCAGCTCCGATGTGCTCGACGCCCTGAGCGCGGCCCTGCGCGCGGCCGCCGCCCAGAGCCTGCGCCCACCGGCTTGAGGCGGGCGTGAAAAAGCCGCCCGAGGGCGGCTCCTTGGGATCGATCGCGCGGCGGATCAGCGCACGATCAGCACCGGCGCCGTGCAATGGGCCAGCACCTTGGTGGCCACCGAGCCCAGCACCAGGTTGCCCAGCGCGCCGTGGCCGTGCGAGCCCATGATGACCATGTCGAACTTGCCCGAGTTGGCCGTCTTGGCGATGACCTCGCCGGCCGAACCGGTCTTGTGCAGCAGCTTGGCCGTGATGCCGTGGCGCTGCAGGAATTTGTTCACCGGACCGGTGATCTTGGCCGCTTCTTCTTCGTAGTACTGGTTCGCCACGTCGGCGCCGACGGCGGCGCGCGCCCGCGGGGGCAGCGGCGACTGGACCGTGATCGCGCTGAAGTCGTTGTCGGCGCTGAACAGCTCGTCGTGGGTGGTCAGGTAGGCGAGCATCTTCTTGGTGTACTCACTGCCATCGACGGCCAGCAGGATCTTCATCGCGGTTCTCCTTGGGGTTCGCTGTGGTGATTGACGGGCCGAGTGTACGGGCCCCATCGGGCCGCGGCTTTGCGCCGGATCAAACGGGGCGGGTTTGCGGCGCCACGTCGACCAGGCAGACCGGATCGAAGGCGAGTTGTTCCTGCTTCTCGCGGTAGCCCAGGGGGTTGGCGCGGATGCGGCAGCGGCCCACGCGCACGTCGGTGGGGCAGTGCAGGTGGCCGTGCAGCCAGAGGTCGGCCATCGGGAGCAGGTCGTCGAGTGCGTTGCAGAAGCCGGCCGTGCCGGGCGTGAGGCCGTAGCGCGGGTCGGCGCTGTGCAGCGTGGGCGCGAAATGGGTGATGGCCACCGTGGGGCCGTCGAAGGGCCGGGCCAGTGCCTCGCGCAGCCAGGCCTGGCACTCCAGGCCGAGCTCGCGCATGGCGGCGGCGTCGAACAGGCGGCCGTGGCGCCGGCCGGCCATCTGGCGCAGGTAGTGGTCGGCGGCGCGAAAGGCTTTCTCGCGCTGCAGCAGCGGCTCGCTGCCGGGCGGGCGGATGGCGTCGTAGTCGCTCCACAGCGTGGTGCCGACGAAGCGCACGCCGCGCCAGACCCAGGTCTCGCGCTCCAGCCAGCGCAGGCCCAGGCGCTCGCAGGTGGCGCGCAGGGCGGCGTGGGCCTCGTCGACATCGAGCGCGTCGTACTCGTGGTTGCCCGGGAGGTAGAGCACCGGCACCGGCCAGTCGGCGAAGCGGCGCAGGCCCCAGTCGGGCTCGGGCATGGCGCTGCCGTCGCGCCGCCGCTGGTAGGAGCCCACGTCGCCGGCCAGCACCAGCAGGTCGGCGCCGGGGGCGGGTTGGGGCAGGAAATCGCGGTTGGCCTCGAGGTGCAGGTCGCTCAGCAACTGGATCTTCATCATGGGCCGATTGTGTCCGTGCTCTGCAGGCCGCTGCGCGCGGCCGAGCGGGACACCGCCTCGCGCAACCAGCGGTGGGCGGCGTCGTGCTGGCGCTGGCGGTGCCACAGCGTGTCCACGTGCACCTCGGGCACGGCCAGCGGCAGCTCGCTGATGGCCAGTTCATCCTCCATGCCGGTGGCCGACAGGAAGTGGCGCGGCAGCACGGTGAGCAGGTCGGTGGTGGCCACCACGCGTCCGGCGGTGAAGAACTGGTTGACCGTGATCACCACCCGGCGCTGGCGCGAGCGCGCGGCCAGGGCCTCGTCGACGAAGCCGAAGGGCCGGCCCGAGAAGCTGACCAGCAGGTGGCGCGCGGCGCAGTAGGTGTCCAGCGACAGCGGCTGGCCGGCCAGCGGGTGGCCGCGGCGCATGACCACCACGTAGTCGCCGTCGTACAGGCGTTCGAAGGCGAAGCGCGGCAGTTCGTCCTGCTGCTGCCGCGCGCCGAGCTCGGCGATGACGGCGGGGAAGTGCCCGATCGCCAGGTCCACCGCGCCGCTTTCCAGCAACTCGCGCGGGTCGCGCGTGGTCAGGGGCAGCACGCGCAGGTTCACGCCCGGCGCCTCGCGTTCGAAGATGTCGATCAGGCTGGGGATCAGCTTGGCCGAGGTGGCGTCGGCCATGGCGAGCTGAAAGGTGCTGGTGGCCGCGGCGGGGTCGAAGGCGCCGGGTGCCAGCGCGCCGCGCAGCAGGTTCAGGGCCTCGCGCACCGCTGGCCACAGGGCCAGGGCGGTGGGGGTGGGTTCGACGCCGAAGCCCGCCCGCCGCACCAGCTCGTCGCCCAGCAGCTCGCGCAGGCGGCGCAGGGCGTTGCTCACCGCCGGTTGCGTCATGGCCAGGTTGTGCGCCGCCCGGGTCAGGTTGCGCTCGGCCATCACCTCGTCGAAGACGCGCAGCAGGTTCAGATCGAAAGTGCGGAAGTTGGGTGAAATCATATGTGTTGTGAATGGTATACATCATCAGAATAAAGTGGCGAGATATACGGGTTATCCCTATATTCCCCCTGTCCACAAGAGTTCGTTTCGTCCACAAGACGTGGTTTTCAGGAGTTCGCCATGAGCACCGTTCTCACCGCCCCCTCGCTGTCCGCTGCCCTGCGCGCAGACACCCCCACCGCCGCCCCCGCGTCCGAAGGCGCCCGCGGCCTGAGCGCCCTGCTGCTCGCCGCCGCCATCGCCACGCTGATCGTCGTGGCCGACCAACTGATCGACACCTGGGCCGACGGCCACCTGATGCTGGCCTGGGTGCTGCTCTGGGCCCTGGTCTTCGCCGGCCTGGCCCTGTTCGCCGACAGCGCCCGCCGCGTGGCGCGCCGTGCTGTGGCCGCGCTCGACGACTGGTCGCGTTCGCTGGCCGAGGCCCGCGCCGACATGCGCCTGTGGGAAATGGCCCGCCACGACCCGCGCCTGATGAGAGACCTGATGGCCGCCCGCGACCGCGCCGAGCAGGAGCCGACCGCCACTGACTTCGTCGAAGCGCTCGCTCCCCTGGGCCTGCCGGAAACCGCCAAGGCCGCCGCGGCGCCGCAGGCCAGCTACTGGGAGCGCCTGGCCGCCAGCCGCGCCCGCTACGCCAAGCTGCACTTCATCTGAGCTGTCACGCGCCCAGCAAAAAGCCACCCCGCGGGGTGGCTTTTTCTTTGTGGCCGATCGGATGGTCGATCGGCCGGGATGGCGCTCAGGCCGCCAGGCGTTGCTCGATGCGCGCCTTGGTGTCCGTCAGCTCGCGCGGCAGGTGGTAGGCCAGCTGCTGGAAGAGCTCATCGTGCAGCTTGAGTTCTTGCACCCAGGCGGCCTTGTCGATGGCGGTGACGGTGCGGTACTGCTCGGCGCTGAAGTCCAGGCCGTTCCAGTGCAGGTCCTCGTAGCGCGGCGAGACGCCGAAGGCGTGCTCCACGCCCTGGCCCTGGCCTTCCAGGCGGTCGATCATCCACTTGAGCACGCGCATGTTCTCGCCGAAGCCCGGCCAGACGAACTTGCCGTTCTCGTCCTTGCGGAACCAGTTGACGCAGAAGATGCCCGGCAGCTGGGCGCCCCGGGCTTGCAGCTGCGCGCCCAGGTTCAGCCAGTGCTGGAAGTAGTCGCTCATGTTGTAGCCGGTGAAGGGCAGCATGGCGAAGGGGTCGCGGCGCACCACACCCTGCGCGCCGAAGGCCGCGGCGGTGGTCTCCGAGCCCATGGTGGCGGCCATGTAGACGCCTTCCGTCCAGTCGCGCGCCTGCGTCACCAGCGGCACCGTGGTGCTGCGGCGGCCGCCGAAGATGAAGGCGTCGATGGCCACGCCCTTGGGGTCGTCCCAGGCGGCGTCCAGCGCGGGGTTGTTGGTGGCGGCCACGGTGAAGCGCGCGTTCGGGTGGGCGGCCTTGGCGCCGGTTTCCTTGGCGGTCTGGGGCGTCCAGTCCTTGCCCTGCCAGTCGATGGCGTGCTCGGGCGCCGGACCCATGCCTTCCCACCACACGTCGCCGTCGTCGGTGAGCGCCACGTTGGTGAAGATCACGTCCTTGTTCAGGCTGGCCATGCAGTTGGGGTTGGTGGCCGTGTTGGTGCCGGGGGCGACGCCGAAATAGCCCGCCTCGGGGTTGATGGCATAGAGGCGGCCATCCGCGCCGGGCTTGATCCAGGCGATGTCGTCGCCGATGGTGGTGACGGTCCAGCCCTCGAAGCCCTTGGGCGGGATCAGCATGGCGAAGTTGGTCTTGCCGCAGGCGCTGGGGAAGGCGGCCGCCACGTGGTATTTCTTGCCCTGCGGGTTGGTCACGCCCAGGATCAGCATGTGCTCGGCCAGCCAGCCCTGCTGGCGGCCCATGGTCGAGGCGATGCGCAGCGCGAAGCACTTCTTGCCCAGCAGCGCGTTGCCGCCGTAGCCGGAGCCATAGCTCCAGATCTCGCGCGTTTCGGGGTAGTGGACGATGTACTTGACGGTGGGGTTGCAGGGCCAGGACGTGTGGTCCTTCTCACCGGCCTTGAGCGGCGCGCCCACGGTGTGCACGCAGGGCACGAAGTCGCCGTCGGTGCCCAGCACATCGAACACGGCCTTGCCCATGCGGGTCATGAGCTTCATGTTCACGGCCACGTAAGCGCTGTCGGACAGCTCCACGCCGATGTGGGCGATCGGGCTGCCCAGCGGGCCCATGCTGAAGGGCACCACGTACATGGTGCGCCCGCGCATGCAGCCGTCGAACAGCGGCTGCAGGGTGGCGCGCATCTCGGCCGGGGCTTTCCAGTTGTTGGTGGGGCCGGCGTCTTCCTGGCGCTCGCTGCAGATGAAGGTGCGGTCTTCCACGCGCGCCACGTCCGAGGGATCAGAGCACGCCAGGTAGCTGTTCGGGCGCTTGGCCGGGTTCAGCCGCTTGAAGGTACCGGCGTCCACCAGGCCCTGGCACAGGCGGTTGTATTCCTCGTCACTGCCGTCGCACCAGACGATGGTGTCCGGCTTGCACAGGGCGGCCATGTCGGCGACCCAGGCGATCAGGCGGGCGTGTTTGACGTAGGAGGGGGTGTTGAGGGCCAGGCCCTGCATCACGGGAGAGTTCATCGAGTGACTCCAGAGTTTGATAACCGGCGGTCGCCCAAGACGGGGACAGCCGCGGGCAGCGGCTGTCGGCGTGGGGATCTGGGCGAGCAAATTCGGGTCGACTGCGCCGGCTGCCCATCGGTGGATGGCGGCAGCCCGGGCGGCCAGCGGGGCGGTGGCCTCGCGGGGAGGGGCGTCAATCGACGACTGGGTCGATTTTAGGATTTACCCCTCAGGGTTACTAACGGGTTACATGCAAAACCCGCATGACGTGATGCAATTGACGGCGTTTTCGGCGGACCCAGGCGCCGGCGCCCACAAAAAAGCCGGCCCCCCGTGGCGGGCCGGCCCGGTGCCCGACAGGCGGTTTCAGGCCATGAACACGGCGATGAAGGCCAGCAGGAACATCAGCACGCCGCCAGCGAGGGGCAGCACGATGGGCATCAGCGGGGTGATGGCCTCGACCACGTCGTCGGTGTGCTCGGGGGTGTGGTGTTCTTGGTGGGCCATGAAACGCTCCGGTCTGGTCTCTAAAACACGCGATTTTAGGCCAAGAGGGCCCTTGCCCCCCGGCAGACCCTACAGCAGCGCGTAGGTGGTCGTGGCACGGCACACGCTCTTGCCGTCGGCGGCGCCGCGGATGTCGATCTCGCCGAAGGCCAGGCTCTTGCCGGCGCGGATCACGCGCGCCTCGACCAGGGCGTCCTGCCCCGACAGGGGCTTGAGGAAGCTGGTGTTCATCTGCACCGTGGTGCAGGGCCGGAACTCGCCGAACTGGCGGATCAGCGCCAGCACCATGGCGGTGTCGGCGGCGGCCATCATGGCCTGGCCGCAGAGCATGCCGCCCACGCGGCTGAGCTGGTCGCTCTGCGGCAGGCGCAGGGTGACGGCGCCTTCGGCGCTGCCGTGGACCACCAGGCCCAGGGCCTGGACCCAGGGGGCGAAGTACTCGGCCAGGGCGGCCTGCAGGGTGCTGTTGTCCATGGCGCGCGATTATGCGGAGGCGCGCCCGGCGCCGGACGTCGCGCGCTTTACTGCTCGTGGGCGCCGAAGCCGGCGGCGTTGAGCGCGTCGATCACCTGATTCACGTGCTCGCGCCCGCGCGTCTGCAGCACCAGTTCGATCTCCACGTTCTGGGCCGCCAGCAGGGTGAAGGCGCGCTGGTGGTGCACCTCGTCGATGTTGGCGCCCGCTTCGGCCACCAGGGCCGTGATGCGGGCCAGGTTGCCGGGCACGTCGCGCGCGTTCACGGCGATGCGCGCCAGCCGGCCGGCGCGCACCATGCCACGCTCGATGATGGAGGCCAGCAGCATCGGGTCGATGTTGCCGCCGCTGAGCACCAGGCCCACGCGGCGCCCCGCGAAGCGCTGGGGGTGCTTGAGCAGGGCCGCCAGGCCGGCGGCGCCCGCGCCCTCCACCAGGGTTTTTTCGATCTCCAGCAGCATCACGATGGCCTGCTCGATGTCGCCTTCGTCGACCAGCAGCAGGTCGTCCACGCGCTCGCGCACCAGGGGCAGGTTGATCTCGCCGGGGGTGCCCACCGCGATGCCTTCGGCGATGGTGCTGCTGCCCTGCGGGTGCCGCGTGCCCTTGATGGCGTTGACCATGGCCGGGAAGCGCTCGGTCTGCACGCCGATCACCTCGATGCCCGGCTTCAGCGCCTTGGCTGCGGTGGCGATGCCGCCGATGAGCCCGCCGCCGCCGACCGCCACCACCAGGGTGTCGAGCTCGGGCACGTCGGCCAGCATCTCCAGCCCCACCGTGCCCTGGCCGGCGGCGATGGCCTCGTCGTCGTAGGGGTGCACGAACACCAGGCCCTGCTGCTCGGCCAGGTGGCGCGCGTGGGCGCGGGCTTCGTCAAGGGTGTCGCCGTGCAGCACCACCTCGGCGCCGAAGCCGCGCGTGCGCTCGATCTTCACGCCGGGCGTGAAGCGCGGCATGACGATGACCGCGCGCAGTCCCAGGCGCTGCGCGTGGTAGGCCACGCCCTGGGCGTGGTTGCCCGCGCTCATGGCGATCACGCCGCGCGCGGATTCCTCGGGCGTGAGCTGCGCGAGCTTGTTGCACGCACCGCGCTCCTTGAACGAGGCCGTGTACTGCAGGTTCTCGAACTTCAGGAACACCTGGCAGCCCGTCAGCTGGGACAGCGTGCGCGATTCCACGCAGGGCGTGCGCAGGACCTGGCCGTCGAGGCGGGCCGCCGCGGCGCGGATGTCATCTATTTGCAGCATCCGGCGATTGTGGCGCCGCCGCGTGGGAAAAGCCCCGGAACGCCCGTCATCGCGCCCTTCCATCGCGCATCAAGCTGCGTTATGGTCCGCCGCACAGGGGCCCGGCACCGTGGCGCCCCGTCACGCTGGAGGTTGTCGCAGGAGCCTGCGCATGAGCAAACGGCAGTTGTCACCCGGTCCCGCGGTCCGCTCGCCCGAGGCGCGCGCCTTGGGTGAAGGGCGCCTTCACGTGCCGCACGGCCTCAAGCAGGCGCCCGTGCTCGACCTCATGTGCTCGCACTTCGTGCTGACGCTGGCGGCGCGCCAAGGGCCGCGCTTCAACGTGCGGCGCGACCTGAACACCCTGCTCTCGCTGGCCGGGCGCCACCTGGTGTGGCCGCACACCGTGCTGCAGCGCCTGCGCGAGTTCCTGCAGCGGCGCTGCCGCGACAACGAGCTCTGGGCCGGCCACGACAGGCTCTCCACGGCCGCCTTCATGGACCGCTACGGCGTCTGGCGCGGCCCGTACGAGGAAGGCACCCTGTTCTTCTACCTGGACGAATACGCCAAGGAAGCGCCCAAGGACCTGCTCTCGGTGCTGGCCGTCACCGGCGACTGGCTGAGCCAGGCGCTCAAGAAGCAGAGCACCCTGGTGGAGAAGAACATCGACGCCCTGGCCGGGCTGCTGCAGCTCAACCGCGCCGAGCGCGCCCTGCTGCTGTACGGCACGCTGGCGCGCTACCAGCGCGACCTGCGCTCCATCCTGGTCGAGTTCAAGGTGAACAACGCGCCCGAGGCCTACGCCGCCATCGCCGACGTGGCCGGCGTCAAGGCCAGCGAAGTGGGCGAGGCCCTGCGCGCGGGCTCGCGGCTCGAGCGCATCGGCATGGTCGAGAACCTCATCTCCGAGCACAACATCACCGACCTCGCCGACCTGATGAAGGTCAGCGAGAAGCTGCCGCCCGTGCTGATGCGCGAATACCGCTCGCAGAGCGAGCTCATGGCGGTGTTCACGCGCCCGGCGGCGCGTTCCACGCTGGCACCCGCCGACTTCGACTACGTGTCCGACGACGTGCGCCTGCTCAGCGGCCTGCTGCGCGAGGCCGTGGCGCGCAAGGAGGCCGGCGTCAACGTGCTGCTCTACGGTCCGCCGGGCACCGGCAAGACCGAACTGGCGCGCGTGGTGGCCAAGGCCGCCGGCCTGGAGCTGTTCGAGGTCGAGTACGCCGACCGCGACGGCAACGCGCTCTCGGGCCGCGACCGCTACCGCTCGCTGCAGATCGCCCAGGTGTTCCTCAAGGGCACGGCGCAGTCGGCGCTGCTGTTCGACGAGGTGGAAGACGTGTTCCCGCCGATCTCCAGCGAGGCCGCGCAGTTCATGGCGCGCGCCGAGCACGTGGCCGCGCCGCACAGCCATTCGGTCAGCGGCAAGGCCTGGGTGAACCAGGTGCTGGAGTCGAACGCCGTGCCCACGCTGTGGATCACCAACCGCATCGAGCAGATCGACCCGGCCTTCCGCCGCCGCTTCGCCTACCACCTGGAACTCAAGAGCCCGCCGCCCGGCGCACGCGAGCAGTTGGTGCGCAAGACGCTGGAAGGCGCGGCCGTGAGCGAGGCCCTGGTGGGCCGCCTGACCGAACGCAAGGGCCTGACGCCGGCGCAGATCCGAACGGCGGTGCGTTTCGCCGAACTGGCGGCCGCGCCGGCGCGCGCCACTGGCCGCAAGGCCGCCGCGCGCCTGGGGCCGCCGCCCCTGCTGGACGAACTGATCGAACGCCAGCTGCGCCACGCCGACCAGGCCCTGGGCCGCGCGCCCGACGTGCTGCAGCGCCCCAGCGTCACGCAGTACAGCCTGGACATGCTGCACGTGGAGTCGCGCCACCCCATCCCGCGCATCATCGATGCGCTCAAGGCGCGCGGCCACGGCTGCCTGTGCTTCCACGGCGCGCCCGGCACCGGCAAGACGGCGCTGGCCGAGCACATCGCCCAGCAGCTCGGCCGCCCCCTGATGGTCCGGCGTGCGAGCGACCTGGTGAGCAAGTTCGTGGGCGAGACCGAACAGCACATGGCCGCCATGTTCCGCGAGGCCGAGGCCGAGCACGCGGTGCTGCTGCTCGACGAGGCCGACAGCTTCCTGCAGGACCGCCGCGGCGCGCAGCGCACCTACGAGGTGACCGAGGTCAACGAGATGCTGCAGGGCATGGAGCGCTTCGCGGGCATCTTCGTCTGCACCACCAACCTGATGGACAGCATCGACCAGGCCGCGCTGCGCCGCTTCACCTTCAAGATCCGCTTCAAGCCGCTCACGCGCGCGCAGCGCGAGACCATGTTCGTGGTCGAGGCCCTGGGTGGCCAGGGTGAGCGCCTGGACGACGGCCTGCGCCAGCGCCTGGCGCGCCTGGAGCAGCTCTGCCCTGGCGACTTCGCCGCCGTCAAGCGCCAGGCCGAGATCCTGGGCGCCGCCATGGAGCCGGCCGAATTCCTGGACCAGCTCGAGGCCGAGCACCGCATCAAGCCCGAGGTGCGCGAGGCGCGCGGCATGGGTTTCGTGCACTGAAGTTCTCTCGCCCCAAACAAAAGGCCACCCGAAGGTGGCCTTTTGTTTCGCGTGCCCGGGGTCACCCCAGGGGCGCGGCGGCAGAGGTCAGTGCAACAGGCCCATGGGGCGGCTCGGCACCTCGTCCGCCGAGTAGTCGGGGTGGTTGTCCACGAAGTAGCGCAGCTTGGCGTCCAGGCGGCCCACGCGCTTGTTGGCCTCGCCCTCGTGGTGGTGCTTGCAGATCAGGTTGAACAGCTTGCCGCGCAGGAACCACAAGTCGCGCGGGGTGCGGCAGTTCATCAGGGCGGCGTGCAGGCGCACGCGCAGGGGGTCCTGGATGTCGGCCATGGCCGAGTGGAATTCATCGACGACATAGTCCAGGTCCAGGGCCAGGGTGTCGTGGTAGCTGGGGGCCCTTCGCTTGGACAGCCAGGGCAGGCGGAAAAACATGACGCGCTCCGTGCAATCGATTCGTTGAGACCGTGGAGCGGAGGCCGCCCCTTGCATGGAACATCGGCATGAGGGCCGTCGGCTTGAGCGGCGCATCACGTGCGACAGACGGTTGGCCGACGGGCGGTCGGCACTGTCACCCGATGGTTTTCGGCTGGGGCCCGCAGGACTTGAGGGCTCAGAGAAAAGCACTCACCACCTGGATGACCGCGTCGCCGTACGCCGCGCGCTTTTTGAGGCCGATGCCGCTGATGCCGTCCAGGTCGGTCACGTCGATGGGCCGGCGCTGGGCGATGGCGCGCAGGGTCGCGTCGTGAAAAATCACATACGCGGGCAGGTTGTGCTCCTTGGCCACGCCGGCGCGCCAGGCCTTGAGCGCCTCCAGGCAGTCGCGCTCGGCCAGGCTCAGCGGCGTGCCGTCGTCGCCCACCGGCGGTTTGGCGCGCGCGCTGCGCGAGCGCGAGGGCGCGCGTTCAGCCTGGATGCGCAGGCGCACCTCGCCCTCGCCCTTGAGGATGGCGCGCGCGCCGTCGGCCAGGTGCAGGGTGTTATAGGGCGCGTCGTCCACCCGCACCGCCTCGATGGCGATCAGCTGGCGCAGCAGCGCGCGCCACTGCGTCTCGCTCCAGTCGGCGCCGATGCCGAAGGTGCTGAGCCGCTGATGGCCGTTGGCCTCGACCTTCTCGGTGGCCTTGCCGCGCAGGATGTCCATGATGTGGCCCGCGCCATAGCCGTGGCCGCTGGCCTGCTGCACGCGGTAGATGCACGACAGCAGCTTGCGCGCGGGCTCGGTGGCATCGAACAGCTCGGGCGGGTTGAGGCAGTTGTCGCAATTGCCACACATGACCCCCCACGCTGCGCCGCTGCGCGGGTCGCTGCCCCCCCGATGGGGAGGCGTTTCGCCTGGGGGCGGCCCGGCGGCGAAACCGGCGTGCGGTCCTTGGTAGGTCTCGCCAAAGTAGGCGAGCAGGCGCACGCGGCGGCAGTCGCTGGCCTCGGCCAGGGCGAGCAGGGCGTCGAGCTTGCCGCGCAGCACCTGCTTGAATTCGTCGGGCGCCGGGCTGTCGTCGATCATGCGGCGCTGGTTCACCACGTCCTGCAGGCCATAGGCCATCCAGGCGTTGGCGGGTTCGCCGTCGCGGCCCGCGCGGCCGGTCTCCTGGTAGTAGCCCTCGATGTTCTTGGGCATGTCCAGGTGGGCCACGAAGCGCACGTCGGGCTTGTCGATGCCCATGCCGAAGGCGATGGTGGCCACCATGATCAGGCCCTCTTCGCGCAGGAAGCGGTCCTGGTGCTGCTGGCGCACGGCGGCGTCCAGGCCGGCGTGGTAGGGCAGGGCCTTGAAGCCGGCCTGCTGCAGCATGGCCGCCACTTCTTCCACGCGGCGGCGCGACTGGCAGTACACCACGCCCGCGTCATGGCCCTGGGCGTTGCTGTGCTCGTCGCGGATGAAACGCTGCAGCTGGGCCGTGGCGTCCTTCTTCTCGACCAGCTGGTAGCGGATGTTGGGCCGGTCGAAACTGCTGATGAAGGTGCGCGCGTCCTGCAGCTGCAGGCGCTCCACGATGTCGGCGCGCGTGAGCGCGTCGGCCGTGGCGGTGAGCGCGATGCGCGGCACGCCGGCGAAGCGCTCGGGCAGCACCGCGAGCTCGCGGTATTCGGGGCGGAAGTCATGGCCCCACTGGCTCACGCAGTGCGCCTCGTCGATGGCGAACAGCGACAGCCGGCCCTGCGCGTGCAGGCTCTCCAGCATGGCCTGGCAGCGCGCGGTGAGCAGCCGCTCGGGCGCCACGTAGAGCAGGGTGAGGTCGCCGCGGCGCAGCTGCTGTTCGATGCGCTGGGCCTCCTCCAGCGAGAGGCTGCTGTTGAGGTAGGCCGCACTCACGCCGGCCTCGGTGAGCGCGCCCACCTGGTCGTGCATCAGCGCGATCAGCGGCGACACCACCACCGCCACACCGTGCCCGCCCTGGGCGCGCACGATGGCTGGTATCTGGTAGCACAGCGACTTGCCGCCACCGGTGGGCATCAGGACCAGGGCGTCGCCGCCCTCGCTCACGTGGCTGACGATCTGCGCCTGCGGGCCGCGGAAGGCCTCGTAGCCGAAGACCGACTGCAGCACCTCGACGCAGGCCTCCAGCGTCTCGGCGCCGGCGGCGACGTCGATCACATCTGTTCCCACGGCAGCCCGTCGTGGCGCCAGCCGTTCACGGTGGAGCGCTTGAAGTGTTCGTTGAGCTCGCCCTCGAAGCCGTGCAGCACGTGGGCGACCTCGCTGAAGCCCGCGGCCTCCAGCGCCTTGCCGGCGTCCAGCGTGCGCTTGCCGCTGCGGCAGATCAGCAGGATCGGCCGCGCCTTGTCGCCGGCCTCGCGGGCCACGGCCTCGGCGAAGCGCGCCGGATCGGGCGTGAGGTCGGGGTATTCGTACCAGGGGATGTTCTCGACACCGGGCGGGCGGCCCACGTAGAGCGATTCGATCTCCATGCGCACGTCCACGAACAGCGGCGGGTCCTGGCCCAGCGCGGCGCGGCGCGCGGTTTCGGCCTGGAGCCAGGTCCAGGCTTCCTGGGGGGACAGGTGTTTCATGGGCGCGTATTGTCGGCCATGCCACGCCCTTGCCCTGTGTGGGGGTGGGGAGCGCTTCATACAATGCCCCGATGGACAAGTCCCCCGCTTTCACCCGTGCCCAGGCCCTGCCGGCCATCCTCGAGCAGCGCATCGCCATCCTCGACGGCGCCATGGGCACCATGATCCAGCGCTTCAAGCTGGACGAAGCCCAGTACCGGGGCGAGCGCTTCAAGGACTTCCACAAGGACGTCAAGGGCAACAACGAACTGCTCAGCCTGACCCGGCCCGACGTCATCCGCGACATCCACGAGGGCTACCTCGCCGCGGGCGCCGACCTGATCGAGACCAACACCTTCGGCGCCACCAGCATCGCGCAGGACGACTACGACATGGCGGGCCTCGCGCGCGAGATGAACGTCGCCTCGGCCCGGCTGGCGCGCGCGGCCTGCGACAAGTTCAGCACGCCCGACAAGCCCCGTTTCGTTGCTGGCGCCCTGGGCCCCACGCCCAAGACCGCCAGCATCAGCCCCGACGTGAACGACGCCGGCGCGCGCAATGTCACCTTCGAGCAGCTGCGCGCGGCTTACCGCGAGCAGGTCGAGGGCCTGCTGGAGGGCGGCGCCGACGTGCTGCTGGTCGAAACCATCTTCGACACCCTCAACGCGAAGGCCGCGCTGTTCGCCATCGACGAGGTCTTCGAGGCCACGGGCGAGCGCCTGCCCCTCATCATCAGCGGCACCGTCACCGACGCCTCGGGCCGCATCCTCAGCGGCCAGACCGTCAGCGCCTTCTGGGCCAGCGTGCGCCACCTGCAGCCCCTGGCCGTGGGCCTGAACTGCGCGCTGGGCGCGGCCCTCATGCGGCCCTACATCCAGGAGCTCGCCAAGGTCGCGGGCGATACCTACATCAGCTGCTACCCCAACGCCGGCCTGCCCAACCCTATGAGCGACACCGGCTTCGACGAGACGCCCGAGGTCACCAGCCGCCTGCTGCACGAGTTCGCCGCCGAGGGCCTGGTCAACATCGTGGGCGGCTGCTGCGGCACCACGCCGGACCACATCGCCGCCATCGGCCGCGCGGTCTCGCCGCTGGCGCCGCGCCACCGCGCCGCCTTCTACGCCGAAACGGCCTGAATACCCGACGGCTTGCCGGGAATTGCCCGGCCGGTCGACAATCCGGCTTCCCTTCAAGGGGAGTAATCGGCCCGCCACCCCGCGAACAGCGAGGCTTCGGCGGCGCGGCGTTCTCGTCAATTCGCGGCCCGAAAGGCCGCCGGGAACGCCCAGGCCACCGACGGTGGCCCGCGACCAGACCTTGGGGTGTTCGTCAACACCAAACCGAGGTCTTTCATGGAAAGCATTGCCCCGCTGTGGCTGTGGGGGGTTTTCGTCGCGTTCGTCGTGGCGGCCCTGTTCGTCGATTTCGTCCTGCTGAAGAAGCAGGGCGCCCAGGCCGTGGGCGTCAAGGAGGCGCTCAACTGGTCGCTTGCCTGGATCGCGCTGAGCTTCGTCTTCAACGGCCTGCTCTGGTGGGCCATCAAGGACAGCAGCGGCTCCACCGCGCTCGCCAACGAGAAGTCGCTGGAGTTCCTGACCGGCTACCTGATCGAGAAGAGCCTGGCGGTCGACAACATCTTCGTCTTCCTGCTGATCTTCAGCTACTTCGCGGTGCCGGCCGCGTACCAAAAGCGCGTGCTCATGCTCGGCATCCTGGGCGCCATCGCGCTGCGCACGGTGATGATCCTGGTCGGCGGCTGGCTGCTGGCGCAGTTCCACTGGATCCTTTATGTCTTCGGCGCCTTCCTGGTGCTCACCGGCGTGAAGATGTGGTGGGCCGCCGGCAAGGAGCCCGCGCTGGACGACAACCCCGCGCTCAAGCTGCTGCGCCGCCTCATGCCCGTGAGCCAGGACTACGACGGCGAAAAGTTCTTCACCGTCGAGAACGGCAAGCGCATCGCCACGCCGCTGCTGATGGTGATCGCCCTGGTGGGCGTGACCGACGTGATCTTCGCCGTGGACTCCATCCCGGCCATCTTCGCCATCACGCGCGACCCCTTCATCGTGCTCACCAGCAACGTGTTCGCCATCCTGGGCCTGCGCGCCATGTTCTTCCTGCTGCAGGCCGTGGCCGGCAAGTTCCACCTGCTGAACTACGGCCTGGCGGTCATCCTGGTCTTCATCGGCACCAAGATGATGCTGATCGACGTTTTCAAGATCCCGGTGGCGGTGTCGCTGGCGGTGGTGGTGGGCATCCTGGCCATCACCATGGTCTGGAGCGCTAAGACGGCGCCGAACACCTGAGCCCCCGCGCCCGGCGGCGCACCATCATGGCACAGGCCTTGCTCTTGCCCGTGCCATGCCGCCCGCGGACTTTCCCGAACTGATCAGCGCCGCCGTGGCCCCGTCCACGGCGGCCTGGCGCGACCCCCTGGGCCTGCTGCTGGCCAGCACGGGCGAGGGCGTTTTCGGCGTCGACCTGGACGGCCTGTGCGTGTTCATCAATCACGCCGGCGCTCGCATGATCGGCTACGAGCCCGTCGAGCTGCTGGGCCGCAACATGCACGCGCTCACCCACCATTCGCACGCGAACGGTGCGCCCTATCCGGTGGAGGACTGCCCGATCTTCAACGCCTTTCGCGCGGGCGAGCCTTGCCGCATCGACGCCGAGGTGTTCTGGCGACGCGACGGCAGCGCCTTTGCGGTGGAGTACAGCAGCCACCCCATCGTGGACGGCGGCCAGGTGCGCGGCGCCGTGGTCACGTTCATCGACATCACCGAGCGGCGCCGCGCCGCCGACGCCCTGCGCGGCGCCAAGGAGCAACTGGAGCAGCGGGTGCGCGAGCGCACCCGCGCGCTGGAGACCGCGCTGCGCCAGGTGCGCGAGCTGGCCGCGCGCAGCGAGGCCGTGCGCGAGGAAGAGCGCACGCGCATCGCGCGCGAAGTGCACGACGAACTGGGCAGCCTGCTCGTGGCCTTGAAGATGGACGTGAACTGGATGGACAGGCGCCTGTCCGAGCAGGCGCGGCGCCAGCCCGAGGAGGCCGAGGGCATGCGCGAGCGCATGCGCTGCAAATGCCAGAACATGAGCCGGCTGATCGAAAGCGCGGTCGACAACGTCGGGCGCATCATCACCGACCTGCGCCCCAGCATCCTCGACCACCAGGGCCTGTGGGCCGCGCTGGAATGGCAGGCGCAGGAGTTCGTGGCCAGCGCCGAACTCGCGCTCGATTGGCGCATGGCGGTGGACGGCGCGCCGGAGCCTGCCAAGCCGCTGGCCATCGCGGTCTTTCGCATCTTCCAGGAAATGCTCTCCAACGTAGGCCGCCACGCGCGTGCCCGTCGGATCGCCGTGCGCATCCGTCACCGCAAGGGCCTGCTGCGGCTGTCGGTGCGCGACGATGGCATCGGCGCCGCCCCCCAGGCCTTCGAGGCGGCCAACGCCTACGGCGTGATGGGCATGCGCGAACGCGCGGGGCACTTCGGGGGCGACATCCGGATCAAAAGCGTCCTGGGCCGCGGCACGCACATGGAACTCACCATCGCGCTGACGCCCGGGGAGGTGACATGAACAGCCAATACAGCGAGGCCAGCCGCTTTGATCTGCTGGCCGACACCATCCGCGTGCTGATCGGCGACGACCACCGCATCGTGCGCGAAGGGCTCAAGCAGATCCTGGCCGACGCGCCCGACGTGAGCGTGGTGGCCGAAGCCCAAAGCGGCGAGGACGTGCTCACGCAGGTGCGTGTGCTGGGCGGCAGCGAAGGCCTGGACCTGGTGCTGCTCGACGTTGCCATGCCGGGCATCGACGGGCTGGACGTGCTGCAGCGCCTGCGCAAGGAGCACCCGCACCTGCCGGTGCTCATGCTCAGCACCTATCCCGAGAAGCAGTACGCGGTGCGCTGCATCCGCCTGGGCGCCTGCGGCTACCTCAACAAGGGCGCCGACCCCGACGACATGCTGCTGGCGGTGCGCAAGTGCGCGGGCGGCGGCCGCTACCTCACGCCCGCCACGGCCGAGGCCCTGGCCGCCGCCGTCGGCAGCGGCGGCGCGCAGGCCGGCCCCGAGGCGCTCTCGCACCGCGAGCACCAGGTGTACCGCCTGCTCACGCAAGGCCTGACCGTGAGCGAAATTGGTGCGCGGTTGGGCCTGGCCTCGAACACGGTGAGCACCTACCGGGCGCGTGTCCTCGAAAAGACCGGCGCCAAGAACGACGTCGAGCTGGCGCTGTACGCCGAAAGGCAGCGTTCCGGCGCCTGAGGCGGCGCCTGTGTAGGGCTGGCCCTACGCCGCGTCGCCGCAGCGCCCGCGAAATCGCGCGCGCATCCGCCGTGGCACGGCCACTGGCCCGCGGCTTGCAATCCACCGCGCATCTCCCACACACGAGGTGCGCCATGTCCGACTTCTTCGACCCGTACAACGCCGACAAGCCGCTGATGCTCAAGTGCAGCTGCGGGCGAGATCACAGCATCGCCGAGCACCAGGCCGAAGAGGCCGCTGCCGCGCAGGCCGCGGGCGCGCTGCGCGAGCGCAGCGAGAGCAGCGAGTTCGAGGCCTACAGCCGCGACTTCATCGAGGCCACGCTGGTGAAGGCACTGTTTCCGCAGGATGCGGTGCGCCGGCGCTTCCTTCGCGCCGTGGGCAAGGGCACGGCCATGGCGGCCATCGCCAGCGTGCTGCCCATCGCCAGCCTGCAGGCCATGGCGCAGGAGAAGGGCCGGCTGGAGAAGACCGATCTCAAGATCGGCTTCATTCCCATCACCTGCGCCACGCCGCTGATCATGGCCCACCCCCTGGGCTTCTATCAGCGCGAAGGCCTCAATGTGGAGGTCATCAAGACGGCGGGATGGGCGCTCATCCGCGACAAGATGATCAACAAGGAGTACGACGCCACGCACTTCCTGTCGCCCATGCCGCTCGCCATTTCCATGGGCGTGGGCTCCAACGCCACGCCCATGAACGTGGCCACCATCCAGAACACCAACGGCCAGGCCATCACGCTGCACGTCAAGCACAAGGACAGGCGCGACCCGAAGCAGTGGAAGGGCTTCAGGTTCGCCGTGCCCTTCGAGTTTTCGATGCACAACTTCCTGTTGCGCTACTACGTGGCCGAGCACGGGCTCAACCCCGACACCGACATCCAGATCCGCGTGGTGCCGCCGCCCGAGATGGTGGCCAACCTGCGCGCCGGCAACATCGACGGCTACCTCGGCCCCGACCCGTTCAACCAGCGCGCGGTGTACGACGAGGTCGGCTTCCTGCACGTGCTCACCAAGGACCTGTGGAACGGCCACCCCTGCTGCGCCTTCGGCACCAGCGCCGAATTCATCCGCCAGAACCCCAATACCTTCGCGGCGCTGTACCGCTCGGTGCTCACGGCCGCGGCCATGGCCCGGCAGCCCAAGAACCGCGAACTCATCGCCAAGGTGATCTCGCCGCAGGCCTACCTGAACCAGCCCGAGACCGTGGTGGCCCAGGTGCTCACCGGTCGTTTCGCCGACGGCCTGGGCAAGATCCAGAACGTGCCCGACCGCGCCGATTTCGATCCCATGCCCTGGCAGAGCATGGCGGTGTGGATGCTCACGCAGATGCAGCGCTGGGGCTACATCAAAGGCGAGGTCAACTACCACCAGATCGCCGAGCGCGTCTTCCTCATCACCGACGCGCGCCGGCACATGAAAGCGCTCGGCCAGGACTTCAAGGCCGGGCCGGGCTACGAGAAGCACACCATCATGGGCAAGGTGTTCGACCCGGCCAGGCCGAAGGATTACCTCGACAGCTTCGCGGTCCGCAAGGCGGCTTGAGCATGAAGGCGCTGAACCTGAACCTGCGCGCCGCGCTGGTCTCGCTGCTGCTGCTGGTGGTCTTCGTCGGCGCCTGGCAGATCGGCACGGGCGGCGGGGGCGCGCCCTCGGCCGCCGCCCCGCTCACGCCGGAAGAGCTGGAGTACGCCAAGCTCATGGGCAAGGACCCGGGCGCGGCCGTGGCCAAGTCGGACGGCTTCCCGCCCCCCCTGGCGGTGGCCGAGGCCAGCTGGAAGCACCTGTCCGATCCCTTCTACGACAAGGGCCCGAACGACAAGGGCATCGGCATCCAGATCGCGCATTCGCTGGCGCGCGTGGGCCTGGGTTTCGCGCTGGCCATGCTGGTGGCCATCCCGCTGGGCTTTCTCATCGGCATGTCGCCGCTCATGAGCAAGGCCTTCGATCCCTTCGTGCAGGTGTTGAAGCCCATCAGCCCCCTGGCCTGGATGCCGCTCGCGCTCTACACGCTCAAGGACAGCAATGTCAGCGGCATCTTCGTCATCTTCATCTGCTCGGTCTGGCCGATGCTGATCAACACCGCCTTCGGCGTCGCCTCGGTCAAGCGCGACTGGCTCAACGTGGCCGCCACGCTGGAGGTGAACCCGCTGCGCAAGGCCTTCCTGGTGGTGCTGCCCGCCGCCGCGCCCACCATCCTCACGGGCATGCGCATCAGCATGGGCATTGCCTGGCTGGTCATCGTCGCGGCCGAGATGCTGGTGGGCGGCACCGGCATCGGCTACTTCGTGTGGAACGAGTGGAACAACCTCTCGCTCACCAACGTGATCTTCGCGGTGCTGGTGATCGGGGTGGTGGGCATGCTGCTCGATCTGATGTTCGCGCAATTGCAGAAGGCGGTGACCTATGTGGAGTGACGGCCGGCAACAGGGCGTCGCAGCCGCGACACGCGTCACACAAGCACAAGGCAATTCCATGAGCGCCCATCCCCGCGCCTTCCTGCAGGTCGAGCGCCTCGCCAAGGCCTACCAGGCCGACAAGCCGGTCTTCGCCAACGTCGACTTCGGCATCGACAGGGGCGAGTTCGTCTGCATCATCGGCCACAGCGGCTGCGGCAAGACGACCATCCTCAATGTGCTGGCCGGCCTGGACACGGCCAGCGCGGGCCACGCGTTCATGGACGGCCGCGAAATCGCTGGCCCCAGCCTGGAGCGCGGCGTGGTCTTCCAGGGCCACGCGCTCATGCCCTGGCTCACGGTGCGCCAGAACATCGCCTTCGCGGTGAAGTCGCGCTGGCCCGACTGGAAGAAACCCGAGGTCGAGGCGCAGGTCGAGAAGTACGTGGCCATGGTGGGCCTGAGCCCGGCCATCGACAAGAAGCCCTCGCAGCTGTCGGGCGGCATGAAGCAGCGCGTGGGCATCGCGCGCGCCTTCGCCATCCAGCCCAAGATGCTGCTGCTCGACGAGCCCTTTGGCGCGCTGGACGCGCTCACGCGCGGCACGATCCAGGACGAACTCCTGGGCATCGTGCGCGAGACGCGGCAGACCGTGTTCATGATCACCCACGACGTGGACGAGGCCATCCTGCTGGCCGACCGCATCCTGCTCATGAGCAACGGGGCCGAGGTGGATGGCGCCTACCGGCCGGGCGGCCTGGCCGAGGTGGTGGACAACCCCTTGCCGCGCGAGCGCACGCGCACCCAGCTGCACCACCTGGACGGCTACTACGCCCTGCGCAACCACATCGTCGACTTCCTCGTCTCCCGGGCGAAGGCGCATTGACCGGCGACACCCCGCAGCCCCCGCTCCAACCCTTTCACCCCACCACCACAAACAGACCACCCACCATGAGCCGCATCGAAGTCACCGAGAAGATCATCGCCACCAAGGTCAGCAAGGGCCTGAAGTGGGAGGACGTCGCCAAGAAAGTCGGCCAGTCCAAGGAGTGGACCACGGCCCTGTGCCTGGGTCAGATGACCGCCACGCCTGCGCAGGCCAAGGTCCTGGGCAAGGTCTTCGGCCTGACGGCCGAGGAGCAGAAGTGGCTGCAGGTCGTGCCTTACAAGGGCTCGCTGCCCACCAGCGTGCCCACCGACCCGCTGATCTACCGCTTCTACGAACTCATCAGCGTCTACGGCACCACCTTCAAGGAGCTCATCCACGAAGAGTTCGGCGACGGCATCATGAGCGCGATCGACTTCAAGATGGACATGAAGCGCGAGAAGGACCCGAACGGCGACCGCGTGAATATCGTGATGTCGGGCAAGTTCCTGCCGTACAAGCAGTATTGACCCCCGCGGCGCTGCGCGCCTGCCCCTGGAAGGGCGGCACCAACGGCCCGGCGGAGCCGGTTCCGTGGTGTCTCCGGAGCGGGCTGTCGCGGGCGAGGCGTGCGTGGTGAACCTCGGCGGCCCTTCGGTTACCTACCGGCTCGTTCCCGGCGAGCCGACATGTACTGCCGCACCCTCAAGTACCGCGATCCCTACGGCCGCTTCTCCATCCTGGTGGAGGAGCGGCCCGACGGTTCGCTCACGCTCTGGGAATTCGACGTGCCCGGCAACGGCATGCGCCGGCGCCACGTGATCGACAAGGTGGCCGACAGCCTGGCGCGCGAGGGCCGGCCACTGCGCGTGGTGTGGGGCGCGGCGCGGGTGCAGCGCAGGAAGGCGGACGACCCGTACGGGTCTTAGGCCGGCCTGCGCGGCCTAGGCCTTGGGCAGCGGGATCCACTCCTGGTCGTCTCCCGGCGGCAGCGGGATGCGCCCGGCGGCCCAGTCCGCCTTGGCCTGCTCGATGCGCTCCTTGCGTGAGGACACGAAGTTCCACCAGACGTGCCGCTCGCCCAATGGCTCGCCACCGAAGACCATCAGCGTGCTCGGCACGCGCGCGGTGACGAGCGCGTCGGCGTCGTCGCCGAACACCAGCAGCTGCCCGGGGCGGTAGACCTCGCCCGCGTACTCGATCTCGCCGCGCGCCACGTACACCGCCTGTTCGCGGTGGCCGCCGGGCAGGGCCAGGCTGGCGCCGGCCTGCCATTCGGTGTGCAGGTAGAACAGCGGCGAGTGCGTGCGCACGGGGCTCTTCAGGCCATAGGCCTCGCCCGCGATCAGGCGCATCCACACGCCGTCCCGTTCGCGCACCGGCAGCTCGCTGGCCGGGTAGTGGGTGAAGGCCGGCTCGGTTTCCTCATCCCGCTCGGGCAGCGCCACCCAGAGCTGCATCAGCTCCAGCCCGCCGCCCGCGAAGGAGTCGGGGTGGGTGAAGCGCTCGCTGTGCGAAATGCCGCGGCCGGCGGTCATCCAGTTCACGTCGCCGGGCACGATGTCCTGCACCACGCCCAGGCTGTCGCGGTGCTTGATCTGTCCGCTGAGCAGGTAGCTCACGGTGGACAGGCCGATGTGCGGGTGCGGCCGCACGTCGGCCGCGCGCGTGTCCTCGGCCGCCAGCGTCACGGGGCCGGCGTGGTCCACAAAGATGAAGGGGCCGACCATGCGGCGTTTCGCGTAAGGCAGCACGCGCCGCACCGTCAGGCCGTGGCCCAGGTCGGCGGCGCGCGCGTCGATCACCATTTCCAGCATCGGGGTCTCCTTGGTCGTGGCCGGCCATTGTCGACCGGGAGCGGATGCCCGGGTGCCGTGCGCGACAATGCCCGCCCCATGCAACTGAGCGAACTGCGCCAACGCCTCACCGCCCTCGGGGCTGGGCCGCTGCATGCGCAGCGCGTGCTGCGCCACTGGCTGCACGCCCTGCCGGCCGACGCCGGCCGGCGCAAGCCCGAGCACCACTTCCCCAAGGCCCTGTTCGGGGCCCTGCCGGCGCTGCGCGAAGAACTCGCCGGCCTGGCGCGCCTGCAGGCCGAGCACCCGGGCGAGGACGGCTCGGCCCGACTGCTGGTGGCCCTGCGCGACGGCCAGACCGTGGAGAGCGTGCGCCTGCCGCGCGGCGGCCTGTGCGTGTCCACCCAGGTCGGCTGCGCCGTGGGCTGCGCCTTCTGCATGACCGGCACCGGCGGCCTGCTGCGCCAGCTCGGCAGCGCCGAGATCCTGGCCCAGGTGGCGCTGGCGCGCGCCGGCCGGCCGGTGAACAAGGTGGTCTTCATGGGCATGGGCGAGCCCGCGCACAACCTGGACGCGGTGCTCGAGGCCATCGAGCTGCTGGGCACCGTGGGCGGCATCGGCCACAAGAACCTGGTGTTCTCCACCGTGGGCGACGATCGCGCCTTCGAGGCCCTGCCGCGTGGCGCGGTCAAGCCCGCGCTGGCGCTGTCGCTGCACACCACCAAGCCCGATCTGCGCGAGCAACTGCTGCCGCGCGCGCCGCGCCTCACGCCCACCGAGCTGGTGGAGCGCGCCGAGGCCTACGCGCGCGCCACCGGCTACCCGGTGCAATACCAGTGGACCCTGCTGGACGGCGTGAACGACGGCGACGATGAAATCGACGGCATCGTGCGCCTGCTCGGTGGCCGCTACGGCGTGCTCAACCTCATTCCCTACAACGCCGTCGACGGTCTGCCGTTCCAGCGCCCCGCGTGGGAAAAAGCGGCCGACATCGCGCGCCGCCTGCACCGCCAGGGCATCCTCACCAAGCTGCGCCACTCGGCCGGGCAGGACGTGGACGCGGGCTGTGGCCAGCTGCGGGCGCGCTCGCTGGACACGGGCGAGCGCGTGGTGGCGCTGCGGCGGCGGGCCGTCAGCAGACCGTCTCCATTGCTTCCATCAGCAGGCGCGCCGTGAGCCGTGCTTGCGGCGTGTTCTTCAGGCCGGGCTCCAGCGGGCGGCCTTGCTCGACCCATTGCAGGGTGAAGCGGAAACTCTCCAACGCCTCGTTGTCCAGCATGGCGGTGAACTGGGCGAGTTCCTTGACGGTGGTGTCGGGGGTGACCGTCAGGAAGTTCGAGATGCCGAGCCCCTTGAGCCGCTGGCCAAAGATGTCGACAAACGCCTGACCCAGCCGGGGTGGCGACGCGTCGGCCGTCGTGGCGGGCGGGTCGCTCAGCTCGATGAAGCGCATCGGATCGGGGCTTGTGCGCCGGGTGTAGGGCAGGTCCCCGAGCGCCAGTGCCTGCTCACGCTCCACGCGCCGGGTTGTTTCGTGCGGCCCGTGCCTGGCCGGCGCCTGGGCGTTCAGTGCCGCCAGCAGCTGCTGGGTGGAGGCCTCATGCCCCCAGTCCCGGTTCAAGCGGTACTTGAAACGTTCCCGCTCCAAGGGCTCCAGCGATCGAATGAGGTCCGCGATGGTCGGGATGTCCGCGCTGTCCTTGACCTGGTCCGCCGTGGCCGCGTGGCCCAGCGCGCGAAGGACGGTCCTGGTGGTCGGAACGCGGCCGCTCGGCGGATCGATCAGCACCTTGAGGTCTTTCAGGAACGCGGTGTCCAGCACCACCTGATGGTCCGCGGTCACGCGAGACCAGATCGAGTCCAGGGCTTCCTTCACCTCCGTCGGGTAGGGGCGATCCGCAATGAAGCGGCGCGCGAGGGTCCGCACCAGCCGTTCCGCGGCGTCCGAGGCGCTGGTGGTGACGCCCTCCGCGTTCTTGGGGGTGACGGACAGGGACTGCGTGCGCTCGCCCTTGGGCCCGGACTTGTTCTTGATGAGCAGAACGGTCGGTCCCGGCCGCCATCCCTTGTTGACCGACTGGCCATACGCATACAGCTGCTTCAGGTCGAGGGTTTCGTTATCTGGGTTGAGCGCCTGTGTTTTGCCGGGGCGGGGGGTGGACAGAGCAATCATGGCGGCAATGGAGAGAAACGGAGGGGGTGGGGGCCTGAACGCGTGCTCAGTAACGCCCGGAAGCCCCAGGGCGCCAGCCAAATGGCTGTTCAGGCCGAACGGACGAAGGGTTTGAGGCCTGTCGCTAAAATCCCGGCTCTCTCAAGGAGCGTTGCAGCGGCCAGCCCAGGGCCTCCCGGGTCGGGGCCGTCAGGCTTGAGTGGGCTGGACCGGCCCCAACGACGCTCACCAGCTCGGTTTTTTCGCAAACAACCCTGGTGAGCCGCATGTCCTCCGAGACCTCCTCCGCCCCCATTTCCCCCGCCGTTCGCCCGATGCTGCTGTCGGGCCTGGAGCCGCTCGCCATCGGCGCGGGCAGCCTGTTCGTCAACGTCGGCGAGCGCACCAACGTCACCGGCTCCAAGGCCTTCGCGCGCATGATTCTCGAAGGCCGCTTCGAGGACGCGCTGGCCGTGGCGCGCCAGCAGGTGGAGAACGGCGCGCAGATCGTCGACGTCAACATGGACGAGGCCATGCTGGACAGCGAGGCCGCCATGGTGCGCTTCCTCAACCTCATGGCCGGCGAGCCCGACATCGCGCGCGTGCCGGTGATGGTGGACAGCTCCAAGTGGAGCGTCATCGAGGCCGGCCTGCGCTGCCTGCAGGGCAAGGGCGTCGTCAACTCCATCAGCATGAAGGAGGGCGTGGAGGAGTTCAAGCGCCAGGCCCGCCTCATCAAGCGCTACGGTGCGGCGACCGTGGTGATGGCCTTCGACGAGACCGGCCAGGCCGACACCTACGAACGCAAGATCCAGATCTGCGAGCGCGCCTACCGCATCCTGGTGGACGAGGTGGGCTTTCCGCCCGAGGACATCGTCTTCGACCCCAACATCTTCGCCATCGCCACCGGCATCGAGGAACACAACAACTACGCGGTGGACTTCATCAACGCCACGCGCTGGATCAAGCAGCACCTGCCGGGCGCCAAGGTCTCGGGCGGCGTGTCCAACGTGAGCTTCAGCTTCCGCGGCAACGACCCGGTGCGCGAGGCCATCCACACCGTCTTCCTGTACCACGCCATTCAGGCCGGCATGGACATGGGCATCGTCAACGCCGGCATGGTCGGCGTGTACGACGAACTGGAACCCACGCTGCGCGAGCGCGTGGAGGACGTGGTGCTGAACCGCCGCCCGGACGCCGCCGAGCGCCTGCTCGACATCGCCGAGAGCGCCAAGGGCGCGGCCAAGGACGATTCGCAGAAGAACGCCTGGCGCGAACTGCCGCTGCGCGAGCGCCTGTCGCACGCGCTGGTGCGCGGCATCAACGACTTCATCACCGAAGACACCGAGGCCATGTGGCGCGAGATCGAGGCCGGCGGCGGGCGCCCGCTGAACGTGATCGAAGGCCCGCTCATGGACGGCATGAACGTCGTGGGCGATCTGTTCGGCCAGGGCAAGATGTTCCTGCCCCAGGTGGTCAAGAGCGCGCGCGTGATGAAACAGGCCGTGGCCCACCTGCTGCCCTACATCGAGGAAGAGAAGAAGCGCCTGGAAGCCGCCGGCGGCGACGTGCGCTCCAAGGGCAAGATCGTCATCGCCACCGTCAAGGGCGACGTGCACGACATCGGCAAGAACATCGTCACCGTCGTGCTCCAGTGCAACAACTTCGAGGTGGTGAACATGGGCGTGATGGTCCCGTGTCACGAGATCCTGGCCAAGGCCAAGGTCGAGGGCGCGGACATCGTGGGCCTGTCGGGCCTGATCACGCCCAGCCTGGAAGAGATGCAGTACGTGGCCAGCGAGATGCAGAAGGACGAGCATTTCCGCATCAAGAAGATCCCGCTGCTGATCGGCGGCGCCACCACCAGCCGCGTGCACACGGCGGTGAAGATCGCGCCGCACTACGAGGGCCCGGTGGTCTACGTGCCCGATGCCTCGCGCAGCGTGAGCGTGGCCCAGGGCCTGCTGTCGGACCAGGCCACGGCCTACATCGCCGAGGTCAACGCCGACTACGAGCGCGTGCGCCACCAGCACGCCAACAAGAAGCAGGTGCCGCTGTGGCCGCTGGACAAGGCGCGAGCCAACCGCACGCCCATCGAGTGGGGCGGCTACACCCCGCCCGTGCCCAAGTTCATCGGTCGGCGCGTGTTCAAGAACGTGGACCTGGCCGAGCTCGCCAGGTACATCGACTGGGGTCCCTTCTTCCAGACCTGGGACCTGGCCGGCCCCTTCCCCGAGATCCTGAAGGACGAGGTGGTGGGCGAGGAGGCGCGCCGCGTGTTCAGCGACGGCAAGCGCATGCTCCAGCGCATCATCGACGGCCGCTGGCTCACGGCCAGCGCGGTCATCGGCCTGTACCCGGCCAACTGCGTGAACGACGACGACATCGCGCTCTACGCCGACGAGTCGCGTGAGCGCCCGGTGCTGGTGTGGCACGGCCTGCGCCAGCAGACCGAGAAGCAGGAGATCGACGGCGTGATGCGCCCCAGCCGCTGCCTGGCCGACTTCGTGGCGCCCCAGGGCGTGGCCCCGGACTACGTGGGCCTGTTCGCGGTGACGGCGGGCCTGGGCGTGGAGAAGAAAGAGAAGCAGTTCCTCGACGACCTCGACGACTACTCGGCCATCATGTTCAAGGCCCTGGCCGACCGCCTGGCCGAGGCCCTGGCCGAGCAGATGCACCACCGCGTGCGCACCGACCTGTGGGGCTACGCGCCGAACGAGGCGCTGAGCAACGAGGAGCTCATCAAGGAAAAGTACCAGGGCATCCGCCCCGCGCCGGGCTACCCGGCCTGCCCGGACCACACCGTCAAGCGCGGCCTGTTTCAGCTGCTGCAGGCCGAGGAGATCGGCATGGGCCTGACCGAAAGCCTGGCCATGTCGCCAGCGGCCAGCGTGAGCGGCTTCTACCTGAGCCACCCGCAGAGCACCTACTTCAACGTCGGCAAGATCGGCGAGGACCAGCTGGACGACCTGGCACAGCGCAGCGCCGTGGCGCGCGCGGACCTGCAGCGCTGGCTGGCGCCCAACCTCTGAGTTCCGGCGCGCGGGCCACCGCGTCCCCGCTCGCGCGGGTCCCGGCATGGCCCGGCGCGCCGGGGGTCAGCCGGTGCCATCCCCGGCGAGACCGCGCAGCCAGTCCATGACCTCTGGCGGCCGGTTTCGCGCCAGCAGCGCCAGGGCGGCCAGGCGCCGGACGGCCTCGCCGTCCCCGCTCAGCGACAAGGCGTCGAGCACGCCTCCCAGGATCGGGTCGGGCATGTCGTGGATGGCCGTGAGGCTGGCCGTTTCATGGAGGCCCAAGGAACACCCGGCCAGCCGCTTGAGGGCGTGGAACACCGGCTCGGGCAGGGCCATGGCCTGAAGGTCCCGGGCGAGGTCGGCCAGGTCCTGTTCGGTGTAGGGGGTGTTCTCCGGCGTGTCGCTGGGGGCGCCCCAGTTCCACCGCGCGGCCGCCGGCCAGTGGGCCACCACAATGGCCTTCAAGCCCGGGGCCACCGCCCGGGTGCGCGCGCCGAGGATGGCCTTGGCCGCGACAAAGGCGAAGGCCTTGGCCGCGGGCGGGTAGAGCCGGCCCAGGCACGCCAGCACGCCCAGCAGCTGGCGCGGCGTGCTGCTTCGAAGGAAGGCCACGACTTCCCGTTCGGACCCGCAGGTCGCGAAGGCGCTCAGGGCCCGGCTCACCGTCGGCGGGTCCAGCAGGGGGTCGGCGCACGACAGGGCCGATGGATGGGCGCCGGCCAGGGCCAGCAGGTAGCGGGCGGCGCCGGTGGCGTGCATCAGCGGCGCGGAGATGACGTCGGGCGCGGTGGCTGGGACGCTGGGCGCCAGAGGGCCGCACGCCTGCACCAACAGGCGCCGCAGACCCAGCGCGGCCCCGGGGTGGATGCCCCAGAGCCAGCTCAGCAGCGCGTCCCTGTCCTGCGTGGTCGAGAAGGTCGCCAGCCACCGTCGCAGCGGTGCGATGCCTTGGCTGCCGCGGGACAGGTGAGACAAGGCGGTCCACAGCCTGGCGCTCAGGGGAATGGGCTTGCAGCTCATGATGTGCCGGGCCGCGCCGACGACGTGCTGGGGGTCGGGCCGCGCGGGCGGGGTCGCATCGACATGGCCGGTGCGCGCGGGGTTCGCCGGCGCCAGGTGTTGCTCGACGTGCCGCTTGATCGCGCTGAGCGCCTCCCTGGCCCCCGGGCGCCGTTCGTAGGCGTCGAAGCAGCGATCGAATCGATCCAGGAACCGCTTCACACAGCGGTCCAGGTGGGGCCTCACCTCGGCGGGGCAGTCGGCGCGGGTGGGCAGGTGTTCGAGCAGCAGGTGCAAGTGGTCGGCGAGTGTGTCGTTTCTGCATGACGCGGGCAGGGCCGCCAGCAGCAACGGGGCGAACGCGGGGCGTGTCTGAGGGGGCAGCTTGCCCAGGAACACCAGCAGGCTGTACTGGCCCGCGCAGTCGGGGCTGGCGTGGGCTTGCGCGTCGAAGAACACCTCCACCAGGTCCGCGGTGCTGTTGCAGTCCTGCAGCTGGAGCTCCGTGTAGGCCGTGTGGCAGCCGCTGTGGCCGATGCAGGCGTGCACCGCGTTCAGCAGCGCCTGTGGTGAGGCGGGCGTGGTGTCGATGCGCCGCTGCCCTCCCGTGACGGGGCCGGAAAACCCCCCGACGCGCTTCATGCGAACGCCCCCAGCACGCGCCGGTACTGCACCGCCTCCGCCACGTCGGCGGCGCCCACGCGCTCGTGCCCGGCCAGATCGGCGATGGTGCGGGCCACGCGCAGCGCCCGGTGCGTGCCGCGCCCGCTCCAGGCCAGGCGCACGGCCGCCGCGTGCAGGAACTTCAGCGCCGCCGGCTCGGCGCGCGCGTGCTCCTCGAGCGCGCCGCCCGCCAGCGCGCGGTTGGGCTGGCCCTGGCGCCGCAGCGCCAGCGTGTGCGCGGCCACCACGCGCTCGCGCACCGCGGCGCTGCCCTCGCCCGGCGGTCCCTGCAGCAGCTGCTCGCCGGGCAGCGCGGGCACCTCCACCTGCAGGTCGATGCGGTCGAGCAGCGGACCGCTGAGCCGGCCCTGGTAGCGCTGCACCTGCTCTGGCGTGCAGCGGCAGGCGCGCACCGGGTGGCCGCGGTAGCCGCAGGGGCAGGGGTTCATGGCGGCCACCAGTTGGAAGCGCGCGGGGAATTCGGCCTGCTGCGCCGCGCGCGAGACGCGGATGCGGCCGGTCTCCAGCGGCTCGCGCAGCGCCTCCAACGCGTGGCGCGCGAACTCGGGCAGCTCGTCGAGGAACAGCACGCCCTGGTGGGCGAGCGAGATTTCGCCCGGCCGCGGTGGCGAGCCCCCGCCCACCAGCGCCACGGCGGAGGCGCTGTGGTGCGGCGCGCAGAAAGGCCGCTCGCCCCAGCGCGCGGGATCGAAGCGCCCGGCCAACGAGGCCACGGCCGCGGCCTGCAGGGCCTCGTCGGTGGCCATGGGCGGCAGCAGCCCGCCCAGGCGCTGCGCCAGCATGGACTTGCCGGCGCCCGGCGGCCCCACCAGCAGCAGGCTGTGGCCGCCGGCGGCCGCGATCTCCAGCGCGCGGCGCGCCGCCACCTGGCCTTTCACGTCGGCAAGGTCGGGTCCCCCGGGTGGCGCCGGGACGCTGTCGCGCGGCTCCAGCCGCGCCCAGCCCGCATCGTCCTGCGTGGCCGGCTGCTCGCGCCGCAGGCGCGCCACCACGTCGATCAGGTGGCGCGCGCGCACCACGTGGGCGCCGGGCACCAGGGCGGCCTCTTCGGCGCTGCCTGGCGGCAGCACCAGGGTGCGGGGCGCCGCGTCCTGCGCGAGGGCCAGCGCCATGGCCAGCGCGCCGCGCACCGGGCGCAACTCGCCGCCCAGGGACAGCTCGCCCGCGTACACGCCGCGCGCCAGGGGTTCGGCCTCGATCTGCCCGCTGGCGGCCAGGATGCCCAGCGCGATCGGCAGGTCGAAGCGCCCCGAGTCCTTGGGCAGGTCGGCCGGCGCCAGGTTCACGGTGATGCGCTGGCTGTGCGGAAACTCCAGGCCGCTGTTGGCGATGGCCGCGCGCACCCGCTCGCGCGCTTCCTTCACTTCGGTGTCGGCCAGGCCCACCAGCGTGAAGCTGGGCAGGCCGTTGGCCAGGTGGACTTCCACGCTCACGGGCCGGGCGGCCAGCCCCTGCAGCGCGCGGCTGTGCACATGCGCCAGCGCCATGGGTGTTCTCCCTGTTCAGGTGCGCGGCCGCCGGCGGCGGCCACGGGGCGGCCGATTCTGCGGGCGCCGCTGGCACGACACCGGTGGGGGTGTCGGGCGCCGGCCCGTCCCCGATTCGGCGCATCGGGCACCGTGGTGGTGCGCCGAAGCCCCCCTGGCGTGCCGCGGCGCGGGCGGGGCCTCATCCTGGTGCCGACCGCCCTGGAGGGCCGGCACCCGGGCGCTCCGGGTTGGCACACAAGCTGCTAAGGCAGACACCAGATCAACCAACCCCTGGAGGGATCGTCGTGAAAATGGTTTCAGCCGTCATCAAGCCGTTCAAGCTGGACGAGGTGCGCGAGGCGCTCTCCGGCGTGGGCGTGCAGGGCATCACCGTCACCGAGGTCAAGGGCTTCGGCCGGCAGAAGGGGCACACCGAGCTCTACCGCGGCGCGGAGTACGTGGTCGACTTCCTGCCCAAGGTCAAGATCGAAGCGGCCGTCGCGGACGACCTGGTCGAGCGCGTCATCGAGGCCATCGAAGGCGCCGCGCGCACCGGAAAGATCGGCGACGGAAAGATCTTCGTCTCGCCCCTCGAGCAAGTGGTCCGCATCCGCACCGGCGAGACCGGCAACGAGGCGATCTGACCCAGCCATTCCCTGAACCCAACCGAGTCCATCCAAATGAAGAAACTCCTGGCTTCCCTGTTGCTGGGCCTGGGCCTGGCGATCGGCGGTGGCGCAGCCATCGCGCAGTCGACCACCCCCGCCGCTGAAGCGCCTGCGGCCGCCGCGCCGGCCGCCCCCGCCGCCGAGGCCCCCGCCGCCGCCCCCGAAGCGCCCAAGCTCGACAGCGGCGACACCGCGTGGATGCTGACCTCCACGCTGCTCGTCATCCTGATGACCATCCCCGGCCTGGCCCTGTTCTACGGCGGCCTGGCGCGATCGAAGAACATGCTGTCGGTGCTGATGCAGGTGATGGTGATCTTCTCGCTCATCTCCCTGCTGTGGGCCATCTACGGCTTCTCGCTCACCTTCGGCGGCGCGGGCACCTTCTTCGGCTCCTTCGACAAGCTGTTCCTCGCCGGCACTACGGCCAGCACCATGTCGTCGGCGCTGGCGACCATCCCCGAGTACGTGTTCATCGCCTTCCAGGGCACCTTCGCCGCCATCACCGTGGCGCTGATCGTGGGCTCCTTCGCCGAGCGCGTGAAGTTCGGCGCCGTGCTGCTGTTCTCGGCCCTGTGGTTCACCTTCTCGTACATCCCCATGGCCCACATGGTCTGGGGCGGTGGCCTGCTGGCGGCCGACGGCGCGCTCGACTTCGCGGGCGGTACCGTGGTGCACATCAACGCCGGTGTCGCCGGCCTGGTGGGCGCCTACGTGGTGGGCAAGCGCATCGGCTACGGTAAGGAAGCGCTGACGCCGCACTCGCTGACGCTGACCATGGTGGGCGCCTCGCTGCTGTGGGTGGGCTGGTTCGGCTTCAACGCCGGCTCGGCCGGCGCCGCCAACGGCGTGGCCGGCCTGGCCTTCATCAACACCGTGCTGGCCACGGCCGCCGCCACCCTGGCCTGGTGCCTGGCCGAGTCCCTGCTCAAGGGCAAAGCCTCCATGCTGGGCGCCGCCTCCGGCGCCGTCGCCGGCCTGGTGGCCGTGACGCCGGCCGCGGGCTTCGTCGGCCCCATGGGCTCCATCGTGCTGGGCATCGTGGCCGGCTTCGTCTGCGTCTGGGGCGTCAGCGGCCTGAAGAAGATGCTGGGCGCGGACGACGCGTTCGACGTGTTCGGCGTGCACGGCGTGGGCGGCATCGTCGGCGCCATCCTGACCGGCGTGTTCGCCGCGCCGGGCCTGGGCGGCACCGGCGCCGAGGACTTCGCCATGGGCCACCAGGTCTGGGTGCAGGTCAAGAGCGTGCTCGTGACCGTGGCCTGGTCGGGCGTCGTGGCCTTCATCGCCTACAAGATCGCCGACCTCACCATGGGCCTGCGTCCCTCGGAAGAGGCCGAGCGCGAGGGCCTGGACATCACCTCGCACGGCGAGACGGCGTACCACCGCTGATCCGCGCGATCACCCTTTCCTCCGAGGAAACCCGCCCGCGCGCCGCCAGGCCCGCGGGCTTTTTTTCGCCTCCCCGGCATGGGCCGGTCTGCTTCGGCCTATGCCGGCGGGTCGTCGAACAGGTCCTTGAGCGTCTTGCCCGGACCTGTGGCGCGGGCGCCGGCCCGGGGCGTGCCCTGCGGGTATTCCTCGGCGATCCGGTCTTCCCAGTAGGTGGCCGGGTTGGGGGCGCTGCACAGCCGGCGGAACACCTCCTGCGGCACCTGCTTGTAGGCCTGCACCGAGCCATTGGCCCAGCCCAGGTCCAGCTGGCGCGAAGCCGGGTCGTAGTCGGCCCATTGCAGGCGGCTGGTGGTGAAGCGTTGGACGGGCATGGCGGTCTCCTGGCGCTCGGGCGCGAGCCCCTATCGTCGTCGACGGCGCCGGAGGCGTCCAGGCCGGTGGCGGTGGCTCTGTACTCCCCGGGGGCAGGGCCCGCGCGGGCGCCCTAGCATCGCCGCCCGACGCAACCACAGGAGAGGGCGCATGGGCTTGAAGACGGTTCATTGTTGGGTGCTGGCGATGGCGCTGTTGGCGGCGGGCGGTGCCCTCGCCGCCAAGAAGCCCAAGGCCGCCCAAGACCCCGACGCGCCGACGGCCGCGCGGCGCGCGCCGGGCAAGCTCACTGTCCACAAGGCGCCGTCGGACGAGAGCCCGGCCGAGCGCGCGCGGCGCCTGACGCGGGAATGCCGGGGCCGGCCCAATGCCGGGGCCTGTCTGGGCTTCGCCTCGCGCTAGGCCGGCGCGGCGCCCGGCGCGATTGCAGCCGCGCGTGCAAAAAATTCAAGGCCCGCGCGGTGAGTGGCCGCTACCATCGCCGCCACCATGTCCGCGCCCCACGACGCGCTGGCCCCCGCCGCTGCCCCCGGGCAGGGCTTCGTGCCGGCCAGCGACCACCCATCAGCCCTCATCGACCCGGTGCGCGCCGCCGTGGCCGCGCGCGCGCCGCTGCGCATCGCCGGCGGCGGCAGCAAGTCCTTCGTGCACGCGCCCGCCGAGGGCGTCGCGCTCGACGTGCGTGCCCACAGCGGCATCCTGAGCCACGAGCCCAGCGAGCTGGTGGTCACCGTGCGCGCCGGCACGCCGCTGGCCGAGCTGGAGGCCGCGCTGGCCGAGCACGGCCAATGCCTGCCGTTCGAGCCACCGCGCTTCGGCGCCGGCGGCACCGTGGGCGGCGCCGTGGCCAGCGGCCTGGCCGGCCCGGCGCGCGCCAGCGTCGGCGGCGCGCGCGACTACGTGCTTGGCGCGCGCCTCATCAACGGGCGCGGCGAGCTGCTCACCTTCGGCGGGCAGGTCATGAAGAACGTGGCCGGCTACGACGTCAGCCGCGCGCTCGCGGGCAGCTGGGGCGCGCTCGGCGTGATCACCGAACTCAGCCTGAAGGTGCTGCCGATGGCGCCGGCCGAGGCCACGCTGACCTTCGGCGTCGACCAGTCCAACGCGCTGGAGCGCCTGCACCGCTGGGGCGGGCAGCCGCTGCCGCTCAACGCCTCGCGCTGGCAACGCGAGGCCGATGGGGGCGATCGCCTGTTCCTGCGTCTGCGCGGCGCCGCCGCGGCGGTGGAGGCCGCGTGCGAGCGCCTGCTCGCCGAAGCGCCGGGCCAGCGCCTGGACAACCCCCCCGCCGGCGCCGACTGGACCGCCTGCCGCGACCAGCGCCTGCCCTTCTTCACCAACGCGCCCTCGGCCGACCATGGCCTGTGGCGGATCAGCGTGCCGCAGACCGCCGCGCCGCTGCTGGCCGCCTGGCCGCAGCTCATCGAATGGCAGGGCGCCCAGCGCTGGCTGTGGGCGCCGGTGGCGGCCGCCGCTGAGATCCGTGCCGCCGCACGCGCGGCCGGCGGCCACGCGCAGCTGTTCCGCGCCCCGGCCTCGGGGGACGGCGGCGTGGCGCGCGCGGACACGCCCAGCCCCGCGCTGCAGGCCGTGATGCGCCGCCTGCGCGAGGCCTTCGACCCGCACGGCATCTTCCAGGCCCCGACCCTCTTCTGACATGCAGACCCAGCTCGCCCCCGAGTTCCAGGGCACCGCGCGCGGCCGCGAGGCCGAGGCCATCCTGCGCAAGTGCGTGCACTGCGGCTTCTGCACGGCCACCTGCCCCACCTACCAGCTGCTCGGCGACGAGCTGGACGGCCCGCGCGGGCGCATCTACCTCATCAAGCAGGTGCTCGAAGGCGCCACGCCCACGCGCAAGACGCAGCAGCACCTGGACCGCTGCCTCACCTGCCGCAACTGCGAAAGCACCTGCCCCAGCGGCGTGCAGTACGGCCACCTGGTCGACATCGGCCGCGCCGTGGTCGAGGAAAAGGTGCCGCGCCCCACGGGCGAGCGCGCCGTGCGTTGGCTGCTCAAGGAGGGCCTGAGCTCGCCGCTGTTCGGCCCGGCCATGAAGCTGGGCCAGGCGGTGCGCGGCCTGCTGCCCGGCGCGCTGCAGGCCAAGGTGCCCGAGCCGCGCCCCGCCGGCGCGTGGCCCACGCGCGCGCACCCGCGCAAGGTGCTGATGCTCGCGGGCTGCGTGCAGCCGTCGATGTCGCCCAACATCAACGCCGCCACCGCGCGCGTGCTGGACGCCGCCGGCATCCAGGCCCTGGTGGCGCCCGAGGCCGGCTGCTGCGGCGCGGTGAAGTTCCACCTCAACGACCACGGCGGCGGCCTGGCGCAGATGCGCGCCAACATCGACGCTTGGTGGCCCTTCGTGCAGCAGGGCGCCGAGGCCCTGGTGATGAACGCCTCGGGCTGCGGCGTGATGGTGAAGGACTACGGCCACCTGCTGCGCGACGACCCCGCCTACGCCGACAAGGCCGCGCGCATCAGCGCGCTCACGCGCGACCTGTCCGAGCTGCTGCCGGACCTGGTGCCCGCGCTGAAGCCGAAGCTGGCGCGCCGGCCCGATCCGCAGCGGGTGGTGGCCTACCACCCGCCCTGCACCCAGCAGCACGGCCAGCAGCTGCGCGGCGGGGTGGAGCGCGGTCTGGGCGAGCTCGGCTTCACCGTGCAACTCGCGCGCAACGAGGCGCACCTGTGCTGCGGCTCGGCCGGCACCTACTCGGTGCTGGAGCCGCAGATCGCCCACGAGCTGCGCGACCGCAAGCTCGGCCACCTGGGCGAGCTCCAGCCCGCTGTCATCGCCAGCGCCAACATCGGCTGCATCACCCACCTGCAGAGCGGCACGGCCACGCCGGTGCGGCACTGGGTCGAACTGCTCGACGAGGCGCTGCAGGCCTGAGAAGGTGCCAGCAAACCCGCCATGGCCGGCATGATTCCCGCGCTCGCCACCCTGCTGCTGTTCCAGCTGTTCGGCGAGGTGGCCGTGCTGCTCACGGGCGCGCCCGTGCCGGGGCCGGTGGTGGGCCTGGCCCTGCTGCTGGCCGCGCTGGCGCTGCGCCCGGCCTGGCTGGACGCCATCAAGCCCACCGCCCAGGGCCTGCTGCAGCACCTGTCGCTGCTGTTCGTGCCCGCCGGCGTGGGGGTGATGCAGCACCTGCAGCGGCTGGGCGACGAGGCCCTGGCCATCGGGGTGGCGCTGGTGGTGAGCACGCTGGTGGGCCTGGCCGTCTCGGCCTGCACCATGGTGTGGCTCATGCGTTGGCAAACGCGCCGTTCGCAGGGGCCGCGGTGAATCCCGAGGCCCCGCGCCGCCTGATCGACATCTGGGTCTACCTGGCGGCCACGCCGCTGCTGGGCCTCACGCTCACGCTGCTCGTTTACCACGCCGCCTTCGTGCTCTACCGGCGCAGCGGCTTCCACCCCCTGGCCAACCCGGTGCCGCCCACGGTGCTGGTGCTGGCCACGCTGCTGTGGGCCACGGGCACGCCCTACGCCACCTATTTCGAGGGCGCGCAGTTCGTGCACTTTCTGCTCGGCCCGGTCACGGTGGCGCTGGCGGTGCCGCTGTTCGAGCAGCTGCACCGGCTGCGCCGCCTGGCACTGCCGCTGCTGGCGGCGCTGGTGGCCGGCGCGCTGGCCGCCGCCGCCACGGCCATCGTGGTGGCCTGGGCGCTGGGCGCTTCGTCCGCCACCATGGCCTCGCTCGCGCCCAAGTCGGTCACCATGCCGGTGGCCATGGGCATCTCGGAAAAGATCGGCGGCCTGCCCTCCCTCACCGCCGTGCTGGTGATGGCCACGGGCGTGCTGGGGGCGGTGGGCGGGCGCTTCCTGTTCGATGCCCTGCGCCTCCACGAGCCGGCGGCGCGCGGCTTCGCGCTGGGCACCATCGCGCACGGCATCGGCACCGCGCGCGCGTTTCAGGAGGGCGAGGAGGCCGGCGCCTTCGCCGGGCTGGCCATGGGCCTGAGCGCGCTGCTCAACGCGCTGGTGCTGCCCTCGCTGGCGGCGGCGCTGCTGGGCTGGCTGTCGCGCGGCGCCTGAGCGGGCGCGGGCGGCCTGCTCGGGCGCGCGCAGCGCGCGGTGCTGGCCGATCGGCGTTCATCCTTCCTTCGGATGCCAGGGGAACGGCGGGCCGGGCGCCTGCCACGTAGCAGGCTTTCCGCCTGCCTTCAAACCCCAACGCACCGCCAGGAGCCTTCGCCATGGTCCCGCACAACAAACGCCCTGCCCAGCCGAATCTGGACGTCAGATACACCAAGCAACTGCAAAAGGACGCCAAGGCCCAGGCGGCGCTGCGCAAGGTGGGGGATGCCGGCCACTTCGTGGGTGCCGTCGTCGTGGGCAACGCTGGCGTGGCGGTGGTGAAGCTGGTGCAGCAGGTGTTCAACCTGAACAGCCGTACGCCGTGGATCAAATCCCTGCACGACCAGCGCAAGTACGAGCGGGAACGCTACCGCGGCATGGACCGCCACTACAAGGACCACAAGGCCCACGCCGACCGGGTGGCGGCCCGCGACGACCGCGACATCGCCTGGGCCAATCGGCCGCTGCAGCAGCAGCGGTTCGATGCCCTGCTCAAGGTGTTCGAGCATATGGGCGCGGCGCTGGCGGCGAGGCCCGCCGAGTGCGGGTATTCGAGCGACGACCTGAACCGCTGCGTCGTCAAAGGCCTGCGAGAGATGGTGGACAGGGGCGTCATTTCGCCGGACGACTGCGACCAGGTCACGGTGGATGGGCGCCCGGGTCTCTACCGCGCCGATGGGGCCAACGCGCGCTTTGCCGAGTCGCGGCTGTCGCCTCTGACGCTTAAGCCCGAGGCCGCCGCCCAATGCCGGGCCGCCATCGCATGGGAATACCTGGCCGCCGGGCTGGTGTCCGCCGAGGTGCTGGAGCAGGTCGACTACCCGAAGAACGAACAGGGCGACTTCCTGTTGGACGACGCCGACCAGGCGCCGATCGAGAGTTCCAGCGGCAGCCCCTCCGGATCTCAATAAAGGCCGACCGGCCGCGGCCCCAAGGCCCTGGCCTAGGCCACCGGCCGTTCGACCCCGGACAGGGCGTTGTCGTACAGCGCGTTCGCCTGCGCCGCGCAGCGCCGCAGCTCCTCGGCCAGGCGGCCTTCGTGCAAGGGCTCCTGGTCTTCCCTCAGGCGCACGCGCAGCACCAGGTGCCGGCTGTCGCGTTCCAGGCCAATCACCTCGCCGCGCTCGCCGTCGAGCGAGAGGTTGATGGCCAGCACCTCCTCCAGCAGCTCCACCGGGTTGGCTTGGGTGCCGATCGGGCCAAGGTCGGCGTAGCAGAAGACGCCCTCGGGGTCGTGTTCTTCCTCGTGGAAGGCGCCAACCTTCACGCCGTCGAGGACCACCTCGCCACCGGTGAACAGGGCGTTGGGGTCGCGCAGGCCCAGGGCGCGTGCCGTGCCGCGGCACAACTCCTGGAATTGGTCGGGGGTCATGGGTCGGCCTTTCCTCGGACGGGCGCCCGGGGCGGTGACCGGGCAGGAGCGGGGATTCTGGTCGCCAGCGGCTTGCCCGGCCATCTGCCAAAGGGATGGGCGTCCTAGCGACTAGGCCGGGTAGATGGTCAAGGAACGATCACGAGGGGCGCCGCTACTCAGGCCGCGAGTTGGGTTTTCCGACTGACCGCCGTCCCGTGATCGGGATGCCCCTTCTTCCTCGCCGTTCCTCGCCATGGGCTTCTCTCCTCTCAAACTTCAAAACCCCCACAAGACCTGGAAAGAGCTTTCGACCGCTGGCGCGCTGAGCCGCGCGGCCAAAGATGGTGCGCAGCAGGTCACGCGCGGCGTCAAGGCCGCGGCACTGTTCCTGCCCAACCTGAAGAAGCAGGTCTTGCGGGGCGACCCGTCCAAACCCGTGCGCTGGATCGATGACAGCCGCAAGACACAGCGCGAGAACGAGCGCCGTGCCGCCAGGAATCCGGCGGCGCCTGAGGCGCGGACTGACGCCTGGGTCAGGGCCGGTGCCATGGCCGGGTCTCGAGTCGACGTCAAGCTTCAACTGGCCGGGGCGCGAGCCGGTGCCCCGGCCCCAGCCGCCCCGCTCGCCACGCCAAACGATGCCGCCCAGGTCCCCGCGCAAGCCCAAGCCATCGAGCGGGTGGATGCCGCGCTGAAGACCTATCACGAGGTGCTTAGGGGCAACAAGCGCAAGTCGTTCGATGGCAGCGATTTCGATCGCGTGGCCTTGATGGCCCTGCGCCGCTTGCGGGACGACAAGGGCCTTTCGGAGAAAGACTTCGCGCGGTTTGCGGGGGCGGGCGAGGGCTTCTCGACCGAGTCGGCCGCCGATCGCGACAAGCGCTTTTCCCCGTTCGGTGGCGAGGCGGATCCCGTGCGCCGGCTGTGCGAGGCCACCATTGGCGAGGCGTGGCGGCGCATGCTGCAAGGCCAGTGGGGTCAGCAGGGTGAACAAGCGCCCATCGGTTCGGACGTGGTGGCGGCATGGGTGCAGGCCCATCCCGCGGCGCCGGGCAAAGCGCCCGTTGAGGGGGCACCCGGCGCGGGTGGCTCGCTGGGCAAGGACATTGAGGACGGCGCGAAGCAGGTTTATCAACAGTTGCTGAACCTGAAGGATCGTCTGCTCGGTGGCGAGCAGGGCGGCGCGTCCGACGCCCCCACCCAGGACGGGACGGGATCGACGCAGGAAGCGCCCGTCGAGGAAGTGCTGCCGGCCGTGGTGGCGCTGGACGATCTCAAGAGCGGTTCATCCAAGGCCGCGGTTCAGCCGGGCACCTTGATGGACGCGATACAGCAGGCGGTTCAAGACTTGGTCGGGCGGTCCGCCCACCCCGAACCCACCGAACCCACTCGCTCGCCCGATGCGCCTGTGCCGCTGGCGGCGGAGAAGCCGGTGGTCGAGGCGGTCCAGACGCCGGTCAAGGAGCCTGTGAAGTTCACGCGGGAAGAGCAGCTGGCACAGGTGGACAAGGCCTGGGCGGCCTACGGCACGGTGCTGGGTGGCGAGGTGCCCGAAGGCGCGAAGACATCGCTGGACGCCGAAACGCTTCAGCGCTTGGCCGGCAACGCGATGCTCCAGCTGCACGACGCGGGCTGGATCACGCAAACCGATGTCGATCGGTTCAACGCGCCGGATCGCTTCATCACGCGCGAAACCAAGGACGAGCGCGCTCAGCGCTTCATCCCAGGCGATGCCCCCAACCGGGCCGCGGCACGCCAGCTGTGCGAAGTCGCCATCGGCCAGGCCTGGGCCCGTGCGTACGGTGCCGACGGGGACGGCGCCCCGGCCGACCCCTTCACCATCGGTGAGTGGCGCAAGCGCGGCGCTCCTGCGCAGGCGATCGCGCCGACGCCCCTCTCCTGAGGGTCTGGCGGGCCTGCAAGGCCCGTGGTTGGCGACCGGTCAAGCCGCCAGCGCCGCCTCGATATCGCTGGCGAGCTTGGCGGGCGCGTCCTGCGGCGCGTAGCGCTTGAGCACCTGGCCGTCCTTGCCGACCAGGAACTTGGTGAAGTTCCACTTGATGGCCTTGCTGCCCAGCAGCCCCGGCGCCTCGGCCGTGAGCCAGCGGTACAGGGGGTGGGCCTCGGCGCCGTTGACGTCGATCTTGGCCATCATGGGGAAGCTCACGCCGTAGTTGAGCTGGCAGAAGCCGGCGATCTCCTCGTTGCTGCCCGGGTCCTGCGAGCCGAACTGGTTGCAGGGGAAGCCCAGCACCGCCAGGCCGCGCGGGCCGTAGGCCTTGTGCAGCGCTTCCAGCCCCGCGAACTGCGGCGTGAAGCCGCAGGCGCTGGCGGTGTTGACGATGAGCATCACCTGGCCCTTGTAGTGGCTCAGGGGCACGGGCTGGCCGGTGATGGACAGGGCTTCGAAGTCGTAGACGCTGGGCATGAAGGGGCTCCTTGGGTGGGCGCGCGGTGTCCGGCGCGCGACAGAATCTTCACATGGCGGCACCAGCGGCGCCGCATGCCGTACCCAAAACCCAGGCGGCACGCCATACTGCGCCGTCCGACAAACGGTTTCAAAAAGTGTCGAACCACGTGGAGCGGGTAATGGAGGCTGCCTACACGGTGGCGCTGGTGGGCTTTGCCCAGCACGAAAGCGCCACATTCGAATCGTTCTTCCGGCTCGCCGCGCGGCGGCCCCCGGCCTACCGGGTGCAGGAAGAGGTGCTCGACGCGCAGCTGCTGCTCGTCAACGCCGACAACGCGCAGGCCGTGGCGCTGGTGCGCGGCGCCTCGCTGCCGGGGCGTGTGCTGCTCATCGGCGCCCACGACGGCGGCACCGGCTGGCCGGTGGAGCGCAAGCCGGTGCGCCTGGTCTCGCTGCTGGGCTCGCTCGACGCGCTGGTGGGCCTGCGCACCGCCCGGGCGGCGGCCTCGGCGGCGCCGCTGGCGCCGGGCTTCGCGGCCACCGAACCCTTCAAGGCTTCCCAGCTGCACGGCCTGCAGGCCAGCATGCGCCTGGCCAGCGGCAGGCCGCAGCCGATCGCGCCGCTGCCGCCCTCGGCCCGCGCCCGGCGCCGCTCGCCCGAGACCGAGTTCCCCCCCACGCGGCCCATGACGCGTGAGGAGGTCATGTCCATGATCGCTCGCGCGGCCGACATGGCCGGCGAGGCGGCCGCGGGCGCCCGGGGTGCGCCGCCGGCCAGCGCCGCGCCATCGCCCGCCGCGTCCCCGGTCCCGCCCGCCGCGCCGGCCCCAGCCCCGGCCGCGCCGCGCGCCGGCACCGTCAGCATTCCCCTGCGCGGTGTCACCGACTACGCCGACCTGGAAGACCTGCTCAATGTCGCGCCGCCCGCGCCGCGTTCGCCGCGCTCGCGCCTGCCCTCGCGGCTGCGCCAGGGCGACGCCTCCGTGCCCGAGGTGGCGCGCGGCGACGCCCTGCTGGTGGGGCAGAGCCTGGTGGAGGGCCGCATCCTGCTCAAGCGCCTGCGCAAGTACGAGCTGAGCGTGGACTGGTGCCGCGAGCCCGCGCAGGCCCAGGCCATGCTCAAGGCGCACCCCTACCGTCTGGTGGTCATCGACCGCCTCGGCGGCGAGCCCGACGCCTTCCAGGTCTGCCGCTGGGCCAAGCAGGCCAAAGGGCCCAAGGGCGCGGCCACGGTGATCCTGTTCGCGCCCAGCGCGGGCAGCATGGAGCGCATGAAGGCCGGACTGGCTGGCGCCGACGCCTACCTCTCGCGCTCGGTGAGCGAGGCCGACCTGTACAAAGTGCTCGCGCAGCACCGCCTGGTCAGCCTCAACGGCTTCGCGCCCACCAACGTGGGCAATTTCTGAACACTTGCAACGTGTGGCGTGACCCAAGCCAGAAATGCCACGGAACCGGCTTTGCCGGGCCGTAGGCGTTGCCCCCTTGAGGGGGTCGCGCGCAGCGCGGCGGGGGTGCTATCCGTGTAGATCGTCCCGGCGGGCGATTTCGAGCAGGCGCTCGATCTCGTGCCCGTGCACGCGCTGGTTGCGCTTGTGCCACCAGCCGATCAGCCACATGGTGCCGGCCACCAGCAGGCCGAAGGCGGTGATGGCCGCGAAGGCCGACAGCCCCGCGCCGGTGGACGCCGTGTAGAGCGCGCCCAGGCCCAGGATGCAGGCCTGCTCATTGAAGTTCTGCACGGCGATGGAGCGGCCCGCGCCCATGAGGTTGTGGCCCCGGTGCTGCAGCAGCGCGTTCATGGGCACCACCAGGAAGCCGCCCAGGCCGCCCAGCAGCACCAGGAAGGGCGCGGCCACCCAGACGTTGTCGATGAAGTTCATCAGCACCACCAGCAGGCCCATGCCGATGCCCAGGGGGATGACCTTCGTGGCCTGGTCGAGCCGCATGCGCATGGAGGCCACCACCGCGCCCACGGCCGTGCCCAGCGCCACCACGCCCACCAGCGCCGAGGCCTTGGAGGTGCTGTAGCCCAGCGCCACCGCGGCCCAGGCCAGCACGATGTAGCGCAGGTTGCCGCTCACGCCCCAGAACAGCGTGGTGGTGGACAGCGAGATCTGGCCCAGGTGGTCGCGCCAGAGGCGCATGTTGCAGGTCCAGAAATCGGGCAGCAGCACCAGCGGGTTGCGCGGCATGGGACGCGGCGTCACGCCGGTGAGCGGGATGCGCAGGTTGAAGGCCGCGGCCAGGATGTAGAGCACCACCAGCATGGCGATGGCGGCGGCCGGGCCGTGGTGAATACCGGGGATGTGCAGCGCCAGCAGCCACGACGACAGGGTGGGCCCCACGAGCTGGCCGCCCAGCAGCACGCCCAGGATGATGGAGGCGATGGTCAGGCCCTCGATCCAGCCATTGGCCTTGACCAGCTGGGACGGTGGCAGCAGCTCGGTGAGGATGCCGTACTTGGCCGGCGAGTACGCCGCCGCGCCCAGGCCCACCAAGGTGTAGGCCAGCAGTGGGTGCACGCCCACCAGCATGAGCAGGCAGCCCACCACCTTGATGGCGTTGCTGATGAACATGACCTGGCCCTTGGGCCGGGCGTCGGCGAAGGCGCCCACGAAGGGCGCCAGCAGCACGTAGAACAGGGCGAACATGGGCACCAGCGCCGCGCTTTGCCATTCGTGCGCGTTGCGGTGGCGCAGCAGCTCGATGGCGGCGACGAACAGCGCGTTGTCAGCCAGGGAGCTGAAAAACTGCGCCGTCATGATGGTGTAGAAGCCGCGCTTCATGGCGATGAATCGGTTTGCTTGCCTGCCAGGATGAAGCGCCTATCGACGGACACCCCACACGTTTGTGCGACAGTTTGAGGCTTGTCTCCGTGAGGTGGCGCGGGTTATAGCACGCGTGTGCGCAGGCGCCGCCGGAAGGCCACCCCGCCGCTCGGACTGGATTTCCCTTCTTGACTTTTCTCACGCCATGCCCCGCCCCATCCTGGCCACCGTGCACACCGGCGCCCTGCGCCACAACCTCGGCATCGCGCGCGAGCGCGCCCCCGACGCCCGCGTCTGGGCGGTGGTCAAGGCCGATGCCTATGGCCACGGCATCGAGCGCGCCTTCGAGGGCCTGCGCGGCGCCGACGGCTTCGCCCTGCTGGACCTGGCCGAGGCCGAGCGCCTGCGCGCCCTCGACTGGCGCGGTCCCATCCTGCTGCTCGAAGGCGCGTTCGAGGCGCGCGACCTGGAGCTGTGCTCGCGCCTGAACCTCTGGCACGCGGTGCACTGCAATGAGCAGATCGACTGGCTGGCCGCGCACAAGACCCAGCAGCCGCACAAGGTCTTCCTCAAGCTCAACAGCGGCATGAACCGCCTGGGCTTCACGCCCGCGGCCTACCGCACGGCCTGGGCGCGGCTCAATGCGTTGCCGCAGGTCGAGGAAATCGGCCACATGACGCACTTCAGCGACGCCGACGGCGCGCGCGGCATTGCGCACCAGGTGGCGCTGTTCGAGCAGGCCACCGACGACCTGCCCGGCGAGCGCACGCTGGCCAACAGCGCGGCCATCCTGCGCCACGCGCGCGGCGCCCTGCGCGGCGCCGGCTCGCTGGCGGCCGACTGGGTGCGCGAAGGCATCGCGCTCTACGGCAGCGCGCCCGACTTCCCCGAGCACAGCGCCGCGCACTGGGGCCTGCGGCCCACCATGACGCTGTCCACCCGGGTGATCGGCGTGCAGCAGCTGCAGGCCGGCGACACCGTTGGCTACGGCTCCACCTTCACCGCCGACGGGCCCATGCGCATCGGCGTCGTCGCCTGCGGCTACGCCGACGGCTACCCGCGCCACGCGCCCAGCGGCACGCCGGCGCTGGTGGACGGCCAGCGCACGCGCACCCTGGGCCGCGTGAGCATGGACATGCTCACCGTGGACCTGAGCGGGCTGCCCGAGGCGGGCATCGGCAGCGAGGTGGTGCTCTGGGGCCGCGCCGGCAACGGTGCGCTGCTGCCGGTGGACGAAGTCGCGCACGCGGCCGGCACCATCGCCTACGAGCTGCTGTGCGCGGTGGCGCCGCGCGTGCGCTTCGAGGCCGCCGACTGAGCGGCCCGGGCGCGACGAACCGGCTCCGATCCCCATGAACCGGCGCCGCGCCCCCCACCCGCTGCTGCGCCCCTTCGTGCGCGAGGTCTGGAGCTGCGCGGCGGAGCCCGCGGGCGAGGCGCAGGCGCGCATCGAGCGCCTGCTGCCCAGCGGGCTCATGCACCTCGTGCTGCGGCTGGACGACGCGCCGGTGCGCCTGCTGCGTTCGCCCGACGACCCCCTGGGCGAGCCGCTGGCCCCCGCGGTGCTCGGGGGCGCGCGCACCGCGCCCTACCTCAAGCACCTGCGCGCCCGCTCGGCCAGCGTGGGCGCCACGCTGCTGCCCGGTGCTGCGCAGTGGCTGTTCGGCCTGGACGCGGACGCGGTCGCCGGCCGCCACGTGCCGCTGGAGGCCCTGCTCGGCGCCGAGGCGCAGCGCTTGCGCGAGCGGCTGCTCGAGGCCCCGGACCTGGTCGCGCGGCTTGCGCGGTTCGAGGCCTGGCTGCTGGCGCGCCGCCCGCCGGCGCCGGGCCAGGCCGGCGCGCTGGCGCGGCTGCTGCGGCAATCGCCCTCCGTGGGCGCGGCGGTGCGCGCCAGCGGCCTGGGCCGGCGCCGCTTCGAGCGGGCCTTTCTGCAGGCCACGGGCCTGAGCCCCAAGGCCTGGCAGCGCGTGCGCCGCTTCCAGCGGGCGGTCGGCGCCCTCGCCGCCGCCGACGCACCCGCGCCGGCCGAGCTGGCCGCCGCGCTGGGCTACAGCGACCAGTCGCACCTCATCCGCGAATTCCGCGCCATGGCCGGCCTCACGCCCGGGCGCTTTCGCGCGCTCGCGCCCGAGGAGCCCAACCACCTGCCCCTGGACCCGCCCCGCCGGGGCTGAGCCGGCGGCGCGAACAATTTCTTCTATACGCGGCGTGCCACGACCGGCACAGTGCGGGGGTCCTACCGCTGTCCACGGGAGCCGCCCATGCGCATCGACGAAACCTACGCCTACCTCTGCGTGCACGACACGGCCGCCGCCATTCATTTTTATGGCAAGGCCTTCGGCGCCACCGAAAAGTTCCGCCTGGTCGAGCCCTCGGGCCGCATCGGCCACGCCGAACTCGCCTTCGGGCCCCACACCGTGATGCTGTGCGACGAGTTCCCCGAGTGCGGCATCCGCAGCGCGCGCAGCCTGGGCGCCACGCCGGTCACCCTGCACCTGCACGTGGACGACGCCGACGCCATGCTGGCCCAGGCCGTGGCGGCCGGCGCCACGCTGGAGCGCGAGGCCAGCGACGCGTTCTACGGCGAGCGCAGCGGCGTGGTGCGCTGTCCCTTCGGCCACCGTTGGCTGATCGGGCACGCCATCGAACAGGTGACCCCCGAGGAAATGCAGCGGCGCTACACGGCCTTGTTCAACTGATCGCGGCGGGGCACGCACGCGGGGCCTGGCACGGCGCGGCGCCCGCGGGCCAGAAAACCCTCAGCGTGTGGCGCGCCAGGGCCAAGGTCGCGCCCTTGCTCAGCGCCCCGGCGAGCATTCCTTGAAGCCGTAGCGTTCGCAGAAGGGGTTGCCCAGCACCGGCAGCCAGCGCGGAATGTCGTGGAAGTCGCGCGCCACGGCGGCCAGCACCCGTTCGCGGTAGGGCGCGAAGCGAAAACCCTCGCCGTCGACGTACCAGAAGCGCGCGCCATCCACCACGAAGGCGTGCTTGCTCACGCGCTCGAAGTAGGGCGCGTAGTTCGCGAGATCGGGCTCGTCGTAGTGGAAGACGCGGATCGGCTGGCCGTCGTAGCGGCGGAAATCGATCACTTGGTCGTCCTGGCGCGCGTGGTGGCGGCCCGGGCCGAACACCGGCACGTACTGGCCGTGGCGAAAGGCCAGCATGGCCGCCGGGTTGTAGGCCTGGGCCATGAGCGTGGCCCCGGCGGGCAGGCCCTGGCGCAGGCCGGCGACCACCGCGGCGTTCTCGCGCAGGAACACCGCGCGATCGGCCCATTTCGTTTGGGCGAACCACGCCACCGGCGCCAGCGCGATCGCCAGCACCACCACCAGGTGCGGCAGCGACAGCGCCGCCGTGTAGCCCAGCAGGCGGCGCAGCGGGCGCACCTCGCAGCGCAGCCCGGCCCAGACCACGAACACCGGCACGAAACCCAGCACCCAGTGCAGGCCGATGGTGCGGCGCGTGGCCAGCAGGGCGAACACCACGAAGGGGAAGATCCACAGCACCGCGAGCGTGGTGCGCGCGCTGGCGCTCACGCTGGCGGGCGCGCGCGAGCGCGCGGCACGCCACAGCCACCACGGCGTCACCAGGTACAGCGCCATGCCGACGTAGGTGAGGAAGGTCTCCAGCGACCAGGCCGAGGCTTCGTTGCGGTTGAAGACGTTGAACATCACGTGGCTCCAGCCGTGCGTGGCGTTCAGGTACAGATTGGCGCCGATGGCGGGCAGCGCGGCCACGAACACCAGCACGGGCGCCCACCAGCGCTCGCGCCGCCAGCCCCAGGCGTGGGCCGCGTAGGCAAAGCCCAGCAGGGCCGCGAAGTACTTGCCGAAGAAGGCCGCGCCCAGCAGGGCGCCGCTGAGCAGGTACCAGCCGGTGCCGCGCCCGCTGGTGTCGGCGCGCACGTAGGCCCAGAACGACAGCGCCATGAACAGGATCAGCGGCGTGTCGGTGGTCACCAGCACGAACAGCCAGCTCCAGGGCAGGGCCAGGTAGACGGCGCCGGCGAGCCAGGCCTGGGCCTCGCGTTCCTCCGGCAGCAGGCGGCGCAGCAGGTCCACCACCAGCAGGGCGATGGCGCTGGTCACCAGCAGCGTGGCGCTGCGCAGCACCAGGGGCGCGTCGCCGCCGATGGCGCGCAGCAGCGCGATCAGCCAGCCCACCAGCGGCGGGTGGTCCGAGTAATGCCAGGCCGGGTGCGCGCCCCACTGGTAGAAAAAGGCCTCGTCGCCCGTGAAGGGAAACACCGCGGCCAGGAACACCTTGAGCAGCAGCGTGAGGCCAAAGGCCCACCAGAAAAGGCGGCGCGCGGCCGCGAGGGAGTTGTTGTCGGCTTTCATCGTCGGGTATCGGCGGCGCGCATGGGAGGCGGCCGGGCGCCGATCATGCCCGAGCGGAGAGGGCCAGCAGGCTCACGCCAACCACGATCAGCGTGCAGCCGGCCACGCGCAGCCACGAGAAGGGCTCGCCCAGCCACAGCACGCCCAGCAGCATGGTGACCACGAAGCCCAGGCTCACCAGCGGGTAGGCCAGCGACACGTCGAGCCGCGACAGCACCCACAGCCAGAGCACGGCGCTGGCGCCATAGAGCAGGAGGCCCAGCCAGACCATGGGGCTGGTGAAGGCCTGCACGTAGGTGCCGGCCACGTCGGCGCCGCCGGGGCCCAGGCCGCGCTTCATGGCGAGCTGCGCCGCCGAGGACAGGAGCACGCAGAGCAGCGCGAGCAGCAGGGCGAGGGATTTCATAGGTGGGGCTGCCAGCCGATGGTGGCCGCCAGGCCGATGCCGCCCATGACGAACAGCGTGGCCCAGCTGAAGGGGTCTTTCAGCGCGAAGGCCAGCGGGTCTTCGCCGTGGAGTTCGCGTCGGCCGGTCTTGAACCAGATGCGCATCACCCACATCAGCAGAACCGGCGCGGCGGCCCACAGCCAGTCGGGCTGGGCGTAGAGCGCGCGGCTGTTGGGCGAGTCGATGTAGAGCGTGAGCACCAGCACCGACATGAAGCCGCTGGCCATGCCCATGGTGCGCAGCGTGGCCAGGTCGCGCGGCTGGTAGCCGCGGCCGGGCGCGGGCGCCTGGTGCGCGTCCACCGCCTCTTCCAGTTCGGCGCAGCGCTTGACCAGCGCCAGGCTCAGGAACAGGAAGATGGAGATGGCCAGCAGCCAGTTGGACAGGTCCACGTGCCCGGCCAGCGCGCCGGCGCCGATGCGCAGCGTGTAGAGCGTGGCCAGCAGCAGCACGTCGAACAGCGGGATGCGCTTCCAGCGCAGCGAGTAGCCCAGCGTCAGCGCGGTGTAGAGCAGCAGCGCGCCGGTGAAGGCCTGGCCGACCCAGGCGGCCAGTGCGAAGGCGGCCAGCAGCATCGCCGCGCCAATGGCCACCGCGGCGCCGATGCCCAGCGTGCCCGCCGCCAGCGGGCGCAGGCGCTTGAGCCGGTGCGCGCGGTCATTGGGCAGGTCGAGCAGGTCGTTGACCAGGTAGGTGGCCGAGGCGCAGAGCCCGAAGGCAACGAAGGCCACGAACAGCGTGAGCCACAGCGAGGGGTCGGTGGTGTGCGCCGCCAGCAGCGGCACGAACAGCAGGCCGTTCTTGGACCACTGCTTGAGGCGGATCGCGCGCAGCACGGTCTTGGGTGTGAGCGGCCGCCGTTCGAAGACGCGGGCGGGCGCCTGCGCGGCCTGCAGGCGCCGCAGCACGCCGGCCGGCGCGTTCACCGCGATGGCCTGCGCGCCGCCGGCCCAGACGGGCAGGTCGTCGGCGCTGTTGCCCGCGTAGGCCCAGCGCTCATGGCCCGCGGCGCGCGCGTGCGCGGAGATGGCCTCGCGCTTGTGGGCGCGGCTCAGGTTGGGGCCGCCGTCCTCGGTGGCCAGCACGCCGCTGAACACGCCCAGGTGCTCGGCCACGCGCCGCGCCACGCGCGCGTCGGCGGCGGTGGCCAGCACCAGGGTGCGGCCGCGCGCGTGTTCGGCGCGCAGGAACTCGATGAAATCCGCGCGCCAGGGCAGGCGCTCGGGCTCGGGCAGCACGGCGTCGGCCAGGGCGCGCTTGAAGCCGGCCTTGCCACGCGCCAGCCAACCCACCATGCGCAGCAGGTTCAGCGGATGGCGGCGCGCGAACAGCACGATGGATTCGTGCAGGGTGTCGCTCGGCGTGAGCGAGCCGTCCAGGTCCACATAGAGCGGACAGTCGTCCAGGGGAGGGTTGTGCATCGGGCCTGTGCTGCGGGTCTCGGGCGATTCTAGGGGCCGCCCGCGGCGGCCTCAGGCGCCCGTCAGCCAGCCCCAGCCGCGCTGCGCCAGCTCGATCGCGAGCTGGCCGAAGGCCAGGGTGTAGGCGATGGCGGCGGCGCCGGCCAGGGTGGAAGCCGCCAGCGCCAGGCCGTCGCGGAACAGCCAGCCCAGGCCCAGCAGCACCAGGCTGGCGCTGGGCAACACGTTGCCGAAGGGCAGGGGCAAAAAGATGATGGCCGCCATCGCCGCGATCCAGGCGCCCCACCAGCCGCGCGTGCGCTCGTGCCGCCAGGCCTGCCAGCGCGGGCCCAGCCAGCGGTCGGCGAGGGCGTACAGCCAGGCCAGGGCGTGCAGGCTGCGGCGCGACCATTGTTCGTTCAGGGTGAAGCCGCCCAGCGCGCCCGGCAGGGCCACGCGCTCCCGGCCGCGCGCCCAGGACCAGCCCAGCGCGGCGATGAAGAAACTCACGAACCAGCCCGCGCCGCCCACCGGGATGAGGGTGAACAGCGAGAGCACCATCACCAGCACCGGCAGCGAGGCCTCGCCGTGCAGGTTCAGCAGCTCGGCCAGCGTCAGGCGCAGCGGGGCGGTTTCGTCGGGCTTGTGCGAGCCGCCCAGGCCGTGCGCGCGCCAGCGCCGTTCCTGGCGGATGGCGGCGCGGCGCAGGCGGCGGGCGAGGCTGTGGTCCATGGGGCGGGCAGATGCTGGTGTCCCTGCATGACCCGCTGACGACAGCGGGGTTCCCCGCGCCCGGCGGGCGCCCGCCTCAGGCCAGGGCCGGTTCGGGCGCGCCGTGCGGGCTGCGCGGCGACACCAGCACCGCGTCGCCCTCGCGCAGGCCCAGGGAGTGGAACTGGGCCGTGCCCAGGCGGGCCTCGATCAGGTCGTGCGCGCCGGACTCGGGCTCGAGTTCGAGCCGCACCACCGGGTCGAGCACCAGCGCGCGCCGCAGCGTGGCCACCACGGCGCCGCGCGTGTCGGTGCCGGGCAGCAGGCGCCGCACCTCCAGCTCGTGCGGGCGCAGCGGGCGCGTGCCGTCGCCCACCAGCGGCACGCCGCCGAGGAAGCGCGCCACGAAGGGCGTGGCCGGGTGTTCCCAGACCTCGCGCGGCGAGCCCACCTGCTCGATGCGGCCGCGGTTCATCAACACCACGCGGTCGGCCACTTCCAGGGCCTCTTCCTGGTCGTGCGTGACGAAGATGCTGGTGACGTGCAGCTCGTCGTGCAGGCGGCGCAGCCAGCGGCGCAGTTCCTTGCGCACCTGGGCGTCGAGCGCGCCGAAGGGCTCGTCGAGCAGCAGCACCTTGGGCTCCACCGCCAGCGCGCGCGCCAGGGCGATGCGCTGGCGCTGGCCGCCCGACAGTTGCGCGGGGTAGCGGTCGGCCAGCCAGTCGAGCTGCACCAGCTTGAGCAACTCGACCACCTTGGCCTGGATCTGCTTGTCGCTCGGGCGCTCGCCGCGCGGCTTCACGCGCAGGCCGAAGGCCACGTTCTCGGCCACCGTCATGTGGCGAAACAGCGCGTAGTGCTGGAACACGAAGCCCACGTTGCGCTCGCGCACGTGCACGTGGGTGCTGTCCTCGCCGCTGATGACGATCTGGCCAGCGTCGGCCGTTTCCAGGCCCGCGATGATGCGCAGCAGCGTGGTCTTGCCGCAGCCCGAGGGGCCCAGCAGGGCGAGCAGCTCGCCGCTCTGGATGTCGAGCCGGATGTTGTCCAGCGCGTGGAAGCTGCCGAAGTGCTTGGAGATGTTCTGGACGTTGATGCTCATGGTGAAACCTTCGCGCAGCGCGCTGCGGTGCGAGTGCCTTCGGGCGGCCGTGCGGCACTCATGTGGACGCTCCTGCGAGGGAGGTGTCGTTGCGGGGCCGCTCGGGCGGCCGTTCGGCCAGGGCCTTGAGTTCACGCTCCATGCGCCACTCGGCCACGGTCTTGATGACCAGGGTGACCAGCGCCAGCAGGGCCAGCAGCGAGGCCACGGCGAAGGCGGCCACCGACTGGTACTCGTTGTAGAGGACCTCCACGTGCAGCGGCATGGTGTTGGTCTGGCCGCGGATGTGGCCCGAGACCACCGAGACCGCGCCGAACTCGCCCATGGCGCGCGCGTTGCACAGGATCACGCCGTAGATCAGACCCCACTTGATGTTGGGCAGTGTGACGTGCCAGAAGGTCTGCCAGCCGGTGGCGCCCAGCACCTGCGCGGCCTGTTCCTCGTCGTTGCCCTGGGCCTGCATCAGCGGGATGAGCTCGCGCGCGATGAAGGGGAAGGTGACGAAGACGGTGGCCAGGATGATGCCGGGCACGGCGAACACGATCTTGATGTCGTGCTCGGCCAGCCAGGGGCCGAGCCAGCCCTGCGCGCCGAAGACCAGCACATAGATCAGGCCCGCCACCACCGGCGAGACGGAGAACGGCAGGTCGATCAGCGTGGTGAGGAAGGCCTTGCCGCGGAACTCGAACTTGGCCACGGCCCAGGCCGCGGCCACGCCGAACACCAGGTTCAGCGGCACCGCGATCGCGGCCGTGAGCAGCGTCAGGCGGATGGCGGCCCAGGCGTCGGGCTCCTTCAGCGCTTCCCAGTAGGCCTCCCAGCCCTTGCGCAGCGCCTCGGTGAACACCGCGGCCAGCGGCAGCACCAGGAACAGCGCCATGAACGCCAGGGCGATGCCGATCAGCGTGCGGCGCACCCAGGGCGCCTCGGTACGGGCCAGGCTCATTCGAAAACCTCCGCGCTGCGCGCTGCGGTGCGAGCGCCCTTCGGAACGGCCGTGCGTGCGCTCATGCCATCGCCCCCCCGGAGCGCTTTCGCTGCCAGGCTTGCAGGGCGTTGATGACCAGCAGCAGCACGAAGGAGATGCCCAGCATCACCGAGGCCACGGCGGTGGCGCCCGCGTAGTCGTACTGCTCCAGCTTGGCGATGATGATCAGCGGCGTGATCTCCGACACCATGGGCATGTTGCCGGCGATGAAGATCACCGAGCCGTACTCGCCCACGGCGCGCGCGAAGGCCATGGCGAAGCCCGTGAGCAGCGCGGGTGCGATGCTCGGGAAGATCACGCGCGAGAAGGTCTGCCAGCGCGTGGCGCCCAGGCTGGAGGCGGCTTCCTCCAGCTCCTTCTCGGTGTCTTCCAGCACCGGCTGCACGGTGCGCACCACGAAGGGCAGGCCGATGAAGATGAGCGCGATGACCACGCCGTTGGGGTTGAACGCCAGCTGGATGCCCAGCGGCGCGACCACCTGGCCCACCCAGCCGTTGTCGGCCAGCAGCGCGGTGAGCGAGATGCCGGCCACGGCCGTGGGCAGGGCGAAGGGCAGGTCCACCAGGGCGTCGACGATCTTCTTGCCCGGGAAGCTGTAGCGCACCAGCACCCAGGCCACCAGCAGGCCGAACACCACGTTGACCAGTGCCGCGATCAGCGAGGCGCCGAAGCTCAGCCGGTAGGCGGCCAGCACGCGCGGCGAGGCCACGGCGTCCCAGAACTGCGCCCAGCTCATGGAGAAGGTCTTGAAGACCAGGGCCGAGAGCGGAATCAGCACGATCAGGCTCAGGTAGAGCAGGGTGTAGCCCAGGGTGATGTTGAAGCCCGGCAGCACGCGGCGCGTGGGGCGCCGCGCGCCGGGGGCTGCCTGCAGGGGCAGCGTGGCGGCGGTCATGGTTCAGCGGGCCGTGTAGATCTGGTCGAACTGGCCGCCGTCGTTGAAGTGCACCTTCTGCGCGTCGGCGAAGGAGCCGAAGTACTGCTCGACGGTGAACAGCTTGATGGGCTTGAAGACGTCGGCGTGCTTCTTGAGCACCGCTTCCGAGCGCGGCCGGATGTTGTGTCGGGCCGCGATCTCCTGGCCCTGCTCGCTGTAGAGGAAGTCGAGGTAGGCCTTGGCCTGGGCGGCCGTGCCCTTCTTGTTCACCGTGCGCTCGACGATGGCCACCGGGTTCTCGGCCACGACGCTCGCGCTCGGGTGCACGGCGTCCACCTTGCCGGCACCGAACTCCTTGTTCACCGACACCACCTCGGACTCGAAGGTGATCAGCACGTCGCCGATGTTGCGTTGCAGGAAGACGCCGGTGGCGTCGCGCCCGCCGCGCGCCAGCACGGGCACGTTGGCGTAGAGCTTCTTCACGAACTCGGCGGCCTGCGCGTCGCTGCCGCCCTTGGCGCGCACCTGGCCCCAGGCGGCCAGGTAGGCGTAGCGGCCGTTGCCGCCGGTCTTGGGGTTGACCACCACGACCTGCACGCCGGGCTTGATGAGGTCGTCCCAGTCCTTGATGTTCTTGGGGTTGCCGTTGCGCACCAGGAACAGCATGGTGGAGGTGGTGGGCGCGGCGTTGTGCGGGAACTTCTGGCGCCAGTCCTTGGCGACCACGCCCTTGTCGGCCAGGAAGTCCACGTCGGTGGTGGTGTTCATGGTGACCACGTCGGCCTCCAGGCCGTCGGCCACGGCGCGCGCCTGGGCGCTGGAGCCGGCGTGCGACTGGTTCACCACCACGGCCTTGCCGGCCTTCTTCTGCTGTTCGACGAAGGCGCTGTTGATGTCCTTGTAGAACTCGCGCGCCACGTCGTAGGAGACGTTGAGCAGCGGGGTGGTCTGGGCCGAGGCCAGCGTGCTCAGGGCCAGGCCCAGGGCGGCGGCGGTGGTGCGCAGTGCGGTTGTCATGGTCGAAAACTCGGGGCGTTTGGGAAGCGGGAAGGGCATTCTGGAAGTGCTCTTCACAAATACAAACGACAGTTTTCTTGTTTCTTTATGCCGTTGCGGCATGTAGACCCGGCCGGGCCCGCGCGACCGGGTTCTTGTGGGCTCATACCTTGATGGCGTAGGCCGGCAGCGGGCCGGCGGCCGGCTCGGGCGCGTCCCCGTGGAAGCACGCCTCGAAGGCAGTGGGCGGACCGCTGACCCCCGACAGCGCCTCATCGCCCTCGCGCCCGTAAGACCAGAGATCGATGGGATCCGCCTCGTCGTCCGCCGGCCGGAAGACCGGCGGGCCATCGACCAGCGCGTCCCACCAGGGTTCGGGCTGGGCGCGTTCCTGTTGGACGGCCTGTATCAGGCGTTCGGCCAGTTCGGCACAGTCGCGCAGCCGCCGCCGCATCCAGCGGTCGGACCATCGCCCCTTCTCTTGCTCGTCGGCCAGGGCGAGCTGGCCCAACCGGCAGGTGTCCTGCAGCTCCCGCAGGCAGCGGATCAGGCAGTCGGCGGTGTCCGGGTCGTCTTCGCCGCCGCCCTGGTAGCGCTCGGGCCAGGCGATGCCCAGGCCGTCGGGGCGCAGCGGCAAGCCGCTCAGCAGGGGCTGGAGCAGGTCGCGCCGCAGCTGGGCGAGCGCTTTGGCGTCGCCGCGCTGTGCATGGCGCTCCAGGGCCTGGAGCGCTTGCCCGGGGGTGGCGAGGGACTTGCGCCCGAAGCCGCGCGCGAGGCGTCCCACGCGGTTGTGGTCCCTTCGCAGCTGCGCCTTGCCGGCGTGTTTGACGGCGTCGATCAGGTCGGCGAGATGGGCGAAGGGCGTGGGCGCCTGGGCCGCCTGCGTGCGCAGCACCGGCACCGGGGCGTGGTGGCCGTCGAGCGGCGCGCTCGGGTCCGACGGAAACAGCCGCAGGCCGATGGTGCCCGTGGCCACGGCGCGCACCAGCTGGCCGTGCTGCGCCCGCGTCCGGACCCAGGCCGCCTGGCGCAGCGCACGCAAGGTGTCGGGCGCCACACCGGCGTCCAGCAGGGCCCGTTCGGCGTCGCACAGCGGCGGCGCGCCGCCGGGGGCCTGGCTGGCCTGCAGTCCCACTTCGTACAGCTGGCCCTGCAGCCAGTCGAGGCTTAGGTAGGTGTTGTGGCGCAGCGCCTGCCGCTGGGCCTCGTTCAGCGGCGCGTCGGCACCGAGGCGGCCGGCGTACAGCTCGCTGGCCTTGAAGCCGTCCGCATCGCGCAAGGCCCTGGCTTCCCGGTCGCGCCGGCGCATGCGCTGCTTGTCCGCCGCCAGATAGGCTTGGTACTTGGCGAGGTGCGTGAGCAGGAAGAGGCCCAGCGCGGAGCCGACGACGGCGGCCGGGATCGCCCCATAGGAACCGGTGCCCGCCGCCATCGCGGCCAGGCCCAACAGGCTGAGCAGAAAGTTGACCAGGTTGAACTTGCCCCGGAACTTGCGGGCCCAGGCCACGCGCTTGGCCTGGTTCGTGCGCTGAATGGCCTTGGCCAGCTGCCGGGCCAGGTTGCGGCGCACCTGCAGGGCCTGCTTCACCTGCTCGGGGTCGGCGCCGGGGTTGACGCCGTCGGGGGACAGGCCCCACACCACGCGCTCGAAGGCCTGCAGCTTGGCGAGGCGGGCGGCCCGCGCCTTGCCCATGCGCTTCTGGCCGCCCACGCGGTCCCAGTTCGCGGTGAGCAGATGGGCCAGCGCCAGCAGCACCGCCACCGGCGGCACGGCCTGGCCCACGGTGTCCAGGGCCGCGCCGCTGGTGAGCAGGTGGGGCAGCAGCGTGGCGAGCGCGCTGAACAGCTGGAAAGGGACCTTGGCGCCCTGCAGCGCGCCGTCGCGCAGGAAGGCGATCTGCTCGTCGCTGAGGCCGGCGAGCAGGTCGAGGGGGTGGCTCAGGCCTTCGCGCATGCGCTCGAACAGCGGCACCCGCGACGCGGCGTCGAAGGCATCGATGCGCGCCTGCAAGGCGTCGCGCTGCCGCTCGGCGTGGTCGGCCAGGCCTTGGCGCCGCTCGTCCGGGTAGGCCAGGGCCTGCTGGCGCAGGCGCAGGGCCTCGTCGGCGCTCACCAGGTGGTCGAGGTGCAGCTGGCGCCGCTCAATGGCCCGCTCGCGCTCCGGGCCCAGCAGATAGGCCTTCTCGAAGCCCTTCAACAGGCCGGTCAGCGCGTCCACGTTGAATTGCGCGAGGTCGCGTGTGGCCCGCAGCCGCGGGTCAGGGCCGTGGCGCAGCTGGTCGTTCAGCTGGTGCAGCAGGAGGTGCTGCGCGCCCAGCAGCGCCTCGAACGCCTGGTACTGCTGGTGGGCCTCGCGCCAGGCATGCAGGGTCAGGCCCGTGTCGACGAGGGAGCACAGCAGGTTGAAGAGGCCGCCCGCGAACAGCGTGGCGGGCAGCGCGTCGCCGCCGGCGTCGTCGGTGAAGGCGTTCGCCAGGCCGGTGCCGCTGGTGGCGCCCGCCCCCGTCGCCCAGCCGGCGCAGACCGCGGCCAGGAGGTCGGGCCTGTCCAGCAGGCCGGGGGCGACGTACGCAGCGCCGACGACCGGGGCGTCCACGGGCGGCGCCGCCCGCACGCCCTGGCGCGGCGACAGGCGGGGGCTGCCGGGCGCCGACGGCTGGCGCGACGCGCGCTGATCGTGCAGC
>Ga0209958_1000319_pt1 | contig 112529 bp, 105 predicted proteins | sample ThiBio_inoc_plan_FD_183942 | JGI IMG/M metagenome (GOLD analysis project Ga0209958, IMG submission 183942) | Wastewater bioreactor microbial communities from Cape Town, South Africa - Thiocy_inoc_plan (SPAdes) | ecosystem: Engineered > Bioremediation > Thiocyanate > Unclassified | place: South...
TGCTCAGTGCTTTACTGCGCTTATGGCCTACTTAATCAGATGCAGATTCATCAAGTTGTATATCATTACTTACGATATATTCCCGCCAATGCTGATATTTTTCAGGATTTTTAAACTGTTCCGATTCAGCATAATAATGCAGTAACTGCTTCAATGCATAAGGATAATCAGCATACTGTAATGCCTTCTCGAAATATTGAATGGCCTTTTTAATATTCTGTTTAAACTGATGCCCTGCTTCATACATCAACCCATAATAGATCGCCGTATATGCCTCGTCTTTATCGCGCTTAATCAACTTGGCAACTTGAGCATACGCCGCCTGTTGATAGTAGATATCAGCAAGCTGTTCTCCACTGAAATAAAACTGCTGCTCGGCACGTTGATAATATATTGCGGCAAGCTCCAGATCCTGTGCAACTTCAATCCCGTCATAATAAAACCCTGCCAGATTTTTGCAGGCTTGCCCGTTACCCAATTGTGCACTCTTGTTAAAACATTCAATCGCCAACTGGACATTCTGCTCAACCCCATGTCCATTAAGATACATACATCCCAAATTATTAAAGCCCCACGCATTGCCCAGTTGCGCTGCTTGCTGATAATAGTTCAGCGCCCGTACATAATCTTGCTCTACGCTTTCACCGTTATCATAAATCAGGCCTAACGCCACCATACTCTCACTATCCCCCCGATCTGCAGCAGCCTGATAATATTGTATGGCTTGCGCAATATCATGATGTTCTTCAAAATATTGGGCAATTTTCAACAAGGTCTTAGCTTTCAGCTGGTCAAAATAAATATCGCCTTGGGCGGTCTTCCAGCGCGAGTAAAACTGCTCGAAAAACCTTAAATCTTTACCTTGGAAATTAAAACGCCGCAAATAAAATTGCCCAATTTGATCAGGATCAGCTTTTACCAGTTGACGTTGTAGATCGATAAAGAATAAGTCGAGATCTTTAAATAAAGTTAACAGCCCCTGTTCCGAGTCATAACGCTCAATCGCAGGTGCAATATAATCAAAACATACCGCTCCCAGAGTTTTCTGTTTTGCATCATAGTAATAGCATCCCGCTGCCGTGATACACAGGAAAAAGCCATGACTGATATGTTCTATACGCTCAAACTGGTCAGCAAGCGGGATAAGCCAATGTTGTTGTTTCGCATCGAACAGACCATATTGCCCAGTATGCTCAAAGGGATAAATATCCTTGAGTTCATGTAGATAATCGCTATCTATCAGCTTGTCCACACCTTCAGCTAACAGAAAGCTATGGGTTTCTGTCTGATAGATAAACCAGAGCTTTTGTTTGCGATAGGCAAAACTACGATAACCATAACCTGACCAATCTTTTAGCTGATCAATATCATCAATCAGCAACTCGCCATTCGGCTTTAATACACAAATCTTGCGCTGAAACTTATTTGGCTTAACCCATAAATAGCCATTACTGAGCGATTGCAATACATCTTCAATATACTCTCCCAGATAAGTCCCATTACTCAGGAAATACCGTCTCTTTGCTGATCCTTTTTGTATACAGTAATAAAGCTTAGCCTCTTCATTTAAATAATCCAGATCAAAAGGATGATCTGCTGTTTCAGCAATAATAGTTTGGTGCTGCAGATTGACAAGCTGATATTGGCCATCTTTAAACACATTAAAAACATCAGAGTAAAGTAGCTGCTCTACTGCTTGATAGCAGGCAGGAATCATCCATTCTCCGTTATCTAGGCAAATGATCCCTTGTTGCTCCGAATTTTCCAGTGGATGAACCACTGCATAATTTTTACCTTCGAACTGAAAGCTGTCATTGGCATCCGCAAATTGTGCTTCGAGCAGAATCTTCCCATAATGATTAAGATAGCCATATTGTTCATTGTGAACATATACCGCTATTCCCTCTTCATTGAATGCCCAAATCTGGCTCAACTGCGGCTCAAGCACAATTTCCCCCTTACGATTCTTGAGCCCCCACAAACCATTCACTTCAAAACTTTCGGTTGCATCTCTGTAAAGCCATGCTTCCCAATAACCAAGTCCCCACTGAATCCAATCTGTCTGTAAAATCTCGAGAAAGCTTTCATAACCACTTCTGGCCAATATTGGATTTAAAACAGATAAATCTCTTAATTCTATCGCTTGATCATACAAGAATTTTTTTTCTAATATTTCTTCAACCCAGTCCTGAGCTTGTACACGATGACTTTCCTCATTCATGTTAAAAACATCAGTTGCATCCATTTCAAACTGTTCATAAGGCAAGTTTTGCAACATATCAAACATAGTTTGCCAAGCCTTAACAAAATCCGCTTGACCGCCCAATTGATAGCTTTCACTCAACAAATCATAGAAACGTTGTAAATAGGCAACGCCTCTCACACGATCAAAGTAAAGTAAATGTCCTTTACGTGTCGGCTGTATAAAAAACAAGGGGAGTAACAGCTGTGGAATTTCATATTTCCACTCACCTAAATATCCCGAATAAGTATTTTGTTTATCGTGATCAACATTATATAAATAAATACGATGTGCCATTTATCGACCCTAAATCATTATCTTTATACATTGAAATTTAGAATTTTAAGAGAAATGCGTAGCAGACATTTACTCGACGTTTTGAATTATAAGTTGAATTGCAATTATTCTCGTATTAACGTTCAATCAAATATTAAATAACAAACAATCGGATGATCTTTTAATATGATCCATCCATTCTTAACGTCTAAAATTTAAGTCCTATCTTGCCCGTTTAAACTTCACATAATAGTCATTTAAAACTTTAATGATTTGCTTTAACTCTTTTAGATTTTCTTCAGTATTTCCTAAGCGCTCAACAAACCGCTGTGAGTGCAATTCCAAATCGATCTTTTCATTAATTTGTGGTGCAATCCGAAACAGCTTTTCTAAATCATCAAATCGGTCTAATTTTCGATTGGAAAAATATTCCAGACGAACGCTCAACCCATTCAACACCACACCATTGAGAATCGCACCCTGCTCTGCATCAAATGCTAAAGCATGTTCTTTTAAAAATAACTGTTCAGGTGTCTCTTTAGAACTTTTAAATAGGTTGCTCAGCTGGCTTAACATCGATCAATCACATCACTCTATTTTTCACTGGTATTAAACCGCTAAAACGACCAATCAAGCAACACTCACATCACAACCACCTATAAAAAAAAGCATCTTCTACAAGATGCCTTCTCAACATTTATTTTCCATACTGCTTCTTGAGATACTCAACAATTTTAGCCGACTCAAACATTTTCACGCCTGTGTTCGGGTCAACTAAATACGGAACCTGAATATCTCGCCCCATCAGCTCAACAATCTTTTCGCGTTTGCCATTGGGCAATGGAATATATTTCCCAGGTTTTAAGCGTAAAGCTGCTGGCCCCATATCCTGCCAACGTTCTTTAGGGACATTATGCAGAATATATGGCAGTTCCAACTCGGTCAGCACCTCACGCACCAAACGGGTATACGGGCTCGCCTCAAAGCTCCATAACTCCAATAACTGCGCTGGCGCAGGACGATCAACAATCTGTTGATTAATCCATACACCACGCGCAGCATTGGCAACGGTAGCTAATGCAGAGACATAAGGAAGTTTTGGGTAGTGACTAAACTTTTTCGGTGTTTGCCCTGTTTTACCATAGTGCTTAAACAGGTGATGAATAATGACTTGCGACTCATATAACTGATCACCCGTATTTTCATCAATCAAAAAAGGAAACTGTCTTCTGCCACCTTTTGCTTTCACGATTTGGCGGTATTTCTGACCACCTTTTGGACATGGGTAAATCTCTACATCCAGATTTAATAAAGTGATCACTTCACGGACACGGCGGCAAAATGGTGAACCTTCAAACTCATAGAGTTTTATTGCTTTTGTGGGTTGCTTTGGAAATGGCGTACCCGAGACACCTCTTCCACCTTCAATCACACTGGCAACAACAGATTGTAAAACCTTGAGTTGGTGATTCACCATGTTGAGCATATCGCTATCCTTTTAGCAGTCGACTAATTTTTCTTTTGCAATCACAATTCCGTTATTATCTGCATAGATATAATCGCCTGAATTGATGGTCACACCACCAAAATACAGTGCAATATCTACCTCACCAATGCCTTTACGATTACTTTTTTGTGGAATTGCAGCCAATGCATGAACACCTAAATCCAGTTCTGCAATCGCATCTACGTCACGCACACAGCCATAAATCACGACACCATTCCAGTGATGCTTCACCGCAGATTCCGCAATCAAATCTCCCATCAAAGCACAACGCATCGAAGCACCACCATCAACAACTAAAACTTTGCCTGTACCATCGGTTGCCAACAGCTCTTTTACACGAGAGTTATCTTCAAAACACTTTACAGTGACGACTTGCCCACCAAAGGTCTTACGCGCACCATAACTTTTAAAGAATTTACCATCTAATGAGGGTATTACCACTTGTAGGTCTTTTTCAGGATTATCATCTAACAAATCACAAGTTACGAAAGGGATCGTTGTCACTGAAATTCTCCATTATTTGCTTTGTTGTATGCTTAAATTGTCATAGAGTTTAAATGCGGCAGTTTGAGTTTGCGCTGCAACCCACATAGTATGCGTCAATTGCTCTGCCGTTACAGGTTTAAGTTTAAACGGTCTGGTCCACGCTTTTTCGACCAGCTTAAATGCCGTCTGTGCCAGATCCTCTAACAAGCGAACTTCACTGCGTTTTCCAATTAAAAGTGAAGGCTGAAAAATCGATAGCTTATAAATTGACAAACTTTTCAGGTAATTTTCCAGTTCACCTTTCACTTTATTATAGAAAACTGGTGAATTAGCGTTCGCTCCCAACGCACTGACCACCAATAAATGAATATTTTTATCCTGAACTAAATCTGCAAAATGAGCATTGATTTCATAATCAATTGCATAAAATGCTTCTTTTGATCCGGCTTGTTTTATGGTGCTTCCCAAACAACTAAATGCATGGGTATAGCTATTGACATCCTCGTCATTCAGCAGCAGGAAATCTTCTAAAACAAGCTGAGTTACTTTGCTATAAGCTTTTAATGTATCAGAACTTTTCCTTACAACGACGGTAATTTCACTAAAATCACCAGAATGCTGTAACTCATCTACAAGAGCCTGACCGACCAACCCTGTTGCACCAATGATGATTGCTTTTTTTTCACCTATTTTCATTTTTATTCGCTCTAAGCCATGAATAAACCTAATGTAACGTTTTCTCGCACGATTATCACCTGTAAAATGTACTTAAAAGTATCACAAGGCTTGACTTCGAGGCTTAGTTTCCTCAAAATATGGCACTTGTTTACGGGCTGGTGAATGTTGCCAATATTATTTTTGGTTTTAACTTCAGCCCGCCCAGACCAACTTATTTTCAAGGAGTGCACGAGTGGCAAACTCTGCTCAAGCTAAAAAACGTGCTCGTCAAAACGTTAAAGCACGCAAACACAACGCAAGCTTGCGTTCTATGGTTCGTACTTACATCAAACGTACTGTAAATGCGATCGCTGCTGGTGATTATGCTACTGCTACAGAAGCTTATAAAACTGCTGTTCCAGTTATCGACCGTATGGCTGATAAAGGCATCATCCACAAAAATAAAGCTGCTCGTCACAAGAGCCGCTTAAACGCTCAAGTTAAAGCATTAGCTAACTAATTTGAAGCATATAAAAAAGCCCGAATTTTTCGGGCTTTTTTATTGTCTTTAATTTTGTATATAGGGCTGTAAACCCGTCCCCGCATCCATCACGATCTTGTTCAACTTCTGACAGAACTTATAACTTTCTTCCAGTAAGCCCAAATCACTGGCCCGCGCGTTATTCTGCATCAATACTGCCTTATGGTATTGATAGCGTTCTTGTAAATATGGGAAATCCTGGCTTAATGCAATCATCATCAACTCAAAACGAAAATCCAGATCAATTTTAAGCTCTGCTGGCATATCGCCATAGGCCCATGCCTGCAACACCTCTAATCGACCTTGCCCTAGATTTGAAAAAATAAAATTAATATAAGCATCCAAATGAGTAAAGAAATTCTGAATATCTGTTTGCGTATCCCAACGTCCCGTCAATGCAAAACAGGGTTCGCTATTATTTTTCTGTCCTGTATTTTTATGAATATCCAATGATCGTAGACGAAAAATCAAACGTTCAGGCAACTGCTCCTGCAATTGATCAGGAATAAACCGATCGGTAAAATCCATAGCAAAAGACAGCATTGGACTGACCGTTAATTTTCTAAGCACCATCTTGAGTTGATAAAAAACACCTAGCTGCTTTTGGGTCAATAAAAAGCAACGATAGCCTGTATCTAATGCCAACTCAGGCCGTCCGATATTACCCCAATTCGAAATAAAATCATGCGCGACATTAAAAACATCAAGCTTGAGATACTGAGTATCTTTTTGTTGTTCAAACCACTGACTAATCAATTGTTCTGCTTCAGGCATATTCTGCGGGGTTTGAAAGTCAGCCACCAACATCGCAGACTCGGGTTCAGCAACGCACTCAAGCGGCTTGACGCATAAAGGCTCCAGCAAATAAGGCTGTAGCATATTAGACACCGCATTTTCAGGAGATTGCAGCTCCCCTATGGCCCAGACATTATAATTCGGCTCATAGAAGCCAATTCCTGTTTCATGCGCAGCCTCGTAAAAGACCCGATAGACCGCATCATTTTGCGCCTCGTTCGCCAGAACATCCACCTGCACACTGGCATACAATCCTTGAGCAAACTTGCTCTTAATTTCCTGCACCCATTGTTGCGTCTGTTCAGAGAAATAAGCCTGGTATTGCGGATCACAAATCTTGTTGCTAAATAAGTCCAACCACGCATGTAAAGTTCTGCCGTGACTAGAAATATGGCGATATTGTTGATGCAGCTCAAAGGCAACCTGCTGTGAATCATCTTCTGCGGGAACTTTACCTGTGAAAATTTCAGGCTCCCATAAATAAATCGTGTTTGATAACATCTTTTTATCCAATTATGTGTTAAGTTTCTCTTTTTATTTTCCTATCATGACGAAAAACAATATATTTTAAAAGTACACTTTTATTATTTTTTTTAACTTTCTAAAAATATATTTTAGATAAAAAAATATGAAGCTCCGAAGAGCTTCATATCATTGATTTATGACATTCAAATAAAATCTTGAACTGATTAAGGATTAACAGCCAACGCCTTGGTTGCAACAGGTAAATTCTTTGCAGACAATCCAGCGAGTATTAAGCTGTTATTGACTACAGGAATCGTCCATTTTTGATTCGCGCCATTGGTACAACGATAACGTATTAAGCGTGCCCGATTATTGGTTAAATAGCCGCCCTCCAGATCAAAGCACTGATTCGACTGCTTGATCGCTTGAGCAGTTACATCAATTTCCCACACCTGACTGGTTGCCTCATTACACGGCATCAGATTAATGACATTGCCTGCAGTCGTAGTTAAACATTGTTGTATATACTGCTTATTATGGATTTTACCCAAGGCATCATAGATCCACTTCTCAGAATCATCCCCCACACAACCCGTCGGGCTGCTAATAAATGCATTGAACTGGCCATTCGCAGACGTCTCAGCTTTTAGACAGTTGGTTCGGTTCATCAAACTTGTACTCGATGCAAAGTTCAAATCCCCTTTAAGCGCTAGTTTTTCGACAAAAGACTGAAATGCCGTTACTGCATCTGTATTTAAATTGCTTAAATCAGAACGATAGACATTGATCCAGCGATTGAGACGATAAAGTTTAATTTGCTGCTGGGTATAACGTACCATTTCATTTTGCGCATCAGGTGCTAACTGGTCCTTATAAGTTCGATAAGAATCAAATAGCAACTTAGTATCTGTTGAAAGATTCACGACTGCCTTATCTTTATTCTCCAGTAAAGCCTGCTCTAATTGAGGTAGTTCAATCGCTCTTAAAGCGGAGTATTCTGCTTCTTTACCAATCTCCACCGCAGGTGCTAGCAGAGTGGTATTGGCAGGAATCGACATACTCGACAATAATACCGCCGTTTGATTGGCCTTTTTACAGTACAAATTAACTTGCTGTGGTGTCTCACTTTGTGCAAGGTTGACATGGAATTTATTGGCATTGCTATTGCTGTTCATTCGCTGCGGTGCCAAAGCAATATTTTGACTCGCACTTGCAAACTGTACATTCAACCAGCAACTTGCAGTTACTGCATTCGGATTGGCTTGTGGCAAATCAAATACATTGCCCCAATTTCCTCTTGCAGCAGGATAAACCAAGCCAACCTGCGCCTCAGGATCATACCCCCCCAAGATGGTGTACACTGGCACCCCAAACATTCTTGGTTTCAAATAATTGCCATCAGCACGGTTATACCAAACATTGCTTGAATTCGGCGTCTTAGGTTGAGCAACCTCCATCATTCGGGTGGTCGTATTCCACTTTTTATAACCTGTTGGAGAAGTTGCATCCCAGACATAACGATCAAACGCAGGCTGAATTTTTAGATAGGTACTATAACCAGTGTAATGGGTATATTTAGAAATACTGCTTGCAGTTGCACCACCTGACATGGCATCCCAACCATAAGCATATTTATTCAGGAAGTTCGGTACACCATTTGCACCATCACCTAAATTGGTGGTGGTCCAATTTAGGTTACCACGCATTTTGTTTCTAAACGCAATATAGCCCCAACCGCTATCTGCATGATGCGCCGCCCAGAACATATTCGTGCCAGCAGAACCCGGATAATGCCCTAACCCATAATGATGTCCAATCTCATGACTAAACTCATTGCCCACAGAATCGATTAAGGTCAACATACCATTGCCGCCACTCAGGCCATGTGTTACATCACCATTACTGTACTTACCGCGTGCATAGTGCGCTACAACACTTTGGGTAACTTGTGGTTGCTCTTGACTGGCCATTGAAGCACTGGTGATCCCCCAATTGGCTAAGTTAATACCAACACCAAAGGTTGATTTAGCTGTATTTTCACGCATATCACCACTATAGACATCGCCTGTGGTTGCACTGGCGGCATCATAAATGACTCCACTCGCCACCATCACTTTATTGAGCTTTAAATCCTCATATTTGCTCACAATCATGCGCGCCGCAGGAATAGTTTGAAAATAATCCGTTCCCGCTTTGGCAGGTTCAAGCAACATATAATGACCGGTCGATTTCGGTGGATCCGTTAATAAGCCTAAACGGATATTTTGTACCACCAGTTCACCTGGTGCTGCTAAATCAATATTATCGGCAGTAAGGTCACCACTACGATTATTCAGTGGATCAATAACGCGAAGATGCAGGCCTGCACGAATTTCATTCCATTTTAACGCAACCGTCCATGCTCGCTTTGAATAGCTGACTGGAGGACGACCATCGCTATTGGATTGATCAGAAGCTGCTATTCTTGATGGTTCTTTCAATTTAACCGTTCTGAGCAGTTGATTACCTTGATAAATTTCGACTTGAAGTTTTTGCAGATCGCCCATTTCTGCTAATGGAGTGACCAATAACAAGGCATCTTTTTCTGTGGTTAAACGTGGCATTGAATCTTTTTCATTATTTTTAGGATTCACCACATGGCTTTGTGCAAATTGCAGCATCGCAGCAAAACTGCCGTTTAGATCATTACGCAATAGACGTTGCAGTCCAAGCTTATCGTAATCATAAAAACCAAGCACCGATTCATCTATTATATTTTTACGAGGTTCTGGATACTTTTCTACCACAGTTGGAATAGACGGTGTTTCGGTATTTCCGCCTCCACCTTGGTTTGGTATTTCTGGTGTCGTGTTATCCGAACCGTTATTACCATTATTCGGTGTTTCTGGTTTTGTATTTCCAGAGCCATTATTGCCAGTATTAGGCACTTCTGGTGTAACGCCACCTGAACCAGTATTACCGCCATTTGGCGTTTCAGGTGTAGTCGTTCCTGAACCATTATTGCCAGTATTCGGAACTTCTGGTGTTACACCACCTGAACCAGTATTACCGCCGCCATTTGGTAGTTCTGGCTCTGTAGATCCTGAGCCATTATTTGGTGTCTCAGGTGTTCCATCACCTGGTAATTCATTGGTTCCATCACCCGGAACAAGATTACCATTTCCCGCAGTTTCATTATTATTTTTTGGCGGCTCAGTATTATTTGTTGCATTTGAATGATCTGCCCCACCACCGCCGCAAGCGACGAGCATGGCCGATAACAAACAAACCGTTAAATGTTTAAGTTGTAATTGCATCACATTTCCCCAAGAAAAATTTGATAAATTATCGTTAATGATAAATTACGTTAAATAGTTAAAATTAATATAAATCATGTATTTATATATACTAACAACTTAATCAGCAGGAAGGGAAATTAATTTATCGTAAAAACAAGAAATACCGAATTTATTACACTTTTAATCTAAATCAATTTTATTTAGATTTCTAAATTGAACATAACTCCACAAACAGCACTACATTTCCCTCACTTAAACCACCTATTTCAGGCATATAGAATTCATTTAAATTTAAGTTTTGAGCAACAATCAATCTACAAAAAACTGGAGAGCCAAATGAATAAGAATGGGAAGTTCATTATCGCAGTCGCACTTCTTTCATGCAGCAGTCTAAGTTTTGCTGCAAGCTGCACAAATACCATCGAGAACAACACAATCAGTAATCTCACTATTCCTGCAGGTGCAAATTGCACACTCAATAATTCGTCAATTGAAGGCGATGTCAATATCGGAAAAGGTGGCAGTTTGATTTTAAATAGCTCGTCTATCCAAGGCAGCATTCAAGCCAACCAAGCAAAAGCAATTAAATTAATCAACTCAAGTGTCAGTGGTGATATACATATTGCACAAGCTACGACAACATTGAGTTTAGATAAATCGATTATTTCAGGCAATATTCACTGTTCAGCTTCAACCAAGTTGCAAGCAAACCTGAGTAATATCGAAGGACAAAAAATTGGAAAATGTGGTTAATCAGACTTTAATCCAATCATATTGATATTTGAATCCAAATGATCGGTTTGGATTCACATCAACAGCAATTCCATTCTATTGATTAGCTGAGTCACTATCCGATTTTTATTTTAATATTTCAAAGCAACATTTCTATTCTAGATTAGAATTAGCGATTCAAAAACTGCTTTATTTCTAACGCTTGCCGCTCACCACGCCAAATCCATTTTAATTGACTTTCCGCAAAATCATCACCTTCAAACCATACAAATAAACCTTCCATCATCTCTGGCCAATCTGTTTGTTCAATTTGATTTTTACCTGAGATCACAGCAACGATTGCTGCAAGAATAGTGTCATGGCTCACCGCCAAACTTAAACCGCCTTGCTGGGTCGGATGGGTATGATAAAGCAGCTCCAATACATCAAATACACCCGTGATTGGATGCTTCATCCCAGGTAAGGCATTATTCACAAAACTATTGATAAATCCTAATGCACCTTGCTTGCGGAAATAAGGCGCTGCCTGCTGTATGTCCAAAACAAAGCTGCCCGGTTCAACCAATAGACGCTGCTCAACAATTTCAATTTGATGCGTATTGACGGCTTTACGCGTTTCATCGGCGCCTTCAATCATTAAAGCTGCCGTATCGACACAACGCTGAATCGGGCTAGAAATACAATGTTGAATCGCCCGATCTGTATTCTGGATTAAATATTGCCCCCAAGCATAGGCCAGCTCGCGACCTTGTTCAGTCAACTGAAGATCATAGCCGGCCAAACCTTGTCCATTCACCAATTCGCGTAAAGAATGGCGCGTAAATAAAGTCACAGGTGTTGAAGCATCTGGAAGTAAATCAATGGCTTCAAACATGCTTTTAGGCAATAAATGCAGAGTCATATTCACATACAAGCTTTAATTTAACCCACTATACCATGAGCCAGATAACTCTCAATCTAAAATGCCAGAACGACTGAGCGCGTCATATGCAATATTTTTGCAATGCTGATCTCGATAAGCGATAAAGCCACCATTCAAAACCGTTTCACGTTGATTATAAAGGAAGGGTTTTTCATCCAAAGTCATCAACCCACCACCAATACTTTCAAGCAAAGCTTGGCCTGAACTGGTATCCCATTCCGAAGTTGGATGGAAACGTGGATAAATATCAATTTCCCCTTCCAGCATCATACAAAACTTATAGGCGCTGCCTGCCTCACGACGTTGCACTTCACGCTGCTGTAAAATCGGTTCAATAAAGTTCTTATATTTTGGATTCTTGCTGTTGTGGCTTAAACCAATTTGTAATGGAGCTGCCGAGTCATGTTCTTCGAGTTGATATTGCGACCATTCTTGTCGGCTAAAACTATATTTATAAGGCAATTCTGAGGTATGACCAATGTACATGACCTGCTCACACGGCACAGCAATAATCGCGAACGTGGTTTGATGATCCTCGATCAAACTCAAATTAATCGTAAACTCGTCACGCTCATGAATAAACTCTTTAGTTCCATCCAATGGATCAAGCATCCAACAGCGCTGCCATCCCGCTCGCGCAGAATAATCACTCTCTTCTGACAACACAGGTAACTGTGGTGTAACTGTGGCTAAGTGCTTTAATAAAAAGTGATTTACCTTTAAATCCGCTTGTGTGACAGGTGAATCATCACTTTTTTCCTGAATATTAAACTCGCAACCCGCACAATAACTTTGGTATTCTTCCAACAATATTTGACTTGCCTGCGCCATGATTGGAACAAGTTGTGAAATTAACGGATCTTGCGGGGCAAGCGTTTTAATAAACATAGACCAACCTTATGTCATATTTAGATTTACAGCAGCAGCCGATTGCCATGTTTGACATGGATGGCACATTACTCGATTTAGCCTTTGATGATTTTATTTGGAATCATTGTTTGCCTGAACGACATGCACAAGTACATCAAAACACACTTGAGCAAAGCCAACAGACACTGTTTCAATTTTACCAACAACATAAGCATACACTATCTTGGTATTCTTCGGCGCACTGGACGGCTAAAGTAGGTGTTGATGTCTTACAACTGCAATACGAGCATCGTGAAAAAATACGTGCACGAGCTGGCTGCCATCAGCTATTGCAACAGTTGAATGCGCAAGGTTATCGGTGTTGGTTATTGACCAATGCCGATCTTGCGGGGCTACAGCTGAAACTTGAAAATGTTGAACTCAGCCCCTACTTTGAACTTATGATCAGTAGTGAAGAACTCGGGCACGCCAAAGAAGAAGTGGCATTCTGGCAAAAGCTCCAGCAACGCCATCCATTCGACCCCGCACAAGCAGTCTTTATTGATGATACAGTTGCTGTACTCAAAGGCGCAGAGGACTTTGGTATCCAACAGCTATTCAGCATATTACAACCTTCCAGCAGTAAAGCTGCAAGAGCTGCAACTGAGCTACCGTACCCTGCACTTGATCATTTAACCGAACTTTTTGATTATCTTGAAACCAACCAACAGGTAACAGATGCCAAAACAGCATGAACCAGACAGCATGGATACCATGCGCATTGATAAATGGCTTTGGGCAGCACGCTTTTTTAAAACACGCTCAATTGCCAAAGCCGCGATTGAAGGTGGTAAAGTTCATCACAACAATGATCGGGTTAAAGTTTCTAGAGATGTCCGCATTGGGATGGAACTGACCATTCAACAAGGTTTTGAGAAAAAAACCGTGGTTGTGAAAGCACTTTCTGCTGTGCGTGGCGGTGCTCCGGCAGCTCAACTACTTTATGAAGAAACAACAGAAAGTATTGCGCGTAGAGAGTTGCATGCATCACAGCGAAAATTGCATAATCTAGCCCGACCTGATCATCGACCAAGTAAAAAAGATCGTCGTGATATCAATCGTTTTAAACAAGAAAATGTCCAATCTTGGTCTTATCATGATGAATAGATTGAATGGATATTTTCTCATTTTGGATGCGTCATCTTGTGTCGCATAGACACAGATCAGATGTAGAATAAACAATGAGAATCTGCCACTATACTCAAGTCCCAACAAGTTGAGATTCAATACATCCACTTGGGTTAGTCGTTAAGAAATAAAGTTTTGAGGTTTTGAGATGGATGATAATAAAAGTAAGGCGTTACAAGCTGCGTTGAGCCAGATTGAAAAACAATTTGGTAAAAATACAGTCATGCGCTTAGGTGACAACACCGTACAAGCAGTTGAAGCTGTTTCTACGGGTTCTTTAACACTCGATATCGCATTAGGGATTGGCGGATTACCTAAAGGCCGTATCATTGAAATTTACGGTCCTGAATCATCAGGTAAAACGACCATGACATTGCAGGCCATTGCTCAATGTCAAAAGAATGGCGGTACCTGTGCCTTTATCGATGCCGAACATGCATTAGATCCAGAATACGCACGTAAACTTGGGGTCGATATTGACAACCTTTTGGTTTCACAACCTGACCACGGTGAGCAAGCACTCGAAATTGCGGATATGTTGGTACGCTCAGGCGCAATCGATTTAATCGTTGTCGACTCTGTTGCAGCATTGACCCCGAAAGCCGAAATTGAAGGCGAAATGGGTGACTCACATATGGGCTTGCAAGCACGTTTAATGAGTCAGGCACTCCGTAAAATTACAGGTAATGCGAAACGCTCTAACTGTATGGTGATCTTCATTAACCAAATCCGTATGAAGATTGGGGTGATGTTTGGTAGCCCAGAAACCACAACGGGCGGTAACGCACTTAAATTCTATGCTTCTGTACGTTTAGATATCCGTCGTATCGGTCAAGTAAAAGAAGGCGACGAAATTACGGGTAATGAAACACGCGTTAAAGTTGTAAAAAACAAAATGGCGCCTCCGTTTAAAGAAGCGGTATTCCAGATCATGTATGGTAAAGGGACTAACCAACTCGGTGAATTGGTTGATCTTGCAGTTCAACAGGATATCGTACAAAAAGCGGGTGCTTGGTATTCATATCAAGGCAATAAAATTGGCCAAGGTAAAAATAACGTAATTCGTCATTTTGAAGAGAATGCACAAATGGCTCAAGAAATTGAAAAGCTGATTCGTGAACAACTTCTCACCAAGAACAAGCCAGCTGAAAGTACAGATATTGAAGAAGAAGAACCAGATTTCTTAGAAAGCTAAACTGAAACGCCCTTCGGGGCGTTTTTCTTTAATGGGGAAAGCATGTTTAATTCCGAAAAAACCGAAAAAACCAAAACCCTCACAGGCTCAAGATTACGCTCTTATGCCTTTGCCCTGCTGACACGCCGAGATTACTCTCAAGCTGAGCTAATCAGCAAGCTTAATCAATATGCGATCAATCCAGAAGAAGTCGTAAAGCTAGTCGAAGAATTAGCACAACAAAACTATCAAAGCGACCAACGTGTGGCCGAACTGACGCTGGCAAGTCAACTTAGAAAAGGCAAAGGCTTACAACGCATCAAACAAGCTTTGAAAGCGAAGCAGTTAGATACCGATCTCATTACTGAAGAGCTTCAAGACGTCGATTGGCTTAATCAAGCATATCAACTCAAACTGAAAAAATTTGGACAAGAAGTCGCGACTGACCCCAAAATTAAAGCAAGGCAGATCCGATTTTTACAATATCGTGGTTTTGATATGGGGGTAATTATGAAAGCGATTGCTCGATCGAGCGAAGAAGAATAAATGGTGGCAACCCTACTAGCATGACTTCGGCACATCATAGTTCTACTACCGTTGCTACCTTCCGGTCCTGGCGGGGTTCGTAGAGTACAATTGCGAAGCTACCAGCAGGGCTACCATTGCCTGACAAAGTATAGAGATTTTTGCCTGAGTTGCAAGACTTGTTGCTGTTTTTCAGTGAGTTTTGCATTCAACTGCCTAATTCCTCATCAACTGCTATATATTTGTTATCTATTTATTTTCAAGATGAACAAACATTAAACAACAACCCAGTAATTTTCTGCAAAAGTGCTTGAAGATTGTAAATGCTTATTGCATTTAAATGAGTTGCTGTTTTAATGGCTAAATCAAAAATCTATATCTGGTGTGTTGCAAGTAAAAAGTGAAGACTTGTTCGACCACAGCTTTATTTTTCAACTTATGGATGAATTTTTATGCTAAAAAAGCATTCCGTACTTTTTATTGCCCTGCTTAGTAGTGCGCACTTATATGCCAATGTACCTATTGAATCGCGCTCTTTAAGTCAACAACAAGCCAATAATGTTGTTGCAGGTTCTCCAAGTTTAAACTGGGAAATCATGCAAAAAAACCAGAAGCTTGAAGAAGAAATTCGTAAGTTACGTGGTCAGCTAGAAGAACATGACAATGCAATTGAGCAGTTAAAAAAAGAACTGACCAATCGCTATACCGACCTTGATCAGCGCTTAGAGCTTTTATCTCAAAAAATTGATCCACCAGAAGATAACCCTGAAGTTCAAGACGGGACTGCAGCGGCAGGAACAACCAATACAGATACGGCTACACCTGTGATTGCACCGACAGCACCCGTAGCACAACAGCAAACACCTGTTAAGCCACAAGCACCTGCTGAGCAACCACAAGCCAATACGGCTACAACAAACAATACCACCAATCAAATTGAGCTAGAAAAAGCAGCCTATACCGTTGCGCTTGATGCTTATAAACAAGGTGGTGCAAAAAAAGCCATTCAACCGATGCAAAACTTCATTAAAAACCACCCCAATGGTATTTATGTCGGTAATGCATATTTTTGGTTAGCAGAATTTTATTTGGCTGTTGAACCGGTAGACTATAAAGCCGCCAAGCAGAACTATAATATCGTAGCAACTCGTTATCCAAATTCAGCCAAAGCCTCTCGTGCAGTATATCAGTTGTATAGTATTGCCAAAGAAGTCGATAAAAACACTGCACTTGCCAATCAATACAAAAGTAAATTAATCAGCCAATACCCACAATCTGAAGAAGCTAAATTCATTCAGAAAAAATAATTTACTGTTAGCAATAAAAAAGCCAGTTTTTACAAACTGGCTTTTTTATTGCTTAGAACAAACTTATTTGATCTTTGCTTGTGATTTCAAGTATTCAGTATAATCTTCCAAAACTTGCTGACCACGGAACTGTTGATATAACTTGTTCAACTCTTGCAACTGCTCAGCAGGTAATGTACTCGCAACGCTACTATTTACATTTGAAACAGCAACAATCACAAGCTCATTTGGTAGTTTCGCTGTGGTTGCAGACCACAACCCGTCTTTGCTTGGTGCAGGAATGCTGAACGCAGCACGTTCAATCGCACGTTTTAAACCTTGTGAACGTGCAAATGTTCCTGCATTTTCAAAAGTGACTTGAGATTTTGCAACCACCTGAGCAGCTGGCTGAGTTTTAAAATCAGCAAGGATTGTTGCAATTTTCGCTTGGGCAGCTTTATAAGCCTTCGCCTCAATAACTTTTGCTTTCACATCAGCAGTCGCTTGATCTAAAGGTTTAATGCCCGCTGCATGATAATTGCGAACCTTAATCCAGATGCTATCGCCATTTGCCAACTGAATATTTGAAGATGCATTACGGTCACCGTTCTTCACATCATCATTAAACAATTTTGCTTTAACACCTAAATCACTTAAATATGGATTATCAGTCGTCAGCGTTACACCATTTGCAGATTCAACACGTGAACCCTTCACTTCCTGAGCAACCACATCTAAAGAATCACCACCAACAACCATTTCATTTAGGTTATTCACTGTATCGCTAAATAAATTCGCTGCTTTCGATTTTTCAACCTCGGCTGTTAAACGTGCTTTTTCAGCTTCAAACGATGGGATATTCGCAACAGGTGCATTGGCTTCGATAATGTGATAGCCATATTGCGTTTTCACAGGTTTAGAAATCTGACCATTTTTCAATGCAGTGACTGCATTATCAAAATCAGCCGAGAACACACCTGGTGCATAAGCTTCAACTAAACCACCATTTGCTTTAGAGCTTGGGTCTTCTGAGTACTGAGCTGCCGCCTGAGCAAATGACTCACCTGCTTGAATTTTTGCATATACTTCATTTGCAAGTTTCTGAGCAGCCGCATCATCACGTGCGTCCGTGGTAATCAAGATATGCTTTACTTCACGCTTAACATCTTTTTGTTGCTTGTCCACAAATGCTGTATAAGCTTGCTGTAAATCAGCCTCAGTCACTGCAAGATTTGCTTTAGGTAATAACGCTGGTGTTAACACCACATAATCAACATCGACACTGGCAACTTGCTTAAACTCATTTTTATGCTTGTTGTAGTAGTCTGTAATTTCTTGAGAAGATGCCGTCACACCTTTTTTGTAATCATCTAACTTGATACTCGCCAAATGCAAGGTACGCTGTTCTGTTTGTAGATTGGCTAACTGTTGCACATCCGACTTACTTACCAACGCATAGTCCATCAAAGATGTTGAAATCATCTTCAGTGCATGGTCTTGACGTAGGCTCGCGATTAAGGCTTGGTTGGTCATGCCGACAGAACGTAAATAGTTTTCATATAATTTTTGCGAAAACTGTCCATTTTCTTGAAAGTTAGGTTGTTGAGCCAACATTTGTTCAAGTTGCACATCACTTAAAGTCATACCCAGCTTTTCAGCTTGTTGCTGTAATAAGTTACGCGCAATCAGTGCATCTAATGCTTTTTCCTGAATAACAGGTAAATTTAAAAGAGACTCATCCCCTTTGACCAATGACAAATACTGGTCTTTATAGTTCTTGGTTGCACTTTCTAATTCTTTATTAGAAATATCTTGACCGTTTACCGATTTCGCAACGTCTGCTTTATTGCTACCACTAAAATATCCTTCAATACCTACAAGTGCTAAAGGGGTCAAAAACAAAACTAACAGGACTTTGCCAAGCCAACCCTTAATGAGAGTACGAAACGATTCCATAAGAATTCCAATATTTTATTTCGGGGCAATTTTAACTGAAAAACAAAGGCGAATGAATGCAGAATAAGGATCAAATTAACTTTTTCATTCAATAAATAAAAAACGCACCCTAAATGGTGCGTTTATTGATTTAAAAAGATTACGCAACCGAATCTTTTAAACCCTTACCAGCTTTGAAGCTAGGTACTTTACTTGCTTTAATTTGCAGTTCTTCACCAGTCTTAGGGTTACGACCTGTACGAGCAGCGCGTTCTTTAACGCTGAAAGTACCGAAACCAACTAAAGTAACCGTGTCACCTTTCTTAAGTGCTTCAGTGATTGATGCAATTGTCGCATCGAGTGCCTTACCAGCATCCGATTTAGACACTCCCCCTTTTTCAGCAATCGCATCAATTAATTCTGATTTATTCATGATAAAAAATATCCTCTTAATATCGTTTGTTAAGATCCAAGGCTATAGTTTAAAAGGCCATGACGCCTTTATAGCAATGCTTTGGGGGAGAACGCAATACTAGAAAGACCTTTTAATTAAAATAAATACTGAAATACGACATAAACAGACGAGTTACCTGCCTTTTTTTTACTTTTTATTCAATTTGGCCTTCAATTGATTATTTTCTTCAATCAAAGCATCCACCTTAATATGCAGTTGTACAAGCAGCTGTTCGATGTGTTGAAGATCCTTTGGCGTAACCAAGCCGATACGGTTCAGCGAATGGTTTACGCCAGTATCCAGAATCTTTTCGACCTTATCCTTGGTATCGGTTACAGATTCTTTGGCTTTCTCTGTGACCTTGCCTACTGTGTTGTCTGCAAAATCGACTGTTTTCGACTCAAGTTCCTCACCGACCTTGACCAACGAGTCAAACAATTTATTTCCTTCTTCTTCAGCACGAGAAAAAGCACCCAAACCAGCCAGCCAAATTTGTTGTGTATATTTTTTGAAATCAAGCGCAGATTTTTTAGAACTCTTTGATTTTGGCTTAGTTTTTACTTCAGCTTCTTCATTAGGATTTTCTACATTTGAGTTATCCATTGACCATTACTCCTAAGCACTTTACAAACAGTATGTCGTATTTAACCATAAAAATGTTTTTATAATATCAAAGTTAAGACTTGATCGTTTTAAAAAACTGTTCTACAAAGCAATAAAGTCATGTAAATTATTTTTAACAATTGAGTATGGATACTCAGATTTACGTGCTTTATGAAATTTATAGTGTGATTGGCAAGGATAAAGAGACCTATGAGTGATACGCAACAAAGACATAAACACCCCCATTTGTTGCTAAACATTGTCATCATTGTTTTAGAAACTTTTTTTTCATTCATTCTCACGCATGATGCAACTTTACGCTTGCAAGCGAAAAAACTTATCGATGAAAAAGTTACCATTCGAATCAACAGCTATATTCCTTTTTTTGACTTTTATGTCCAATTTACCGAAAAAGGAATTTTGTTTGATATGAAAGCCCTAGATCGAAAAGTTGATCTAGAAATAAATAGCACACTCATCGATTTGATTAAAATTTTCGTATTTAATAATCAGCGCAGTATCTACAATATGCGTATTTTAGGTGATACAAGACTTCAAGAAGAGGTAATGGATTTAATCCCTCACCTCACACTCACGAGTATATTCGCAAATTGGAAACAATGGTTCAATGCATTTGATAGTGATGCAGAAGCTATTGCGTCTCAGCAACGAATTGCGCCATTGCTTGATAAAATCGATCAGCAACGCTCTGAGATCAACTCATTATTGGTTGAAGTTAAACAATATCAAAACCGCATTCATCGCCTGCAAAAACGCCAACGTTGGATTAATATTTCATTCGCTGTATTCAGCTTTATTTTAATAGGCTTTTTCGTTTATAATATGTGGATACAATAATTCCAACATATTTCACTTTTCACACGCATTTTGGCAATTAAAAAACTTGACTATTTTAGTCGGAATTCATAAAATTTAGACATCTAGTCTAACCATGTGTACCGAATCATGCGTCTTACAACTCGCGGTCGTTACGCAGTGACTGCTCTACTTGATTTAGCTTTGCAGCCAACTGAACAAACGATCACGCTTGCCGAAATTGCAGCACGTCAATCCATATCAGTCGCCTATTTAGAACAGTTATTCGCAAAACTTAAACGACATGGGTTAGTTTCGAGTGTTCGTGGTGCTAATGGTGGATATCATCTTGCACGAAATGCAACTGAAATTACCGTGCTAGAAATTATCGAAGCTGTAAATGAAACCGTCGATGCAACACGTTGCGATCATAAAGGCAATTGTCAAAATGGTGCAATGTGCTTAACGCATGACTTATGGCAAGAACTCTCCCACCATATTGCCGATTATCTCGCAAAAATCTCTCTTGCAGACCTGATCGCACGCGACAACGTTCAAACTGTTGCACTTCGCCAAAACTCAGCAAGTTTAGATTCAGCCCTCCTATCGGTTACAGGTATTTGACATGAAACGTCCAATTTATCTTGATTATGCAGCAACAACACCAGTACTTCCTGAAGTTGCAGAACGTATGATGGAATGTTTAACCTTCGAAGGGACTTTTGGTAATCCTGCATCACGCTCGCATGCCTATGGTTGGCAAGCTGAAGAAAAAGCTGAATATGCACGTGAACAAGTTGCAAACCTAGTTAAAGCAGATCCACGTGAGATCGTTTGGACTTCTGGTGCAACTGAATCTGACAACTTAGCACTAAAAGGTATTGCTCAGTTTTACGGTTCAAAAGGCAAGCACATCATTACTAGTAAAATCGAACACAAAGCTGTGTTAGATACTTGCCGCGAGCTAGAAGAACAAGGTTTTGAAATTACTTATTTAGAACCTGAACCACGTACAGGTTTAATTACACCTGAAATGGTGAAAGCAGCTTTACGTCCAGATACTATTCTTGTTTCACTGATGATGGTGAACAATGAAATCGGTACGATTACTGACGTAGCAGCTATTGGCGAGCTAACACGTGCGAATAAAACATTCTTACACGTTGATGCTGCACAAGCCGCTGGTAAAGTTGAAATCGATCTTTCAACCATGAAAATTGATTTGATGAGTTTCTCTGGTCATAAAATTTATGGTCCTAAAGGAATTGGTGCTCTATTTGTCCGCCGTAGCCCACGTGTTCGCTTAAAAGCACAAATGCATGGTGGTGGTCATGAGCGCGGTATGCGTTCTGGTACTTTAGCAACTCATCAAATTGTAGGTATGGGTGAAGCTTTTGAAATTGCTGGTAAAACTATGCAAGCAGAACAAGAGCGTCTTCGCCACCTACGTGACAAACTTTGGAATGGCTTCCAAGACCTTGAGCAAGTGTTCTTGAATGGTCATCCGACTGAGAACGTTGCAAACTATCTTAATGTCAGCTTTAACTTCGTTGAAGGTGAATCATTGATGATGGCGTTAAAAGATCTTGCAGTGTCAAGTGGTTCAGCATGTACATCTGCAACATTAGAGCCTTCATATGTATTACGTGCTTTAGGTTTATCTGATGAATTAGCACATAGTTCAATTCGTTTTAGTTTTGGTAAATATACAACTGAAGCTGATATTGATCATGTGTTAACAATTACCAAAGCTGCTGTTGAGAAATTACGTGAACTTTCTCCGCTTTGGGATATGTATAAAGAAGGTATCGACCTTTCAACAGTTGAATGGGCTGAACACTAATTCATTGTAGTTTGAATTAAACTCTTCATTGAAAACAGTGTTTTAACCCTCATATTAATATTAGGCTGACCCCGAGGTTTGGAGAAGCGACATGGCTTATAGCGAAAAGGTAATTGATCATTACGAAAACCCTCGTAATGTGGGTGTATTAGACAAAAATGCAGAAAACGTAGGTACAGGTATGGTCGGCGCACCTGCATGTGGCGACGTGATGCGTTTACAAATTCAAGTCGATGACAATGGCGTAATTGAAGAAGCTCGCTTCAAAACTTACGGCTGTGGTTCTGCAATCGCATCAAGCTCTCTTGTAACTGAATGGTTAAAAGGTAAAACACTTGATGAAGCTCAAGCAATTAAAAATATTGATATTGCGACCGAGCTTGCGCTTCCACCAGTAAAAGTACACTGCTCTGTATTGGCTGAAGATGCAATCAAAGCTGCGATTGAAGACTATCGTGGTAAGAAAGCGAAAGCTTAATTGATGACCGAAATAATATTGGAGTTTTCATGATCCATTTAACTGAAAATGCTGCGACTCACATCAGCAATTACCTGCAAAACCGCGGTAAGGGTGAAGGCATTCGTATTGGTGTGAAAACTTCGGGTTGTTCTGGGTTGGCTTATGTACTTGAGTTTGTCGACGATGTCGATACACATGATCAAGTCTTTGAACAACTCGGTGTTAAAGTTTTTGTTGACCCTAAAAGCTTGGTTTATCTCGATGGTTTAGAGATGGACTATGTCAAAAATGGTTTAAACGAAGGTTTTGAATTTAGCAACCCAAATCAAAAAGGTGAATGTGGTTGCGGTGAATCATTTACCGTCTAAGCAAGCACCCTCTTTCTTTTCGTCAAAACAGTGTGTTCCGCACTGTTTTAACGTATTTATCAATAGCGGAATTCATCTCCCATGAATCATTTTGAGTTGTTCCAATTACCCGAAGCACTCGATATAGATTTAGCAGCTTTAAAAAAACAGTTTTTAAGTTTGCAACAGCAATATCACCCAGATAAAGCCACTGACAAAGATCAGGCATTGATCAAGTCAAGCGAAATCAACCAAGCGTATAAAGTACTCTCACAAGTTGATAGTCGTGCGGCATATCTACTTGCCTTAAAAAAACAAGATCACCATCTTGACCAATCCATTAGCGATTTTGAATTTTTGCAATCTGCACTCGAAATGCGTGAACAACTTGACGAATCGACTTCAACTGAGCAACTTCACACTTTAAAAGTTGAAATTCAGCAATGGATCGATGGTCTCGTTCGCGAATTTAAAATTGATTTTGCTGACGAAGACTGGGCCGAAGCACGTGATACTGTTCGTAAGTTACGTTTTTTCCAACGTGTTATGAATGATATTGATAAAGCTGAAGATCGCATGTTGGACGAAGAAGAAAGCTTCGACCTCGATGATGATTTTTAAACCGCTGTTACCAATTATTTTCAAGGGATACCGCACGCATGGCACTTTTGCAAATTGCTGAACCTGGTCAATCTACTGCCCCGCATCAACATCGTATTGCGATCGGCATTGACTTGGGGACAACCCACTCTTTAGTGGCGACAGTGCTATCGGGAAAACCGAAAGTTCTACAAGATGACAAAGACCGAGTGTTACTCCCGTCTATTGTTCACTATGCAAAGGATGCAACCACGTTTGGCTATGAAGCTAAACCATTTATGCTGACTGATCCAAAAAATACAGTCGTTTCCGTAAAACGTTTTATGGGTCGCTCGCAAGCAGATATCAAATTCCAGCATCCATACACACTTGTTGGTGCGGAAAATGAAATGCCAGCATTTGAAACTGCTGCTGGTCGTAAAACACCTGTCGAAATTTCTGCAGAAATTTTAAAGCAGTTGAAAGACCGTGCCGAAGCCAGCCTCAACAATCCAGTCAATGGCGCTGTGATTACCGTTCCAGCATATTTCGATGAAGCACAACGCCAAGCCACACGTGATGCTGCCCAACTGGCAGGTCTGAATGTTTTACGTTTATTGAATGAACCTACAGCGGCGGCTGTAGCTTATGGCTTGGATCAAGACACCAATCTCAGCACCGATCGCAACTATGTGATTTACGATCTGGGTGGCGGTACATTTGACGTCTCGATCTTACGTTTTTCGCAAGGTGTATTTGAAGTTCTTGCGACTGGTGGACACACTGCCCTTGGTGGTGATGACCTTGATCGCTTAATTGTAAAATGGGCCAAAAAACAGCTCAGCATCGAAACTTTAACCGATGAAGAGTATGCCGTTTTTGTTGTGGCAGCACGTCAAGCCAAAGAACATTTAACCGATCATGAATCTACCGAATTAAAATTACTGGATGATCGTCTCACTTTAGATCGCCCGACCTTTGAATCGATTATTCAAGTCGCACTCGATAAAACCATGAGCGTGTGCAAGCGCGTATTACGTGACGCCAAGCTTGAACTTGATGAAATCGAACATGTGGTACTTGTGGGTGGTTCTACGCGTTCTTATGCAGTGCAGAAAGCTGTAGGTGAATTGTTTGAACGTGAGCCATTATGCACCATTAATCCAGATGAAGTGGTTGCCATTGGCGCATCAATTACAGCCAATCAGTTGATTGGTAATAGCCAAGATGGTTCATTATTGCTTGATGTCACGCCACTTTCTCTTGGTCTAGAAACCATGGGTGGATTGGTTGAACGTCTAATTTCACGTAATACAGCGATTCCTGTGGCACGCCGTCAAGAATTTACCACTTATCAAGATGGTCAAACCGCGATGTTGATTCATGTCCTGCAAGGTGAACGTGATCTGGTTGAGCATTGCCGTTCATTGGGCCGCTTTGTATTACATGGCATTCCTCCAATGACAGCAGGTCAAGCACGTATTGAAGTGACTTTCCAAGTTGACGCCGATGGTTTACTCACAGTATCTGCCAAAGAAACCACCTCTGGTGTTCAAGCACAAATTGACATCAAACCATCTTATGGTTTATCTGCAGCAGATACTGAACGTTTATTGGTTGAAGGCTTTCAATATGCCGAGGAAGATAAACATCTTCGTCATTTGCAAGAAACCAAAGTAGAAGCACAACGCGAGCTAGAAGCACTCGAACAAGCGTTAAAAGCAGATACTGATTTACTCTCACAGCAGCAGGCACGCGACTTAATTCTTGCCGCTGAAGCGTTAAAAGCCCGTCTGAAAACCGATGAGCTTGCAGCGATTGAACATGCTGTTAAGCAACTTAAAATTCATAGTGATGCTTTTGCTGCATTACGTATGAACCGACATATTGACCATGCCTTAAAAGGTACGAAACTTGAAGATTGGTCAAACTCAAACTAAAGGTATAGGTGATCAATATGCCACGTATTAAAGTTCTTCCTCATGCACAAATTTGCCCTGAAGGTGCAGAATTTGAAGTCGAGCATAACGCCAATTTATGCCAAAGTTTATTAAAAAATGGCATTAAAATTGAACATGCTTGTGACATGTCTGCAGCCTGCACTACGTGTCACGTGGTTGTTCGTAAAGGCTTTGACAGCCTAGAAGAAATGAATGACGTTGAAGCAGATTTGCTTGACCGTGCATGGGGCCTAGAACCAGACTCTCGTCTGTCGTGCCAAGTTGAAATTGTGGATGAAGATTTAGAAATCGAAATTCCTAAATACACCATCAACCATGCTTCAGAAAATCATTAAGACTCAATGATTGTTCAGGAAATAAAAATGCCAGAGTTGATCTCTGGCTTTTTTATTTCTCATTACATCATGCTGTAAAGATTAAAGATCGATGCGCAGCAGCACCTGCCATGGTGCCATCTCCAACAGCCAAAGGCACTGAGCTTCCCAAGCGTGCCACATCGCCACATGCAAAAATACCTGCAACTGTAGTTTCCTTCATCGCATTGGTTTTAATCGCCTCACCCATGGCATTCCGCTCTATCTCGCAAGCCAGCTTAAAAATCCAGTCCTGAGCAATGCTGCATTGGGTGGTAGCAAAAATGCCCTCTAACTGAACAACAGAGCCATCTGCGAGTAACACATCACTATGTCCAATAATTTCTTGAATTAATCTTTTTTCTACACCAACACCTCGAGTGGTTAATTGATCAAGTAACTCCTCTTCTACCGGATAATCATTCAAGAACAGCGTGGTATCACCCCAATCTGGCAACATCATTGCCATATGTGCCGCGTGCGCAGAACTGGCAATAATCCCGATCTTACCTTGATTCAGCTCATAACCATGACAATAAGGACAATGAAAAATGCTTTTGCCCCAACGTTCAGCTAAACCCGGAATTTCAGGAAGTTGATCCGTGATGCCAGCTGCAATGATCAATCGTTTTGCTGTGATAGACCGAGTTGCATCAATACAGATGGCAAAGCCACCCTCAACTTTTTCTACACACTTCACCCGACCATCCTCCCAATCGACAGTCTGGTAAGCTAAAAGCTGTTGCTTGGCAATCTGCACAATCTCACTGGCTTTACTTCCATCCTGCGTTAAAAAGCCATGTGAATGCACTGCAAAGCGATTCCGTCTTTGCCCCGCATCAATCACCACCACTTTCCTACGCGCTCTTGCCAAGGGCATCGCTGCGGAAAGACCAGCATAACTTCCACCAATAATGGCAACATCGTACTGCATAACTTCAACCCTTAATGTAACTTTAAAAGTTACATTAATACTTTTTATTTTAATTTGCAACTTTTGATGTTACATTTAATTTAATTCCTTTTTTGCTTATTGATTCAATGCGTACAGACAGTAAACTCTCTCGAATGCTGCATGTGTTACTTCACATGGCAAGACAAAATAAGACTTTTACCTCTGATGAAATCGCACAGATGCTTTCTACTAATCCAGTCGTGATCAGACGAACCATGTCAGGCCTAAAAAAAGCTGGTTTTGTCCACTCAGAAAAAGGTGCAGGCGGTGGTTGGCAACTTACAGGCGATTTAGAAAAAATTACACTTTGGGATATTTATCAAGCCGTGGGAGAACCGACTATTTTTGCGATTGGCAATGAAAGAGAAAATCCAGAATGCTTAGTAGAACGTGTCGTAAATGCCGCTTTAGATCATGCAATACAAGATGCACACGAAATTCTGACACAACAACTTAAAGCCACGACATTGGCATCTTTAGCCGCTGAATTTGATCACTTATATGAGATTCACGCCCATGAATGATGAGCTTTAGAATGTGTACTCATTTTGATTATCTAACTTCATCATCCAAACTCAGTTTTGGAATACCCTGAGCATTGGTGATTTTTTGCTGGGTTTTGATACGCTGAACCATATTTTCCAAGATCTCGACCAGTTCAGGATACTCATAGTTCTGCACTTCTTCCAAATTCAGAACCAAATGGAAACCTTTATAATCGAAATCAAACCATTTTTGCGTATCTGATTTCTTGCCTGTGAATTTCTCCATCACCTGCCAGGTTTTTACAGGACCTTGAATACCTTTTAAATAAATAGGTACTTTAGGCACACACAAAAACTCATTTTTAATCAACTGATGCGTATCATCGGCAATCAAAATTTCATCGACTTCAGCAGCAGACTGCAAACGTGCTGCCAAATTTACATCACGACCCACAATGGTATAAGCCATACGATGAGAAGCACCGTAGTTACCTACGTGGCAATAACCTGTACTGATGCCCATACGAATATGCAAAGCCGGATAACCCATTTTCTTCCAGCGTTCACGCAACAGTTTCATTTGTTGACGCATCGCAATGGCCATTTCGACACAAGATTTAGCATCCTGCTCGACACCCTGCGAGTTTGGATCCCCAAAGAAAATAAGAATCGCATCACCCATGAACTTATCAACAGTTGCCTCATACTGTTTGGCAATTTCAGTCATGTGACTCAAATAATCATTCAGTAAGAAGGCCAAATCATCAGGGATAAGGGTTTCTGACAGTTCAGTAAAACCTTGAATATCCGAGAAGAAAATGGTTAATTTTTTACGCTTATATTCTATTTTCGCCTCGGCTTCACCACGCATAATCGACTGCCATAATTGTAGTGGCGCATAACGACTTAACTGATTGGCGAACGCAATATAACGTGTCATTTGGTTATGGTAATGCTGGCGCTGTTGTCCCAAAATATTCAGACGACGATGCTGGTAATAGTTACCAATCACGATAAACATCATTAAGCCCAAAAGGCTCACAACCGTCAGTTCTGGGTTGGTTGGTTCAAAATATTCTTCAGCACCAAAAATGATGTAGGTACTAAAATAGAAAGTAATCACACCAATTAGCCCAATCAAACATGAAACAGGCAAAGAGATGCGATTATTCAATCCGACATAGAGCAAAGCAAATAGAATCGTAAACGTTGGAACTAAGCTCAAATGGGTTGCTGCAAGCACCAGTGCAACAATGACCGCCTCATTGGCAAAAAGAACATTTTTTTCTATTTTTTTATCAAATTTATATTGCAGCCATTTTTCTAAACGAGGACAAAGCAGAAAATAAATCAGTAATAAAGGAAGAAGGTAGAGTTGATAGCTAGCACTGGTTGAGGTAAATGTATAAATTACCAAAATAAGTGACAGAATCGAATATCCCATCAAACGATGAAAATAAGCGAACTGTCTAGGTTCTTTATCTATCAACCTATCTAGTGGCACTCTATCCTCCTTTTCTTATTATAGAATACTGTATTTATTCTATTTTCTGGATCAGTCCATACGCCAATCAAATGGCATATCACCCTGTCCACGCAATGCCAGCATTAATGTTTGACGCATATGCGCAAGTACATCATTGCTATAAGGCACAGCGGGTGTTCCCCATACTGGTTTCGGCCATGCAACATCATTTTGATAACGTACTACATGATGAAAATGAAGCTGAGGAACCACGTTTCCTAAAGCAGCAACATTCATCTTGTCTGCACGGAATACACGTGACAATTGGCTTGATAACCAGCTTGATTCACGTAGGAACTGTTCTTGGTCTGCTTGGCTTAATTCATATAATTCTGTGACACCTGGAACGCGTGGAATCAGGATCAACCAAGGAAATTGCATATCATTCATTAAACGACATGTTGAAAGCGGGAAGTCGCCTACAAAAAATGTATCTTGAGCAAGTTGTGGATGCAAACTAAACATATCTTTATAAATGATGCAGAATAATGATGATCAATACTATCACATCAGTTTTGATGTGAATATTATTAGTAACCCGTTTGATTACAAATAACAATGATTTTCCTCATTTATTGCATGAACATCTGATCAAAAACAGGATCACATTTGCTAAAAAACAGAACTTGCTCAATTAACCATCAAATCAAGTGCTTAAAAGCCTCAATTTAACTCGCTCAAGAGCTTGTTTAGCAAGTCGACAATGAACTGAATCCGCTTATCGTACTCAGCCAATTGCACTGTGACTTTCAAGCGCTGCCCACCTTCCATTCGGTAATAAGTCGGATTTTTCTGCATCAATTGAATGATACTGATCGCCTGTATAGGGGTATCCGGTGAAAACTCGATATATCCCCCATTACTATTGATATCAATTTTGGTAATTCCCAATTGTTCAGCACGTAGGCGTAGCTGATGCACACTAAACAATTGCTTCACAGGTTGTGGCGGAATACCAAAACGATCAATTAATTCCATACGGATATTGTCGAGCTTCTCCTGACTATCGGTATTACTAATGCGCTTATAGAACAACAGGCGCTGATGTACGTCACCTAGATAATCATCTGGAATCAACGCAGGCATATGCAAATTAATTTCAGCAGTTAATGACAACGGCGCATCAAAATTCGGTGTTTTGCCTTTTTGAATGGCTTTGGTTGCTTTTTCGAGCATTTCCATATACAGACTATAACCAATCGCCTGCATTGAACCGCTTTGCTGTTCACCGAGTAATTCACCCGCACCTCGAATCTCCAAGTCTTCAGTTGCAAGCATGAATCCTGCGCCAAGTGTTGAAGCACGTTGAATAGCATCAAGACGCTTTTCTGCATCGCCTTTGAGATGCTTGATCGATGGAACCAATAAATAGGCATAGGCTTGGTGATGCGAACGTCCAACACGACCACGCAATTGATGCAGTTGCGCCAGACCCAGTTTATCCGCGCGCTCGATAATGATGGTATTGGCGTTCGGCACATCAATACCCGTTTCGATAATGGTTGAACAAACCAACACGTTATATTCTTTGTGGTAGAACTGCTGCATCACCTGCTCGAGTTCACGTTCTCGCATCTGCCCGTGCGCCACGGCGACGCGTGCTTCTGGCACTAAATTACGAATGCTTTCAGCAGCACGTTCAATAGTATCCACCTCATTGTGTAACAAGTACACCTGACCACCACGTAATAACTCACGCAGAATCGCTTCTTTGACCGAATCATCAGTGTGTTCTTGCACAAAGGTTTTCACGGCTAAACGGCGGGCGGGCGGTGTTGCAATAATCGAGAGATCACGCATCCCAGAAAATGCCATATTCAAGGTACGTGGAATCGGTGTCGCCGTTAAGGTCAGCATGTCCACATCGGCACGTAAGGCTTTGATCCGTTCTTTGTCGCGAACACCAAAACGATGCTCTTCATCGACAATCATGAGTCCAAGATTCTTGAATTGGATGTTTTCTTGCAGGATTTTATGCGTTCCCACCACAATATCGACTTTGCCTTCAGCCAAATCTTCAATGGTTTTTAGGTGAGTCTTATTGCTGCCAAAACGCGACAATACTTCAATGCGTACCGCTGTATCGGCAAAACGATCTTTAAAAGATTCATAATGTTGCTGTGCTAACAAGGTCGTGGGTACCAGAACTGCAACTTGCTTATTATTTTGTACCGCAACGAATGCTGCACGCATCGCGACTTCGGTTTTACCAAAGCCCACATCCCCACATACCAAACGATCCATCGGTTTAGCCAGCTGCATATCATGAAGGGTTGCTTCAATTGCGTTAGCCTGATCTAAAGTCTCCTCATAGGCAAAGCCACTGGAGAATTGCATATATCCCGTATGATCGAGTTCAAAAGCAAAACCAGGTTTGGATTGACGACGCGCCTGAATATGTAATAGCTCTGCGGCAACATCATGTATTTGCTCCAAAGCTTTACGCTTCGCCTTGCTCCAAGTATCCGTCCCCAATTTATGCAATGGAGCTAAATCAGGATCACCCCCACTATAACGGCTAATCAGATGTAAATTGGTTACAGGCACATAGACTTTAGCGCCATCAGCATAATCAAGCTGCAAGAACTCATGATCCTGCTCATCGATTTCCAGAGTAATTAAACCTGCGTAACGCCCTACACCATGATCGATATGTACGACAGGTGCACCAATACTCAACTCGGTTAAACTACGGATCAAGAACTCTTCAGAAACTTCTTGCTGGCGTTTACGGCGGCGTTGTACCACACGGTGTTCATAAAGCTGATTTTCCGAAATTACAGACAGCTGATTAGTCAGCAACAGCCCTCGATCCAGAGGTGCACTGGTAATCGCAACCTGCAACTTATCTTTTTGGAATTGAGCAAAAGTATCTACATTTTGAATTTCACCCAACACACCACGCAGCGCATCTTTTAGCGTTTCTCGACGGCCCGCACTCTCTGCTACCAATAAAACAGGATGCTTGGCTTGGTCGATATAATGCTTCACTGCTTGGAAAGGTTGTTCCTTTTTCGGATCAACTGCCAGTTTAGGCGGTTCCTCAGCGGCGATATTAAGTACACCCGCCTTGGTCTCTAAAGCTTCAGCTGAAGCCAAAATTCGAGGGAATTGATTTAATGCCTGTAAAACATGGTTGGGCATTAAAAATAATTCTTCAGGCGGCAGAATGGGTTGATCAATGTTATGACGTCGATCTTCATAACGACGCATCACTTCTTTCCAGAAGTTGATTAAATCATCTTCAATCTCATTATTTGTAATGACAACGCAATTATTTGGTAAGTATGTTGTTAGCATACTCTGCGCTTCCATCACCTTCTTATCAAAGAATAATGGCAAATAAAACTCTAAACCTGGCGTTGCAATTCCCTCTAATACATCCTGATAAATTGGATTTTTCTTTGGATTTGCAGTTGGGAAGCTTTCTGCATAACGGTCTCTAAAGGTAGAACGCCCTTCTTTGAGTGGAAATTCTTTTGCAGGTAATACCGTAAAGTTTTTTAAGGATTCTGTGGTTCTTTGGGTTTCTGGGTCAAAGAATTTTAGACTTTCAATTTCATCATCAAATAAATCAATTCGAATCGGTTGATCTTGTCCAGATGCAAAAATATCCATGATGCTACCGCGAACTGCAAATTCACCATGATCATAAACCGTGTCAACTAAACGATAGCCTGCTTGAACCAATTGTTTCTTTTGTGCTTCGAGGTCTAACTTCTGCCCGACTTTGATATCAAAGTGCTCACCCACAACCCACGAATAAGGTGCAACACGTTGCGCTAAGGTGCTGGCAGAAACCAGTAAAATACCCTTTTGTGGCATATTCGATAAAATTGCCAAACGCTCTGAAACAATATCTTGGTGTGGAGACAAGCGGTCATAAGGCAAAATTTCCCAATCAGGGAAAATAACAGGCGTTATGCCATAAAATTCAAGCTCACTTTCAAGCTGGGCAAGATGTTGATTATTCCTTGCAATAATCACATACAGATTCGAATTTTGAGTGGCAATTTCTTTAAATAATAATGCAGCTGATGATCCAAGTAAGGAACCGACCCAGCGTTTTTCACCCGCTTTGAATTGTTGTAAGTTTAATTGAGAGATTTCTTGTTGAAACATAGAGAAAATCATGCAATCTAAAAAGATAAGTTCCCTATTTTAGCATGATGTTTTTTAGTTAAAGAAGAAATTCGCAGTTGAATTAAATGCATTCTAATTTACTCAGGCTATTTTATTTGATATTTTATTCACGTAATTTAAGTTTACATTTAAAATCAAACATTTAAACAAATAAAAGTGAGAAATTCTAACAAACTTATGTTAACTAACATTCCTACATATCAAATTCGCGCCGTTTATAACCATAAAACCATACGTGTATATCAAGCTTATTCTGAAGCTATTGCTAACTCCGCTCTAAAAAATCAAACCTTTGTTTCGCCACCATTCAAGATGGAAAGAATGACGTGGATTAAACCTTCATTCCTTTGGATGATGTATCGCTCTGGCTGGGGATTTAAAGATAATGGACAAAGCCGAATCTTAGCTGTTGATATAACGCGTGAAGGTTTCGAATGGGCATTGGCACATAGTTGCCTAAGTCACCGTAATCCATCAATGAATGAGGAACAGTGGCAACAACTCAAAGCGAGCTCTCCAGTCCGAATCCAATGGGATCCTGAACGAGACTTAAAATTAAGTCCTCTTGATCATAGAGCAATACAAATAGGCCTAAGTCATGAAGCTGTTCAATTATATGTGAATGAATGGATCACATCAATTACAGATGTTACCCCTCTAGCTCATCAGATTCATGCATTAATAGAAGAAAATAAATTGGATGAAGCTACTCAACTATTACCTCAGGAAACAATTTATATCCCATAAATAAACCATGGCATATTTTTAAATCTCATGCCATTGCTAAATTCTTAACAGCTTAAAAATGTATGTTGGTTCTTAAAAGCAATTTCCTAGCAAAAATTTAATCTAAACATCAATTTTAAAACCTAAATTAACATCACAAGCCGCTTGTCCACCACGAACACCAAAATTCTCCGAGGGCAGTTCACGGAGCATAATTTTCACATGATCTTTGGGAATGCCTATCGGCTCAAGATTATGCACAATCAATTTATACAGCTGACGCTTCGCATCTAATGAGCGTCCAAGAAATGCATCAATACTAATCAAGGTATAACATTCTGGTTTTGCCTTTTCAGGCGGGCATTGAAAGCGATGTGCTTCATGTACAATTAAACGCACATTTCGATCACTGGCCATGATTTTAAAAGCATCTCTCAGCGCCGTATGCACTGCTTCCATGATCTCCAATTCAACTGCAACTGGATATTGTTGCCTAACTTCAATCAGTACACTTGGCATATTTTTATTCTCCTACGATCTAGCGTCATAAAATCTTGGTATTTGCACTTATATTTTTTCGGGCGCGCTCTCAAGATATTAAATAAACTTAAGCGATCTGACTTTATAGATACTGTAATTAAATGATGTTTATCTCTTAGCAATAAAAAAGCACTCTTCAGAAAATCCTGAAGAATGCTTTTCATCAATCATTATGATGATGCCAATTTTGCGTTTGGAAAGAAACGCCCCTCTACTAGGTCATAACACCATTGGAAGATGAATGTATAGACCAAGATACACATGGTCAAACCGAAATCTAAGATGATTGCTTCAATGATGGTCATCTTCATCAAATACGCAATAATTGGAATTGTTGCAAGCATCAAGCCGCCCTCAAATCCAATCGCATGCATAATACGCACTGGAATGGTTCTTTCCCACTGATATTTATGCTCTACTTTTTCAAAATAATGGTTAAAAATCATATTCCAGAATACGGAAATGACTGCCATAACCATACCTAAAATACCGGTTACTTCTAATGGCATACTGAAAATAAAACTTAAAGCAATCGCGATGATGACCAATAAAATCACTTCATAGCTAATTGCATGAATGAGTCTTCTTTTGGAAATCAACATTTCATAACACTCTCTTGTTTGGATATCCGCCATTTTATTTTTATAATACTGATCAATCCAATCAGGTTCTTTCAGTTTTTTTGACAGATGAATATTAATCAAGAACAACTCATCATGTTTCAAACCGTCATTGAAACAGGTTCATTCTCGGCAGCAGCCCGTAAATTAGGTAAAGTCCCTTCTGCTGTGAGTATGTCGATTGCCAATTTAGAAATTGATCTCAATCTCAATTTATTTAATCGGGTCGGACGTGAACCTGTCCCAACGGCAGAAGCCACTGTGCTCTATGAGAAAACACAACAATTGTTGATTGAAATGAATCAATGGAAGCAGCATGCGCATGCACTGAGTACAGGCTTGGAGTCAACCTTAAATATTGTCGTGGTTTCAGAACTGCTTTATACCAACTGGACCGACTATATCACCCTATTGGAGCAGCGTTTTCCAAGTCTTGAAATTAATATTTTTTCAGCACCACAAGAAGATGCTTTACAGATGCTACTGGATCAATCTGCACAACTTGCATTGATGTTTGAGCGAGAACATTTGGATAGTCGTGAACAGTTTGTAGAACTTAAACGGGAAGCCCTTGTTCCTGTGATTGCAAAAAATCATCCATTGGCGCTCCTCGATAAAGTTTCTTTTGAGCAAGTAGTGCAAATACGTCAAATTGTAGTTGCAAGCCGTGATCATAGCATCAAGCCCGAATTGCTTTATTCAAAGGACTATTGGCGTACCGACAATCATCATTCAGCGTGTATGATGATTATTCGTAATTTAGGTTGGGGTGTGTTGCCCTTGCAAATGTTCAATGAAAATCCTGAGCTTAAAAAGAAACTGAAGATTTTGGATATGTATGATTTCACACCTAAATTTGAATACTATGTTGATCTGGTCTGGAGCCGTGAAAGCGAATTAGGGGTTGCTGCGAAATACTTAATCGATCATATCCGACAACAACGCAAACAAAATGAGGAATAAGTGGCAGCAAGATAAACAATTCTGCAAACAAATGCAGGGCTTTGCTTTCACGCAGATTGTGTTATAACAGAAGTTACCAATAATATTGTTTATGTAAGAACGCGATATCAATGACTCAGACCGCATTACACCAATTAAAAAATTTAACCACCGTTGTTGCTGATAGTAGTGATCTAGAAGCGATTGAAAAATTTCGCCCACTCGATGCAACAACCAATCCATCACTCATTACTGCTGCGGCTGAACAACCAGAAAGCCGCGAGCTGATAGAAGATGCTTATACTCAAGCCAAGCAAGAAGGCTATCAACGTGATGAACTGATTGAACGCACCATTGATATTTTGACTGTGAAGTTTGGTGTCGAAATTTTAAAATTGATCGATGGTCGTGTTTCTACCGAAGTCGATGCTTCTCTTTCTTACAACACGGAAGCGACAATTGCCAAAGCACGTGAGTTATCTCAGCTCTATCAAGGTTACGGCATTGAACAATCCCGTATCCTAATTAAGATCGCGTCAACATGGGAAGGTATTCAGGCTGCAAAAGTGCTTGAAGCTGAAGGTATTCCATGTAATCTGACTTTGTTATTCGGTTTGCATCAAGCTCAGGCTTGTGCTGATGCGAAAGTCACGCTGATCTCACCTTTCGTAGGTCGTATTTTAGATTGGTATAAAAAAGCTGAAGGTGTTGAGCAATATCCAATTGCCAAAGACCCAGGCGTGCTGTCTGTGAAGAAAATTTATAATTACTACAAACAACATGCCATTCCGACTCAAGTAATGGGTGCAAGCTTCCGTAGTACGGCACAAGTACTTGGTTTAGCAGGTTGTGACTTACTTACGATTGCCCCAAATCTGTTGGCACAGTTGGAACAAGACCAACAGCTTGTTGAACCTCAACTGAGTGCCGAATTTGCGCAACAAGCAGAAAAAATTGAACGTCCAGCACAAAGCAAAGAGAGTTTTAAAGCTGAACTTGAGCAAGATTTGATGGCTTTCCAATTACTGCAAGGGGGTATTGATGGCTTTATCAAGGCCCGTGATCAGCTTAGTTTATTGTTACGTCAGTCTTTTGGTATTGATGCCGAAATCAAACCATAATTAGTCGATTTTTCACCAATAAAAACCGATTTTTGTTATATTAGCGAAAATCGGTTTTTTAATGAGTTCATTGTGTTCGGTATAACAGATTTAACCACTTATATTATTGGTACAATCTTAATTGTGTTATTACCTGGCCCTAACTCTCTCTATGTCATGTCCGTAGCTTCTCGTTATGGCATTCGTACTGGTTACGCCGCAGCTTGTGGTGTATTTACAGGAGATTCTATTTTAATCCTGTGTACGGTATTAGGTGCAGCATCCTTACTCAAAGCCTTCCCGATCCTGTTCATTATTCTTAAATTAACAGGGGCTTGTTATCTCGCATACTTAGGCTTTAAATTATTACAAGGTGCTTATCAAACTTGGAATAAACCGCCTCATCATGCCGAGCTTGCTGATTTACCGAAACTTGATCAAGTTCATCCTTATCGAACAGCACTCAGTATCAGCTTACTTAATCCGAAAGCAATTCTATTTTTTCTGTCTTTCTTTGTGCAGTTTGTAGAACCAGATTATGCCTATCCGACATTAAGCTTTTTAGTATTAGCATTGATTGTCCAAATTGTAAGTTTTAGCTATTTAACCGCCTTGATTTTCTCTGGAATTAAACTAGCTGACTTTTTCAAACATAACTATAAAATTGCAGCTGCGGGAATTTGCCTAGTCGGCATTTTATTCTTTGGTTTCGGTTTAAGATTGGCAACTTCGACGCTCACCTAAGCACAAAATTGATCGAATGATCAATTTATTCAATCATTTTAGAACTACGATTTAACTCGTATTAACGATATACTTTTCAACAAATTTTAAACAAGTATAGATGCATAGATGCAACGTCTTCTCCAAGATTTTTCAATTCCAGCAGTTTTTGCTGGCTTTATTACTTTTTTAATCGGGATTAGTGTTTCCGCCATCCTCGTCATTCAAGGTGCACAATCTTTAGGTGCCAATACTGCTCAAATCAGTTCTTGGTTTTGGGCATTGGGACTTGCGATTGGTCTCTCGGGCTTGATTCTATCTTGGAAATATAAATATCCCGTTGCCACCGCATGGTCGACACCTGGGATTGCATTGATCATTGCATCGACTGGACATTATGATTTGTATGAGGCGATTGGTGCCTTCCTGATCTGTGGTATCGCCATTGCAATTGTTGGTTTTTCAGGAATCTTCCAAAAACTATTGGCCCATATTCCACAAAGTCTGACCTGCGCCATGCTGGCAGGAATCTTATTAAAATTTGGTATTCAGATTTTTAGCAGCTTAGAAAGTCATCTTGGCTTTATTCTCAGTATGCTTGTGATCTATTTGGTTTCAAAACGCTTATTCCCACGTTATAGCATTGTACTGACGGTGATTTTAGGTGCAGCGATCTGCCCACTATTTATTGACTTTAAACTCCAGTCGATTACGTGGTCACTGACCCAACCGGTATGGATGCAGCCCTCTTTTTCTTGGTCTGCTATCTTAGGCCTAGCTTTGCCACTGTTTGTCATCAATATGACTTCACAAAACTTGCCAGGGATTGCCATGATTAAAAGCTATGGCTATCACCCGCATGTGAATCAGTTGGTCGGTTGGACTGGGGTTGCACATACTGTTTTTGCGCCTTTCGGCTGTTTCTCAATAAACCTAGCGGCAATTAGTGCAGCAGTGAGCCTAGATGATCAAGTCCATCCAGATCCAAGCAAACGTTATATCGCAGGCATTAGCTGCGGTCTGTTCTATATCTTAATGGGACTCTTTGCAGCAACATTGGTCAGCCTACTAATGTCATTCCCACAAATCTTTATTGTGGCGCTTGCAGGGATTGCGCTTTTTGCGACGATTAGCCATAACATTGCAGTCGCTTTTTCAAATGTAGAAGAACGTGAAGCTGCGCTACTCACCTTTTTATGTAGTGCTTCTGGTGTCCAATTCTGGGGCATTGGCTCAGCGTTTTGGGGGTTATTATTGGGTATCTTCGTATTGATACTATTTAGATTTAAAGCAAAAAATAAGCCTTAGATTGACTAAGGCTTATTGGGGAATAGAATCAGTTCTTACTTTTCCTCTAAATCCTTTTGTGCTTCCTCATCATTTAAAATACGTGCTGCTTTTTTAGGACGAATTAATGGTGCTGTTGGACGCGGATGTGAATGTGTATATTGTAAGCCTACACCTGCATAGACATCATCCGCAGCAATTTCAGTTTCAAAACGCTCATCATCACGATCACGAATTTCTTCAGTGATACGTTGTACTTCGTCTTCATCAACGCCTAATTCTTGCAAGATCACGCCGCCAAATTTGATCGCAGACTCGAAGGTTTCTCGAATCATATAATCCACTTGATGTTTCACTAAATAGAGCGAATGTTCACGATCATAAGAACGAACCAGTAGCTTAGCCAATGGAAATTCATGTGTGACCAATTCTACGATACGATTGGTGGTTTCTTTACTATCCACACAAACCACAATGGCTTGAGCAGTAGATGCACCCGAAGCATGCAGAATATCTAAACGGCAACCATCGCCATAATAGATTTTAAAACCAAACTTTTCTGCGTTTTGAATCATGTCGATGTCATTGTCAATAATGGTGACATCTACTCCTCTTGCCAATAAGAGTTGACTGGTCACCTGACCAAAACGTCCAAAACCAATCATTAGCACGCTGCCACTCAAGCCTTCAGCAATACTCACGTTGTCTAAATTGATCTGATCTTTAGTTTCGGTAAAGCGTTTAAAAATGATACCCAGAATTGGGGTTAACACCATTGATAACACTACAATCGCGGTCAAGTTCGACTTAATTGAATTATCAATCACTTGGGCACTGACTGCAGCTGCAAACAGGACAAAAGCGAACTCACCGCCCTGTGCCATCAACAATGCTCGATCTAATGCTTCAGTATGTGAGCTTTTGGTGACACGTGCCACGATATAAATCATCAAAGCCTTGGCAAACATCATGGCTAAAACACCACTGATGATGAGCTTCCAGTTCTGTGCAACGACGGATAAATCCAGTGACATCCCAACACCGAGGAAGAACAAACCCAGTAACAGGCCACGGAAGGGTTCAATATCCGCTTCAATTTGATGTCTAAAGGTTGATTCAGACAGCAACACCCCTGCCAAGAAAGCACCCATCGCCATGGATAAACCGCTGACTTGCATCAACAATGCTGCACCTAAAACCACCAGAAGTGCTGCCGCCGTCATCACTTCTCGGGCTTTTGCCGCAGCAAGCAATCTGAATAACGGATTTAGCAACCAATACCCTGCTGCAATGAGACCTGCAATCGCAATCAGGCCAATTCCGATGCTTTCTAAACGGGTCGAAGTACTTTCCACCACATGGTTCGGCGCCATAAAAGCAACAATTGCCAGTAAAGGTACAATCAACAAATCTTCAAATAATAAAATGGCTACAATTTTTTGCCCTTGTGGCTGAGCGATATCACCGCGATCTCCCAACAGCTGCATCACAATAGCTGTAGAGGTCAGGACAAAACCCGCCGCACCGATAAAGGCAACTTGCCAAGTAAAACCAAACAATAAACCGACGCCAGTCAATGCCAAAGCACAGGCAACAATTTGCAAGGTGCCTAGTCCAAAGATTTCACGCCTTAAACTCCATAAATGTGAGGGCTGCATCTCCAGACCAATCACAAATAAGTACATCACGATCCCGAGTTCTGCAATGTGTAAGATCGAAGCCGAATCATGAAAAAATGCAAAACCAAATGGGCCAATAATCAGGCCTGCAATTAAATAACCAAGGACGGAACCCAAGCCAATACGTTTAAAAATTGGAACGGCAATTACAGCAGCGGCAAGCAAGACCACTGGCGCAATTAAACTGATTGAATGTGCTTCTGAACTCATACTGTTCTCATTGTTATCAAGCTGGCGTCATTTTATGTGAAACAATAGACATTTTATATATCATTATTGAGACAATGTATCCCAATGCCATGATATAGAAACAATTTCTAAAGGCTTAATTAATGGTATTTTTATCCCAAAATGCCTGTCGAATTTGCGGCATGGCATTCAGATGATTGGTAATATGCTGTGCTTCTTCTGCATCAATTGAAGTGGCAATTAAAGTAACTTCAATCTCTACCTCTTTTTCACCAAAGGGTGTTACTTCAATATCTTTGGCAGGATAATTATGGTGTTGCAAGGTCAAATTCAATTCATCCATCACCACCTTACTCTGACTGCGGTCACAAATAATATAGATGACATGTAAAACCTCGGTATCGTCATCAATTGGACGACGATCAATAGCATGAACAATCGGTCTTAACAGTGTATTGGCGGCCAAGATAAAAGCCGTTGCCAGTATTGCTTCAATAATGAGATCTGAACCCGCAGAAGCTCCCACGGCGGCTGAGCACCAGAGGGTCGCGGCCGTGTTTAAACCATGAATATTGCCTTCTTGGCGCATAATCACACCCGCACCCAAGAAACCAATACCAGAAACCACATAGGCAATCACGCGGACTGCACCTTCTGCACCCGTTAAATTGGTCGCAATATCGACAAAAATTGCAGCACCAACAGCCACCAAAACATTGGTTCTGAGTCCTGCCGTGCGTTGTCGATACTGACGTTCAAAACCAATTAATGCACCGAGAATAAAAGCAACGGACAGGCTGACCAAGGTGTCCGCAATATTCGATAAATCAATATTTTGTAAAAACTTTAATTGCATCTTACACCTATATTCTTATCAATGATTCAATGATGGATCAACTGAATTTAAACTGATTATGATGACGGCGTATAACTTAAACCGAGTCCAAACCAATGTTGTTTTAAACGATGTAGGCGATCACCAAAGGAGGCTTCTAAAGTAAGTACATTGGGAATCAAACTGTATTGCAATGCCGTCTGGAAGAATGGCGCTTGGCGATCTTGATTATACGTTTCAACTGTTAAACCGACATGCTCGGTCAGCGTATAGGTTGAAGCAATTCCCCAACGAACGACACGTTCATCGGTCTGTTGATAACCCAGATTGGTATCCAATGCTAAACGTTGATCTAAGAGTTGAAAACTGACAGGAACATTCAAAAACCAGTTTAAATCCCCATGATGAGCCACATCATCACGTGATAGCTGTAAACTACTGGCAACACCCCAATCATTCTGCATTGGCTTTAAAATGCTTTTCGCTTGAACCGAAAAGCCATGAATCTGATCTTGATCTTTACTGGAGTGATAACCCAACGATACTTCTAAATTTTGATTGAGATTACAAGCAGGTACGACTTGATAAGACCAAGTTCCGTCTTTGTTATAGCTATAAGTGCTTTCTAGCTGACACTGCTGCGCTGCTGTAATAGAGACATCATCGGTGTTGATGAGTGGACCCGCATTACTCTTTTGAGTCAGCAATAATCCACATAAAATAAATACGTTAACAATAGCAAGCCATTGAATGGAAGCATGAAAAAACATAGGCTTCTCCCCATTTTAGGTGAGAAACTAAACAGGATGCAGTCAATACAATAAATTTTGTGGATACAGCAAAATTTTATAGGAGGGTTTAGATAATTTTAACAAAAGCTATCTCATTGCAAGATAGCCGACCTAAATAGCTCACTTGCTCAGTATTCGCTTTGGCTTAATCCTTTATTAAACCCGAACCTCGAACAACTTCCCATTTAGGATCTCCGTGAATAAACTCAACGGCATTATAGGACATGCGAATTGATTCACAAGTCCTATCGTATGAATTTTTTATTACATGATAAAATTTCGCTCTAAATTAAAGCTCTCTTACCACTACAGTTTTTGCCATTTTGTCGTGCCAGCCCTGCTTTTTAGAATCAAAAGCCACCCAGATTAAACCAATAAAAAACACTAATGTTGCTGGGATATAACCAATGTAGCGAATGATAGCCTGCCCGACAGTCACATTTTCACCCGTTTTTTCATCCAGCACTTTTAATCGAAGTAAACGCTTACCCGGTGTTCCTGCAAATTTAATCCAGCAGAAAATATAAAATACTGCGGCGAGAATTTGCCAAATCCAATCTGCCGTAGACATAAATTGGAATGATGAAAAACCATCAGAGGCAACTGTGGTGTTGCCACCACCAAAAATCATGGTTAATGGAATCATGGCAACCATCACAATGATTGAATCAATAATCGCGGCACCGAAACGTATCCAGAAGCCCGCGTATGCGTATTGTTGAGACATATATTCCCCTCGCTTTTTTATTTCTATAAATGAATCTCAGTAAATAATAACCTGTTGTTCCAATGATTTATATTGTGTTTTGTTTTAATTCTCGCTCAAAGAAATCAAGCGTACGTTGCCACACCACTTGGGCTTCTGGCAAACCTCGACTCACACTCCGAAAACCATGCGGCATATTATAAGTATAAGCTTCAACCCGATCGCCTAACTGCTGGATTAATTTATTACGCTTGGTTGCTGGACAAAATGGATCTACGGTTGACCAATGTCCTTGTAGAATACGAACTTCATCTAAAGATTCTTTTTTCGGTACACCCGCCCCTTGAATACCCAAAGAATGATGATAAACCACAGGCGCTAACATATCTTCGCGCTTAGCCATCTGGATCACATAGCCGCCCGTTAAGCACTGGCCTAACATGCCTAAACGACCATTGGATCGAGGATCTGCCTTTAAAGCATCTAACAAGACATGAATTTCTTGATTGACTTCACTATCCGCAGCATTGATACGGCCAGCCTTACTCACCATGGCACGAATACAATATTTGACTGCACCGCCACTAAATAGATTAGGCACATAAACCAAATAGCCCCGATCAGCCAAGTCTTGGGCATCTTCACGGTAAACATCGAGAATGCCGAATAACTCATGTAGCAATAATATGGCTGGTGCTTTTTCCTCTGTTTCCGCAGGTGCATACACTTCAACTTCAACTTGACGTGTCGGTAATGTGATTGTTTTTATTTCCATTGCAGTCATCCGTTAGATTCGAATGATTTCCATACTATTTCTGACAATACTAATTGTCAAATAAAAAAGGATGTCTGACGACATCCTTTTCTATTCATTCAATCAGTAAATTAAATACTGAGTAAACTGTTCAATGTTTCAGCTACATTTTTCGATTTTACTTTCGGTTGTAATGCCTTAAGCGCTTGTTGCACCTGACTACGTTGTGGTTCAGCCAAGGTGTACCAGCGTGACAGGACTTGTAATAAACGCGAACCTAAAATTGGGTTTTTCTCATCTAGATAAGCAGCAAGCTCAATGAAATGATCAACACCAAAGCTCCACGTATTCACTGGATTTGCTGCCAAACCACCACTTACGGCACGGATACGGTTCGGCGTTCCCAAATCATAATCTGCATGTTTGGTCAGATACTCAATCGTTTCCGCTGTCGCACATGGATTAGAAGCTTGGATGCTAAACCACTGATCTAAAGACAAGGCTTCCTCTTTAAAACGGTTATAAAAATCTGCAAGTGCTGCCTGCGCTTGCGGTGCATCATTCCAGACTAAAACACGTAATGCGCCTAAACGCTCAGACATGTTGCCTGTTTGTTGGTATTGTACATAAGCCAAATCAAACACAGACTCATCACCTTGGCGCGCCAACATATTCAGGGTGATATTCTTTAATGAACGTACCCCCATCGCCAAAGAAAACTCTTTTTGCTGGTCTGGATCTAAGGTCAAATAGGTGTCTTTCCAAAATGAACCTAAATCACGTGCTAAACGATCCAGCACCGCTTCCCGTTTTTCACGAATCAGTTCAGGCTCATAGTCTTGATCAACACGACTGCCTAAATAGTTTTCACTTGGTACATCAAATAAACGTGATGCCAATAACGGATCTTTATTTACTAAGTCAGGCAAGGTATTTTTAATTGCCTGAATATAGGTATCCACCTTATGGTCTTCTAAAAGAATACGTTCCAATAAGGTTTGTGTCGCTTGCCATTGGTTAAAGCCATTGGTTTCATGCTGAATCAAGAAGGCAAGATCATCATTGGAATAATCAAAGACTAAATTCACAGGGGCAGAAAAATTACGTAATAACGAGGCAACAGGTTGCTCAGTCACCCCTGTAAATTCAATTGTTGCTTCATCTTGATCAAATAAGTACACGCCATCTTTGACCTCATTCACAAACAGATCAGTGCTGTGCAAGGTATATTGTTCACCTGTATTGGCATTAAATAATGCCAGAGCCACAGGAATTGGCACTGCTTTGAGGTTTGGATATTTTGGATGTGCTTTCAAGCTTTGTTTGAAGCTTAAACGGTAAGTCTGTGCAGCAGCATCATATTCACCTTGAGCTTCTAACTTCGGTGTCCCCGGTTGGTTATACCATGTGAGGAAGTTAGATAGATCCACACCCGAACCTGCACTTAAAGCGGCAACCCAATCTTCAACCGTAACCGCTTGCCCATCATGAAGCAGGAAATATTCATCTGTGCCTTGACGGTATTTTTCTTTCCCCAATAACGTTGCCATCATGCGGTTGATTTCAGCACCCTTCTCATACACCGTCGCGGTATAGAAGTTGTTGATTTCGACAAAATGGTCTGGACGTGGCGGATGTGATAAAGGACCAGCATCTTCAGGGAATTGATGCGATTTTAATACCGCCACATCATCAATTCGTTGTACGGCTGCCGATTGTAAATCTTCGGAGAATGACTGATCACGGAAAACCGTTAAGCCTTCTTTTAAACACAATTGGAACCAGTCACGACAGGTAATTCGGTTACCTGTCCAGTTATGGAAATATTCATGAGCAATGACTGACTGAACTCGCATAATCGCAGCATCCGTGGTGTATTCCTCATCGGCAAGCACACATGAGGTATTAAAGATATTTAAACCTTTATTCTCCATTGCACCCATGTTGAACTGACTTACGGCGACAATCATGTAGTTATCGAGATCGTAAGGACGACCATAGTGTTCTTCGTCCCAACGCATAGAATGCTTTAATGCTTCCATGGCGATATGACATTTCGGAATATCTTTCTCGATTGCATAAATTTCTAGCGCAACATCTCGGCCTTCAGAAGTCGTATAACGATCTTTCAATACCGCCAAATCACCAATCACGCAGGCAAATAAATAGCTTGGCTTTTTGGTTGGGTCTTGCCAAATTGCAAAATGACGATCTTCCCCAGCCTCACCCGTTTCCAATAAGTTCCCATTTGCAAGCAATACCGGATACTTCTTGTCAGCTTCTACCCGTGTGGTAAATTCAGCCAATACATCTGGACGGTCAGGATAGAAAGTAATTTTACGGAAACCCTCTGGTTCATTTTGAGTGACAAATAAATCACCTGCCTTGTATAAACCTTCAAGCTGCGTATTTGACTCAGGGTGAATCACCACTTGAGTTTGTAGAATGACCTGATCTGGTGCATCAGTGATCAGCAATTGCTCACTGTCTAAGTCATATTGCTCGGCACTCAGCGTCTGACCATTGAGTTGAATCGATTTCAGTTCCAGATCACGGCCTAACAGAACCAATGCACCTGCTGTCTGACGTTTCATCACCAATGTTGAATCTACAAGCGTATGATCATCATAAACTTGGATATCGAGATTGATGGATTCAACCAAGAAAGATGGCTTTTGATAGTCTTTTAAATAAATCGTTTGATCTGCTTGTACAGGAGGCTGCGCCGCAATATTCATCAGTATTCCTTATCTTTCATCATGTCGGATGGTCTTGTAGGCAAGACTCTTAATCAGTCGATCATACGCCAACTTATAAAAGCTGTCTTTAGAGCCACATCGCAATATTAAGAATTTTATTGGGTTTAGATTTCAGGTTTTCAAATTTATTGAGCAAATCACATGCCGTTTAGACAAAATTACAACACAGTTTGCCATTCTTAAATAAATGCTACACAACCAAATGGGTTCTATCGCTCAACTTACATTTTTTTCCGGTGTTTTACATTTTGTGCACGGTTATTGCTTAACCTAATATGCCAATGTAGTTCATACAATAAAACATGCGAGGGTTACGACGATGGAATTAAAAGCACACCTATATCGTTTAGAAAATATCAAGGCGATCCATGATCTGGCTAAAGCCGGTGTGGATCATCATGTGATCTCAGTTTTTTTAACAGCAGAAGGAATTGAACTGACAACTTTAGAAGTGACCAATATCGTGAACACCTATGACGCACTTGGTAAAGAAAAGCTACCAAGTAAAAAAGTACAAGCGCTTATTGCAGCTAAAAAAATCGGTCAGGAGGACGAAAACTTACCATGCCCTGTTTAACCAACCACTTTAACCCAAAAAACCTCGAAGCCAATTCGAGGTTTTTTATAAATATCCGATTATGGCGTTGCGTTATCGGTACGTAACCAAACGACAGTGCGACCCAGTGCAGAAACGCCCATATAACCACGCATACGTAAACGTTTTCCTTCTCCTGTTACCACACCTTTACCTTTATAGATACGACCAGACGTCGGTTCTAATACTCGACCATCAATATATGAATCAGGTTTGTTTGGATCTTCTTTAAAGCCCGATAAAATTTCTAAGCCTAAAATCGGTTTATTGGTATTTGGGGCTGCACATTTGGTGCAATTGGTAAGGGCAATACCATGTGAGTTTGGATAACGATAAACAATCTTCCCATGATAACGGCCGTCATTTCCTTTACGGATTTCTACAATAGAAAGTTGTTCACCTGTACGTTCTTCAATGCTTTTCCAGTAGCCTTCAATAGAAGCCGCAAAAGTCGTTGCACTTGCACAAGCAAGAGTAAGCCCCATGATTCCGTTCATGAGTATACGATTTAGCATATTAACCCCGTCTAAAAAAGTAACCTATTCATCTTTATAGGTTTAATGCACGGAAATTATCACACTTTTACCCAAGTTACACTGTACGCTAGCGTTCATTTGTATAAGAAATAACTGATCTAACCGCTCAATCTAACACCAATGCATATATTCTTTAGTACAAATAAAAAAGCCCAAACGGTTCGTTTAGGCTTTCTAAAAAACGGTTTATAACCTTAAGGATTAGCGCTATCGGTACGAATCCAGACTTGAGTACGTCCGAGTGCCGAAATTCCCATATAACCACGCATACGTAAACGCTTTCCATCGGCACTGAGCTGTGCTTTACCTTTATAAATATTACCTGTCTTTGGCTCAAGTACCCGACCATCAATATATTGATTTGGATTCTTCGGATCTTCTTTCAATCCCCATGCAATTTGTAGTCCTTGAATGGGTTTATTTTTAAAAGGTTCTGGACATTTCACACAATTGGTGAGTACCGTCCCACCACCTGGAACTGGATAACGATAAACAATGGTTCCCGTATAGGTATTATCAGGTTTTTTCTTAATTTCTACGATTGACAGTTGCTCGCCTGTACGATCATCAATACTTTTCCAAAACCCTTCAGGTGTAGAAGCAAAACTGAGTGACGTGATTACAGTCAAAGAAATGCCCATGACTCCTTTCATGAGTGTGTGTTTTTGCATAATAAGCTCCGTAATGCAAAATCGATCCATCTATGACTTCATTTTTATGCGAATGTTCAGAAACAGTCAACCTTACTAAAGGATATTTAATCACTTAAAATCAAAAGAAATCTTAAGCAATTCACATAATTAAAAATAAATGATTAGGGATTGGCACTGTCCGTACGAATCCATACCACAGTACGGCCCAAAGCAGAAATTCCAACATAGCCTCGCATATGCAAACGCTTACCATCGGCGGTTAAACGGGCTTTGCCCTTATATACCTTGCCTGTTTTGCTTTCAACAATACGCCCATTGATAAAATTATTTGGCTTGAGGGGATCTTCAATCAATCCCGTTAATACATCCAATCCCATTCGCGGCTTACCTGTATACGGTGCTGGGCAGTTGGTACAATGGGTCACTACAACACCTTGTGCATTGGGGTAGATATAAACAATTTTGCCGCGATAGGTATTGTCTAGCGCTTTTCTAATTTCAATAATCGTGAGCTGTTCCCCAGTACGATCATCAATACTGCGCCAATAACCTTCGATTGAGCTTGCATAGGTTAAAATACAACTGAAACAAGCTATTAGGCCAATGATACATTGCATCCATATCCGATTATTCATGTTTTCCCCTTTACTTTTGCTTTGTTCAATTAAGATGAAGTTATGATTCTAATTGGCGCAAGAATTTACCATAGTTTAAAAAACTACAAAGCTATAGGCTTATCTTTTATATACAATTCAGTAGATTAGATCTCATTTTAATCATAATTTTTATCTCTCTCTAAACTTTGCATCACTCCTTGGATTGAGCATGTATAATCCTCTATTTAATGGTTATAGGTTTAATATCAATGGATTTACAGATTCTACAAAAACAGTTAGATGAAAGTAGCCATTGCCCTCTGTGCCACGCATCCATGTTCTGGGTCGAGGCTGAACAATACAGCCAAGAATTTCAATTTCACGAATGTAGCCATTGCCAGCACCGCGTTTTTAGAAGTGACAGCAAACTAAATTGTCATTGTGCTCAGTGTACGGCACAACGGAAAAAGCAGACCCAGCAGACCATTTTACAAGAACAACGTAAATATAAAGTCAAAGATGAAGTGATTTACAGCCTGAATCAACTCAGCTTTTTACATAAATTATTCTTGCTTAGCTTGTTGGACAGCTATGCACGGGAAGATGTACAGCATGATGAGCTGATTCATTGGCAGAATATTAAATATCGCGAATTTACACCTAACTATTTATTTCAGAACCACTTAGTTCAAGAGTTATTGAAATTAGGGGTGTTTAAATCGCAAGATGCAGGTTTGGAAACAGAACACTATTATCTTAATGTCCGACTGGATGGTTATTCAGATCCAAGCTTATTTAGTGTGGCGCAACAATTACGCCACTGGTTCTATGAAAATCTGAGCCAAGGGATTCCCTTTAAAAGCACAGATGAAGTCAAAGACACACTCTACCTCGTGCTCTATCAGGAAATTGTGCAGTTCATGCAGTTCTATTGTCGAACTTGGGGTATTCAGATTGCTGGTAATCGACCATTCCAAGCTTTTTGCTACCGTTTAATGGAAGGTCTGGCTGTCGGGCAGATTTTCTATTTGATCCAAACCGCTTTAGAATATCTGCATAAACAAAACGTGTTACAACCCAGAAATGATAAATTTATCAACACCAATTTGCTCAAAAAGACTTTAGAACAGTATCGTGAGCGTGCTTTGACCGAGCGCTGGGAAACCACGACTTTACCAAGACCTTATACCATTCCATTTAGTAAAATGAGTGAAGTTTTGCTGTTTAAGTTTTTGGGTTATGACGAGAGTATTTTTATTCAGCCTGTCTGGAAATCTTGGCGAAAAATCGAACCTCGTTTAAATTTCTATTCGGTTAAACGTTGCATGTATTGCGGTTCAAATGACTTAATCGTGGATTATGATGCGACAGATTATGTGTCGCTCATTTGTCGTCAATGTAAGCATCAAGATCATTATTTCACTCGTTAATAAAAACTTTATTCAGGATATGTCATGTCACAAAAACAACAACTCATTGATCAGGTCATCGACGCTTGGCGTGCCTTACAACAACAAACACCTTTAGTGCAATGTATGACCAATAGCGTTGCCAATAATTATGTGGCGAATATCTTGCTTGCAGCAGGCGCCTCACCTGCCATGATTGATAATCCTTTTGAAGCCGAAGAGTTCACCAAAATTAGTGCTGCCTTGAGTATTAATATTGGGACACCAACCACAGAACAAACCCAAGCCATGTTGATTTCGGCTCAAACTGCGCATCAGCATCAGGTGCCGTGGGTACTTGACCCAGTTGGTTATGGTGCCGTGTTAAAATGGCGCAGTGAAACGGTCGATCAACTGTTAAGGTTCCAGCCGAGTATCATTCGTGGTAATGCCTCTGAGATCAGTACTTTAGCAGGCAGCCAGATCCAGTCTAAAGGCGTAGATAGTACTTTAAATAGTCATGATGTTTATGCACAGGCAAAAAGCCTATTGCAACATACTGAATGTATTGCAATTTCAGGTGAATCAGACTTTATCATCTCGAAACAACTCGATGCTGTAATTCAAGTCAATGGTGGCTGTTATTTACAACCTAAAATTACCGCAACAGGTTGTGCCCTAGGTGCCTTAACCGCAGCCTATCATGCAGTCAGTAGTCCAAGCATTGCCGCACTCGCCTCACATATTCATTTTGCCATTGCAGGTAAATTGGCCTATGACCATGCACAAACGGTGGGCAGTTTTAATGTGGCTTTTTTGGATTATGTGCATATGTTGGATGACAATTTAATTCAGCAGTATGTTGATATTGAATTGCTTTAAGTCGTGTATCAATCAATAAAAGACTTTCCTGCTTGAGTGTAACACCTTGCTTAGCGATGCTAAAAACGCAACCTTCAGTTGCGTTTTATCGATTCAATTTTTAACTGAACCCATTAACTGGCGCCCTAACAATGGTCTGAATTGAGCTTGTTTCACTGAGCAGCATTACCGATCTATTCAAAGCTGTTGCGATCAATCTGATATTGTTTAAAGTACAACGAACGTTCGGCCTCACTCAAACTTTCATCGTATTTAATAATGAAGTAAATATCTTTCTTGGTTAAAGGTATAGATTTTAATAGGTCTGCCAATTCTGTAACTCTAATTGCTGCGACTTCACTGGGCTGCTTGAGAATATCCGCATCTTGTTCAATAAACTTAAAATCAACGCCTTGTAAATTGAAATACACCATAACTCTTCTATTCAATGCATCACTATCATCATATAACACGGTGCCTGCAGGTAAAATGGTATAATCTGAATAATTATCAAAACTTGATGCGATGCTTAAAGGTCTTTCCAAAACATGAATTTTAGGTGTCTTAAGGTATTCCCATAAATACAAAATGAAGAGAAATTGAATCAACGCCAAAAGAATTAAAAAAGTAATCGCTATATTTTTTTTCATAAATCATCTTCATGCTAAGGTGAGAACATCAACATCTCACCTTGAAAAATAAAGTATTCAATCATGACTTACATTGATCAAGATAGTGCTTTGACCTGCTCTAAAAAAGTGTGCTTGTACAATATCTTTGCTTGAGAACAGCCCCATATAAAAAACATTACAATCCAAATAAGACTTCGATTTCTCATGTTTTCTCAAATCACAATGCATCTTCTTGCTATACTTTAAACTGCGAACCCCATTCATAACAGGCATTAAAAGTAATTTTACTCACTGTTCATGGATTTATTTTTGATCAACCGCTTAGGCCATCGCTTTCTCATAATGTTGTGGATTGAGCCGAATCATCAATACGATAACTATCACCACCATACATAAATGCCAGATCCATCCTGCAGCATACGTTCCTGTCATATCATGCAATACCGCAACCCACCAAGGTGCAATTGCAGCCAATAGGAATCCGCCACCTTGCATCAAGGCTGAAAGCTGTCCTGCATGTGTAGGATCAGGTAAATGGTCGAGCACCACGATCATCAACAAAGCAAAGCATCCCCCTAAACCCGCTCCTACAGTGATTGCCCAGAGGTAAGGCAAAGCATCTGCAAAAAAAGCCAAGCCTGAAAAGCCAATCAGTTGCAAGATTAAAGTGAATCCCACCCAGATTCGACGATCTCGCTGTTTTCGGGATAAATACGGTAATAACAATGCGGCCCCGGCTTGACTCAGTGTCAGCACAGCCATCAGATTTCCACTAGCCGTTGCCGTCCAGCCTTGTGCTTGAAAAGCAGGTGCAAGCCAAGCCACAATCGAGCTATAGCCGCCATTGATTAAACCAAAACAGCAGATCAGCAACCATGTTCTTGGCTGATTGAGCAGCCGCATCACCGAAGGCATTTTTTTATGCTGCTGTGCGGTCTGAGTCAAAACACACCTTGCAAAGATCAACGCCAACAATGCAGGCAATACAAAAACAGCCAGCCCGATTTTCCAGTCACCACTGCTATTTGTCACCACGGGTGCAAGCAATGCTCCAAGCGCTCCACCCCCCATTAATGTAGCTGAATAAAGCCCCATCATCGGACTCAGATGTTCATGGAACTCTCTTTTAATCAGACTTGGGAACGCTGCTTGAATCATAGCAACGCCAAAGCCAATCACGGCAGCGGTAAAGATTAAAGCCCAACCATGTACAGTAAAAAAGCGTAAACCACAGCCCACGCAGATCATCAGCAATGCGCCAAGAATCGTACGACGCTCACCAAACAGGTTTTGCAGAGTTGGGCCAACAAAGGCGATTAGTCCCATCAATAACATCGGTACCAGGGTTAATAGCGCAATGCCTTGCAGGCTCAAACCTGTAGTGGCACGAATCTGATTGGCAACAGGCCCGACACTGGTCATAAATGGCCGAAGATTCAATCCAACCAAAGCAACGGTGATGATCAACAATGATCGATGCTTGATTGCGCTCATGGTTTTAACCGTATATCAATCATGAGATAGACGTCCAATAGCCGTACAAATCGGGCTTGGCTTCAATTCTTACAGGAATATATCGAATCATCATAGACTGCTCAGCAAAGGGTTTTGCCAAATCCGCATAAATTTCCGCTGTCGATAAGCCATATGCCTCGGCATCATCATTTGAATGTGCGTAAGTCACACGGTTAATCCCTGCCATACGCATGGCTGCCATACACATGGGACAAGGCTGCCCGCTAGCAAATACAGCACAGCCTTGTAAATTAGCTGTCCCTAATTGTTGGCTGGCGGCACGTATTGCCAAGAGTTCTGCATGCGCGGTTGGATCATTGCTTTTCAGTATTTCATTCACACCTGAGGCAATCACTTGACCATCTTTCACCAAGACTGCACCAAATGGCCGTCCACCTTGCTCGCAATTTTGGTACGCCAGTTCAATCGCCTGACGCAGAAAATCATGATCCTGCTGCATTTTAATGCTCCAATAACGTTGTTTTTGCGCCTGCACGCAATAAAGCTTTTTCGATAGCGGTATAACCACGTGCATGGGCATGCTCGAGTGCTGTAATCCCATCTGCATCAGGAATGTTGACATTGGCTCCCGCTGCAATGAGTAAATCGACAATCTGTTGATAAGGTTGAGTACCATTACCTAAAATGATCGCTTCCAATAAAGCCGTCCAGCCTAAGTTATTGATGTGATCGACATCCACACCCACCTCAATCAATGTCCGTACGGTATCCACATGTCCACGTTCAGCCGCAGGAATCAAGGCTGTGCCACCATAGCGGTTGGTACTTTTCAAATCCGCACCGTGTGTTAAGGTCAGCTTTAATATTTTTAAATAGCCACGTGCGCCCGCATACAGATAAGGACTGTCCTGAATCCGATCTTTGGCATTGACATCGGCTCCAGCATCGATCAAGACCTGTGCAGCATCGACATTATTGGCACGTGTTGCAATCATTAAAGCAGTTGAGCCTGAGGCATCACGTGTATCAATCTGAATGGGTTGAGCGAGCAACTGCTGGATTTGCGCGACATTATTGCGTGTAGCCGCAGTATGTAAGGCATCGTCTGGCATCGCATCTCCTGAAGTTGCGTGGCTACATGCGGTCAAAGCCAGCGCACATACAGCCGACAGAAATGATTTGTGCATAAAGCCCTCCATGAATCAGCCCAAAAATCAAAAATAAGATCTATGCTTAGGATAATCAGCTTTATTACTATTTAAAAATTAAATTATTTAATCCAATGTATTAAGATTATGAATAAAAAATTCAAAGCTCCATTTTCAACACTGGTCTTCCGAGTAATTCGATATGTTTGATCCCCGCTTGCTCCGCGCCTTTGTCAATATCTTTGAAGCTGGTAGCTTTACCTTAGCTGCCGAGCGCTTGCATATGACTCAATCTACGGTCAGCCAACAACTCGCTAGATTGGAAGAATCTGTGGGTAAACAATTGATTGATCGAAATGCACGCCCCTTACAATTGACAAGCTCAGGTGAATATTTGATTAGCTATGCACGACGAATTTTAGCCCTGCAACAAGAAGCCCAGATGATTTTGGGTGATCCATCAGGCACGATTCCCATTCGAATTGGTTTGCCTGAGGATATTATGAATAGCGATATGGCTTTGGCTTTAAGTGCCTTTAGCAAACAACATCGTACGGTTCGACTGGATGTGACCGCGGGGTTAAGCCGTGATCTGATGGAACGTTACCGCAATGGGCAACTTGAGATTGTGATTGTCAAAGAAACAGCGGCTAGTTCAGATCATCATGCCAGCTTCCCCGAGGAAATGGCCTGGTTTGAAAGTATCGATCATGGTGGAGAATGGTCTGATCCCCTGCCATTGGTGACGTTTCCACAAGGTGGACTCTATCGAGATGAGATGTTTGAAGCGATTGAACGTAACCGCCAACATGGCTATATCGCCTTTACCAGCAACAGTTTGGCCAGTGTATTGGTCGGGGTTGAAACAGGTCTCGGTTTATCACTTTTGCCTGTCGCCACCACCACAGGTCATCGGGTACGGGAATATCTACCCTTGGGTAAAGCACAAGCCATGACCGTTTCCATCTATGCTTGGGATAAAGAAGGACTGGTCGCCAATCTATTGCAGCAGATGACCACGGTGCTGCAACATCGTTTTGAACAAAGCAAGGCCGAATGATTAAACGGCAATATCCCCTTAACCCTCGAATCAACCGTCTTTAAGTGCCAAGTCATATGCTGCATGTGCCAAAAATATATGGCATGGCACAAGAAGTTAAATTCCATGCTCTACTGTCAAGACTGTACCCATAACGCTGATTACTATCGATTGAAATCAACCTCTTTGATAAGTAGCTCAGCATGGCAAAACAGACAGAAAAACGATACAGCCAGTATTGTCGTAATAATCTGATTTTTAATGTGATTGATTCGGGTCCAATCGATGGAAAGCCAGTTATTCTTTTGCATGGTTTTCCTGAAACTGCACACAGTTGGCAAGCCACCAGCGCGATTCTCAATCAGCAGAACTTTCGAACCTTTGCCATTGAACAACGTGGCTACAGCTTAGCAGCCTCTCCCAAAGGTCGTTTTCAGTACGCAATTGCGGAACTGGTTGCAGATGTAAAAAGCTTGATTGATCTGCTTGGACAACCCGTCTATGTGATAGGTCATGATTGGGGCTCCATTGTGGCTTGTGAATTGGCCCAGCAATACCCCAATCTAGTCAAGCATCTCACTTTGGTCTCGGTTCCTCATACAGGTGCCTTTTTAAAATCCATGCTCAGCAGTACGCAAATTTTTACCTCGTACTATATTGGCTTTTTCCAACTGCCCTTTATTCCGGAACTGCTCTTTAAAAGAGCCAAATCACTCAGCCACATATTGCTAAAAAACTCTGGCATGAATGCTGAACAAATCAAGGACTTCCAACAACATTTCATTCAAGAAAACCGGATCGGCACCGCCATTAACTGGTATCGCAGTATGCCGTTGGCCCCAATTCGCTCGACCTTTAAAAAAGTAAAAGTACCCACCCTGTTTATCTGGGGTGATAAGGATATTGCGATTGGCAAGAAAAGTGCCCAGCTCAACAAACAGTTTTTTGCTGGCTCATATCAAGAGATTTATCTGGATGCCACACATTGGATTCCTGTCCAGAATGCCGAGCAACTGAGCCAGTCTTTTATCAATGCCGTGAATGGAGGAGAAGCAAATGCATCCTAAACAACGACTGGAAAATCATTATCTTGAGCAACGCCGTGTGCAATTTGATTTTAGCCATACGCCTGAACACTGGATTTATGACAACCCCTTTGCAACCCATTTAATCAATGCCGTGCATTTGATTTTACCTGTGGGTGAACTCTGGATGTGTCGCTCTTTTAATGAAGCACTGCCTTATGTCACGGACGAAAAGCTGCGTGCCGATGTAAAAGGATTTGTCCATCAAGAAGCGCACCATGCCTCCGCTCATAAAGTCGCGCAAGACTATTTAAGACATTATGGCTATGAGATTGATGACTTTATTACTAGCTTAGATACGATATCAAAGCAACTGAATACAGCCCCTTTAGGCTTGGCATTACCACAAAATCTGGCTTATCGTTGGTTAACCATTCGTGTGGGTATCGCCGCAGCGGTTGAACACTTCACCACCATGTTAGGCACATGGTGCCTCGATGACCAACCATGGCAAAATAAAACTGCTGATGAAATGATGTCTGATTTAATGACATGGCATTTGGCAGAAGAAGTTGAGCATCGAAGTGTGGCTTTTGATCTATATATGCATTTATGCGGCGAAAAGAACAAAACCTTTGCCTACTTACAACGCCAAATGATTATGTTGGCGGTTGCGCCAGGATTTACCTTTGCCATCTATCAATGCTTTAAGAAACTAGCCCAACAAGATGCTCAAGCTAAACGCTATCAGAACTATGGCCTGCTCCGTTCTTTAGCCCAAACCGCAATTGAAAATGCCCGCAGCAAACAGGTACCGAGCTTTTTCTCGATGATCTTTAGCTTAAGACATTGGGTTAAACCCAACTATCATCCATTTTATGAAGGCGATACGTTTAAAGCATTGCAGGTGATCGATAACTCCCCCGCGGTTAAAGCCTTAACCCAACTTCGGGTTTGCTAAGCTACTCAATTATTCTTTCCTCTTTTAGGCACATGATGTGCCTTTTTTTATTTTTAATTAAAAGTAGACATAAAAAAGCCTTATACAAATAAGGCTCCTTTGCTTTTTAACGGTGGAAGCTATAACTATAGCTATCGAATTCTGCCATATCATTTTTCATATATTGCATGGTCCATGGATAATTCGCCACATTCACTTGCTGAGCATCCAAATAATAACTTGCACATCCGCCTTGGTTAAACACCGAGGCATTCAACTTATTTTGCAACTTTTGATTATATTGAGTATCGGCAAAAGTAGAGATTTCAAAACTGCTTAAATGATTATTCAATACAAAACGTATGGCTTTCACTGCATAATCAATCTGGTTTTCAACAGCACTGATTAAGGAGTTATAGCTAATACTATTGGGACCGAGCAACATAAAGGCATTGAGCAGGTCTTTCACCACACAGCCTTTATAGGCTTGTACTGTATTGATTTGCCAGACATCATCCAGCAATACACCTGTTTTAGTCCTAATCCGTTTGGCAATGGGCGGTTTTGCCACCTCGAAACCAGTACTCCAAACAATAATATCCAAAGGAATTTCTTGACCATCCACGAGGATACCTTTTGCAGTAACTTCCTTCACGCCTTGATCAATCAGTTCCACATTTTTGGCTGCCAAGGCAGGATAATAACTATTTGAAAATAAAATCCGCTTGCAGCCCAATGTAAATTTGGGTCGAACTTTCTCTCGCAATGCTGGATCTTGAATCTGGTAATGCATCCAGTGAATCAAACCCTTACCTAAAGCCTCCAAGGTTTTTGGTTGATTGACACTAGAACTAAACATATCCATCGACACACTGGTCAATTTGCGTAGCGAGTGCATGGTAAAGGGCACTTTTTGCTGAACATTTTTAGATGCATCATGCAGCACCAGATTCGGTTTTGGAATCACCCATGGCGCGGTGCGTTGAAATACATATAGCTGATCAACAATCGGTTGAATCGCAGGAATAATCTGTATCGCCGAGGCGCCTGTTCCAATCACGGCGACGCGTTTATGGCTTAAATCAACCGCGTGATTCCATTGTGCAGAATGGAAGACCTCACCTTTAAAACGATTTAAACCTTTCACAGTCGGCATTGTCGGTTCACTCAACGGACCCACCGCAAAAAATACAAAGCGTGCCTGATAGATGCCTTGATTGGTCTCAATTTGCCAACACTGTTGGTCATGCAACCATGAGGCTTGCTGCAATTCGGTATTAAACAGAATATGCTGCTCCATCTTAAAGCGGTTAGTGACGTCCTGAATATATTGCTGGATCTCTTTTTGTTTCGCGAAAATATGACTCCAGTTTGGATTCGGTGCGAATGAATAGGAATAAATCGAAGATGGTACATCACACTCACAACCCGGATAGGTATTTTCCCGCCAGACCCCACCCACTTCATTTGATTTTTCGACAATAATAAAGTTATTGATATTTTGCTGTTTCAGCTTAATTCCAGCAGCAATTCCAGAAAAACCGGCCCCGATTATCACCACATCAAACTGATGATTATTTACGACCACATCCTGCTTTAAATCTGACATTTTCCACTCCCAAATATAAAAATCTTGTCAGTTCAACCCATTCATAAATCAACAAATTTATGAACAGCGCTATCTGTGGAAAATAGTTTGATTGTGCAATAAAGACTTGACCGTCAATGCCAGATTAAAATAATCAAAGTCAAATGAATAAAGGATCATAACAAATAAGATTTAATTGATGATTCATTCAACAGTTTGGGTACTTCATACCGCTATTCTGTCCTTTGAAGATAAATAGGCTTGGATTTGAATCCGCTAAGATAAATACCTCAATCAGTTAAAATAACTGAGCTGATTGATCGGGATAGAGTTAAAGGATTTGACTTCGAAACGAGCAGAACAATTATGACTGAAATTCCAAGTATTCCATCAGTTCTGTTAGAACTCATTGCAAAGTACCTACAACAAAACAATATTTCAAATTTGCAGTTAGATGAGCTGAGCAAACAGTATGCCAATCAATCGAGAATGCCACTGCACAAATGGTGGAATTTACTCGAACAGATTTATCAACAACACCCCACGCCAGTGCTGGGACATTTTATTGGTGAGTTGGCAGAACCGCATCATATTCATATTTTAGGTTACTTGGCGCTTTCTAGTCCGAATCTAATTGGCTTTCTAAATTGTTTCAGAAACTTCCAGCCGCTGTTGCAGAACTCAGCCTCATTCTCCATTGTGCAAAAAGAAGATCGCTTTTGTATGTGCTGGACACCGGTGGTGCATAAGAACTCGCAACTTTCCAATGAGGTTCTTCTTTCTGGCGTGTTGAGTACCATCCGTAAGATCTTGCAACAACCTGAGATTTGTCCCTTAAAAATCGAATTTTCCGCCACCGCACCTGTTGATATCACCCCTTATGCCGAGGTATATGGCTGTCCCGTCAGTTTCGATTCAGATGTATTAAGACTATGGTTGCCGCTTGAAATTCTGCATCTGCCCATTCCGAGTCGTGATCCACATTTAAAAAAACTGCTAGACCAACAAGCAGAAGCCCTGCTCAAAAGTATTCCCAATCCAGATACCTTCTTGAAGGACTTGCAGTTGCTGATTGTGAATATGCTTAAAATTGGCGAACCTTCGGCGGAGAATATTGCCAAACAGATGAACCTGTCGCTAAGAAGCTTTTATCGTAAACTCAGTGGCTATAATTTACAGTACAGTGATCTGGTCAAAAGCATTCGCTTAGAACTGGCAAAAAGCTATCTGGTCAAATCAGAGCTGTCGCTCACTGAAATTGCACTACTACTTGGTTATGCCGAACAAAGTGCCTTTAGCCGTGCCTTTAAACAATGGGAACACCTGACACCATCTGAATATCGAAAAAGCCATCTCAGCTAAAAACTTCTCAAAAGCAAAAGGAGTGAATCATGGGCATGACTCACTCTAACAACTTGTTAATCGAAAGGTTTAGAAACTAAAGCCAATATTGAGATTGATTCGATAAAGCCATTGGTCGCTGTACGGAGAAACCGTTGAGGTATAACCTGTGGCATTGGAAGCGCCCCCAATAATATTGGAATTTTTACCCCAAGTATAATCTGCCCACACCATAAACGGTGACGCGATAAACATCATCCCCGTGGTATTCATCTGTGAGGCTGACCAATCCGTACGTTTCTTGTCCATATAACTATAGTCATTATAAAAACGGATGGCTTTGAGTTTGCCCATATCCTGCACAGGTAAGGTATAAGCCAAATTTAAACTGGCCACGGTGGCTTCTGAAGCAATGAAATAGGCGGGGGTAAAGCCATTATTACCCATCAATGTGACATCATTACTGACCCCTTCTGGGTTTTTGGCATCATATTGATAATGAATCACCGAGCTTTGTAAATTAAAGCGCTTGTAATTATTATCGGTATGCAGACCGACTGCATAATACTGGCCATTTTTATCAGTGGTCTTGTTATGCAACTGTGCGATTGCTCCTGATACACCAAATTCCTGCTTACCAAAATCAGTTTCTAATTTACGTACAATGCGCGTATTGAATTGATGGCGCTTTTCATTTTGATAGGCTTTTTGGGTTGGGAAAGCATTTTCAGCCAAATCATCATAGGTGGCACTTTCTGGTGAATAACGCAGGCTGGTATCCAGCATTTGCGGATAATAGCCTAATTTGATATCCCAATCCTTGTTGTTAAAATTCCAGTTCAACCCAGGTGCAATGTTATTGCCATAGCCCAAGAAAAACGGAATATGATAAGTCCAGCCATTTTGCGGATAAGGATAAATCGCAAAAGGCTTATACACCAGACCTGCTTCTATACTATTATTTTGATCAAGATGATAGCCGACATAGGCCTTCTCGACAGAACGCTTTTCCTGATCCTGAAACAGGTAACTGGCATTGAAATAGGCATCGTCAAATTTACCTTTTAGGTCGACCCTGAAAATATCGAAATACAGCTTACCAAAACCGCCATTAGGCCCATCCCAATTTTCATAACGTTGGTTGAGTCGCACCACGCCACCCAATTTTACCGAATCCGTTCCATCTTCACTTTTCCATTCCAGTGCTGAGCTTTGTGCAAAAACATGGGATGTGGTACCCAAATAAAATGCAGCAAATAGCATGGCTATCGAGGTCTTTTTCATATTTACTTCCTTTGCTTTCGTCCCAACGATCCTGTTGGCCTTGTTTTTGTTTTACCTATAAAACATAGTTTTTATCGTTTTATGGACAAAAAAATTTGCCCATAAAACAGTCTTCACATCAGCACGGACTGCCAATGCTCAACGGGATTAATACAATTTTTTCTGTGGTGGACCAGCAAAGTTCAATGGCCCAATTGAATGCATGTCGAGTTCAATCACACTTGGCCCTTGGAAAGCAATGGCTTCCTGAATCACAGTTTTGAATTCCTCTGCACTGCCTACTTTCCAGCTTTTCACGCCCATGGCTTCGCCTAGAACCTTATAGTCTGGGGTATGCAATTCATTGAAATACTGGCGACCACCGAAGTAATTCTTTTGGATGCCACGCATCACGCCATAGCCACCGTCATTCATGATCATCAGCACCATATTGGTATTTTCTTGCGCCATGGTTGCGATTTCACCAATGCCTAGCATCAAACCACCATCACCGACCAAGCCAATGACTTTCTTGTCGGGATTGGCAATCGACGCGCCAATTGCCGTTGCTAGACCCAAACCAATCGCACCTGCTAAAGAGTGAATATTTTGATTCGGTTCCTGTACTGGGAATAAACGGCTGCCCCAGGTACTGCCTGACATAGTAATATCGCGTACAAAAATACCGTCTTGCGGCAATGCGGCACGTAAATGATCACAGATTAAAGCGTACTGATCCAACTGGGTACGTAATGCCTCAATCGCCGCCTGTTTCGCTTTCACCACCGCAGCATCATATTCCATATCAACTTTGGATACGCCTTGCAAGCCCGTCAGTACACGTTGCAGTACATCTTTGGCATCGCCACAGATGAAGTTACGCACTTTGTAATTACGCTGTTGTGCCACAGGATTGGCATCAATCTGGATAATATTGTCAGGGAATTGCACGGAATAGGTTTTGGTTTCATTACTGCGTAAGCGTGAACCGACCACCACCAATAAATCAGCCTCTTTGAGCAACTGCTCAACCCCTGCCGAGTTATGGAAAGCACCTAGGCTACGCGGATGATCATCGGCCAATACACCACGCGCATGGGTCGATGACACCACCGGAATCCCAAGATCGGCAATCGCCTTGACTTCTGCAACACTGTTCAGCGTTCCACCACCAATCCAGAACACGGGACGTTTGGCTTTCTTCAGTTCATCGACAATCAGGTCAACTTCCACCTGTTCAGCTTGTGGCAATTCCAGTGCTTTTACTGGCCCCAAGTTCAGCGGCAAATCGATTTCTGCTGCCTGTACATCAATCGGCAACTCAACACTGACTGGTCCCATTGGTACGGTAGTGGCGACACGAATCGCTTCACGAATCACACCCACCGCATTGTCAGGACTGGTGATACGGAAAGCAGCTTTGCTTGATGCACGTAAGAAAGTCAGTTGATCTTTGGTTTCATGAATAAAGCTGGCATCACGATCCAAATATTCACGCTCCACTTGCCCAGTTAAGTGTAAAACAGGACTGCCTGCATTCATTGCTTCAATCAGTGAACCGACTGCATTACCTGCACCAGCACCCGTACTGGTTAATGCCACACCGAGTCCTTTAAAACGAGAGTGGCCATCTGCCATGGTGACCGCACCTGCTTCACCGCGTGCCGCCACAAAACGGATTTTTTCACGGCGACCGACGGCATCAGCAATCGGTAAGTTATGGATCGAGATCACTCCATAAATACTGTCTACTTGGTGTGCTTCTAAAACACGGGCGATGGCTTCGCCGACATTTACACGTTCTGTCATTGGTATATTCCTCAAAAACTGTTCATTCCATGAATGTATTAATTCGCCCAAGGATTTGGCTGCTCGCTTAATCCCATATAGATGCTTTTTTGTTGCATATAAGACAAAATGCCTAAACGACCTTTTTCACGACCAATGCCACTTTCTTTAAAGCCACCAAATGGCGCTGAAATCGAGAATTTCTTATAGGTATTAATCCAGACTGTACCGACTTCTAAAGCACGGGCAATTTGCCATGCCTTACGATAGTTTTCAGTCCAGATGCCTGCGGCAAGACCAAAACAACTGTCATTGGCTTGTGCAAGCAAGTCTTGTTCATCGTCATATTTCATCACCACCAGTACAGGGCCAAAAATCTCTTCCTGACAGGTTTGTGCTGAATTGCTTAAACCAGTGATAATGGTGGGTAAGTAATAGCTCCCTTTGGCAAATTCACCTTCGGTTAAGGCATGACCACCCACAAGGACTTGTCCACCTTCTTGTTTCGCAAGCTGTACATAGTCATCAACAGAAGCCAAATGTTTCGGATTAATCAAAGAGCCGAGATGTACGCCTGCGGTTTCAGGATGTCCAACACGTAAGCCTTTGGTGATCTCAACCAGACGATTGAGGAATTGATCATAAATACTGCTGTGCACGAACAGACGTGAACCGGCAATACAGGCTTGTCCTGCTGAACTAAAGATGCCATAAGCCACACCTTTGGCGGCCAATTCAATATCTGCATCAGGCAATACAATCGTTGGAGACTTTCCACCCAATTCCAAAGATGTGGTGATTAGTTTATCTGCAGCTAAATGTGCCAGATGACGACCTGTGGTGGTTCCACCTGTAAATGAAATCTTGCGGACTAAAGGATGCTTCACAATCGCATCACCAATCACCGAACCGCGTCCGACCAGTACACTGAGCAAACCTTTTGGTAGGCCTGCTTCTTCAAAAATTTTGGCGAGTTCCAATGCAATCAAAGAAGTCACTTCTGCTGGTTTTAAAATCACGGCATTGCCGCCCGCAAGTGCCGGTGCCAATTTCTGTACTTCACTGGCAATCGGTGAGTTCCACGGCGTAATTGCTGCCACCACGCCCACTGGTTCATGCACACTCATGGTCATGAAATCTGCGGCACGTTGCGTGGTCAGCTCATCATTTAAGGTTTCACAGGCTGCGGCCACATAACGTGCTGTTGCTGCTGCACTCAGCGTCAAGGCACGGGTTTCAGCCAAGGGCTTGCCATTATCACGGGTTTGTAGCTTTGAAAGTTCATCCACACGCGCTTCAATAATGTCGGCTACTTTATATAAAATACGGGCACGTTCATGCGGCATGCTGTTGCGCCACTCGGCTTTACGCCAAGCCGCATCTGCCTTTTCAATGGCTTCATTGACATCATCCAGACTCGCCGTTGAAATTTCAGCATTCACCGATTGATCTGCTGGAAATAAACTTTGAATCGTAGCGCCTTTACCTAATCGCCATTCACCTGCGATATAAATTTCCTTGATCATGATCAAATCCTTTTAAATCTGAATTGCTTCAACACTATTGCGGCAAGCGCGAATCACACTTAATGCAGCCAAGGTTGAAGTTTTTGGATTACTCGCCAATGGCACACCGACCAGTTCAATAGTCATTTCACCAAATACACCTTCTGCCACAATGGTGTGCTTGTTTTTGTTGATATTTGGATCAACCGTCAGTTCAACCATGGTTTCATCCATGCCCAGTCCAGCCAGTGCAATCGTGGCGGCCACATTGGCATTGGCTGGAAACTTCAAGGCAGCTTCTCTGGCTGTACCACGGAAAAAAACCGTTGCTTCACTGACCTGATCGAGATCAACCAATTGCTCTGCATAGCTACCACGCCAGCTTTTTGGACTCTTACAGCCCTTATAGGTGACCTTTTCCAGACCACCTTCTTTAGCTGCAGAGATCCCATCAATCCCGGCAATTGCGCCTGCCAATAAATGCAGATGCGCATCGTTTTGTTCTGCCGTGGTTTTCAGCTGAATTAAAAATTCGTTATCGGCCAAAGTGCCCACAGAGATCAGGCCAATGGTCCAGCCTTTTTCCAGCACTTTTTGCGCATGTTCTTTCACCGCTGCCTGACCAGCCACTTCAATTACATAGTCCGGTGTCCCCTGACATTGTTCGATTGAACTAATCACTTGCACATCAGCCGCAACCTGCGCCCGTACTTTTTCGACACTACGTGCAGGGACCACAATCCATTTAAGTTGCAGGTCTTGGGGCATATGCGCATACACTTCTGCTGCCATCGCTCCAAAACCAATCATCATCAACTGTTTCATGTGAACACCTTATAAATGTTTGTTAAATCCACCAGAGACATCCAGTGTCGAACCTGTGGTATACGATGCTAAAGGTGATGCCAAGAACACCAAGGCACGCGCGGGTTCTTCTGGCTTGCCTAAACGCTGCATCGGAATGCCACGGTTCTTGGCAATGTTGCCTGTCCACTGTTCCCATGTTGCATTTGGATCTGAACGGGTTTCAAAACGGCGTTTCCACTGTGCTGATTCCACCATGCCTAACAGGATTGAATTGACCCGAACACCGTACTGGGTAAATTCATGCGCCAATGAATGGGTTAAATTCAGCAGTGCTGCACGTGCAGATGAAGTCGCAATCATATGCGGCTCAGGTTGCAGTGCCAGCAAAGAATTCACATTGGTAATCGACCCGTATGCCGAATGTTTTAAATCATTTAAAAATGCCCGTACTGGATGTAATACACTGAAATACTTCAGTTCAATTTCCTTCATCCAGTCTTCGTCTTGGGTATTTTCAAAATTAGACACACGTCCCTGACCTGCGTTATTGATTAGCATGTCGACATTGCCCAGATGTTGATTGACCTGTTGTGCAAAACGTTTTACATCTTCTTTATCCAAGACATTGCAGATACTGGTGAAGATATTGGCATGCGGATATTTTTCTAAAATATACAGTTTTGATGCAGCCAAACGCTGCTCATCTCGACCGCACCATGCCACCTTGGCACCTTCTGCAACTAAAATTTCGACTGCAGCCAAACCAATGCCTGACGAGCCACCTGTGACAACTGCTACTTTTCCTTCAACTTGGAAGCTCATATCCATATCTCTCGTTTAAGCCTTAATGTGCCGATAAAACAATGTCGTTAAACTGTTCAGGTTGATCGACATAACTCAGATGACCTGCATCTGTAATGAGATGACATCGGCTCAATTGCATTTCTACAGCAAGTTCCTTGATCGCTTGCGCAGGCGTAATTCCATCCTTATCACCCGCAATCACCACACAAGGAACAGTAAGTTGTGTTAAATAATTTCGAATTTCGTCATAGGCCAACAAATAAGATGCTCGGGTAAAACCCTCTAATGTTAGTTGCCCCATCACCTCATTGACCAAAGCCAGTGCCTGAGGGTCTTGTTTATAAATCAAATGCGGTCCACGGCTGGCAGCCATGCCTGCATTGCCCAAGCTTTTCAACATATTCGGGCGTTTTTGATAAACTTGTGCTTTGGTTTCTTCATCGGAACGCTGGTAGCCTTGTGCAATATTGGCAAGCACTAAGGTCTGTACCCGTTCAGGATAAAGATGGGCAAACGCACTGGCCTGTAATGCACCCAATGAATGTCCAACTACAATAGCTTTTGCAATGTTCAACACATCCATCAAGCCCAATACTCGCTCCGCATAATCGGCTGCATTGGGTTGATCTGTGTTTAAACCATCGGATAAGCCATAGCCCGGTGCATCCCAGGCGATGACATGAAAATGCTGACTGAGTGTCTCTAGCTGATTGATCCAGGATGCTGAACCTGAGCTAATCCCATGCAATAAAACTAGCGACTGACCTTGGCCTGCTTCACGATAAGCTTGCACCTGCCCATTCACGGCAACGGTTTTCACTGGGTATTTCGCTAAGTTCTCAATCAGTGTCATCATCTCATTCCTTTTTTTGGCTCTAATCAATCGGATTAACGTTTGATTTGAGACAGTGGATGCTCAGGTGGATAGTTCGGAATAGTCGGTTTACCAGCACCTAACATCACACACATCAAGGCATCTTCCTGACCTGGATTAAATAAGCCACGATAAATACCCGGTGGAATTGAAATCAGGTCACGCTCTTTCAGTCTGGTCTCGAACTTTTCACCGTTATGTTCAATGAACAGGTCAATCTCGCCACGTAACATGAAAAACACTTCTTCCACATCGTGATGAATATGCAAAGGCCCTTCACATTGCGGAGGTAAAACCATGGTTGAAAAGGTGAAATTTTCTGCTGGAACCGTATTGCCATCATTGACCACACCTGTTGCACCAGTCCCCATATAGCGCATTTGTGCACGACGATATTTTGGGTCATAGTCCGCTTGGAACTTCAAAGCATCGAAATCATATTTACGTGTTTCAAAGCGTGCGATACGGGTATTCAACCAATCTTGTAAATTTGTACCTTCAGGTTGTGTCCATGATTCGAATTGTTGAGTAGTCATGTTTTAACTCCTAGGTTTTTGATGAATCGTTTGATTAATAACGTTTTAATAAAGGAACTAAGAAGAACGATCCGATCACGGCAACGGCTGCCAAGAAGGTAATTCCTAAATTAAAACTGTGGGTTTGCATCACGATGTAACCGATCAGAACAGGCGCAATTGCGCTGGCAAAATTACCCATTCCGTTGAAAATTCCACCCGCAGTTGCACCAACATCGGCAGTTGTGACACGGGCAAGTAAGGCGAATACTGCTGCGACACCAAAACCCCAAGCCATTGCGCTTAAAGACATTGCCGCGATCACCAGAATCGGATCAGTCATAATCACCATGACATACATAAAGATGCCTGCCACCAACAGGCCACTGAAGACCTGAATAGCACGGCGGCCTAACTTGTCCGAAAGGAATGCGCCAATCACTTCGCCAATCAGCATGGCAATGAATGGAAAGCTTGAATAAACCCCAAACTCTTTCAGGTTAAAGCCCTTGTCCTGAATCAGATAGGAAGGCACCCAACTGTTTAGGCCCCAGAGATAGGTCATCAATGCAATATTGAAGATACACACCAACCAAAATGCACGGTTCTGCAATAGAAGTTTGGTGTTGTGAATATGTCCTTTGAAATTGACACGTTTGCTGGTCGATTCCAGTTCGATGGTTTTCTTGAGCTGTAAATTACGTAGACCAAAAGCAATTGCCAGTAATGCAACCACGGTGAGGCCAGACATCACAAAAAACGTGGTGTGCCAATCATGCTTTGCTAATACTGCCGCAGTAATCGGAAAACCCAGAAATGCACCAATCGGTGTGCCCAACAGGAACATGGTCGAAGCGCGAGCTTGCTGGCGATCGGTATAGGTTTGCTTCACAATGGCATAAGCCAGTGCAAACAATGGTCCCTCAGCCAAACCGAGCAAAACACGTAGGATCAACATGCCGGTATAGTTGGTAGTAAATCCCATGCAGAACATTAAAATGCCCCACGATGCAACGCTCCAGAACAGCATTTTCTTCGGATTAAAAATATCGCCCAAAAAGCTTAAAAACACCGAAGAGAACCCATAAGCCAACAAGAAGCTGGTCATGAGCCATCCGAGCTTGGCCTTATCCTCTGCAATTCCCATCGCACCTTGAAAGTGCGGGTCAGCAAACAAGACCGCGATACTAATTTTGTCGAAGAATGCCAGTACGACACACACCATCAGGACAAAAGCAGGAACCCAATGCTTTAATCCACTTTTCTCTTCATTACTCATACTTCATTCCTTCGATTGAGTCATGAACCGGATCTAGGGTCCGTTGACATTTCACAGATGGTTTAAATGTCTACAGACTCTAAGCTTTACGGTTTTAATTTCATTACATTAAATTCAGGGTCTGCTAATAAGTTTGGGTCTAACACGGTATTCGACTGCATCCAGCGCTTTGCCAGTTTGACCAGTTTTGAATCATTGATGGCGATCATGTTCAACAAACGGTTTTGATCATCTAAATACAAATAACTGCATTGATCATCTGCGCTTTTTCGAACTACAATCTGCCCTGTTTTTTCAGGGTGATAAGTACCTAAAATCTGAATATTGAAATGATACTGATCTGACCATAACCACGGAATATCGCTATATTCGGTTTCAATACCCAGCATTGATTTTGCTGCAGCGATCGCCTGATTCTGTGCATTTGCCCATGATTGAATGCAATATCCAAGCCCTGGATGAATTGCAACATCACCTGCGGCATAAATATCCTGATCAGAGGTTTGACCAAAACCATTCACCACAATGCCATCTTTGACATCCAAACCCGCATTTACGCCCAATTCTTTGGCAATATCTGCACCTGCACCAACAACCACACAGTCAAACAGCTCACTTGCATTCGGATGATTGACCACTTCAACTTTTTGCTGACCCGCTTCAATCAAATGCAAATTTTTACTGTCTAAATGAATCTGGGTACCCTGCTGCTCATGCATGTTTTTCAAGAATTCAGAGACATCTGGACTGACACTACGTGCACATAGACGATCGCTATATTCAAAAATATGAACTTCTTTGCCTTGTTTACGTGCAGTCGCCGCAATTTCCAGACCGATCCAGCCGCCACCAATCACGGCTAACTTTTGCGAATGCTGCAAGATTTCAGCCAAACGCTCACAATCCTGAACATTGCGTAAAGTCACCACATTGGGAATAAACTGCCATGTATTGACTGGAACACGTGCTCGGCTGCCTGTGGCAATCAACAATTTGTCATAAGCTAAAACCTGTCCATTTTCCAGAACTACTTGTTTCTGCTGGCGATCGACTTGCGTTGCTAATGCAGGTTTATGCCACTGGATATTGAAATCCTGAACCTGTTCTGGAGAAAACAGATGTAAACTTTCATAGCTGGCTTCTTTGGACAACACTTGTTTAGACAAAGGTGGTCTTTCGTAAAAGACCCGATCCTCATTGGAGACCACATGGATTTCACCCGAATATCCATTTTGGCGCAAAGTACTGACCGCCCAACCAGCAGCTTGCCCAGCACCCACAATTACAATTCTTTCCATTGCTTGTACTCCCTGCTCTATGTTGCGTTATGCAGGTTTGACTTGACGACGGGTGTGATCATCCAGACCACCTTCAATCGCCCATTCTGTGAAAAGCTCTAAGCGATGTTCTTCAACCCTTGGCTGCCACTCTTCAGTCAAATAGTCATCATTGGTGTAATACTCAAAAGCCCCACCAAGTGGTGAATTGACATACCAGAAATAAGCTGAAGAAATCGGATGACGCCCTGGACCAATAAAGGTTGACCAATCCGAACGGTTCATATGCAATCCGCCACCAATCACCTCATGAATATCACGAACCACGAATGCGACGTGATTGAGTCCTGCAGGTTTATTTGGCACTGAAAGCAAGAACAGATCATGATGGAAACCTTTACCGCGACAGCGTAAGAATGCACCGCGATTGCGATACGCATCCGATAAATGAAAACTAAGTTTCTCACGATAGAAATTTTCAGTTTTTTCTAAATCAGGAGTAAAGAACACCACATGACCAATAGCAACAGGTTGACCTTTGTCATACACAGGACTGGCTGCATTGACACGTTGCACATTGCCATACTGATTAATGCCTTCGGTTTTTAAAGCAGGTAGCTCTTGCGTAAAACTTTTTTGAAAACGAATGGTCATGCCATTGGGATCAACGCATTGCACTAAATCAACACTGGCTTGAAAGCCATCAACATCGTTTAATGTTAATGCTAAATTTGCCAAATCCTGTGCTGCATTATCTAAACCCCACGTCACTTCACGTAAGGTTGAACCTGATTCAATTGCGGGTGGTAGACGTTGATCATCACAATCAAATAAATAGATCTTACTGCCATTTTGTGTCTGGTAAAGATCCGTCCCTTCAATATCCGACTGGCTTTGCTTAAGACCAAAATCTGCCAAAAACTTATTCGAAGCAGCTCTGTCTTCAACGCCAAACTTTAAAATCTCAATCCCTGTAATCATGAGATGACTCCTTAATTAAAGACAAAACCGCCATTTACTGGGATATTCTGTCCTGTCACAAACGAGGACAAATCTGACAATAAATAAAGGGCTGTTCCGTTCAAATCCTGTGGTAATTGCTGACGTTGAATCGCACGACCGTTGACATATAAATCATGACGTTCCTGCGGCACATATTCTGTTGCTTCAACGAGAGTTAAACCCGGTGATAGCGTGTTAATACAGATATTGAATGGCCCAAGTTCTCTGGCCATTGACCGTGTCATTGCGGTTAATGCACCTTTGCTCGCGACATAGGCCATGAGGTTGGGAGCACCCCACAAAGCAGTATCCGAAGCCACATTAATAATCTTGCCTGCACTGGACTGTTTCAAATAAGGCACCGCAGCCTTGGTCACTAGCCAGGTGCCTTTGACATTGATGTTCATCACCAGATCCCAGAGATCAGGGTCATAATCCATCATGCTTTTACCACCGACATTGGTTGCCAGTGCGGCACAATTCACCAGACCATCTATTCCACCCATGCGTTCAGCCGCTTGTTGAACGGCCTGCTGGATCGAGTCGGCATTGGCCAGATCAATGCTTACCGCAATAACCTTTAAGCCTTGTGCTTGCAAATCAGCAGCTTCTTGTTGCACCAGATCAGTCAAGATATCCGCCATGACCACTTGCGCACCTGCTTCCGCGATGGCTAGTGCAAAGTCTCGACCCAAGCCTCTTGCCGCGCCTGTGACAAGGACTTTTTTGTCCTGTAACAATGCGACATTAACCATGAACTTGTTCCTGCATTTCAATACGATTCGACGTATTCAATGCTGCAATTTTCTTTAACTGTTTTTCCGCTTCTTTTTTCATTAAGCGGCGTAAACGAGACAGACCAACATCATGTTGATACAAGAATTCGTATTGACGGGCATTCGGTGCAAGATTTTCTAAAATAATCCGATCTTGCTCCAACACATCCCAATGCAATTTTTCTAGATGGTTACGGTAAAGGAAACGCCAGACATTACGTTGCCAGCCACTGACTTTACGGCAGCGCCAGAAAAATACACGGGTATTGTTGGCATCAATTGGTGTGGCATAACCGACAATCCAAAACTCGCCGCCTGGGCCAAAATCTTTACGATACGGGATTGAAAGGCGTAACCAGCTTGCACCGGTATTGGCATATTCAACCCAGTCAAAATTCACACCGACTTGGCCTTCTTTTTCAAAAATAAAACCATGCTCCGTCGAACGATGTTTCATTTCTGCAGTACGATCACCCTCTGCCATTGAGTGTGAGGTACAGTGCAAATAACTACCGTGCATTGGGTCCATCACATTATCAATCGCGTACTGATGATTCACTTTCCAGTCCGCCTGACACAAGAATGAACTCCATTCTTCACTTGCCAGTTGCTCAGGAAAATCGAGCGGCTTAGGGGCTTCATTGGCATCAATCCCAAACCACATGAAAATGGCACCATGCTGCTCGATCACAGGATAGCTTTTGACACATGAAGTGCCTTTCATTGGGCAGTCATGTACCGCAGGCACATCTTCCACCACGCCATCATGGCGAACTTCGACACCGTGATACCAACAAGCAACGCGATTACCGAGGTTCCAACCCAAAGAAAGACGTGCGCCACGATGCGGACAGCGATCTTCCAAAGCATGAACCTGACCTTCTGCATCACGCCAAACCACAATATTTTCGCCTAAACGGGTAATTCCGACTGGATTAGCCGCCACTTCCCAGCTTGCCAGCACTGGATGCCATTGGTCGCGTAAACCTAAATCTAAATATTCTTCTACACTTGGTGTTACTGATACTGCTGCGTTCATCACTATTCTTCCTTGAATTAATAACCTAAACGTTGCATTTCTTCTGAGAAAGTTTCAGAAGTCCAAAGCTCACCAGATTCACAACGGAAGCCTTGTTGATTTAAAGACTGCACTAAATCACCAAGTTCTGTTACACCTGCTGCAAAGGCTTTAATTAAGTACTGAACAAAATCTTGCTCATAGGCCGTTGGCGCTTTATACCGTGTCTGCCAAACCAGAAGCTCTGCCTGACCTGGTATCTGAATATTGTTGATCCCTGCTTCAGTCGCTGGCGTGGCATGAATCCAGTTCGCTAGCTTCTTATTAAATGTTTCCATGAGATTCCATCCTTATAAATAAGATTTATAGTTGAATTTGAACGTCCTGCCCTTCAACACGTACTGGATAAGTACATAGATCGCGGCATCCTGGTCCACTTTTCAACGCACCTGTTTGAATATCAAAAATGGCCTCATGTAATGGACATTCCACGGTTTGATCTTCAATAAAGCCTTCTGTAAGTAAGGCAAAGGCATGCGGGCAAACATTCTCAATAGCAAAATAATTGTCATCGATGAAAAATACGCCAATTTTTTTACCGTCGACTTCTATGGCTTTCGGCTCATCTTCGGTAACGTCGTCTTGCTGACAAACTGAGATCCAACTCATCCTTGCATCCTCATTTGTTTTATATATAAAACAATATTTGATATAACAAACTTTAATAAAGAATACTCCTATGCTGTTTTTTATGTCAAACAATATAAATCTTTAAAAATCATAAATTTGATATTTATTACACATTATCTTACGTTTTACTTAAGAAATTTTGTTTCATATATAAAACTATCTTTTCATTATGTTTTGCAGTTAGAATAGAATCCTAAGAAAATTAAATTTTATGATTTGCGTTTTTTGTAGGAAAATTAAACTGATGAATTCAAGCATTGAAACAGACTCTCAAGAATCTGAACTCACAAAAAATGATGATCGCTATTTAGTCCCTGGCTTAGTGCGTGGCTTGGCAATTTTGCAAGCCTTTAATCAACAAACCCAAGAAATGACCATCACTGAAATTGCCGAGGTTCTGGATGTCAACCGTTCCAGTGCCTTTCGACTGATCTACACGCTGGAATCATGCGGCTTTCTACGCAAAGCGTCACAAAAGACCTATGCACTCGATTCAAAGGTGATGGAACTCGGCTTTAATAGTTTATCTAAACAATCCTTATTGGATTTAGCCACACCGTTGATGAAAGAACTGCGTGATCAAACCCAACTGGCGGTGCATTTATCCATTCTGGAAGGCACGCATATTGTCTTTATCAATAACATTCAATCCAATGGCACCTTCACCAGCAATATTGGCCTAGGCACGCGCTGGCCCGCACATGCCACCGTGATTGGGCAAATGATGTTGGCAGATCTCAGCGAAACGGAAATTCGTGACCGTTATAAAAACTTTAATCAATGGGATACATTCTCAGAACTCACTCCAAAAAATTTCAAGGAGCTGTTACAACGCCTCAGTTTTGTCAAAACTCAACGTTCTATGGTCAGTTGGGGACATTACAATCACGATATGGCGGCCTGTGCTGCACCGATTTTTAAACAATCCACCCATCAAATGGCGGCGGTACTCTCTGTCAGTTGTCCTTTAGGCAGCTATGATGAACATTATTTTAGAAATGAAATTGCCGACACAGTAATTCAGAGTGCAGATAAGATTTCTAAATTTATCTATTAGAGGATAACAAAAAAGCAGCGAAAGCTGCTTTTTTCAAATTTTCTTACTTCAATCATCAGGATTGATCTGTCTGTAATTTATTTTTTAAACGTTTATCCATCGCATCGAATAAAGGACGAGACAAATTCATCATCCATGTGGGTACGGTATTCAATACCGCATTGGCAATCAAACCTGTTTTACTGCTGACACGATAAGATTTATTTTGGATCGCTTTCACAATCCAGCCTGCAGCAGCAGATGTATCCAACATTTTCATGTGTTTGTAGATTGCAGTCTTGGATGACATCGGTGTTCGCACCATTGGGAAATACACAATACTGACATCAATACCTTTGCCTTTCAGTTCCATGGATAATGAACGGGAAAAAGACTCGAGTGCGGATTTACTGGCCAAATAAGCTGAGAATAATGGAATTGGCACTTGAGTAGACATGGTCGAGATATTGACAATATGCCCAGCGCCATTGGCCAAGAAATGCGGTAATAGACCCAGCGTCAGATTGACTGCTGCAAAATAATTAATTTGCATGGTCCGGGTATAATCATGTAGTCGATCCAGTGATTCAAGAATCGGACGGCGAATGGAACGGGCCGCATTATTTACCAAAACATCAATTTTCTGATGTTCAGCCAAAATCTGAGCGATGCAGCTTTGTGCTTGTTCTCCATCAGTCAAATCGGCCTGATAAATAGAGACTCGTCCGCCTTGTGCCTGAATAGTGCTTTGAATGCGTTGCAACTCATCTAAACGACGCGCGATCAGGCAAACCGTAGCCCCTGCTTGCGCCAGTTGTATTGCAGCCTGTTCACCAATTCCACTTGAAGCTCCCGTAATAATGATGGTCTTGTCCATTAAGTCCATTGTTTTCTCCTTGAACACAATATCGCTTCGAATCTATTGATTTACTCATACGACAATTACTGTAGCGTATCTTGATCAAATCAATGTTGTTTTCTATTTTGTATTCACTTCACTATAGAGCTTTAATCTGAAATTGATTAATTTGGGTTGCAATTTTCTTTAACCCACGCGTTGCGGATAGCTTAAGCTGCATCAAGCTGATTTCTGTGACTAATGGGACTTTGCTCTCTAACCAAATGGTATAGGTCAAATGGGTACGTCCCTCCCACTCTGCAAACTCCAGTCGTCCCAGATGATAAGCGAACACGCAATTTTTTATCATTTGATATTCAATCATCTGATTGGGCAAACTCTGCGTGATTTCTTCTTGAATCGGTTTGAACACGCCGACACCCATTTTCCGTATGGAACCCACCCCATCAGTATTCTGATTATCTTCGGATGTTTTAATCACAACCGATTGTATCGGCCATAAAACAGTATTAAAGGTCCGATGTTTAGAAAAAATATGAAAAATGAGATCTACGGGCGCATTAAAGTTTTGTTTCATGACAACAAATTTAGGCATTCGACATCGTCCTTTACAAGATGTGTTCCGAAATTTTTGTTATATGAGGTCGACTCTTCCAAGCTTTACATCATCTCATTAGCGCCTGTTTATCCATCAATCGATATCTAAATTTCGGTCGTATTTTTCTTGTAATTATATAGAGTGCCAGCCACATAGCTTGACACTGCTTCTATTTTTTGACTTCTTGTGCCAATCTTTTGATGATAAAAATATATAACAAGCATAGTCTTATCTAAACAATAGGAAGTGAATCAATTAACATTCACATGCACCAAACATATTGTATACAAAATAAACAGGTGCATCCTCTGGATAGACATCAATATCCTTGACCATGCATAAAACACCTTCACTCAAAATGATCAAAATATCTTGATTGCGGCTGACAACTTTCCCTTTACTAATTATCCTGCTTACTTTCCCTAAATGATTCACATCTTGAATAAAAAATACTTTTCGCCCTGAATTAATACGACTTGGTATAACTTTCTTATATAAACCACAGTTCTTACAAACCCATTTCTTCACTATCTATTCTCAAGAACAAAAGAAAGATCATATTAAAAATCAAATAAAATAACTGCACATAAAAAACCTAAAAAATTAACAGGATTATCTTTTTTATCTGTATTTTTTAAAAGTTATTTATAAAAATCAGTTTAGGCAAAAACTTAAAACAAATCAGGACAAAACATATCAACTTGTTTGAAAATTAAAAATAAAATTCCAGTCATATCACTAAGCATTAATTTAAAAATATATTTATATCAACAATAAAATACGGCCACTCAAGAAGATGTTACAGACATTTAAATATAATCTACTCATTTTAATATTTTTTACTCAAAGTATTTATCCTACAAGACGTTCAAATGTTCCAATTTATTCATTTTTTAACCATTTTAGGCCATTTATTCGAAAATTAAGAATGACTACTCACATAATAAATCATGCTTAAACAAACATTTCACAACACTCAAGCATTTAATATTCTTATTTATTTTATCTTCCATTTTCTTTTAAATAAAAAAATCATGAGGATTAGAGCTATCAAATTTCAAAAAAACTGATAGCTCCTTTATTTAACATTCAAAATATCTGAACTAATATCAGATGAATCGAGTCTGATATGAAATTTAAGCAAATGAAAAATCATATGTATAAAATGCCCGCTGAATGGACGCCACAACAATGTGTTTGGATGATATGGCCTTATCGTACCGATAACTGGAGACTAGGTGCATTACCTGCACAGCAAGCCTTTGCCAAAGTCGCTGAAGCCATATCTCAAAGCACGCCTGTGTTTATGGCTGTTCCCCATGCTGAAATGAATAAAGCAAAAGCCACGATTCCCGCACATGTCACCTTAGTTGAAATGGAGAGTGATGATGCATGGATGAGAGACACCGGTCCCACCATCGTTAAAGATCCAGCTGGTAACAAGACCGCTGTAGATTGGGTCTTTAATGCATGGGGTGGAGAAAATGGCGGCTTATATTCCAATTGGGATAAAGATCTTAAAGTCGCGAGCCAAGTTGCCCAATTTCATTCCATCCCATTACATCAGTCAGACATGGTTTTAGAAGGTGGTGCGATTCATGTGGATGGTGAAGGGACATTACTGACAACAACCGAGTGTTTGCTTAATCCAAACCGAAACCCAAATCTCACTCAAGCACAAATTGAAGATGAACTCTCCACTTTACTCGGCATTGAGAAATTCATTTGGTTGCCATTGGGTGTGTATAACGATGAAACCGATGGGCATATCGACAACATGTGTTGCTTTGTCCGTCCAGACGAAGTGGCCTTGCATTGGACTGATGATCAGAATGATCCACAGTATGCAAGTTCGAGACAAGCATTAGACATTCTTGAATCCGTTACCGATGCAAAAGGCAGAAAACTGAAGGTGTGGAAATTACCCGCACCAGGACCTTTATATGCCAGTGAAAATGAAACAATTGATGTTGAAAAAGGCAATGCGATTGAACGTTTTGAAGGTAATCGTCTAGCGGGATCATATGTGAATTATCTGATCAGTAATCAACATATTATCTTCCCCTTATTGGATGAAAGAACCGATGATCAAGCCTATATTTTGTTCCACAAAATGTATCCTGATTATCAAATTACGGGTGTACCGGCGAGAGAAATCTTATTAGGTGGCGGGAATATTCACTGTATTACTCAACAAATTCCCAAATAGCATCTGTATGGATAACTCAATTTTAAATTAATCTACTTACGGTGAGTTTTTATGGCTTGGTTATATTTATTCATTGCAAGTTCATTCGAGATACTTTGGGCCATTGGTCTGAAGTATTCTCGAAACTTATTTGAATGGTCATTTACGATTTTCTTTATAGTCGGGAGTTTCCTATTTTTATTCTTAGCAGCAAAAAAAATGAAGCCTTCTTATGCCTATGTATTTTTTGTTGTACTTGGAACCTTAGGAACTTTCCTTTTTGATACCTATATTATAGAAAATCCAGTGAATTTTATTTCCGTAATTGCGATTGTGATGATCATTATTGGCGTGATCAAACTAAAACAGATCGGAGACTAAAGCATGAGTTGGCTCTTATTAATCATATCTGGAATATTTGAAATATTTGTCGTGAAAAGCATTCGTGACCTAATTCATAAAAAATACAGAACTGCGATTCCGCTCTACATTGTGTCACTTTCAGCTTCGCTGTTTTTATTACATATGGCGATGAAAAACATTGATGTTTCAATATCCTATGCCGTTTATACAGGGATCGGTGTGATTGGAACCATTTTAATGGGCATTTTCTTTTGGGGTGAACGAAAAAGTGTGGAGAAGTTTTTTTATGTCGGTGTCATTGTCACGGGCGTCATTACCTTAAAACTTGCCAGTTAAAAACATTTAAACTGTTGTAGACAGCGATATATCCCCTATATCGCTGTCTTTGCTACTCTTTATGCTGGGATTTGCTGGGTAATACAGTGAATATTGCCACCGCCCAATAAAATCTCACGTGCAGGAACACCAGTAATTAAATAATCTGGATACATCTGCTGGAAGATCGCCTTGGCTTGTTCATCTGTACGCTGATCCAGTAATGGGAAAATGATTTGCTGATTACTGATCAGATAATTCACATAGGATCCCGCTAGACGATTACCTTCAAAACGTTCAATCGCATTGCCTTTTTCAACGTCAATCGTTTCATTTTCACTGGCATATAAAGGTCCTGGAGATGGCAACTTCCACACCTTTAACTTTCGCCCCTGTGCATCTTTGCTATTTTCAAGCACCTTTAATGCCGCGACAGATCGTGGATATTGGGGATCATTAGGATCATCAGTCCAATGCAATGCAACTTCCCCGGGACGGACAAAGCAACACATATTATCGACATGCCCATCCGTTTCATCATTAAATACGCCTTCAGGTAACCAAATAAAATGACTTACGCCGAGACATTCTGTAAGAGTATTCTCAATTTCAGTCTGAGTCAGATTTGGGTTTCGGTTTGGATTAAGCAAACACTCGGCTGTTGTCAGTAATGTCCCTTCACCATCGACATGAATCGCACCTCCTTCCAATATGAGAGAAGTCGAATAGGTTTCAAGATCATGTCGTGCTAAAATCTGCTGAGCAATTAATTGATCTTGATCCCATGGAAAGTATAAGCCGCCATTTTTACCACCCCACGCATTGAACACCCAGTTAATCCCTTTCCGCACTCCCGCAGCATTCTTGACAATACTTGGCCCCGTATCACGTGTCCACGCATCATCACTTTCCATTTCAACCAATGTCACTTGCGCTGGCATCGTTTGACGGGCTTTATCCATTTCAACTGATGGAACTGCCATAAATACAGGCGTGGTTTGAGCAATTGCTGCTGCAACTTGAGCAAAAGCCTGCTGAGCGGGTTGTCCATTGGCGCGCCAATTATCGGTACGATAAGGCCAAATCATCCAGACGGCTTCTTGAGGCGACCATTCACCTGGCATCTGAAAACCATCTTGGTTAGGTGTATTCATTGTTTGTTGCATATCCTGTTTTTCCACAACTTTTAAATCCTTAGAAATATTTTTTAACTGAGTAAGCCTTCAGGTGGTTGCACCAAAGGAAATCGGCTGCTTTCTCAATTTTTTATAAAGTAAAAGCAAAACACCTGTGGCCAGCCATATTCCGCCAAACTCCAAAGCTGATTTTTCGAGGTGTAACCACAACCCTAATAAACACAGCACCGAAGCCAATGGCAGCAATAAATTGAAGAAAATATTTTTAAATCCAGCCCGTTCTTTGCGTATCACGAAAAATTTCATAAATACCGAAAAGTTCACCATGGTAAAGGCAATCAAGGCACCAAAACTCACCAGACTGACGACTGTTGCTAAGTCCACGACAATCGCGAGCAACGAAATCATGCCGACAAAAAAGATCGAATATAAAGGTGTACCTAATCGAGCATTCACGGAACCAAATACTTTTTGGTTAAATACCCCGTCTCGGCCCATGATATACAGCAACCGCGATGCGCTGGCATGCGAGGCCAAACCTGATGCAAAAGCATTCATGATTTGTACAGTCAACAGTGCAGACTGGAAGAATACCCCACCGACATACAGTGCAATTTCAGGTAAAGCCTCATCTGGATTTTTAAACTGTTCCAACGAAGGGAAAGACAATTGCACAAACCAAGACACCGTAATAAAGATAATCCCGCCCAATACCGTGGTGAGTATGATTGCGCGCGGAATGGTCTTGGTTGGATTCTTGCTTTCATGCGCCAAGGTAGAAACAGCATCGAAACCTAAATATGAGAAACAAACCAGTGAGACACCTGTGAGTAACGTTAGATATTCAGGATTACCATTAAACAGTGGTGTGAGCGTCATCACACTGCCATAGCCGTGGGAGTTACCAATGCCTGTGACCACCAAAAAGATAAACACCAGCATCATTGCAATCGTGGCAGCAATAAATACGAAACTAAAATTGGCGAGAATATTGATTCGGAAACTGTTAATCAGGGTTAACAGCCCCACCATAATAATTACCCATCCGGTATAGGAGATATCAGGCATCAATGCATTCAGATAGAAAGACGCCAATAGCACATTGACCAGCGGGATCAGCAGATAATCAATCAGTGAACACCAGCCCACAAAAAAGCCCGCAGTCTTGCCACAGGTCTCCGTGGTATAGGTATAGGCAGAACCTGATTTTGGCGATAATTTACTAAAACGAGCATAACTGAAAGCCGTTAACAACATTGCGATTAGCGCCAAAACATAGGCCAGTGGGACACGTCCTTCAGTCACTCTGGAAATAATACCAAAGGTATCAAATACCGTTGCGGGTGCCATATAGGCCACACCAATGACAACGACTTGCCAAAGTGAAAGTCCTTTCCGATTATTCTCGCTTTCCATGCATATTTCTCCTGCATCAATGCAAACACTGTTTAGTGCATTGTTTTTTCACCGCATTGGCGTTGTATTGAAAAGAGAAGTCCCTTTCTCGATTCAATAACCTGTTAAAAATGGATTAGATCGTGATTACATTTTCCTCTAAATAACTTTGAATCCCGGACTCACCGAGTTCACGTCCAATGCCACTCTTTTTGAAACCACCCCACAATGAGCCTGGCTGAATCATTTGGAATGAATTGATCCAGATATGACCAGAACGCAAGCGTTTGGCGATATTTTTTCCGCGTTGCACAGAACCCGTCATGATGGTTGCAGCCAAACCAAACTCAGAATCATTGGCTAAGCGCACAGCCTCATCTTCGGTTGCAAAACTACGACAGCACATCACAGGACCAAAAATTTCTTCTTTCCAAAGTCGGCTGTCGGTAGGCACATCAATAAATACATGCGGTTGGATAAAGAAACCCTTATTCGGTAAAGCAATTTGGTTCAAGTCAATCAATGCTTGAAGTTGCTCTTGCTGCGCGATGCTTAAATATTCATGCACTTTATTGAATTGCTTTTGCGTGGTCATCGGACCCATCGCCAATGGTCCGGTAAGATCCGTGCCAAGCTGCATCGACTCCACAGCTGATTTCAGTTTTTGGTAGAAAGGCTCAGCAATGGATTGATGCACCAATAAGCGTGAGGTCGCAGAACACATTTGACCGCTGTTATAGAACATCCCGCCTAAAGCTTTATCTACAGCCTCATCTAAATCTGCATCTTCCAGAATTAAAATCGGTGATTTTCCACCAAGTTCCAAGGTCACACGTTTGACAGAGGGTGCCGCAGCCTGCATTACATGAATTCCGACTTCAGTGCTGCCCGTAAATGAGACTTTTTGCACATCTGCATGCACCACCAAATGTTGCGCTGCAACAGCATCCCCAAGAATCAGGTTAAACACCCCTTGTGGAAACTGGATTTGATCTAAAATTTCAGTAAAGGCATATTCGGGTAATGGCACCAGTTCAGACGGTTTAAAAACAATGCTACAACCCGCCGCTAGCGCAGGTGCAATTTTCCATGCACTGGTAATTAACGGAAAATTCCACGGCGTAATCAATGCAACCACGCCCACAGGGTTCTGTTGATGGGTAAGTTCAGTCCCATCTTCACATTGCGTGGTTTGACTCAACGCCATGTTCTGCACTAAATCCGCATAATAGCGATAGCACTTGATACTATTATCAACATCCACCTGTGCTTGCTCAGATGACTTGCCATTATTTTGATGGGAAAGTTCAATCAGTCGAGTTTTCTCAGTTTCAAGCTGGTCAGCGATTTTGTTTAACCACTCTGCTCGTTGTTGAGGCGTGGTCGTACTCCATGCATCGAGCGCTTGATTGGCAGCATTGACCGCCGCATCAACATCATCTGTAGAAGCAGCGGTAAAATGAAGAATCTGCTCTTCATTATTCGGGTTGATCACCGCAATTTGTGATGTGCCTGTAGTTGCCTGCCACTTGCCATTGATATAATTCTTCATCTGCTTACTCGCCTTCAGCTCATCCATCCATTTGAAGTATTCTGATTACAAGAACTTCAGAACTGCTTCGCAATGGTATAAACCTTTATTACTCAGCCATTTCGGTCCATATCTTTTATTTCTATTTCCCCCTCACCCTATGATTTTAGCTTGAGGGGCTCAGCTCACCCCGGAGGGCAAGCTGAAATTAAGAGGAATAAACACTGATCTTTCAGTTTATAGATGCCCTTCGGCTTTAAGCTCTTGGATAGTATTTTGAATTGCATGACGTAAAGTCTTCACTGCAAAATCAACTTGATCACGGGTCAAGATCAGCGGTGGTGATAACACATTCATGTGACCAACTGGGCGTACGATCAGACCTAATTTTTGACAATGATTGGCAATACGTTTTCCAACACCCACCGAACGATCAAACAGCTCTTTGGTTTGTTTATTACGTAAATTTTCAATACACATCATGAATTTTTTGCCACGTACTTCACCGACGATTTCAAGATCAGCCAAGGTTTTTAGCTGTTGCTCAAAATAAGCGCCCATGTCTTGCACGTGCTCACAAATATTTTCTTTTTCAATGATTTCAATATTTTTCAGTGCAGCAACGCAGCTCACTGGATGACCTGAATAAGTAAAACCATGGGTTAACAGACCACCTTCATGGTGTGGCTTACTGATCGCATCATAAATTTCATCAGAAATAATGGTTGCGCCTAATGGCAAGTAACCTGAAGACAAGCCTTTGGCACAAGTAATGATGTCTGGAACGATGCCAAATACCGCCTCTGAAGCAAACATATGCCCCAAACGACCAAATGCAGTCACCACCTCATCAGACACATACAACACGTTGTACTTCTTACACACGGCTAAGGTCTTGGCATGGTAACCTTCTGGTGGGACAATCACGCCGCCTGCACCCATGATTGGCTCAGCAAAGAATGCTGCAACGTTATCTGGGCCTAACTCCAAAATCGTATCTTCCAGTTCCTGCACTTTTTCATTACAGAAATCTTCCATCGATTGAGATTCAGGCTTGCGATATGGGTTCGGGCATGAAACGTGATGGACTAATTGATTGTGAATCTCAAAGCCAACATGATCGGCTTCAATTCCTGTTAAGGTCATACTGATATAAGTACTGCCGTGATAAGCATCTTTACGTGCAATCAGCTTTTTCTTAGATGGCTTGCCAATTTGATAAAAATAATGGTGAATCAAACGCACAGCAGTATCATTGGCAACCGAACCACCACAACCATAGAACACATGGTTTAAGTTACCCGGTGCTAACTCTGCCAGTTTGGCAGCCAACTTTGCTGCTGGTGCAGTCGTTTGATGCCCAAATGGAGAGTAATAAGGCAATTGCATAATTTGCTCAGCAACCGCATCTGCAATTTCTTTACGTCCATAGCCTACATTGACACACCATAAGCCGCCGATACCATCTAGGTATTTATTGCCATGTGCATCATAGACATAGACATTTTCACCTTTAGACATAATTAAAGAACCTTCGTCTTTAAATGTCGAAAAATCTGTCCATGGGTGAATCACATGGTCTTTATCTTTTTGCCAGATATCTTGAATATCAATTTCTACTGGTAATTTAGAGTTCATCGTTGTCCGTCCTCAATATTCGCAGTACTTCTTTTAGAAGTCTGTATTTCCTACATTTCGCTCTTGGCTTTAATCGTTAAATGGTTGCTGCATGCGCTGATGAATCTTGCGCAGCATAGTTTCTGTCATAATTTAGAATGGCATTGAGTAGCACATCGGCACCTTGTGCCGCATCATTCGCATAGATGTCTTCTGCTTCGTTATGGCTCAGCCCATTGATACATGGAATAAAAATCATGGTGGTTGGGCAGTGTTTGGCAATATTGATTGCATCGTGGCCTGCACCGCTGACGATGGTCTGATTGCTATATCCCAAACTGTCCACAGCATCTTGTACGGTTGCCACACAAGCGCGATCAAAATAGGTCGCTGGGCTTAACCAATGTTGTGAAATGCTGATCTCTAAATCTCTTTGAGCAGCTAATGAATGCAACAATTTATGCGTTGCCTGTTCCATCGCTTTTAGCTGGGCATCATCAGGATTGCGTAAGTCAATGGTCCACTGGATTTGACCAGGAATGGTATTACGTGACGAATTCGCGACCTGCATTTCACCAAAGGTCACCAAACCTTCTGGAAATTGTTCCAAAATGCATTGCTCTAAAGCCACAATCATTTCAGCCGTACCGATCATGGTGTCTTTACGCATACTCATTGGCGTGGTGCCTGCGTGTGCTGCTCGACCTTTGGTTTCAATATCCAACCAGAGAATCGCTTGTCCACCTGTCACCACACCAATCGAAATCTCGTTTTTTTCCAGTACAGGACCTTGCTCGATATGGGCTTCGTAATAGGCTTGGAATGGACGAGCCAACGGGTAATTACCAAGTTGTCCTGTACGCACCAATTCCGCAAAAACTGAAACACCTTGCTTATCTGTGCTGTCATAAATTTGTTGTTTAGGAATGACACCCGCGAAAGCCGCAGAACCCATCATCGCTGGAGTAAAACGAGCACCTTCTTCATTCATCCAAACCACAAGTTCAAGCGGATGAGTGGTGGTGATTTTCTCTTCGGCCAAACGCTGCAAAACTTCCATGCCAGCCAGCACACCATAAATTCCATCAAAGCGGCCACCCTTGGGTTGAGTATCTAAATGACTTCCCATCACAATCGGCAAGGCAGTATCATTTTGACCAGAACGACGTAAGATTAAATTTCCGACTTCATCGTAATGTACAGAAAGATCAATTCTGTCCGCCCACTCCAACAATAAAGCTCGACCTGCAATATCTTCATCGCTGAGTGCTAAACGGGTATTGCCGCCCTTATCAGTTGCACCAATTTTTGCCATTTCCATGAGCATTTGCCATAATCGCTCTGCATTCACTCTCATTGTCTTGCACATCCCTTTTTAAATATCTTTAGAGTCGCCTTAGCATCCACTTTGATAAATAATTCAAGAAAAGACGAGTACCAATTTCACCACTCTTTTAGGAACCAATTTCGTTGTTATCGAACAGAACCTAAAAAAACATTATTTTTCAATAAAATAATCCCTATAAAAATGAATAAAATTATATTTTTTCAAGTGATCAAATGCTTATTATTAAGCCACTTCGAATCGTGCTAAAACTTGGATTGGCTTATACCATTATTGTTCTGTTTTATAGGTAAAACATGTTGGTCTTATTGGGCGAAAATATGATCAAACTTCCTTTTCTAAACAGTGGGTACAGAATTAAAGGTTAAATTTAAAAACCATAAAAATTTAATAATTATACTTTTCACAACAATATCAAAATATTCAAAAATAATTATATACGCCGATTAGTCGATAATTCAGGCGCCAATCATTGTATGACAGGCTTTACAGCAGAAAGGAATTCAACTGGTGTACACAATGTAATTATATTTGGTCACTATATTAATCCATCAACTCCTTTAAATTATAAAGACCAAGACAGAACTCAATTATACAATTTTACCTGTACTCAAAGTGGAACAGGCTCGAACCATACTTCATGTTCATGGAGAAATAGCGGTGAAACCATCACAAATACCGTTGTTTATACCAGCGTGGATTATCTAAACGATCTAGGAGCACAACTTGTCTATCAATAAAGCACTGTTCATACTTGCCACTGTCGGGCTACTTGTCGCATGTCAACGGCAAGTACCCTCTGAGCAGGAAAAAAATGAACCCTTAAATGCTGTAAAAATTCCTGTTTATCAATTCAATGGTGTGTCAGCCTCGGCTCGGTTAAAAGGACCTTTACAACTCAAAGGTGAATGTCTCTATGTGGATGATACGCTGATTGTATTTCCCGAGCAGTCTGCACACTGGAATGCTCAACATCAAACTTTAACCTATAAAGGTAAAAAAATTGCCTTAGGTGAAGAATTAGATATTGCTGGTGGCAATAGCCAACTTGAATCAGAGACCCGACCCGTTAAAAACTTGAGCCCTTTATGTAAGCAGCAATCTGTTTGGTTTGCAGGCTAATATGATCCAGAACTAGAAATTTAAACTATTTTACTAAGTTAAATTCTACTTCCTTGTTCCAAATTCAAAAAAAGCCCTCATCGAAAAGATGGAGGCTTTTTCTTTGCCATAAGTTCGTTATATAAAATAAACATGCAATATTTGGCTTTCAACAAGCTCAATCAATTGCAGACTGAGTATGTCTTAGCCATTTTTATAAAATGGCTAGCTTGGAATCAACAATAAGACTCATTGCAATAATTAGAATGTTCTGGTTAAGCTAAACACCACAGTTGAATCGGCATTTTTCAGCGCCTTATTCACATTGCCATCGGCATAATACAGATCAAAAATAAAATCCTGATAGTTAAAATCCACGCCTACTTTATAATCATAAAAATGTTTCTTTTCATCTGTCGCCCACAACAGCTCATAGGCCGCATTGCTTGCAAATTGGTTATAAGCGGCTTGTGCATAAACATTCCATTTGTCAGCAACAGGATAGCGGTAGCCGACTTCATAACGCAGCATTTTTCCTGTTTCAAGGGTGTAATCAGGTGAATAATAAAAGGAGAGATTTAGTTGATCTTGTTGATTTAACAGCCCTGATGCAAATAGCCCAATTGAATATTCTTCAAAATCGACCTGTGGCAAAGCCTTGTCTGCACCTGGATAATTGACATCTAAGTACTGTAAATTCAGCTTTAAGTGATCATTGAATTGGTAATCATAGCCAAGGTAATAGTCGAACTCGACACTGCTACCGATATCGAGTTGTATATTCGAGGCAAAAAGCTGTGCGTATAAACCTGAATCATGATCTGCTCTTAAGGTCCCCTGAACGGCAGGCTTACCCTGCGTCTGGGTTGTGCCGCGCCAGTAGTATTCCGTTAAAAATGCCAGCGAACCACTCACAGCAAACTGATCCTTAAACGCTTTCGTTTCTGCGGCTTGCACATTGATTGTTGAAAATATTGCTGATGTGAAAATCCCTAGCAGCACTGTATTTTTTATCATTCACTTATTCCATTAATACATGATTATTCTTGAATTTTTATTGTCTTTAATTTTGAAATAAAACCGAGAACCAATTTAAATAAAAATATAGGAACCATTTATTTTTTAAGCAAAATGCATTTAGCCATGATTTAAAATCAAGTCGCTAACAATAAAAAAAGCCCACAGGCTTTTTTTATTTCACTCAATTTATTATTTACTGTTCAGCTTACCGTCATAAACTTTTTCACCCGCAAACCAAGTTTGAGCCACTTTCCAATCCTTAATGTCTTTATTTAATGGCGTTTGCAAAGCCCCTTGTAAAACCACAAAATCCGCCCATTTTCCTACACTAATACTTCCAATTTCATTGCCCCAACCTGCGACATTGGCAGGTGCTTGGGTATAGGCATATAAGGCTTCATCTAAACTCAAAGCATTATCGCTATAACGGGTCTTGCCGTTATATTCGCGGAACACGACATCACTCAACTGTAGCATTGGATTTTCAGGGGCCGTTGGCCAGTCGCTGCCCAACACCATCGACGCACCACTACTCAATAACGACTGCCAAGCATAGCTATACGGCATTCGTGCTTCACCGAGACGCGACTCCTGATAATTACCAGCAATGGCATGGTCTGGCTGCATGGAAGCAACAACGCCTAATTCAGCAAAGCGAGGAATTGCCGTTTTAGTGGTGACTTCAATATGTTCAATCCGATTCATCAGTTGGCGATGTTTCGGGCTGTTTTCAATCGCATTCAATGCCATATCCACACTTTTGTCACCGATGGCATGGATCGCCACAGGAAAGCCCACGTCGTTGGCATTTTTCACGATGTCATTCAATTTTGGCTGTGAGGTAATAGGCTCGATGTTGAAATGGTGTCGATCTGCATAAGGTTCATTCAATGCTGCGGTATAGCTCATCAGCGTACCATCAACAAAATACTTCATATAGCCAAAACGGAACTGCGGTCCTTTCTGCCATTGCTGCTCTTTTTGGATAAAACGTTGATTGAGTTGATCGCGTTGTTTGGCATAGCTTTGTAGCTGTGCCAGTGTTGCCTGATCTTCACCTGCCATTAATCCAAAACGAATACGCATCGGTAACTGTTTCTGTGACTCAAGCAAAGCGGGATATACCGTAGCGAGTTCAGCCCACATATCATGTACCGAGGTGATTCCCAGGCTGTTAAAATGAGCAACGATTTTTTCAACCACTGGGATTGCTGCTTTGCCTGAGAGTAATGCTTTTGTATATTGCGGGCTGGCTAAGATCAGTTGATTGGCTGCCGTTTCTTTAAAAATTCCTGTCGGCTCACCTGTTTGTGGATCTTTAACAATCTCCCCCCCTTCTGGTGCTTTGGTATTTTTATCGATTCCCAGCAATTGCATCGCCTTGCTGTTCACCCACACGGTATGATAATCAATATCCTGTAACACTACAGGTCGATCAGGCACAATTGCATCCAGCTCCTGACGCGTTGGCATACGGGTGTCCTTCATTGCACTGACATCCCAACGACCACCAACCAACCATGCATCTTTCGGTAACTCTTTGTCGCGTTTGGCAATCAATTTAAACCATTCTTGCCGATCGGTGATCCCAAACAGATCCACGCCTTCCCAAAGTTCCAGACCGCCTAACAGATGGGTGTGGGCATCGGTTAACCCTGAAAGGACTGTTTTACCTTGGGCATCAATCACCTGTGTTTTTGGGCTTGCCATATTTTGAATAAAGGCATTATTACCAACAGCCAGAAACTTGCCATCTTTAATTGCAAATGCTTGTGCTTTCGGTTTGGCTGGATTTGAAGTTCGGATATCTGCATTCATCACAATGATGTCCGCTTGTGGGGTTTGTGCCTGAGTCCCGAAGGTCATCAGACAAACGCTAAGTCCTAAGCATAATTTCTTTTTCATAAGTCCGTTATTCCATTATCCATATTTATTTTTGCACTTTTCATTGTCTGTGATTTTTCAACAAAACCGAGAACCAATTTGATTGAAAACATAGGTACCATTTAAATAAACATGAAAATCGAGATGCAATGGATCTCAAAAAATTACCCCGCATTTTCAATGCAAAAAGCACCTCATGTTTGAAGTGCTTGAATGGATAAAAAGATCTGAAGAAAGGAGTACGCTCGTTCAGACCATCAACCGTTTTAAATCAAGAAATATCGACACACATATATTTCAGTTCCAGATATTCCTCAATTCCAAATTGCGAACCTTCACGACCTAAACCAGACTGTTTAATTCCACCAAAAGGTGCGACCTCATTGGAAATCAGTCCTGTATTCACACCGACCATACCATATTGCAGTGCTTCGCCTACACGCCATTGGCGTGCCATGTCTTTGGTAAAAATATAACTCGCCAAGCCAAACTCCGTATCGTTGGCCATCGCAACCGCTTCAGCTTCATCATTGAAACGAAATAATGGCGCTAATGGACCAAAGGTTTCTTCTTTGGCAACTTTCATCTGTTGAGTGACATCTCTTAGGATGGTCGGTTCAAAAAAGGTTTTCCCTAATGCATGTGGTTGACCACCGACAACAATCGAAGCACCTTGACTGACCGCATCGGCAATATGCGATTGCACTTTTTCAACTGCGTCTTGGTCAATCAATGGCCCCTGTGTTACCCCTTCATCACGTCCATCACCGACACGAAGTTGCTGTTCAACGGCGATTTTTAAGCGCTCACAAATCGCATCATAAATCCCGGCCTGAACATAGATCCGGTTGGCGCAGACACAGGTTTGTCCACTGTTGCGGAACTTACTGACCATAATGCCCTGTACCGCGCGCTCAACATCTGCATCATCAAAAATAATCACAGGTGCATTGCCACCTAGCTCTAAAGAAAGCTTTTTGATGGTTGGCGCACATTGTTTCATCAGAATACGACCAACATCGGTTGAACCGGTAAAGCTGAGTTTACGCACCGTATCACTTGCACATAAAGTTTGTCCAACAGCTCCCGCATCACCACTGATCAAAATAAATAGATCAGCAGGTAAACCTGCCTGCTCTGCCAGTACCGCTAAGGCATAAGCGGTTAATGGGGTCTGTTCCGCTGGTTTGACCAACATCGAACACCCCGCAGCCAAAGCAGGTGCAATTTTTCGGGTGATCATCGCTGCTGGGAAATTCCATGGCGTAATCGCTGCGGTAACCCCAATTGCTTGCTTAAGTACAATCAAACGCTGTTGCGATTGAACAGGTGTTAACACGGAACCATCGACACGACGCGCCTGTTCTGCAAACCAACGGATGAACGAGGCTGCATAAGCAATTTCTCCACGTGCTTCTGCCAGTGATTTTCCTTGTTCTGCGGTTAAGATTTGCGCCAAAGCTTCACGTTGTTGCAAAATCAACTGATACCACGCCAGTAAAATATCAGCACGTACCAAAGCAGTTTGCTGCTGCCATTGAGCCTGAGCGATGGCTGAACGCGCAATCGCGGCTTCAACTTCGGCTTGGTCAGATGCTTTGACCCAAGCCAAAGCCTGTCCTGTCGCTGCATCATCCACCACAAAATAGTCGTCGGCTGGAGCTGCATCAAAACAAATATCTGGATGCTTTAGTAAAGTCTGTAATTCAAGATCAATCATGCTTCAGCTCCTGCGAGCTTTTGTAGTGCAGGCTGTTGCGCTGCAATTGCATCTTGAATAATCACCAGTGCCTGATTGAACTGAACCACAGGAATCGTCAATGGGTATAAGAAACGAATCACATTACCATGCTTACCACAGGTTAAAAGCAATAAGCCCTGATCCATCGCATATTGCTGAATGGCTTTCGCCACTTCTGGTTTCGGTTGACCCGTGACATGATCACCAAACTCAACCGCCACCATTGAACCCAATGCACGAATATCAATAATATCGTTTGAATACTTTTGTGCCGCTTTGAGCATACTCACTAACTCGTCACCCAGCGTATTAGCCCGCTGACACAGCTGTTCATCTTCAATCACATCAATCACGGCATTCGCCGCAGCAATCGCAAGCGGATTACCCGCATAAGTGCCGCCTAAACCGCCTGGGTTCGGTGCATCCATCACCTCAGCACGACCAACCACACCCGACAGTGGAAAACCACCACCCAAGCTTTTTGCCATGGTAATCAAATCTGCTTTGACTGGATAATGTTGCATCGCAAACAATTGGCCAGTACGGGCAAAACCGGTTTGGACTTCATCTGCAATTAAAAGAATGCCGTGCTCATCACAAATCTTGCGCAGCTGTTGCATAAACTCAACCGGTGCAACATTAAATCCGCCTTCACCTTGTACAGGCTCTAGCACAATTGCAGCTACATCATGCGCTGCAATATCTTCACTAAAAATTTCTTCCAGACTAATCAAAGCATCCTTCACAGAGATTCCTTTAGATGCCACTGGATAACGGGCATGGAATACGCCTGCGGTCATCACACCAAAGTCACGTTTATAAGGTGCTGTTTTGCCTGTCATGGCCATGGTCATAAAAGTACGACCGTGGAAACCGCCACCAAAGGTGATAATGCCATGACGACCCGTTGCAGCACGTGCAATCTTCACTGCATTCTCAACGGCTTCTGCACCTGTGGTAAAAAATGCTGTTTTCGCAGCACCTTCAATCGGTGCACGATCATTGATCCGCTCGGCTAAGGACACATAGCTTTCATACGGTACAATTTGATACGCCGTATGGGTAAATTTATTCAGTTGTTCAGCAACTGCTGCGATGACTTTTGGATGACGATGTCCCGTATTTAAAACCGCAATTCCACCTGCAAAATCAATATATTCGTTTCCTTCCGTATCCCACAAAGTCGCATTGCTCGCACGTTCGGCATACCATTGGCACATCACTCCGACACCGCGTGGAGTTGCTTGCTGTTTACGAGCATTTATTGCAATATGCTTTGCATCCATTTTGTTACCTCTGTACGACAAAAAAATAATCTTTTTGGGCATTTAAATTGCTTCATGACAACATATTGCAAAAGCAAGGTTAAAATGCACTTTGGGTACTTAATGTGTACCTTTTATAAGGAATAGACGAGAGCCACTTTTGGACTAAAGGAGAGAGCCAATTGCGTACCCTGTTAGGAGACTACCTGTTACAGCATTTACAACAGGCCAGTGAAGGGACCTTACCCGCTCGGGTTTTTCATTGTTTAAGAGATGCCATTTTGGAAGGCATTCTTGCACCCAATACTCGTCTTCCTGCATCTCGTGATTTGGCCAATGAACTGCACGTTTCACGGAATACCGTACTCAATGCCTATGAGCAATTACGTGCAGAAGGTTATATTCAAGCGCATACGGGTCGAGGTACTTGGGTATCAGAAACGCTACCTGACAGCTATATTCAGGTCAGTACAGCACCAAGCTATGCTGCTGCAACCACAGAAGATACAACACGCACGCTTTCTCATCGTGGGGCAAGTTTGCTTGAACATGCAGCCGCATCCCCGTATCAATGGGGTGCCTTTGTGCCTGGTGCACCTGATGTCACCGAATTTCCGCATGCCGAATTTAATCGGATCAAATCGCGTCTGAGTCGCCAGCCTGAAATTGCCAATTTGATCTACAGCAATGCAGGAGGATGTACAGAATTACGCCATGCCTTGGCCGACTATTTGCGCATTGCCCGTTCAGTCAATTGTGAAACAGACCAGATTATTATTACCGAAGGCATCCATCAGGCGGTTGATTTGGTGTCACGGGCTTTATGTGATTTAAATGATCATGTCTGGATTGAAAATCCGGGCTATTGGGGTGCCAAGAATATTCTTCGTATCAATGGCTTAAATATTATTCCGATGCCTGTCGATGCCGAAGGTATTATTCCAGAAGAACACCCTTCTACTCCTCCTCGCCTGATCTTCGTCACACCCTCGCATCAATATCCTTTAGGTTCTCATCTCAGTTTACCTCGACGCAGAAAATTGCTGGATTTGGCTAAACAGCATGGCAGCTGGATTATTGAAGATGACTACGACAGTGAGTTCCGTTTTTCAGGTCAGCCTTATCCTTCATTACAGGGTTTGGAAGAAAATCCACCGGTTATTTATATTGGAACCTTTAGTAAAACCATTTATCCCGCCTTGCGCATTGGCTATATGGTGGTTCCAAAACAGTTGGTACAGCCCTTACGAACGATTTCGGCAGAACTGTATCGAGGCGGTCACTTACTCACTCAACGTGCCTTGGCAGAATTTATTCGTGAAGGACATTATGCAGCCCATATCCGCCGGATGCGCCTGCTGTATAGTAAAAGACGGAAATTTCTGATTGAACTGATTCACCGTTATCTGGGCGATGTGTTTGTACACGAATTTAATCATGATGCAGGTCTGCATTTGGTACTCAAATTGCCCGATCATGCCAATGATGTTGAAGTATCTGCACTGGCACTTTCGCGCGGGGTCAATGTTCGCCCATTGTCACAATATTATTCAGGTGTGGATACGCCAATTCAATCAGGTTTATTGCTTGGATTTGCCTGTGTGCAGGAGCAAGACATGACCTTTGCCTTTAGTATCTTACGTCAATGCTTGATTGAAAATGGTATTGAGTTGTCCCCACAGAACCGTTCATAAAATAAAAACCTGCTGAGTTGAGACATTATATTTTCCAAAGCGCAATCTAATAGCGATCACTCACCAACTCAGCCTAGAAACACAAATCTAAACTGACTTTAACCCGATCTAAAACAATCAAAGTCCGATAGGTTTTTACATCCTGATTATCGGCAAAATGTTTTCTCACCAAAGCTTCAAAGTGAGATAGGTTATTGGAGATCATAATCATGATAAAAGACACTCCACCATTGACGAAATAGCATTGCTGAATCTCATCCACCGCAGCAAAGTATTGCTTCGCCCGATCCATCACCACTGAACGATCTTCGCTTAAACGGACCTCGATAATGGATGTGACTTTCTCGCCAAATCGCTTTGGATTCAGTACCGCACAATTTTTTTCAATAATGGCTTCCTGTTCCATTCTAACGATACGCCGTTGTACCGATGCCTGAGATAAACCAATCTGTTCCGAAATCTGCCGATGTGAAGTTTTATTGTCCTGCTGCAATATTCTTAAAATTGCATAATCAAAATGATCAAGTGAAAGTTCTACCATGAATTAATTCCTCATATTTTATGAATAATAGAGTGAATAACTCGAAGACTTCAATCAATAAGCGCAATTTAATCATCCTTCAAGAACTAAAATCTCATGATCAACTTAAAGGTCATCGACATGCGTGCTTCTGTTCCAAATAAACAAGAATTTGCCTTAGCCGCAGCATGTCTATCACTTGCCTCGGTACAAATTGGGGCTGCGATTGCGAAAACCCTATTTCCGATCTTTGGTGCTGAAGGGGTTGCGCTGATTCGCTTAAGTTTCTCGGCCTTGTTGCTCTGGATTATTTTTAAACCTTGGCGTAGCTTTCATCCCCAAATGGAATGGAAAAACCTGATCATTTATGGGCTGATTCTGAGTTTAATGAATCTTCTGATCTATAAGGCTTTTTCCCATCTATCGATTGGCATTGCCATTTCAATTGAAGTCTTGGGCCCACTCACCGTTGCCATCATCATGTCAAAACAGAAACAGGATTTAATATGGGGTGCTTTGTCGTTTATGGGTCTGATGTTATTACCTTTGGGCAGTAGCAATCAGAATTTCAGTTATATCGGCATGTTTTATGCGCTTGCCGCAGCATTTTGTTGGGGCATGTATATTATTTACGGCACCAAAGTCGCAAAAGGCGGCAGCAATACGGTGGCGATTGGTATGTTGGTGGCAACTCTATTTGCGCTACCGTTTGGCATCTCTGATCTGAATCAGCTGTTTCATTCTTATTGGATTTTGCTGCTCTGTGTTTTGGTATCGCTACTTTCCAGTACCATTCCGTTCTTGCTGGATATCTTTGCGATGAAAAAGCTCGAACCGAAAGTGTTTGGAATTTTACTGAGTGCCTCTCCTGCGGTCAGTGCCCTTGCTGGTTGGCTGATCTTAAATGAACATCTCAACCTGTATCAAATCACGGGCATTACCATCATCATGCTCTCGTGTGCAGGTTGCTCCTATTTCTCCTATAAAAATAATAAGACCTAAACTTCAAAGCCTAGGCCTTAGCATGCTGTTCGATCAGTCTAGGTGCAACGCTACTGTTCGACTACTTTTCTTCTTTCGGGTCACGATCAGTCCACAGATCACGACAATAAAGGTTACACTCAAAGACAAAGTCGTTTCATAGCTATATTGAGGTGACAGGAACATATAACCCAGTACGCTCATAATCACCACAATCACAAACCAAGTCAGCCATGGAAATAACCACATTTTAAAAGGCACAGCAGCGCCAACTTTGTCTAATTTTGTTCGCAACCGTAGTTGTGAAACGGCAATGACTAAGTAAACCACCAATGCAATCGAACCCGTAGTTGACAGTAGAAATCCAAATACTTGTCCAGGAAATAAATAATTGACTGCACAACAAATCAATCCTATCAATGTCGATGCAAATACCGCGATGGTTGGCACACCTGCTGCATTAATTTTGGTGACCATTTTTGGGGCTTCTTGGCGTGCACCCAGTGCAAATAGCATACGTGAAGAGGTATAAACAGCCGCATTCATACAACTCGCCACTGCAATAAATACCACGGTATCCATAATTAACTTGGTTTGAGGAATATTCAAACTGACCAAGACATACTGAAAGGTGCCCAATTTTTGTAAGTCGGGTGAACGCCAATCGACCAAGGCAACTGCCAGAAAAATTGAAACCACGAAAAATAAGATAATCCGATACAGCACTAAATTGGTTGCTCGTTTGATTTTTTCTTCAGGATTTTTAGACTCCGCCGCAGCAATCGAAAGAATTTCAATGCCAAAGAAGGAAAATGCCGAGATTAAAATCGCAGATAGCACACCGCCCATGCCATGTGGCATAAAGCCGCCATTGGAAAAGAGATGACCCACACCGCTGACATCTTTGGCTAAAGGCCATAGTCCAAACACGGCAGATGCACCAATCACAATAAATACAAGGATCGCAATCACTTTGATCAGCGCAAACCAAAACTCAAACTCGCCAAAACTTTTGGTACTAAAGAAGTTTGCCAAACTAAGTAAGATAATAAATGCAAAGGCGTAAATGGCACTGGATACGTGCGGAAACCAAGCATGCAGAATTTCGGCACCTGCAATGGCTTCAATTGGAATCACCAAAACCCAGAACCACCAATACAGCCAGCCCACACTAAAACCTGCCCAAGGGCCAATTGCTTTACGGGCATAAGTTGAAAATGAACCTGTGTCAGGCTGTGCAACGGCCATTTCACCGAGCATACGCATGACTAAAAAAACCAGAATACTGGTAATAATATAAGCCAGTACAGCAGCGGGACCTGCTTTGGCAATTGCAGCGGATGAACCGACAAATAAACCTGCGCCAATGACACCACCAATACTGATCATGGTGACATGGCGGTTCGAAAGTCCTTCACCTAATTTTGTTGTTTTTGCACTATTCATATTTTATTCCTTAAAAATACGTATCAAAAAACCGTTAATTACATGTTTAAATTCCTATAAAAATAAAAAGGGAAAACCTACGGTCTCCCCTTGAGCAAAAAATTAATTTAAAGTTGGCATGGCAAATTGTTTCGCCTCACGAATTTGTGCAGATGGCCAACGTTGGGTGATAGTTTTACGGCGGGTATAAAAACGTACACCATCTGGACCATAGGCATACAGATCACCAAACAACGAACGTTTCCAACCACCAAAACTGTGGTAAGCAACCGGTACAGGTAATGGCACATTCACCCCAACCATGCCCACTTGGATGTTATTGCTAAAATAACGCGCCGCTTCGCCATCACGGGTATAAATACAGGTGCCATTGCCATATTCATGGTCATTGATCAACTGCATGGCTTCTTGCATGGTCTCGACACGAATCACCTGTAATACTGGCCCAAAGATTTCTTGTTGATAACTGGTCATCTCTGCTGAAATTTGATCAATTAAGGTCGGCCCGACAAAGAATCCATGTTCATAACCGACGGGTTTGGCGTCACGTCCATCCACCACAATTTTAGCACCTTGTTGCTCGGCGCTTTGGATGTATGCTTGTACCTTCTGTTTATGTGCTTGAGAAATGAGCGGTCCAAAGTCATTACTAGCATCGGCATAGTTGCCAAACTTCAATTGCTGCATCTCTTGTTTAAGCTTGGCAATCACCACATCGGCAACTTCATCGCCAATGGCCACCGCAACAGATAAGGCCATACAACGCTCACCCGATGAACCAAAGGCCGCACCCAATAAGGATGTAACCACATTATCAATATCGGCATCGGGCATAATGATGGCATGATTTTTTGCACCACCTAAGGCCTGACAGCGTTTTCCTGTCGAGGTCGCTGTTCGATAAATATATTCTGCGATTGGCGTTGACCCCACAAAACTAATCGCTTGAATTTTGGGATGATGCAGTAAAGTATCGACGGCTTCTTTATCGCCATTGACCACATTAAACACCCCATCGGGCAAGCCCGCCTGTTTAAGTAATTCAGCCAAATAGAGTGCGGCCGAAGGAGCCTTTTCAGAGGGTTTTAAAATAAAGCAATTGCCACATACAATCGCCATCGGGAACATCCACAACGGCACCATTGCAGGGAAATTAAAAGGGGTAATCCCTGCAACTACACCTAAAGGTTGAAACTCACTCCAAGAATCGATATCTGGGCCAACATTTTTAGAATACTCACCTTTTAAAAACTCAGGTGCACCACAGGCATATTCCACATTTTCAATGCCACGCTGTAATTCACCTTTGGCATCATGGCAAATCTTGCCATGCTCCTGCCCAATCAATTCACACAGTGTTTCAGCATTCTCTTCAAGCAATTGTTTGAACTTAAACATCACCCGCGCCCGTTTGATCACCGGCGTATCGCGCCATGCAGGGAAAGCCTGTTCTGCAATCTGCACCACCTGATTCACTAGCGCTGTATCCGCCAATGCCACTTCTTTGCTGATCTCGCCTATTGCTGGATTATAAACCGCTTGTTTTCTACTGAATTTGGTGACCAAACCACCTTGAATAAAATGCCCAATCAATTGAGGGGTTGATGCTTGAGCCGAATCCGTATTGCTGAACGTATTGGCGCTAAAATGTTCTAAATTATTCATCTGTATTCCTTGTCTCTGTATCTTATTTTCCATTTGCTTTGGGCGGGTATTCAGCCAAGCTTTATTTCACTTGATAAAGGGTTTCACCCACAGCATTGATCAAGCGTGATAATTGCGCTTCGGTACTATTGAACATAGGGCCAAACTGAATAGTGTCTCCACCAAAACGCACATAGAAACCGGCTTTCCATAGCTTCATACCGATTTCAAAACCACGAATGGTGGCATCACCATCTCTTGGTGCTAGTTGAAATGCACCGATCAAGCCGCAGTTGCGGATATCAATAATGTTTGGTGCACCTTTTAATTCATGTATCAGTTTTTCAAAACTTGGCGCCAAAGCCGCTGATTGAGTGATCAGGTTTTGATTTTCCAGTACATCTAAAGTGGCTAAAGCCGCGGCGCAGGCAACGGGATGCCCTGAATAGGTATAACCATGGGTAAATTCAACCGCATGTTCAGGCAAGTCTTGTTGCATAAAGGCATCATAGATTTCACGGCTTGCGACAACGCCGCCTAACGGAATGGCGCCATTGGTAATTTGTTTGGCGAAGGTCAGCAGATCAGGCGTTACATCGAAATACTCAGCCGCTGTCCATGTGCCCATGCGCCCAAAGCCCGTAATCACCTCATCAAAGATCAGCAGGATATTGTGTTGATCACAGATTTCTCTGAGACGTTTTAAATAACCTGTCGGTGGCACAATACAACCTGCCGAACCCGAAACAGGTTCAACAATCACTGCTGCAATATTGGATACATCATGTAGCTCAATCAGCTTGAGCATTTCATCAGCCAGCTCAATTCCACCCGTTTCGGCACAACCTTTAGTAAAACTCAGATGCGGTTGCAAGGTATGCGGTAAATGATCGACATCCATCAATTGACCAAACATTTTACGATTGCCACCAATACCGCCCAGACTGGTGCCTGCCACGTTGACACCATGGTAGCCACGTGCCCGCCCAATCAGTTTGGTTTTGCTCGGTTGACCTTTAATCCGCCAATAAGCTCTTGCCATTTTGATCGCGGTATCTGCTGACTCAGAACCAGAATCGGTAAAAAATACATGCTGAAGATTTTCAGGCATGTGCTGCACAATTTTCTCAGCCAATTGAAAAGATAATGGATGTCCAAATTGAAATGCAGGTGAATAATCCAGTTTTGCCAATTGACGGGTTACCGCTTGCTGGATTTCAGGCAAGCTATGCCCCGCACCGCAGGTCCACAAACCTGACAATGAGTCATAAATCTCACGTCCTGTACTGTCAATCAAAGACGAACCTTTGGCAGCCACGATGATACGTGGATCTTGATGAAAGTTACGATTGGCTGTAAAAGGCATCCAATGTGCTTGGTAATTTAAGCGCATAGGCACTTCTGACGGACTAGCTTCCAATGCATCATCACGGTCATTTGTGGTATCGATATCAAACATAATCACTCTTCTTGTTTTGGGCTTATGTTTGGAGTGTACAGCGCGTTATAGTTTTGATAAATTCAAATTGTCTTGAGTTTAGATATAAAAAAGCAAAACTAAATGAAATCGAAAAAATTAAATCAAGTGACTGATTTTGATATAAAACTACTCAAAATATTTAAAACGGTGTGTGACTGCCACAGCTTTAGCGCTGCTGAAAGTCTGCTTGGAATTAGTCGTTCTGCGATTAGTCTGCATATGAGTGATCTGGAAAATCGGCTCGGTATTCGACTGTGTCAGCGTGGTCGAGCGGGCTTTGCCCTGACTGATGAAGGCCGTGAAATTCTGGAATATATTGAAGTGTTGAATGCTTCGATTGAAGACTTTCGAGCTAAAATCAATCAAATGCATAATCAGCTTAAAGGTGAGTTTAATATTGGGATTATTAATAATTTAGTCACCATGCCTAGCGCCTATATCACCAATACCCTTGCGCTATTGGCTGATGAAAATCCAGAAGTGTTGATTAACATCAGTATGAGTACCTTGTCCGATATTGAATGTCGTGTTTTGGACAGTCGCTTACATGTCGGTGCCATCCCCTTAGTCACCCCATTATCTGGCTTAGATTATTTTGATTTATATAGCGAAAAGTCTTTGCTCTACTGCGGTAAAAATCACCCGCTGTTTCAACATTTAGGTGACATACAAACAGCGGACTTAAAACAGTGGCAAGCGGTATTGCCCAGTTATGCAACGACAGCAGAGGCAACAAAATTACACCAATTGCTCGATTGCTCAGCCACCGCCAGTGACCGTGAAGGTATTGCCTTTCTGATCTTAACAGGAAAGTTTCTCGGTTTTTTACCCGATCATTATGCGAGGAAATGGGTGCAAGATGGTTTCATGCAGCCTATTTTGCAGGACGTGATGTATTACAGTACCCCGATCTGTCTCATCACCCATAAAGGCAAAAACTACAATATGATTTTAAAAACCTTTATGGAGATCCTAAAAACCAGAATCATGCCGTTGACTTAAGCAAAGGCTGAATAAAAAAGTCGATGAACTAAGCTCATCGACTTTGTTTTATCAATCATGATGCACTGCTATGCTTCACCTGTTTCAGCGATGTTTGTCGCTGGATTGACTGTGCTTTTACTCCCACTATCCGACTCATGCCGTTTCAGCACCAACACCGCAAAAATTGCAATAATCGCAGGGATGGCAATCATGACAAAGTTCATCTTATGCGGTAGACCTAAGGTCAGCAGCATCCCTGTTAGAATCGGCCCGACGATAGCACCAATTCGCCCAACTGCAGACGCACAGCCAATCCCTGTCGAGCGGACACTCAATGGATAAAATTGCGCTACATAACTATAAAGTAAGATGGACGTACCAATGGTTGCAGCACCCGCAATCGTCACCAAGCCATATAAAATATAAGCTGGAGAGTTATAACCGAGTCCGACCAAGGCAAATACCCCTGCTACAAACATGGTTAAAATCACAGGTTTTAAATGGAATTTATCTGAAAGTATGCCACCAAAAATTGCCCCAAGCATGGCCCCAACATTTAACGCCAACAAGAATAGGATACTTTTACCCAATGAATAACCTGCTGCCAGCATCAGTTTCGGCAACCAACTACTCAATGCATAAACCATCAACAAGCACATAAAGAATAACAGCCAGAACATCAAGGTACTTAGAGCACGACCATGTTGAAATAAGGCTTTGGCGGAACTGCCTGTATCCAGATGATCATCATTCAAGCATAAGCGTGTCTCACTGTTTAATGCCTGTTCTGGTGCAATTTTTTGAATGATGGCATGGGCTTGTTCGGTCTTGCCGCTTTTCACTAAAAAGGTCAGTGACTCAGGTAAGAACTTCCATAAAATCGGTAACAGCAACAATGGAATGCCGGCGATCAAGAACATGATTTGCCAGCCTTGGCTTTCGACTAAATAACTGCCCAACAATGCCGAAATAATTCCACCAATCGCATAGCCACTAAACATGCTCCCGACCAAGGTACTGCGTATCCGTTTCGGTGCATATTCAGAGGTCAAAGCCACCAGATTCGGCATCACCCCGCCAATGCCTAAACCGGCTAAAAATCTTAAAATACCAAACTCAAAAGGCGTCGATGCAAATGCACCCCAAAAGGTAAAACCACTAAAAAAAGTCACACAAATCAAGATCACATTTTTACGACCAATTTTATCTGCCAGAGCCCCGAATAGCATGGCACCAAACATCATGCCGCATAAAGCTGTACTGGCTAACATACCCGCCTGTACCGCGGTGAGTGACCACTCCTGCATCAGTACAGGCAAAACCACACCATAAATAACCAGGTCATAACCGTCAAAAATAATAATCAGTAAGCACCAAAGCAAAATGCTCCAGTGAAAAGGGGTAAATTTTGCTTGGTCAATAATTGCATTGACATTCAACGTCGATGTTGCCATTTAATCATCTCCTCTATGAGATAAATTCTTGTTCATTTTTAAAAAGACATACTGCACCCTAAAGAAAAAACTGATGATTCAAGGTCTTGATTAAAAATCGTAACTCGCCATCATATTGAAGCGGTTATCGATCCCGTTACGGCCATCAAAGGTCTCACGCTCGCCATAGACATATTCCACGCCCAAGGTAATCGGTTTATACGGGTTGTACATGGCATTGATCCAGCCCTGCCAAAGTTCCTTGTTTTGAGTTGCATTATTTTTTTGAATTTCAGCGAAAGTATTGTCATCCTTGGCTTTCATATAGCCGTAGCCCAAGGTTGAGCGAAGCTTCGAATTAAACTGGTGGGTTAGACCTGCTGAAATGGTGTCGAATTCATTGCTCTGAATATGATTTTTATCATCAATCACATAGCTATTATTGGTCCAAAGCAGGAAGCGGCCATCACCTTTAACATGGTAATAATCAGCTTTTAAGAAGGTTTTTGGTGTCAGCTGATATTTACCGCCGAGCCCTACACCCCATGCCCATTCCTCATCATTACTGGTCTTTTTCTCGGCCATAAAAGTACGACCTGACAACAGTGAACCATTGGCAAATTTATGGTTCAACCGCCCAACTAAAGCAGGCAATCGCATTTCATTATCAGGGTCGGAAGTTGCGGTATATTTAGGGTCTTCAATCGCGACAGCAAAACTGGTATTGGCTGATAAATTATCGCTATAACGTACCAAAGGTGAACGTTGTAATGCCCCACCAACATAAGTTCCCGCATCAATGGTTTCTGGATAATATTCAGGCGCAATAAAGGTTGACCACGTCTGACCAATCAACCATTTATCGAAGGTTAAATAGGCATGACGAATACGGAATTGATCGCGTGTGCTACCACCAAAAAAATCCATTTCCAGCTTGCCACCAACATCACCCGCGGCTGTTGGTGTTTTAAAATTTAAGCCCAAACGGGTGACGTTGACGGTTGAATGCAAACGATCTTTTTGTTGAGCTTCCTCGGCAGTATGTTCCAGTGGTACGCCACTGATATTGTTATACATGGTCGATGCACCTTTGGCCTGATAAGAGGCATCAGCACGGAGATAACCATATAAATTGACTTCTGCCCCGCCTTTGCTGATATTCAGTTTTGGAGCTGGTGTTTCAGTCGCCTGTGGCGCAGTAGCTACGGCAACTTGAGCTGTCGATTGTGTCTGAGCAGGTTGTTTTACATACTGTTGCAGCATGGCGCGCAACTCTTGGACTTCTTGTCTGAGTTGTGCAATTTCAGCACTTTCAGTTCCCGAATAAGCAGAGGACATAGCCGTTAAAACTGCCGTTGCCAATATGCTTTTTTGTACCGTTAAAATAAACTTTTTCATTAGAATCAATTTCCTTTTCGGCTGATCTTAAAACCTGTTTTAAGATCATTCTTTGTTTGTGTTTTTCCTTTGTCGTACTGATGTACCACATCACATTTTTTATTCTAAAAACTTCAACCCATTGATTTATTGAGATTTCACCTCCTATATAAGTGAATAACCACTTTTTTAAAGACAACAGAACCTAGCAGCGGCAATCGCAGCCACTTTTAAAAACGTCCGTTAAAAGCTAAAAAATTAAGTTGCTGTTTTAATGTTGAGTTCCTTGTTGAGCGAAAACGACCTTGCCAGAAAGTTCCGAGGTCAAAATCTCCTCCTGTTTTTTCTGGGCAATCAGTCCTTGATAAGTTAAAACTTGGCTAAAGCAATGCACCTGTTCAAAACCTGTGTGCTGAAGCAGTTGCTGATAAGCGGCAAAAGAGAGTGTGAAAAAGTCTTGTGCTAAACGCTCCATCATGGCTTGGCTCTGCTCGGCACTCAGACCATTGTTCTGACACAGCAATGGCAACGCTTTCAATTGTTGAGGATCTTCACAAGCCATCAGGTCGTAGGTCATGAGCAACCCATCCGCTTTTAACCGCTGTGATATTTCAGCAAAGAAACTCGGTTTAAGCGCATGCGGCACAAAATGCGCAACTAGAATAGACAAGGCTGCATCAAATTTTGGCTGTGTAGGCAATGCAGCTGTTTCGCCATGGATAAATTGCACCCGCTCTGACTGCCCAAGCTGCTGAATCAGTGTTTGTGCTTTCTGCAACATACTTAAAGAAGGATCAACAGCCGTAAAGCGCCAAGATGGATGTCTGTTCAGTAGATACTCAAGCTCATAGCCTGTGCCGCAACCGACAATTAAAATCTCTGCGTCTGAACTTAAAGCGGATTGTAAAATCGCATCGACTTGTTGATGCATCAGCGCATAACCTGGAATCAGACGACGAATATGATCGTCATAGCGTTCCACTACTTTTTGACTGTTAAAATCTTTCGCCATTCGATCCTCTACTTTTAAAAGCCTTAGACGGTTAGCATCGCATCAACTGATAACTGCTTTATAGAAGGTTTGCTCGCTTCAATACTCAAACCTAGTTTTTGAAATAAAGCTTGGTCACGATTTTCACCTGCATTGGCAGTGGTTAACAGTTTTTCACCTGAAAAGATAGAATTGGCACCTGCCATAAATGCCAGAGCTTGATCTGAATCGGTTAATGCTTCACGGCCTGCAGAGAGTCGAATGTAACTTTTCGGCATGATTAATCGTGCCGCTGCGATGGTCCGAATCCATTCAATCACATCCAGTTTTTCTACTTGAGCCAGTGGTGTCCCTTCTATCGGCACCAGCATATTGATCGGTACAGACTCGGGATGTAGTGGCAAAGTCGCTAACTCATGTAAAAGACCAATTCGATCCTCTCGACTTTCACCCAAACCGACAATGCCACCGCTACAGACTTTCAACCCCGCCTGACGAACATAGTCTAGTGTATCCAGTCGATCATCAAAGGTTCTGGTGCTGATAATATGGGAATAATATTCCCGCGAAGTATCCAGATTATGGTTGTAATAATCCAGACCAGCCTCTTTTAAACGCTCCGCCTGAGAAGCATTCAGCATGCCCAAGGTCATACAGGTTTCCAGCCCTAAAGCTTTGACCTCGCGCACCATGTCCAGTACATAAGGCATATCGCGCTCATGTGGATTGCGCCATGCGGCACCCATACAAAAACGAGATGCGCCTGAGGCTTTGGATTTTTGTGCCTCTTGAATGACTTTCTCGACCGCAACGCGTTTTTCTGCTTCCAGTTTTGAATCATAACGCGCTGATTGCGAACAATACTTGCAATCTTCAGGGCATTTGCCAGTCTTAATAGAGAGTAAAGTACTGACCTGAATCTGATTCGCAGCAAAATACTGTCGGTGCAACTGCTGTGCCTGAAACAGCAAATCTAACAATGGCTGCTCATATAAAGCCTGTATTTCTGCACGTGACCAATCATTTCTAATCTTCATCTCTTGATCCTGACATCCTATGTTTAGATAGCAACCACGACATCAAAGCTCCTCCTCAGTCACAATGCACAAAGGAGGAATACGGTTTTAATCAAAAATTTCAGCAGTCAAATTCAGCTCTGCCCGCATGATTTCCTGCAATTTAAATTTCTGTGCTTTACCTGATGCCGTCATCGGGAACTCATCAAAAAACTTAACGTAACGTGGCACTTTATTATGTGAAATATGTTCTTTGCAGAAACTACGGATACTGTCTTCATTGCTTTGATGATGTTCATGCAAAATAATGCAGGCGCAGAGTTCCTCACCATAACGCATGTCAGGCAAACCAATCACTTGCACATCGCAGACATCGGGATGAGTATATAAAAAATCTTCGATTTCTTTGGGAAACAGGTTTTCACCACCGCGAATCACCACATCTTTAATCCGGCCTTTGATTTTGACAAAGCCTTCACTGTCCATTTCAGCAATATCACCGGTGTGCATCCAGCCCGCTGCATCGATGACTTCTTTGGTTTTTTCAGGCTCATCCCAATACCCCGCCATCACGGAATAACCACGTACGCAAAGTTCACCGAGCGTCCCTTGCGGCACAATTTCGCCTTCTAAATCGACAATTTTAACTTCCAAATGTGGATGAACATGCCCAACCGTACTGACTCGTTTATCAATTGAATCATCAATATAACTCTGCACACTGACTGGAGAGGTTTCAGTCATGCCATAACAGATGGTGATTTCTGACATATGCATGCGGTCAATCAAACGCTGCATGATTTCTCTCGGACATGGACTGCCTGCCATGATACCGGTACGCAAACTGCTCAAATCAAATTCGGCAAATTGCTCATGTTCCAAAATGGCAATAAACATGGTCGGCACGCCATAGGCCGCCGTACATTTTTCCTGCTCAATGGTTTTTAAGCTTTCCAACGGATTAAACACTGACGCAGGATAAACCATGGTAGCACCATGGGTAATACAGGCCAGATTGCCCATCACCATGCCAAAACAATGGAATAAAGGCACTGAGATACAGACGCGATCTTGAGGAGTTAAGCCAATCCCTTCACCAACAAAATAACCATTATTCAGAATATTATGGTGGGTCAACATGGTTCCTTTTGGATTTCCTGTTGTTCCTGAAGTAAATTGAATATTAATGGTTTCATCAAACTGCAACTGCTTGGCTAGGCGCTGTAACTCATCGAGCTGAGATTGATTTGGGGTTTCGAGTAAATCGCTAAAACGATGGATGCCGGTATGTTGCTGCTCATCAATTTTAATCACATATTTTAAATGCGGTAATCGAGCTGCATTCAATATCTTATCAGTGCTGGATGCGAGTTCAGGTGCAATCTTACTCAGCAATTCTTGATAATCTGTGGTCTTAAATTGTGAGGCGATGACCAAGCCTTTGCAGGAGACTTTATTGAGTACATATTCCAGTTCGTGACTTTTATAGGCGGTATTCAGATTCACCAAAATAATGCCAGCTTTGAATGCAGCAAATTGGGTCACGGTCCATTCCACACAGTTGGGCGACCAGATCGCTAGTCGATCCCCTTTTTTCAAACCCAGCTTGAGCAGACTACAGGCAAACGCATTCACTTCATGCTGTAGCGCTTTATAGCTTAAGCGTCGGTTCTGGTGTGAACTGACAATCGCCTCTTGCTCAGCATATTGCTGGCAGACTTGATCAAATTTATCTCCAATCGTCATCCCCAACAGGGGCTGCGAGCTGGTTCCAGAGGCATAGCTTAACCGTACATGTTGCATTGAATCATTCTCCTTGATTCTTTTTTAATTCTGTTCTTACCTGATCTAATTGTTGTAACTGCAACTACTCTTCAAACTGCCTGTTGTTGTGATGTTAAACCGTTTTGTCTGCCCTACTTTTTCTGTACTGCATCCACACAAAAGTCAGCAATCTGTTTGGAAAAATAGTCTTTGTGCGCATGATCAAACTTGGTATTTTGTGCTGGATCCAACGGTTCAACCACCACATAGGTCATTGCCCCGACCACACACATGGCGGTTGTGTTTAAGTCATCCAGAACAAACTCACCACTTGCATTTCCATCTGCAAGGATTTTTTTAATACTTTGTTTAATCAACTGCTTTACCCGAAAACGCTCATGTTCAACGCTTGAATCCACAGGTTCAAACATGAGTGCATATGCCAGCTGCGGACTGTTCAAGGCCCGTTTTACAAAGGTCGCGACTGCCTTGTGCAATTTTTTTTGTGCGGTCAGATCACTTTCTGTGATGGCATCAATCACTAACAATTCGGTATTGATGGCTTCTGACAAGACCTCAATTAACACCTGACTTTTATTGTCAAAGTAGCGATACACCAGACCACTTGAGACCCCTGCTTGCTCAGCAATGGTTTGTATCTGTGCGTCTTTGAACCCTCCCTCTGAAATTAATTTTCTGGCTGAACTCAAAATCGATTTACGATTTTGCTCCATCCGCTCCTGCATTAAAGTTGATCGTTTATAGCTCATAAATTTTATTCTCTAACAAATAAAGTGAATTGTAAATCATTTTATGAATCACTATTCACTTTTTTAAAAAATCATTGTAAGGTACATCATAAGCACACACAACAACGCTTAAATGGAACAACAAATATAATCACTGGGATGACAATACAATGAACCTACGTAGCTTGAACTTTGGACTAGATGAAACATTAATTGCTCTACAAGATTCAGTTGCTGCATTTTGTGCAAAAGAAATTGCACCCATCGCACAGCAAGTTGACCAAGACAATATATTCCCTGCCCATCTCTGGAAAAAGTTTGGCGATATGGGACTGATGGGTTTAACCGTCTCTGAAGAATATGGCGGCACCAATCTGGGCTATCTGGCACATATCATTGTGTTGCAAGAAATTTCACGTGCATCCGCCTCTATTGGTCTTTCTTACGGTGCGCATTCTAACTTGTGTATTAATCAGATTAACCGTAACGGCAGTGAGCAACAAAAACAGAAATATTTACCCAAGCTGATTTCAGGTGACTTTGTCGGTGCTTTGGCAATGTCTGAACCCAACGCAGGTTCGGATGTAGTCAGTATGAAACTGCGTGCTGAACAAAAAGGCGATCACTTTGTTCTCAATGGTTCAAAAATGTGGATCACCAATGGTGGTGATGCTGATGTATTGGTGGTCTACGCAAAAACTGATCCACATGCAGGTGCCAAAGGCATGACCGCCTTCCTGATTGAAAAAGACATGAAAGGCTTTAGTCATGGTAAGCATTTAGACAAACTCGGGATGCGTGGCTCTAATACCTACCCACTATTTTTTGACAATGTAGAAGTGCCTGCCGAAAACGTACTTGGTGGCGTTGGCAATGGTGCCAAAGTACTGATGAGTGGTTTGGACTATGAACGTGCGGTTTTAAGTGCTGGGCCTTTAGGCATTATGGATGCTTGTTTGGATGTGGTGATTCCCTACCTGCATGAACGTGAACAATTCGGTCAGGCCTTGGGTGAATTTCAATTGATGCAAGGCAAACTGGCGGATATGTATTCCACTTGGCTGGCGTGTAAAGCCTTGGTCTATGCTGTTGGCGCGGCCTGTGACAAAGCCGACCATGATCGTAGCTTACGCAAAGATGCGGCCAGCGCGATTTTATATGCAGCAGAAAAAGCCACGTGGATGGCGGGTGAAACCATTCAAACTCTCGGTGGTAATGGTTATATCAATGAATTTTCGGCTGGTCGTTTATGGCGCGATGCCAAACTTTATGAAATTGGTGCAGGAACTTCGGAAATTCGCCGCATGCTGATTGGCCGCGAACTGTTTAATGAAACCAAATAATAACCATAAATCAGGATGCAGCTTATGAACCAATTACACAGCAAAATTAATGTTCGAAGTGAAGACTTCAAAACCAATCAACATGCCATGCAAACATTGGTCAGCGATCTGAAACAAGTGGCTCAAAAAGTCGCACTCGGTGGTGGCGAAAATGCCCGCCAAAAACATTTGGCCAGAGGCAAACTTTTACCACGTGATCGTATTGATCAACTGATTGACGTCGGTACTGCTTTTTTAGAAATTGGTCAGTTAGCTGCTTACAAGGTGTATGAAGATGACATTCCTGCTGCGGGAGTGATTGCAGGAATTGGTCAAGTCAATGGTGTAACCTGCATGATCGTCGCCAATGATGCAACCGTCAAAGGTGGCACCTATTATCCATTGACAGTGAAAAAGCATTTACGTGCGCAGGAAATTGCTGAGCAAAATCACTTGCCGTGTATTTATCTGGTGGATTCGGGCGGTGCATTCTTACCGATGCAAGATGAGGTGTTTCCTGACCGAGATCATTTCGGGCGTATTTTCTATAATCAGGCACGTATGTCGAGCCAAGGTATCGCCCAAATTGCGGTAGTGATGGGCAGCTGTACCGCTGGTGGTGCTTATGTCCCTGCCATGTCGGATGAAACCATTATTGTCCGTAATCAAGGTACGATTTTCCTCGGTGGACCGCCATTGGTCAAAGCCGCGACAGGTGAAGTAGTCAGCAGTGAAGATTTGGGTGGTGGTGATGTACATACCCGCCTGTCAGGGGTTGCCGATCATTTGGCTGAAAATGATGAACACGCACTTGCGATTGCCCGTAACATCGTTGCCAATCTGAATAAAAAGCCCAATGAATTAAACAAGCAAATAGATGAACCCCTGTTTGATCCCAACGAACTCTATGGCGTTGTGCCCAGTGATGCGCGAAAACCTTTCGATGTCCGTGAAGTGATTGCCCGCATCGTAGACGGCTCGCGCTTTGATGAATTTAAAGCACGTTTTGGCTCAACTCTGATCACAGGTTTTGCCTCTTTGTACGGTATGCCTGTTGGCATCATTGCCAATAACGGGATTTTATTTTCTGAATCTGCACAGAAAGGCGCACACTTTATCGAGCTATGTACTCAACGTAATATCCCATTGCTGTTTATCCAAAATATCACTGGCTTTATGGTCGGTCGTCAATATGAGAATGAAGGTATTGCCAAAAATGGTGCCAAGTTGGTGATGGCAGTTGCTACAGCCAATGTACCGAAACTCACTCTGATTATTGGCGGTT